>Ga0302320_10028351_pt1 | contig 10749 bp, 4 predicted proteins | sample Bog_T0_3_FD_202130 | JGI IMG/M metagenome (GOLD analysis project Ga0302320, IMG submission 202130) | Peat permafrost microbial communities from Stordalen Mire near Abisko, Sweden - Bog_T0_3 | ecosystem: Environmental > Terrestrial > Soil > Wetlands > Peat | place: Sweden: Abisko, Stordalen Mire... | reverse complement strand
GCGCATCGAGAGTTTAGCTGGATAGCGTCCTTCTCGCGAAAACAGAGTGCTCCACAAGCTCCATTGCTGCAATTCTGGGCCCGGATCGAGGTGGATGAGGGCCCAGGTTTGCAGAAGGGGATCTCTACTGGATCGAGACCGGCAACTCGATCGCATGGGTGATGCTTCCACTGGTAGCATTGGCAGCGATCTTCGTGGTTCCAGTGACGATCTGCACAATGGCGATCGAGGTGCTCTTGGCGTTGTGGGAGTCTCCGCTATAGACGGCAGTGACGGTGTGGGCGCCAACGGCGAGCGACGAGGTTTGCAAGGCGGCGGTGTTGCCGCTTACAGCGACGGCCGAACCGAGAGCAGTGGAACCGTCGTAGAAGGTCACCGTGCCGGTGGGGTTACTGGTAAGGGCGCTGAGGGTCGCGGTGAATGTGACGCTGCTTCCCGAGGCGGCCTTGATGTTGCTGGAAGAGATGGCCAGCAAGGTGTCCTTTGGCGAGCCGGAACCGCCGCAGCCAATAGGAAGAATCGCTGCCAGCAAGACGATCCACAGCATGGATCGGCGGCGGGCCTTGGGCACGAAGAAGAAGATGAGTCCGGCAAGGCTCATGCCTCCCAGCATTCCCATCGCTCGTCTGGATGCCGGCTGCGTGGACGCCGTTTGCGTGGTGGGTGAGGCCGCCGGGGTAGCGATGGTGAGCGTGGCCGTCTGCGCCGCTCCAAGGGTCAAGCTGGCGGGGCTGAGGTTGCAGGTCGATCCGGCAGGAACGCCGCTGCCGCAGGTGAGCGTAACCGCGCCAGTGAAGCCAAGCTCCGGCGTCAGGGTGAGCGTGGCCGATGCCGACGAGCCGGCGGGAACGGTGAGGGCGGTCTGTCCGCTGGTGAAGACGAAGTCGGGCGAGCCGACGATGACTGTTGCGGTGGAGGTGGTGGGGTTGAAGTTGGCGTTACCTGAATAGGTAGCGGTGATGACATTGGTTCCCGTGGGCAGGCTGGTGCGCAGCCCGTATCCGCCGGCGAGGCCGTTCTCCTGAAGAAGGTCGTACGTTCCGAGCGATTGCACAGTGCCTCCGTTGACGGAATCGGTAAAGGTCACAGTGCCAGTTGGGTCCTGTACCACGTAGGTATTGACTTGAACGCCACTGGCCGTGTAGTTGAGGCTGGCTTGCGCGCCTGCTAGGACATAGGAGGGCGCGGTGAGGGCGACTGCGGGATTGAGCTTGGGAACGGTCAGAGTGCCTTGCACGGGCGTGTAGCTGCCGGCGAAGTTGGTGTCGCCGCCGTATTGCGCCGATAGCTGGTAGACTCCGGCCCCATCCATGAAGGCCTGACCGGTTCCCGATCCGTTGATCAAATTCACAGAGATGATCGAGGAGCCGCTGCCGTTAATCCAGGCTATTCCGCTGGGAACCTTCGACGTGGAACTGGTAGGCGATACGGTGGCTACAAAGGTCGCGATCTGGCCCATCTGCAGCGTGGCGGACGAGGTCATCTTGAAGGTGATCTTGGTGCCCAGAGTGCCGATCGCCTGTGGAGTGAAAGTGCGCGCGTAGGCAAAGTTGCCGTCGTTCTGGGCGACGCTGTCGTAGTTGGAGTCGCCGCTGTAGGAGACGGTGAGGGTGTGACTCACGGCAGTCGTGTAGGTGTAGGTGAGAGTGGCCTGCGTGGTCCCGGCCCCGGACGGCCCGTTTTGACCGATCGGGAGCGCGCTCGAGATGGCCTTTCCGTTATCGAAAAACTGCACGGTGCCGGTAGGGGGCGTGGTTCCCGACCCGGAAACGGTGACCGCCAGCAGCGAAGGCTGACCAAGATAGACGTTGTTGACGATGAAGGGGTAGGTGGTGCTCTCTCCTTTGCCGATGGTGACCTTTGTGGCCGAGGATGTGGATGCATTGAAGCTGTTGTCGCCGGAATAGCTGACTGTGAGCGCGTGGCTGCCGACGCCCAGGGAATTCGCGGAGAGCAACGCCCCGCCGAGCGAGTTCAGGGCACCCGTGGCGACGATCGCGGTCCCATCGAGGACATTGACGGTTCCGGTGGGAATTCCCTCGCCGGAAGCGCCGGCGACGGAGATATTGAAGTACGCTGCCGTTCCCAAGATGGGCGACCCGGCGAAGGGCACCAAATTGCCCTGATTGTTGACCATTTGCACGGCGAGCGTCGGCTTGCTGTCTTCCGGAGTGATGGTGACCGCCACGCTGCCCGACACGCTGCTGGCAAACGTTCCGTTGCCGGCATAGCGAGCGGTGAGGTTGTAGGCGCCGCCGGGGAGATCGCTGACGCCGCCACTCCACGCTCCGGATGCCAGCGTGTACTGGCCTTCCGTGCCGTGGGTGCTGGTGGCGATGGCAATGTCGCCCGTGGGAGTTCCCATGGCTCCGCTGCCCGCGGCCACCTTCACTGCGATCTGGATGGGCTGGCCGTGTTTGGCAGTGGCCGGGCCTGCGGTGATCTGGGTCGTCGATGGGGAGGCGCCCATGGTGCTCCAGTTGGCCACGAGGTGGGCGACGTTGACGCTGCCCAGCCCGGTGGCCAGGTCGTAGCCGGTGGTGGTGGTGAAGTCCGGCGTGGCGGTTCCGTAGCCGGGCAGGCCGGGCACACTGTTGTTGCCCGCTGTGATGTCGTTAAAGACACAGGCGCTGGTCTGCGCCGGGTTGGTGCGGTTGCTGGAGTTGCACTTGGCGGCGGTTTGTGCCGCGGCAAGCCTGTAAAGGGTGTAGTTGGGCTGGCCGAGATACTGGCCGTTCTTGGCTTCCACCAGCGCCATGATGCTCGCCATCAGGGGAGCCGAGGCAGAGGTGCCGCCGACAGTTCCAGCGGAAGTGACCGACGTGACGCCGTTGCTGACCGTGTATTGGCAGGAGGCTCCAACACAGACGATGTAGGGGTCGTCTTCGCCAGAAGCATTCAGCGCAACGTCGGGCAGATCGCGCACACCGTCTGCCGGAACGCCCGGCGCAACCTGCCATGCCGGTTTGGCGTAGCCGCCGGTGCAGGTCACATCACCGGCTGCATTGACCGTGCCCTGGCTGCAGTTGCTGCGTCCGCCGCCGCCGCCTTCGATGTTGTAGTTGGTCTGGCCATAAGGGCAGTTACCGTAGTCGCTGGGCAGGGTTGGGTCGCAGCTTTGGTTCCAGGCTACCTCGGGGATGTAACCGAAAGCGGAGGAGAGATCCGAGTTGTTGTTCGAATCCCAGTAATTGCCGGTTAGAGCGCCCTCGTTGAACTGCGTTCCGCCCACGGCAACGTTGAATGGCGTCGATGCCAGGCCGTTGACCGTGTCGCCGTAGATGGCCGGTCCCCCCGACGTCCTGGCATTGCCGTCGCAGGCGGCGGCGCCGCTGTCCCCCGCTGCCACAAAAGCGCTGATGCCTTCCGCCGCCGCCTGCTCCCAAACTTCGTTCCAGAACTGGTTCCCTGAGGGCCCCAGGAACTGTTCGCACTGCCCGTAGCTCAGCGTAACAATGGGCGCGACGGCGTTTTCCACCGCATAGATGGCGGCCAGGCTGATCCCGTCCGTGGTATCGGTGCTGGCGGCGACGACAAAGTTCACCGTGGCATTGGGCGCCATGGCGCCCGCCCACTCCACGTCGAGCGACGACTCAACCTGATCGTTGCTCAAACTGAGACCCGGATCGGGTCCGCTGACGATGAAGTTCGGATCGTTGCTGGGGAGGTTGAAAAGTGTGCGGAAGGTTTCGACGTCCGAGAGTTCGATATCCGCACGGCCGAGCACCGCAATCGAGACGCTCGACCCATTCACGCCGCTGGAAACAAGCGACGACGCCCCATAGATCCTCTGTGCGTCGCCTGGAGAAACGTAGTACAAGTAATTCCCGGAACCGTCTGTCGAGGTCGTATTTCCGCTTACCGGCGCCAGTTTGCCTTGGGAGTTTCGCGCAATGGTCTGCATCGCCGTGTGCAGGGGTTTGGAGTAGAAATCGTTGAGTGAAAGCACCCCCGTCACAACTGGCGACAGAGCGGTGGGAATCGAAATCTCGCTGGCGTTGGCAAGATGCGTCTCGGCGCCCGTTGCCGTCTGGACGCGGTATCGGCGCATTTGCGTCTGAAAAGCTGCTTCAACGCCTTGAACCGTGCCGGAGAACTCGATGCGCAGGCCGCTGACGCCAGGCGTCACGCCGGTAAACCCTTTGGACTCCAGCCACGCCACCACTTTGGCAATGTCAGGCGACGAAGGGGCGAAGCGGGCGTTGAACTGCGCCGCCGTCAGCCACTTGTGGTATTGCGGCGAGCCCTTGACCTGCTGCGCCTCGACCAGGGACTGGAGATCCTTCTGCTGGCTGGCGGAGGGCGTAAGGACGAGGATCATGCGGTTGAGAGCCCGGTCTGCCGGCAGGCCGCCAAAGTCCGCCGCGGACTTCAACTGGAGAGGAACTGTGCCGCGCAGGGTGGTGCGCTGCTGCTCATCGATTGCCGAGGCGATGAGGTTCGGCTTGGCTTTGATTTGCTGCGCGTGCCCAAAAACGGCCACTGCAATCGGTACAAGCAATACCATCCAACCAAAACGGCAGAGTCGAGAGATCATTGGGGTCCTCCAAAACAGAAGCAGATGGATTGAAAACAGAAATCGGGAATGGAACGACTGAGGCACACTCGGCCGCAGAATTGAGTTCAAGGTTGGTTGGAGCCGAGTCTTCAGGCGGAATGGCTTGCGTCTGCCTTTCGGGCATGACTTGACTATAGGGACAAGTCGAACGCAATCCAAAACCGCAAATCGTCGTAAAAATGTCCGGACGTAAACCGTTTACTTTGAATATCGTAGGAGAGAATCGCAGAGAATGGCCGGGATCGGAAAGACCCGAAGCCGGCATCTGTGTAAAGCTATCCTATGGCCCATGGTTCCGCTCAGAGGTATCGATTCGATGCCTACGAGTACTTTGTCGCCAGCGGTGAGTTGCACCGGCAGGGCCATCGGCTGCGCCTTTCCGAACAGCAGGCGAAACTGCTCCTGGTCCTGCTGGAGCGCCACGGGGGGCTGGTTGGACGGCAGGAAATCCGCTCCCTTTTGTGGCCTGACGGAGAGCACCTGGATCACGATCACGCCATTCGCAACGTCATCAATCAGCTCCGCGCCGTGTTTCGGGATTCTCCGCAGAAGTCTCGTTTTATCGAAACACGGCCCAAGCGCGGATACTGCTTTGTGGCCAAGGTTACAGCAATTGACGAGGCTCCTCCCGAGCCCCTGGAGCAACGCCCGGAGGCCTTGCCGGAAGTCTACCCGCTGCCCGCCGAAAACACATCTGCCCCTCTCGCCCTGCCGCCGGAAGCCCGAACCGGGACGTGGAGGCTCGCAGGCCGTCGCGCGTATGCCGCGGCAGCAGCGGTCCTGCTGCTGGCAGCCTTGGCTTACGGGGCCGTCCACTGGTTGAACCGCCTGCGAAGCCAATCGCACGCGGCGCCAGGCGTGATCACTTTGGGCATTGCCCCCATGGAGGCCAAGGGCGCCGCCGCCCAGCAATTGGCCGAGCCGTTTCGGGCGGAGTTGATGAATGCCGCTTCGCAACTGCCGGGTGTCGAGGTGCGTGCCACGCATTCGTTTCCCGCTTCGGCTGAGATGGGCGACCTCCACGATCTGGCCCAGAAGCTGCAATTGGACGCGTTGCTCCTCGGCAAGATCGAGGAAACCGGGAACCATCGCTTCAACTTTGTCTTTGAGCTGGTGCGCGGCAGCGACGCCGTGCATCTGGATTCCCTGCACCTGAGCGGCAGCGGCGAGCAGTTGGAGATGGTGCGCGACCAGGTGCAGCGTGACCTGTTCTATCACCTCAGCGGCGCCGCCAATCGGCAGTTGAAACCGGTCCGCAGCACCGAGAATCCAAATGCCTACAGCTCCTATCTTTCCGGACGCGCCCAACTCATCCGCCACGACGACGCGGCGATTCAACAGGCGATTGCCGACTTCCATCAGGCTGTTGCCAGCGATCCTGACTTTGCTCAGGCGTACGCAGGGCTGGGAAGTGCCTATATGCTTGCGGCTGAGCACGCCACCTCCGGCCGGGAGGAGTTCTATCAGGCGGCGCACGCCAATTCGGTCAAGGCGATCGGCCTGAATCCAGAAGTGGGCGAGGCGCATGCAACCCTCGGCTTTCTCGCCTTTCGCCATGATTGGAATGCCGCTGCCTCCGAGGTCGAGTTTCAAAGGGCCATTGAACTCGATCCGAGTCAGGCGATGAACCGGATACTGTATGCGCTGCTGCTGTGCAATACCGGCCGCTCCAGTGAAGCTCTGGAGCAGATTGCGCGCGCCCACGCAGCCGATCCGCTTTGGCCCCCGGTCTACATCACGGAGATGTATGTGGCTAGCGCGGCGGGCCAAAACGGCAGTGCCCTGGAGGCAGCCGGCAAGCTGCTGGCACTTATGCCGAACTGGCCCCTTGCCTACGACCAGAGCGCGTGGGCCTACTGGTATGCCGGCCGTCACGAGGATGCAGTGCAGGAGTGGATTCGCATGGCCAGGCTGGAGCAGGATCGACCCCGCATTGCCCTCGAAGAGCAGGGGTTGAAGATCCTCCGGCAGCAGGGCGTTACGGCCTACTCGCGCTTCAAGCTGCATGCGATCGAAAAGGGCGGCGCTTGGAATCATCCCAACGATTTCCAACTCGCCGAGTGGCAAATCAATGCCGGTGACAATGCGGCCGCTCTCGTCTCGTTGCAGCACATGGTGCAGGTCCACGATCCGGAGGCCTTACAGTTCGCTGCAAGCCCCGCCTACGTCCATTTGCGCGCAGACCCCGCCTTCCGCGCGCTCCTCAAACAGATTGGCCTGCCGCTGCCCTGACCATTCGAGATCTCCGCAGTTGGCTTGATCGGCGCTCCTGCGGGGGCCATTCACTTCGGCAGAATTGAGGCCGGAGTTGTTGGCCCTTCAATCGCCAGCGGATCTGGAATTTGCCCGCCCTTGGCGCGGTTACGTCCCTGCCCCCGGACCATTTGCCGTGCGCAGTGGATTGCTGGACAAAGAGCCATCGTCCATCAACGCGGCCTGGGCGGCGCCCCACGATGGGATGCTTACTACATCCGCCTTCTGGCCAGGTCATTTGAAGAACTGCACAGTGTAGAGGACTATCCGGAAGCGGAGGGGATGCGCGGACGATTGAGGGCGAGGCCGATTCCCTTCTGCATGCTACGCCGAACGAAGCGACTGTTGCCGAGGATGACTGGAGCACAGCCGAGGACGAAGGCGGGAAGTTGATCGAGCGCTCCCGGTTCCTGCTCGACAAGATTCAAGTGGATGACCGCGAGGAGGCCATCGACTTGAATCAGGCTATCGGGTCCGCAATCAAGGATCGCGATGCCGCTATCAGCTTGTTGATGGAGATGGCCCCATAATCAGACCGCCCTCAACGACAAACGAGCTTGATGTTACCCGTGGACCAGATTACGCAGTAACTTGCGGAGATGATCGCTGTACGTGCGACTGACGCGCAGGGCGGTGCCGTTCCGCAGCGTCAAGGAGCAGTCGCGATTGGGGAGAGAAGAGACACCTGCAATGCGATTGAGCCGCACGATGGCGCCGCGATGGATGCGCAGAAAAGCACTCGAATCGAGGCGGGCGCTCAAGGTGTTGAGCGACTCGCGGATGAGATGCGTGCGGGTGCCGACGTGGATCTCGGCGTAGTCGCCCTGCGCTTCGATCCAATCGATGTCTTCCACATCGACAAAGCGGAAACTTCTTCCGATGCGGACGGCCAATTGGGATAGAGGGGGCTGCCCGGCCGGATCATCCTTGCGACGGAGGAGACTGGCCATGCGGGCGCGATAGTCGTCGCCGCCTTGGTTGCCAAGCACGCGCCGCGCGTGCTGAAGTGCGCCGGTAAAGCGCGCGTCGTCTACTGGCTTGAGCAGGTAGTCGATCGCGTGAACCTCAAAGGCGCGCATGACGTATTCGTCGAACGCAGTGAGAAAAATCACGAATGGCTGGGCTTCGACGGGCAAAGTCCGGAGCACATCGATGCCGTTCATGTACGGCATCTGGATGTCGAGGTAGACCAGATCGGGCTTGTGCTCAAGGATGAAGGCCTGGGCTTCGCGCCCATTGCTGCATTCGCCGACGATCTCGATGTCGTTGTATTGGCGCAGGCGGAGCGCCACGCCCTGGCGGGCCAGCGGCTCATCGTCGACGACAGCTACCTTGATCTTCATTGTCCCGAGTGTAGCAATCAGTTGCGGGGTGGGCTTCCGGTGAGGGGAAAGGTGAGCAGCACTTCGTAGTTGCCGCTCGCGTTGGTTGAAGTGTGCATGGCGCCCTTTGGGCCATAGGTCTGCTCCAGGCGCATGCGTACATTTTCAAGCCCGACACCACCAGAGTGGGGAATGCCGTCGAGCAAGACGGAGGTCGACTCTTCGGGAGGCTCATTCTCGATCAGCAGAGAGATGCAATCGCCCTGACGCCGCGTCCTTACCAGAATAAACCCACCCTGGGGGCGGCGCGCGATGCCGTGGCGAACGGCGTTCTCGACCAGCGGCTGGAGGATGAGGCGCGGCACCAGTGTGTCAATCAGGGATGGATCAATGTCCCAGCGCACCGAGAGGCGGTCTCTGAAGCGCACTTCTTCGATGGCGAGATATTCCTCGGTGACAGCCAGCTCGTCGCTGAGCGGGATGGTGTGAACGTCGGGGGCGTCAAGTGTGCTGCGCAGCAGATGAGCGAGCTTGCCGATCATCTCGGTGGCGGCGAAGGACTGATTCTGGAGCACCAACGTGGAGATGGCATTGAGCGTGTTGAAGAGGAAGTGCGGCTGAAGCTGGTAGCGGAGCGCGCGCAGTTGCGCTTCCTTGGCCATCATCTCCGTTTCAACCAGCAGCCGGTGCTTCTGGAGCAGTTCGAGGTAGTGCTTGATGCCAAAGTAAAACGAGACCCATGCAATGAGCGCAAACCAGCCGCTGGGCGTTGCTGTAATGATGTCGACCCAATGAAAAGGCGGCCGCGAGCGACTAAAGTAAAGTGCGGCCTGGAAGGCGCTAGCGGCGCACAGCATGCCGAGCGGGAACGAGGCCAGCAGGCACACTGCAGCGATATGATAGAGCCGCGCGCGCCGCTTCCACAGCCCGTGACAGAGCCAATACATGGGGAAGCTTGAAAGGAAGATGCTCAGCAGGAAAGCGCCGCGAAATGCGTCGTAGTCAACCCGGCGCCACCAGGGAAGCGAGCAAAGCACATTGACGCCGATATAGACGCCCCAGCCGGTAAGCTGCAGTGGCCAGAAGCGCAGGAAACGCAGGTTGGGCTCGGTGGTTGTCAATGAACCCAATTCTATATGGACCACGCAGTCCGCAACGGAAGCGCTCATCGGCTCGGCGCATAAAGTGCACGGTTCGCCGCATAGGCGATGCGCTCTTCGATGAATAACATGCTTCCAGTTGTACGCTCAGTTGCAAGTCAGTTTCCGGAATTCTTCCAATCCATGGTGGCGGCCGCCTGCGAAGGCGCCGAGCTCGGCCACCTTTGCCTCGTGGTTGCGGATGCATCGCACGGTTCCGGTGGAGTCTCTTTCGCGAGCCAGAAGTTCCAAAGGAGTTCTCTCTTCAATGAAGCGCATCGCGCCGTCTCTTCCTCTGTGTTTAGCCGTACTGGCGGTTTCGGCTCTATCCTGTTCCTTCTCCTTGGCGCAGACTGTGCCGGCAGCACGCCGAATCACAGCCGCGATCGACGACACGGACCGCGTGGCATTGGCGGACGGAGTGCGCCCGCAGTTGAAGCGCTCCACGGATCTGGGAGCGGTTCCCGGTTCCACGCCGGCGACGCATATGCTGATGGTTTTGACGCGCAGCCAAGAGCGCCAGCAAGCGCTCACGAAGTATCTGAGCGATGTGCAGAACCCTGCCTCACCGAGCTATCGCAAGTGGCTGACGCCAGCTCAATTCGGCAAGAGGTTCGGGGCATCGGCAGACGACATCGCGGCGCTGAGCGGGTGGATGGAGGCACAGGGCCTTACCGTGGACAAGGTTTCCGCCGCAGCCAACGCGATTCAGTTCTCGGGCGACGTGGCACGAGTGGAGAGGGCCTTTTCCACACAGATTCACGCGGTGAGCGTGGACGGCGCGCAGCACATGGCCAACATTTCCGCGCCGCAACTGCCACGCGCGCTCGCGGCAGCGGTGACGACCATCGTGGGGCTTGACGATTTTCATCCGCGCGCACTGGTCCAGAAAGGACCGGGCGCAAAGTTCGACACCCGCACCAGGAGCATTCAACCGGATCTGACTCTGTTCTCGTCTTCGGGAACGCCCTATCTCTATCTGGTCCCGGCGGATGTAGCCACGATTTACGACGTGCCGAATGCAACGCTGAATCCGAGCTACTCCGGCACGTCGTACGACGGAACGGGTGTGACGGTGGGCGTGGTGGGCGACTCGAACGTCGATATGACCAAAGTGAGTCTTTACCGGCAGGATTTTCTGTTCGAAACCGCAAGCACCGTGAATCTGCCGACAGTCATTATCGATGGCACGGACCCTGGGATCAACGGCGACGAGGTGGAGACGTTCCTGGACCTCGAGGTGCTGGGCGGCGTGGCGCCCAAGGCCAAGATCGATTACTACGCGTCGGATGACAGCGATATTTCCGCGGGCCTGTTCAACGCAATCGAGCGGGCCATCGACGACGACGCTGTGAGCGTGCTGAGCATCAGCTTTGGCGAGTGCGAAGCGAGCCTAGGCAGCACGGGCGCGCAATTTCTCTCCGGCGAGTTCGAGCAGGCGGCGGCACAGGGCATTGCGGTTGTCGTTTCGTCGGGC
>Ga0302320_10028348_pt1 | contig 10749 bp, 8 predicted proteins | sample Bog_T0_3_FD_202130 | JGI IMG/M metagenome (GOLD analysis project Ga0302320, IMG submission 202130) | Peat permafrost microbial communities from Stordalen Mire near Abisko, Sweden - Bog_T0_3 | ecosystem: Environmental > Terrestrial > Soil > Wetlands > Peat | place: Sweden: Abisko, Stordalen Mire... | reverse complement strand
GTCGCCAAAGCCGGAGCCGACCCCAGCGCCGTGCTCGACGAGCACCTGATGGCCGCGCTTGATGAGTTGGTACGCCGCCGAGGGCAGCAAGGCGACGCGATATTCCTGTTTCTTGATTTCTTTAGGAATCCCGATGATCATAGTGTGGATGGCGCCCCGCCGCGTGAGGGCACGCGGCCTACAGGTGCTTTCATGGTTGATGGTTGGTTCAGATGGTAAATGAGCTGGCTGGTTAATGGTTAATTTTCGAATTAGATACCATCAAGTTTTTCGGCCGAAACAAGGGCAGCGCAATTTGCCAACGGATGCCCGCGAGCCGCAACAGCAGCGTCACGAGCGTGCCCAGGATCGAATTCCATTTGGCGCTGGGCGAATACTGGTTTAACAAGACAAATGCCGAAGCTCCGCCAAACGCCGCCGTGGCATAGAGATAAATTTCGCGGCGAAACACCAGCGGGATTTCACCGATTAGGAGGTCGCGCAAAATGCCGCCCGCCACACCGGTCGTCACCCCCAGCAGCACCGCGATGGAGGGCGCCACCGGAAACGCCAGTCCTTTGCGCGTGCCAATTATGGTGAATAGCGCCAGCGCGAAGGCATCCGCTACCATAAGCACCGCCATCGGTAACTCGTGGTAGCGCACCAGAAAGAACACAATCACGGCGGAAGCCGAGGCATTAAGGATAAAAGTCTGGTCGGCAATCCAGAATACCGGCAGTTTGCCCAGCAAAACGTCGCGGATGGTACCGCCCCCAAAGGCCGTCACCAGCGCCAGCGCCAGCACACCAAATAGGTCCACCTGCTTGCCCCGCGCCGCCAGAACACCTGTAATGGCGGCGACCGTGACCCCAAAATGTTCGAGGAAGTATTGCACGGATCAATCAACCAATCATTCTGTGTCTCTATCCACCAACCCCGTTCATGGTTTCGCCACTGGTTCCGCGAACAGGGCAAATTCTGATAGCGCGGGGCACACGGACGCTTGAGTGATGCGCACTCGGACTTTCTGCGTTGAGATCGGCTCTCCGCGCCACAGGCGATGATTGCCAATGCTGGTGCCAGCAGCAAATTGAACCCACTGTCCCTCCCGCCACTGGTCCAGCGCAAAGGCCTCGACGCGCTGGCCAAGGGGCAGATATTCGCGCAAGCTGACGACGTTGAACGTTTTAGGCCGGCCCAAATCCAGCACCAGTTCCGGGCTCGTCACGTCGTCATCCGTACACCAATATTTCTCGCCCCTGCCGGTCAGCACGTTGCGGGCGGCAAAGGTCTCGTCATTGCCGCGCACATTGCTCGCGGTCACTTTAGCGCCCACGGCCAGATTCTTTGCGAAGATCGCGTCCAGGCGCTGGCGAAATTCCTGGAGCGAATTCACGTCCGGGTCAGCGATGCGGCCACGGCGGTCCGGCGGCAGATTGAGCAGGAACGACGCCCCGCGACCGACCGATTTGAAATAGAGATCGAGCAATTGTGTCGGCGTCTTGACTCGGGCATCCTCGTTCGCGTGATAAAACCAGCCGGGGCGGATGGAGACGTCGCACTCGGCGGGAATCCAGTCCGTGCCGGGGTGGTCGCCCTGGTTGAGACGCTTTTCATCCGCTTCCCCGGGGAAAAAATCCTTGCCAATCAGGGTGGCCCAGCACGGATCACCCGCAACGCCCTGCTCATTGCCCACCCAGCGGATATCCGGGCCGCCGTCGCTGAACATGCAAGCCAACGGCTGCAACTCACGGACGATCTGGCGGGTGTTTCCCCAGTCGTAATAGGTGCGGCGATCAATGTTCCGTTTCTCCCTGGCGCCGCCGTAAAAACCGTCGCCCCCGTTTGCGCCATCGAACCACACTTCGGAAATCGGCCCGTAATTCGTCATCAGTTCTCGCAGTTCGTTGCGGTAATAGGTGAGGTATTCCGGCTTGCCATATTCGGCGCGGTTCCGATCCCACGGCGAAAGATAGACGCCAAATTTGAGTCCCGCCCGATGGCAGGCGTCGGACATTTCCCGCACCACATCGCCCTGGCCATTTTTCCAAGGCGACCTTTTGACCGAATGTTCCGTGAATTTGGACGGCCACAGACAAAAGCCATCGTGGTGCTTGCACGTCAAAATCAATTCCTTCATGCCGGCGGCTTTCGCCGTCTGCACGATTTGCTCCGCACTGAAATCGGTGGGATTAAATACCGATTCCGACTCATCGCCGTAGCCCCACTCCTTGTCCGTAAAGGTGTTCACCGTGAAATGCACAAAGCCGCAAAATTCCAGTTGATGCCATGCGAGTTGGCGCTCGCTTGGCACCGGGCCGAATGGCGCGGGCGGCGCCATTGCGGCGTGGCTACCGGAGGAAAGAGCTGTGGATTGGGCCTCCAACTGGGTGGAAGCTGCCGTCGCCACCAGCAGGACCAGAGGGATGCTATAGGGGAAAAATTTGAACATGTTTTTCATAGATTGATTTCAAGCGCGCTTTCAGTGTGCAGCTTTCGCCGCCTCCTCGGCAAGGATGCGATAGCCTTCTCGAACTGTTTCCGCGTCGCGCGAAAAATTCACGCGCAGACATTTATGACGATGCGGCCAGTCCTCCTCCAGCCCGAAAAAGAAATATTCGCCTGGTACCGTCAAAACTTTTCGCGCCTTAAGCCGCTCGTAAAGTTCGCGCGTGGTCAGGCGCAGATTCTTGAGCCAAAACCAGTGAAAGAACGCGCCTTCACTGACGTGCATCGCCCAATCCACGCCCGCGCCGGTGAAGAACTCCCGCGCCCAGCCTGCCGCCGCCCTGCCCTTTTCCTCATAGAATGGTCGGAGAATTTTCGGGCCGATTTCCAGGATCTTTCCGGTTTCAATCCACGGCAGCACGATTTGCTGGCCGATGTTGCCGTTGGCCAGTCCGACAATCGCGGTCAGCGAACTGACCGCCTTGGCGATGGTTTCCGGCGCGATGACGATGCCGGTGCGCGTGCCGGGCAAGCCCAGTTTGGAAAGGCTCAACGTGAGAATGATGTTCGGCGTCCAGAATGGCTTTGCGGGTACGTAGGTCATGCCCGGAAACGGCTGGCCGTAAGCGTTGTCAATAATCAGCGGAACGTCGTATCCTGCGGCCAGCGCGGCCAACCGCGACACTTCGTCGTCGGTCAGCACGTTGCCCGTGGGATTGGTCGGGCGCGAAACGGCAATGGCGCCAATGTTTCCTCGCTGCAGGACTTCCTCTACGGCAGCAAAGTCAATGTGATATTTGAAGAGGCGCTCCGACTCCGGTCCAACCCATTCCAGACGCGGCCGGCAGGAGACGAACAGGTCTGGTTCCAATCCCTGGTCCGCATAGCCGATATATTCGGGCGCGAGCGGCAGCAGGACTTTTTTGGTTCGGCCGCCGGCAAAGCGTCCAGCGAGCAAATTGAATAGATAAAAAAAAGCGCTTTGCCCGCCGCAAGTGACGGCAATGTTCTGGGGGCCGAGGTCCCAGCCAAATTCGCGGCGGAGCAATTCAGCCACTGCGCGGACAAAGTGCGGATTGCCCTGCGGCGGGTCGTAATTGAACAACATCTGGTCGAAGGCATCGCCGTCGGCGAGCAATTCGCGCATCCGCTCACGCACGAGCGCCTGGAGACCCGGCACGGCTGCAGGGTTGCCGCCTCCAAGCATCCGCATGTCTGGGTCCACGGTCATCCCGCGCCCCAAATCATCCATCAATTCGAGGATGCCGCTGTGGCCGGTGAGTTTCCGGCCGACCAGGGAAAATTCCGCTGCCGTCATGGCTTGAACCACTTCATTTTGAAAGAGCTTGGAATGAAGCGGCCGATCAAGCAATCCCCAATACGGGGGAGAATAGGGACAAAATCGCTAATGCCGTGCCTCCTCTATTCCGGAGCCCCCGCCAGCTTAATTTCATGTCGCCGCAGCGCCTCATCGCGCACAAATATCGGGCCGATTTCCACGCGTACCTTCTCGCCATCGGCCATGATCTTGGCGCAATCAGGGGCTGCTGGCTCGTTGGCTTGGTGCGGATAGTAGGATGTGTAAGTTCCTTTCGTCCACGCAAACGGGCGGCGGACGCTGCAAAACTCCCCCTCGTACCCGGCGCTCTCCACCAGACCATCTGGGCCGGCTACGCGGACGTTATCGAGGTCCACGGGCGTTTTCTTGTCCGACGACCAGCGGGAAAAAATTCCCCCATGGCCGGGGAAGATCCGCTCATGATTCGTCGCATTCAGTCAGCCGTTGATATTGGATTGCAGGCCACCGTAAAACTGCAGGCCATTAATGTTGGCAATGCCGCAGGGCGACACATAGAGGTTGTAGTTGGTCGGGATTTCACGGTCGATCGTCACGCTGATTTCCAGCGAGGTGAAATGCTCTACCTGCTTGCGAAAATCCCACCAGATGTTCGCCACGTGCCAGGGCTGATGAGGCAGCCTGACTCCGGCGGCCTTGGCCATTTCCTCGGGCGCGGGCTGTTCGCAGGATTCATCAGTGATGGGCGGCCGCTCCTCGCCGCGAATCCAGTGCCCCACCTGCTGCAAGGTCTGCACATCAATGTCCCGCAGCCGGCCGTGATAATCCGGGCCGACGTCGAGCGAGAAAACGTTCCCAAATTTCACCGCCCCAAGATAATCGCCGTAAATTCTCTCCGCTGGCAGGCACAGGTGTTCGTGCTTGGGCAGCGAATAAAACCACATCGCACCGCCTTGGTGCGGAGGCAAAATGGGATAGGTGAACTCCGCAAGCCGGCAATTCTTTCCGGCTGGATTCTTCATGTACGGACCGGAAGTGCTCTGATCCCCGAGCGGCCCGGGCCGCCCCATTTCGCCCAACCGGATGTCCGCATCAGCCTGATCGCCATGATTGAAGCCAATGAAGCAATCGGGCTGCAGCGATTTACAGAATGCGAAGGTCTCCGCATGGCTCAATCCGCCATCCGTCTGCGCGTGATCAAACCAGATGTATTCAATTGGCCCGTATTGGGTGAGCAACTCCTTGAGCTGCGCCTTCTTTAGCTCCGGCGTGTAGCCGCCAGGGTGGTAAAGCTGATTATCCTCGAATTCGCCTTCCGAGAAATAAAGCGCCAGCTTGATTCCATATTTATCACAGCTCTTACGCAGTTCGGCCAGCACGTCGAGGCCGAGTCGGGCTTTCGTGACCTTGCGATCCGTTGTCTGCGTGTCCCAAAGACAGAAGCCGTCGTGATGTTTGGTAAGGAAAAGGATGTAGCCCATCCCAGCGTCCTTGGCCGTCTTCACCCACTGGTCAGTGTCGCACTCGGTCGCGGCGAAAAGGTCGAGGTTCGTGACGCCCGGTGTCCATTCCCTGCCAGAAAACGTGCTGAACGACCAGCAGACGAACATGCCCAAGCGCAGATTCCTCAGGGCCTCGACGCGCGCAGCCGAAATTCCGGCCGGAGCGATATCATTCGTTTGCGCCGACAATCCGACCGGGATCGTGGTCACCCAAAATGCGGCTAGCGCCGACAGCAAACTCAACCCCACAGTGCGAGATTTCATTGATTTTCAAGAAATACCAACAGCCCGGGACAAGTCAACGGGGATACGCCCGCCCTCGCCCTCGCCACCGAACCGGCCATGAATCGTTTCCGTCCGCGCCTCGCTCACTTTGGGATGCAGCTCCGCCGACGTATCCCAAATCGAAAATCCAGATACTCACCGACCCGCCGGTCGCGCATCAAAAACCAGCACTTCATATGGCTGCAAGGTGACCGACTCCGGATGGCCAGCCGCCAACGCAAGGGTTTGCAGGCGCTGATCCGGGTAGGGCGATTTGAGTGCGTATTCTCTCGCCGCGCCGGCGGGCAACTCAAACACCGTGTCCGCATCGAGCGTGAGGGTCTGCGGCTGGTCATCGGGATTCCGCAGCATCAGTGTGCCTTTGCGCGGCGACCACCCCGCGTAGCCATAAACTTGCAACTTGAGCGGGTCGCCACCGACCCAATGCGAATCCACCAGCGCGTCTGCATTCGTTTGCGCCCATTTGGCGGCGTCTGCCACGTCGCCCCAAGCCTCCGGGGTCATCAAAGAGGGAGTCAGATACAATTCTTGCAGCGACGATCCGTTGGCAAAATAGGAACGCGCCTCATGTCGGAGATGCGGGCCGGCCTTGGCCACGCGTTCGCCCTGAAAATTGCGCCCCTCCACAATGCCGTGCGCCATGATGGAATTGAGTGGATACAGCGGCGATCTGACTACAAACAGTCGCCGGCATTCCCCGTCGCGGAAGGTCAACCATTGTTCGCGGTCGTCGCCTTTACCGGCCCAGCCGACATCGGCGCTGCCGTTGCGCCAGGTCGAATCCACATGATTCAGCCAGAACGGCGAGGGCCAGGTGCCGACGGTGACATTGATGAAGACCTCCGGGTTTTGCTGGCGCAAATGGCGCGCGATGTCCAGCAGCGCCATGAAGTGGGGGCTCACGCCTTCGCCGGCCTTATCCCATTTGAACGCGTTGACCCCATCCTCGCGCATGAGCCGGAGGCACCGGTCCTGAAACCATTGTTTATAGGCGGGATACGCCAGATCGAGGTGCGCGCCCGCGGGAATGAGCCCCATCTTCTGCGCAGTGGCCGTGCGCTCTTCATTGCCGCCGTAACCCCCGAGCGGGGAAATCCAGATGGCGAGGCGCCCGTGCAACTTTTCCATTTGCGCTCGGAGCGCCGCGAAGCCGCCGGGAAATTTGTCCGTATCCTCGGCCCAGAGCCCCTGGCCGGGAATATCCCAGCCGTCATCCACGAGATACGATTGCACCGGCACGCCGCGCTTCTCCACCAACTCGGCGTTGAAGTTGCTGACCACGTCCAGAATTTTTCCCGCATCCGCCGAGAAACCGAGGTCGTACCAGCAATTGTAATGGAGGAACGGCCTGGACGGCCGCGCCCGTTCGCGTTCCAGATAATAAAGAAACGCGCGGCGCAACTGGTTTTCGGGCGCCACGCCCGCCACAGCGCCGAACGTGTAATCCTGTGTCGGCGTAAGTTCCAGTTTGCAGGCCAAACCGATCCGGACACTCTCCTCCGCAACCGCATTTTGCGCGCCAGGCATCTCCACGCCAAAGAACATGCCGCTGCCAGCCACCGGACAGCCCGGCACGAAGCCAATCGTCCTGGCCCCGGCCACCCGCACGTCCGCCAGCTCGACGCCGAACAAAGGCAGGGTTTTGTCCGGGGACGCAAACCTCAGCGTCTGCCGGATATAGCTGGAGCCATCGCGCAACTCCGCGCGCCAGTGGGCATGCAGGCCGAGCACGGAAACCAGGTCCGCTTCCACCGCCGCGCCGCCAATTCGGTCAGCCACGCGGACGCCATCGGCCGCGGGCGACAATCGCACGAGCTTTGGCGTGCCCGCGACGGGAAACGCCGAAGCCGGCAAATCCAGGGCCGGATAATTTTGGAGTGTATCCTCGAGAATTTGTTCACTGGACGCCGTGGTGATATTGAACACCGGCTTGGCCTCACGAACGCCAATGAGCAGAAACTTCTTCCCCTCCTCCCAGATCAGCGCGAGCGCCGGTCCCCACGACATCCCTTGATCCGTGCCCTTGTCAATGCGGCAGGAAACGAAATTCGTGCCGTCGGGGAACACATACTCCCGGGCGTCCGCTTGGTTGGCTTTGCGCACCAGCTCGAATTCAGCCGGGGCTTGGAGCTTCTCCGCCAGATTGAATTCCGAGATTTTGCACCGGCCCGGCGCGCCAGGGTCGGGATAATCTTTCGCCTGCGCCTGCAAATTGAGCTTGCCCAGTCGCACGAGCTTCGGCGCGCCGGCAAATTCCGCGCGCGGAAAGGCAGCCAGTTCTGTCCACGCCGAACCGTCCCGAGAGGCCAGCGCCACCACGCGATCGTCCTCCAGCCGCACGGCCACAGCCACCCCTCGATATTCATTGGCGGGCGACAGACCCAAACGGAACAATTCCGCACCCGTCTGATCGAACAGTTTTCCCGTCAACTTATCCTGCAAACACAGCGGCCGGAGCTGACCCTCGGCCGCCTGCCAGGACGCGGAAATCACCGAATTATGCAGCGTGAAGACCCCGCTGTGCTGCGAGGATTCCGCCTTCCCGGGCATGGGACCGGGAAAATCCACAGCCGCGCGAGCCGAAATAACGACGGCCAGCACGGTCAGCGAGAAAATGCCGAAAGGAATTCTCCGCACGCCGAGACACGTGAGTGCAAATTCTACCACCGACCTCCAGCTTCGGTATTCGGACTTCGGATTTCCTTCTGACTTCGGTATTCGGGCTTCGGATCTTAGCATGCGTCTGCTCATTGAAAATTGACTTTCTGCCCCAGAGCGCGGCCGGCCTTCTCTTCCGACTTCAGTTCGCCGGATAACTTTTTGCTCGTGTCCGGTTGCGCAGCGTTGAGGTCGTTGGTTTCGCCGAGGTCGCGGCCCAGATCATAGAGCGAGCCGGACGGCGAATAGACTGGGTGCGGGCGCATGTCCGGCTCAATGTATTTCCATAAACCGTCGCGGAACGCCAGGGTGCGAAAACCATCGTGCTCCACCAGTTTCTCGCGGCCTTGCGGGCTCTCCCCCAGCAGCGCGGGTAGTACGTTGACGCTATCCGGCGCGTCGCCCACAGGAATTTTCTGACCCGTCAGCGCGGCAAACGAAGCCGCAAAATCCACCAAACTCACCAGCGCGCCCGAAACGCCGGGAGTGACCCGACCAGGCCAGCGCAAAAGAAACGGCACGCGCGTGCCGCCTTCATACACAAAATACTTGCCGCCGCGCAACGGACCGGCTGGCGTGTGTCCGTTCAGATCTTCCGCGGCGCGGTCGTCGTAGCCGTCGTCAATCACCGGCCCGTTGTCGCTCGACAAAATCACCAGTGTGTTGGACCTGAGATTCAGCTTGTCCAAAGTCTCCAGAATTTGCCCGACGCACCAGTCGAATTCCACGATCACATCGCCGCGCACCCCGCAGCCGCTCTTGCCGACGAAGCGCGCGTTGGGCACGCGCGGCACATGCGGGTCATGCGTGGCGAACTCCAGAAAAAACGGTTGGTTCGTGTTTTGTCCGATAAAGTCAATCGCCTTGCGCGTAAATACATCAGCCTTGTCCTCATCCTTCCAGCGCGCCGCGTGGCCGCCGGTCATGAAGCCGATGCGGCTGATCCCGTCAATGATCGTGCCATCGTGGCCGAGGTTTAAACCCAACTTGAGCAGTTCCGGATGGTTCTTGCCGGTCGGTTCGCCCCCGATCGGTTTGTCGTAGCTGACCTGAATTGGATCCTGGGGATCCAGACCGACGACGCGATGATTCTCAACGTATACGCATGGCACGCGGTCGCCGGTGGCGGGCTGCATGAAGCAATAGTCAAAGCCGACTTCCAACGGGCCGGGCTTGATGTCCCCATTCCAATCCGGTCCGCCCGGCCCGCCCAGACCGAGATGCCATTTGCCGACCAGGCCGGTGCGATAGCCCGCCTTTTGCAAAATGGAAGGCAGCGTGGCGTGCTGCGGATCAATGATCAGGGCCGCATTGCCAGGCAGCACGCCCGTGCCGTTCTTGCGCCACGGATACTGGCCGGTGAGCAAGGCATAACGCGAGGGCGTGCAGGTGGCGGAGGTGGCGTGCGCATCGGTGAAGCGCAGCCCTTGCTGGCCGAGCCGGTCAATGTTCGGCGTGGGAATTTTGGTCGCCCCATAACAGCCGGTATCGCCAAAGCCAAGGTCATCCGCCAGGATGATCATGATATTGGGTTTCTGCTGCGGAGCGGCCAGCATTGAAAACGGCACCAGCGCCCCGGCTAAAAACAAGCTGGCAAGTCTTTTCATTTCTCAATATTTCGTCTCCACCTTATGTAGCAGCCGACGTGAGGAGGCTCAATGTGAATTTACGATTTACTAACCTTTCGCGTCACGCTTCTTTTTGGGGTTGGTCTTAGAGTGGGTTTTCACTCGAGGCATCAGCATCGAAAAGGAAATGCACTTCAGACCCCAACCGTTCGCCGCCTGTCGCGCCGCACTCGATACCTGCGCAAACTGACGGAGCGCCGGTCACCGACCCGGCTCGTTTCAAGTCGTGAGAGGCGGGAACGGCGAAGGATTTCATTCCAGAACGGCCCCCATTGTAGGCCAATCGATTATCTCATCGGTCGCAGGGCTTTCGGATCAACACCTGCCATAGCAACGACAAATCTCGGTTCATCACGCCATAAATCGCGCCGTGCATCATAAACAGGGCTATCGTGGTCACGCCGACGAGCAGCGGATAACCGGTCAATAAGACGCCAACGAGGATAAACCAGATGGTGTTGAGATCAAGGTGCATGGCGTGATTCAATACTTGGTGGGCAGCGCCAGTTTGCCGGACGGAATCAAATCCGCGTCATCCGGGCCGTGCTGGATTTTGTCATTGAGCAGGTAAATGAAAACAGCGAACAGCAGTGAATAGATCAGCGTGAACAAAATCAGCGATGACAAAACCACGTTCGCCTTCACCACGGCAGACAAACCGGCGGGCGTGCGCATCAGGCCATGGACGATCCAGATCGCGCTGAAATGCGCGCCTAACGCCACCATGCATGTCGAGAAAAAGTGCGGCTTGCGTCCGACCTTCTCCCAGCCAAACAACAGCACCGCCAGAAAACCAGATTCGAGAAAAAATGCAAAAATGCCTTCCGCCGCGAGCGCGCTGCCAAACACGTCACCGACGAAGCGCGAATACGTCGCCCAGTTCGTGCCAAACTCAAACTCCATCACGATGCCCGTCGCCACACCGATAGCAAATGTTAGCGCAAACACTTTC
>Ga0302320_10028347_pt1 | contig 10749 bp, 6 predicted proteins | sample Bog_T0_3_FD_202130 | JGI IMG/M metagenome (GOLD analysis project Ga0302320, IMG submission 202130) | Peat permafrost microbial communities from Stordalen Mire near Abisko, Sweden - Bog_T0_3 | ecosystem: Environmental > Terrestrial > Soil > Wetlands > Peat | place: Sweden: Abisko, Stordalen Mire... | reverse complement strand
CAAGCGCAGGTCCGCGGTGTCGCGGGCACGTGGAAAGATTTGACGGACAATGTGAATTTGATGGCGGCAAACTTGACTGGCCAAGTGCGCAACATTGCCGATGTGACCACGGCCGTGGCCAAAGGCGACCTCTCCCGCAAGATTACGGTGGACGTCAAAGGTGAAATACTCGACCTAAAAAACACGATCAACACCATGGTGGACCAGTTGAACGCCTTCGCTTCCGAGGTCAGCCGGGTGGCGCGCGAAGTCGGCACGGAAGGCAAACTCGGCGGCCAGGCAGTGGTGACTGGCGTGGCGGGAACCTGGAAAGATCTGACGGACAACGTGAATTCCATGGCGTCGAATTTGACCGGCCAAGTCCGCAACATCGCCGACGTGACCACGGCCGTTGCGCGCGGTGATTTGTCGCGGAAAATCACGGTGGACGTCAAAGGCGAAATTCTCGAATTGAAGAACACGATCAACACGATGGTGGATCAGTTGAATTCTTTCGCGTCCGAGGTCAGCCGCGTGGCGCGAGAAGTGGGCACCGAAGGCAAACTCGGCGGCCAGGCAGCCGTGCCCGACGTGGCCGGCACTTGGAAAGATTTGACCGACAATGTGAATTCCATGGCGTCGAATTTGACCGGCCAAGTCCGCAACATCGCTGAAGTCACCACGGCTGTCGCGCGCGGGGACTTGTCGCGCAAGATCACGGTGGACGTGAAAGGCGAAATTCTGGAATTGAAAAATACCATCAACGTCATGGTGGACCAATTGAATGCGTTTGCCTCAGAAGTGACCCGCGTGGCGCGCGAAGTGGGCACGGAGGGGAAGCTGGGCGGTCAGGCGCTCGTGCCCGGGGTTGCGGGCACGTGGAAGGATTTGACGGACAATGTGAATTCCATGGCGTCGAATTTGACCGGCCAGGTTCGGAACATCGCCGAAGTGACGATCGCGGTGGCCAATGGCGATTTGTCGCGCAAAATCACGGTGGACGTGCGCGGTGAAATTCTCCAATTGAAGGAAACCATCAACACGATGGTGGAGCAGCTTCGCTCCTTCGCTTCGGAAGTCACACGCGTCGCGCGCGAGGTCGGGACCGAAGGCCGTCTCGGCGTGCAAGCGGTCGTGCCCGGGGTCGCCGGCACCTGGAAGGACTTGACCGACTCCGTCAATGCGATGGGCGCGAATCTGACGGCGCAAGTCCGCAACATTGCCGACGTGACCACGGCGGTCGCCCGCGGTGACTTGTCACGCAAAATCACCGTGGACGTGAAGGGGGAGATTCTGGAATTGAAAAACACGATCAACACGATGGTGGACCAGCTGAACGGATTTGCGTCCGAAGTCAGCCGCGTCGCACGCGAAGTCGGCACGGAAGGCAAGTTGGGAGGCCAGGCCCAAGTACCCGGCGTCGGTGGCACCTGGAAGGATTTGACGGACAACGTGAACTTTATGGCTGCGAATCTCACGGACCAGGTGCGCGGGATCGTGAAAGTCGTGACCGCGGTGGCCAACGGGAACTTGCGGCAAAAACTCACGGTCGAAGCCAAAGGCGAGGTCGCTGCGCTCGCGGAAACGATCAACAACATGACCGACACGTTGGCGACGTTTGCCGAACAAGTGACGAACGTCGCTCGCGAAGTCGGTGTCGAAGGCCGGCTGGGCGGGCAGGCCAACGTGCCGGGGGCGGCGGGCACCTGGAAAGATTTGACCGGCAACGTTAATTTGCTCGCGGCGAATTTGACCACCCAGGTTCGCGCCATTGCCGAAGTCGCCACCGCCGTGACGAAAGGCGATTTGACTCGCTCGATTCAAGTCGAAACACGCGGCGAAGTCGCCGAACTCAAGGACAACATCAACACCATGATCGGCAACTTGCGCGTGACGACTGAATCCAACCAGGAACAGGATTGGTTGAAAACCAACCTCGCTAAATTCACTGGCATGTTGCAGGGCCAACGCGACCTATTTACCGTCGGCCAGATGCTGCTGTCCGAACTCGCGCCGCTCGTCGGCGCACAGCAGGGTGCGATTTACCAGATGGAAGCCGGCGAGGGAAAAAAATTCACGCTCCGATTGCTTGCCGGCTATGCGCAACGGCCAGACCAGCCGCAGTGCATTCAGCTCGGCGAAGGTCTCGTCGGCCAATGCGCCGTGGAGAAGAAGCGCATTCTGCTCACGGACATAAAAACTGATTACACGCGCATCCAAACCAGCCTGGCCGACGCGCGACCCAAGAGCATTGTGGTGCTGCCGATGTTGTTTGAAGGCCAGACGAAGGCCGTGATTGAGCTCGCCTCGCTCCGCGCGTTCAGCATCACGCACCTGGCTTTCCTGGAACAGCTCACGCAATCCATCGGGGTCGTGCTCAACACTATCGAAGCCACCATGCGCACGGAGAATTTGCTGCAACAATCGCAGCAGTTGACCGTTGAATTGCAGACGCAACAGAAGGAGTTACAGCAGACGAATGAAGAGCTGGCCCAGAAAGCGCGCCAGCTGGCCGAACAAAACGTCGAGGTCGAACGCAAAAGCCAGGAAGTCGAACAGGCGCGCCGCGCACTGGAGGAAAAGGCGGCGGAACTGGCGCTGACCTCGAAGTACAAATCCGAATTTCTGGCCAACATGTCGCACGAATTGCGCACGCCGCTGAATTCCATCCTCATTCTCGGGCAGCAGCTCTCCGAAAATCCCGGCGGTAATCTCACCACCAAGCAAATTGAATTCGCACGCAACATTTACTCCTCCGGTTCGGATCTGTTAAATCTGATCACCGACATTTTGGATTTGTCCAAAATCGAATCTGGCACTGTCACGGTCGAGGCAGAAGAAATCGGTTTTGCATCATTGCGCGATTCGGTGGAGCGCAACTTCCGGCACATTGCCGATGCGAAAAACCTGCCGTTCCACGTCGAATTCGATTCCAGCCTGCCGCGCGCGATGACCACCGACCCAAAACGACTGCAGCAAATTTTGAAAAACCTGCTGTCGAACGCCTTCAAGTTTACGGCGCATGGGCATGTGACCATTCGCGTGAGCGTGGCCGAATCTGGCTGGACCACCGAGCATCAGTGGCTGAACCGCGCGCATCACGTGATTTCATTTGCCATCAAGGACACCGGGATCGGCATCGCGCCGGAGAAGCAAAAGCTCATTTTCGAGGCGTTTCAACAGGCGGACGCCGGCACCAGCCGCAAATACGGCGGCACTGGTTTGGGCCTCGCGATTTCGCGCGAACTGGCAAGTCTGCTCGGCGGCGAAATCCGGCTAATCAGCACGCCGGGCGAAGGCAGCACGTTCACGCTGTATTTGCCGCTGGCGTTTCCGGGCGCGGCGGCGACGATTACGCGGCAGACTGCCACGGCGCCGATCATTCTGCCCGCTCCGCGCGAGGAAAATATTCCGGATGACCGCGAGGCCGTTCAAACGGGCGACCAAGTGTTGCTGATCGTCGAGGATGATCCGCACTACGCGCGGGTGCTGGTGGGATTGGCGCGCGACAAAGGCTTCAAGGCCATCGCCGCCACGCGTGGCAGTACGGCGCTCGCGCTCGCACGGCAATTTCTGCCAACCGCGATCACTCTAGATATTTTCCTCCCCGACATGCTCGGCTGGACGGTGCTGAACAACCTCAAATTAGAACCCGCCACCCGTCACATTCCGGTGCAAATTATTTCTATTGAGGAAGAGCGCCAACACGGTCTTTCTCACGGGGCATTTGCTTACACCATCAAGCCGGCGACCACGGAGGGCCTGAATCAATGTCTGGACCGAATTAAGCAATTTGTCGGCCCGCGCCCGAAACGGCTGCTGGTCATCGAGGATAATCAATCAGAGCGTGAAAGCGTCGTGGAACTGCTCCAGCACGACGACATCGAAATTGAAGCAGTCGGCACGGGCGCGGAAGCACTGCAAACATTGCTGGATTGCCCCTATGATTGCTGCGTTCTCGACTTGCGCTTGCCAGACATGACCGGTTATGCCCTGCTCGAAAAAATGCAGGCCGAGCCGGCATTGCGTGACGTACCGGTGGTGGTGTTCACTGGCAAGGAACTGGAACCGAACGAAGAAACACAATTGCGCGCGCTGGCCAAAAGCATCGTGCTTAAGGACGTGCAGTCGCCCGACCGGCTGTTTGATGAGACCGCGTTGTTCCTGCATCGCGTGGTGGCCAATTTGCCGGAATCCAAACAGCAAATGCTGGCGCGGTTGCACCAGTCAAACGAAGCCCTGCGTAATCGCAAGGCGCTGGTGGTGGACGACGACGCACGGAACATTTTCGCGCTGACAACCGTTTTGGAAAATCACGACATGAAAGTATTGAGCGCTACGAACGGACGGCAGGCGATTGAAATCATCAAGCACGAGCCGGATTTGAGCGTCGTGCTGATGGACATTATGATGCCGGACATGGACGGCTACGAAACGTTGCGCGAAATCCGAAAACAGCCGGAGTTCCGCGCGCTGCCGATTCTCGCGCTCACTGCGAAAGCGATGAAAGGCGACCGGGAAAAATGCCTGGAAGCCGGCGCGTCGGATTACATTGCAAAACCCGTGAACACGGATCAGTTAGTTTCGTTGTTGCGCGTTTGGCTTTATCGCTGAAATATGGAAACACAGGCAAAAACGATGGAAACAAAACCGGCGGCCGATGCGGTCAGTGTTTTGCTGGTGGACGATGAAAAACGGAATCTCGACGTGCTGGAGAGCATTTTGGGGCCTTTAGAACTGCGGTTGGTCTGCGCGATGACGCCGGAGGAGGCGCTACTGTCGCTGGTGCATGAAGAGTTCGCGTGCATCGTACTCGACATTCACATGCCGAGCATGAGCGGGCTGGAGTTGGCGCGGCTTATCAAAACGCGCAAACGCAGCCAGTGCATTCCCATCATTTTTCTGACCGCATATTTCTTGGATGAGAAGGATGTGCTGCAGGGCTACGGCGCGGGCGCGGTGGATTACCTGACCAAGCCGATCAATCCGCACATACTCAAGTCCAAGGTCAGCGTGTTCGTGGATTTATTCCGCACCGCGCGCGCACTGGGAGCGGCCAACGGCGCACTGGAAATGGTAATCGCCCAGCGCAAGGCCGCGGAAGAAACTCTGCGCAAGAACAACACCGAATTGGAGGCGCGTGTGCAGGACCGCGTGCAGGAGTTGAAGCGCGCCCATGACGAGCTGCTTGCGGCCTCGCGCGCGAAGGACGATTTTCTCGCCATGTTGAGCCACGAGTTGCGCACACCGCTGAACCCGATTCTGCTGATCGCGTCCGAGGCAGCGTCCGATCGCGAGCTTCCGCCGCGCGTGCGGACGGATTTCGACACGATCCGCAAAAACGTGGAATTGGAAGCGCGGCTGATTGATGACCTGCTGGACTTGACGCGCATTACGCGCGGCAAAATTATGCTGGAAAAGCGATTTCTCAACGTCCACCCCATCGTGGAAGAAGCCATCGCCACCATGCGGGAAGAAGTGGACGCAAAACAGATCCGCCTGAACTTGAAGTTAAACGCGGCAAGGCAAACGGTTTTTGCGGACGCATTGCGGGTGCAGCAGATATTTTTGAACCTGATCAAGAACGCCGTGAAGTTTACGCCCGCAGGCGGCCAAATCACGGTGGACAGCAGCGAGATTGAGGACAAACTCGTCATCCGGGTCGCCGACACGGGCATCGGAATGCTGCCGGAAGAAATAAGCGGCATTTTTACCGCGTTTTCTCAGGGCCATCACGCAGGCAATGGCGGCACGCAGCGGTTCGGCGGACTTGGATTGGGCCTGGCCATCTCGCAAAGGCTGGCGGAATTTCATTCTGGTAAAATTTACGCGACGAGTGCGGGACGTGACCAAGGATCGACCTTTAGCGTTGAACTGCCATTTGCGGAGGCGGCGGAAGAAAAGGAGAACTCGCTGGATGAGCTGGCGGATCCGCAGCCTGATTCGCGGGCGGAGGGGAGCGGCCTGCGGATCTTGCTCGTCGAAGACCATGAACCAACCCGCATCGCGCTCACACAATTGTTGCTGCGCCGCCACTTCAAGGTATCCACGGCCGCCACACTCGCCGAGGCGCGGAATTTGGCCTCGACCCAGCGATTTAGAGTACTCATTTCTGACCTCGGCCTGCCGGATGGTAACGGTTGCGAGCTGATGGCAGAATTCGGAACGCGATTTAATGTGCAAGGCATCGCGCTGACGGGTTACGGCATGGAACAGGATGTCGCCCGCAGCCAGCAAGCGGGCTTCGCCACGCACCTTGTCAAACCGGTGCGGGTGGCTTGTTTGGACCAGGCGCTGATCGCCATTTTGAATGGCCGGGCAGAATTGGAAACAGTGCTCTAACGGCTATTTAGCCGTGGTATTGATTTGGCGCGATTTCTTGCATTCTTTCCACGACCCGCGTCTCTTGCATTCTCCTCGGCGGCCTTTAGATCTTGACAGTGTTTTAGATAATTATTTTCGATATATTGCGTCAAGAGCCTTTGCTCGTCCGCACAATCCAATTTTCCGTCACGCGACATATGTGCTCAACCTCTAGCATAAATGATGCCAGCATGATTGCTGTCCTCAATTCTGCGCCTTCAGCTTTCTATGTTCCATCTGGAATACAAGAACGTGAGATTGGAGTGAGTCACGCCATCTGTCCCTCAGGAGGCACCACCTCCACGATGCCACCGGACCAAACAGATCAGGCATTTCGCATTGGGCATCGTTGCGAAATACACTGATGCCCGGAGTGCTGGCTGTGAAAAAGCAGGTTTTCTAGCTGGCATGATTTTGGCTTTTCTCGGCCACCAAGGAAAAGCATATGCCAAAAGGAAACAAAACCAGCTACACCGACAAATATAAACGCCATACCGCGCACGTTAGAAATGAAAACAATCGTGAGTCGAGGGGAACTACTCCTAGCGAAACCAGGCGCCGCGCGCAAAACCGGAGAACGATGTGGGGGGAGCTTTATGAGATATATGACGGTGAGTAGAAAGGCCAGCTTCCTAGTGGTCGGCGCGTCGTTGTTTGTATTATACGCGCTCAAGGCGTATCTGAGGCGGGATTCGATCGGAAAGCCAGTAGATTCTCGCGGCAACTTTCGCAACTAAAGAGTCAAAATGACCACGGGTCACTCTGCGAAGCACCGCCACGCCAGTTACCTAAGCCAGTTCCGCATTTTCCGGTTTCTCATTTTAAACCGGTGGCTAACAGTTTTCGCTATTTGAAAGAGCAAGAATCTCGCCTTTGGCGCCCGCTGGAAGGACTCCCGTAAGGGTTGCATCCCTTCCGGGTTGCAAATTGCCACAGGGACGCAAAATCCAATTGCAAATTGCAACCTTTAGTTGGTTTGGCTAAGGCTCAAGAATGTTCAATTCCCGGTTTTGCCCATGAATGCGTGAGACATGTTGCTTGGCATGGCTTTAGCTCGACTAGTCACGACACAAAGAGAGTGTCACCGTTTCTATCCACTCGCCCAAACAAACAAAAACGAACATAAAAACAAAACCGAAATGAATACACATCACAAGACTCACAGAACACCTGAAGCAGCAGATCTCGGCGAGCATCTCGTGCAAGACGCGCAGGAATTGCTCGCGGCCACCGCTCATGTGGCGGAGGAAAAGGTCATGGAGGCACGCCGACGGCTGGCAGCAGCCGTCGAAAAAAGCAAGGAAGCGTGGGAGGCCCTGCAGGAAAAGGCGATCGCGGGCGCCAAAGCCACGGATCAAGTGATCCGTGAGAACCCGTACAAAGCGCTTGGGGCCGCGCTTGGTGTGGGTTTGATTATTGGCTACCTCCTTCGCCGGCGCGACTGAGAAACTCCATGAATGCAGCTATGGACTTCTTGATCATTGATGACGACAAAACATTTCGAGATGCCACCTGTTTTTTGATCGAAGAGGCTGGGCATTATGCGGAAGGTGTCGAATCCGGCCAACTCGGATTGAAATGGCTGAAGGAAGACAAATGGGACACCGTGCTTTTGGATGTTAGTCTGGGCTGCGAAAACGGGCTGGACGTGCTGACGGAAATGCAAAAACAATTTCCACTGGTACCCGTGGTCATGATCGCCGCGCAAGGCAGCGTCAAAATGGCCGTCGAGGCCATGCGGCGCGGAGCGGTGGATTTTCTGGAAAAACCATTCCAGCGCGAACAGCTCATAACGGTGCTTGGGCGGATGCAACGCCTAAGCCAAATGAGCAAGCGCATTGAGCGACTCGAGCAAGAGGTAAGCGAAAGCCAGGCGCAAAATGTCGAACCTATTTTTGATTTCACCACGCCCAACATGCGCGAAGTCATGGAAATTTTGATGCGGGCGGCGAAAACGCCCGCGTCCATCCTGTTATTTGGCGAAAGCGGCACCGGCAAAAGCGTTGCGGCGCGCGCCATTCACCAGCAAAGCCATCTGGCGGACAAGCCTTTTGTGACCGTCAGTTGCCCCAGTCTATCCAAGGAACTGCTGGAAAGTGAACTGTTCGGCCACGTCAAAGGCTCTTTCACCGGCGCGATCAAAGATCATTGGGGCAAAGTCAAAGCGGCCGAAGGTGGCACGCTCTTTCTGGATGAAATCGGCGATCTCCCGATGGAAATCCAGCCGAAACTGTTGCGGCTGCTACAGGAACGCGAATACGAACGGCTGGGCGAGAATGTGACACGGGTGGCGAATCTGCGGGTCATCGCCGCCACGAACCGCGATTTGAAAAACCGCGTGGCGGAGGGGTGGTTCCGCGAGGATCTGTATTTCCGGCTCAACGTGATTGCCGTGGAAATGCCGCCGTTGCGCGCCCGCGAGGGCGACTTGCTCCGCTTTGCCGAACATTATGAAAAATTTTTCGCGGAACAATGCGGACGCAAACTCGATGGATTTTCTCCGGAAGCGGTGGTGCACCTCCTGGCTTATGGCTGGCCGGGCAATCTGCGCGAATTGCGCAACGCTATCGAACGCGCTGTCATCTTGGCTAAGGGCGACCAGCTTGGTCCGTCCGATTTGCCAGCCGAATTACGCCGCCAGAGCACAACTGCCACGACGAACGGCCACGAGCTTCCGCTGGTCGGCTCGCTGGTTTCGCTGGAACAACTTGAAGAAGCGCATCTGCGGAAAATCATGGCCTGCACACCCTGCCGCGCCGAGGCGGCGCGAATTCTTGGCATTGACCAAGCCACGCTTTATCGTAAGCGCAAAAGAATAGGCTTAGAATGAAACCAGAACTCGAGCACGAAAAAGTGGAGTTGAATGCCACGGCGCCGGAGGCGCCGCACGACAGCCTGGTGCTGCAAAACGCCCGGCTGCGCGGCGATCTATTGACCATCGCCCGCCGGATTAGTCATGATTTGCGGACGCCATTGGGCGGCATTATTTCAGCGGGTGAAATGCTGAAGGAAATCTTGGCGGAGCAAAACCCGGCTTGCGTCGTGCTCGTCGCACCGCTTTTTGATTCGGCGGATGGCATGACGCAGGTGGTTGAGCGCGTCAGTTTTCTCTTGAAAGCCTCCTTGCATCCGGCACCCAAAGAAAAGGTGCAGATGGGTGAGGTGGTTTTCAATGTGCGTCAGCGGTTGGAGAGCATTGTCCTCAAAAAGAACGCCACGATCTTGGAGTCGGCAGGGTGGCCGGAGGTAAACGCCGTCAACTTTTGGTTGGAGGTGGTCTGGTGGAATTTGCTGGCCAACGCGTTGCAGCATGGAAAAGGCCTGATTGAGCTGGGCTGGCAGGAGGGCAACGCCGAGTTGCGGTTCTGGGTTTGCGACAACGGCGACGGCGTACCCGCCGATCAGCGCGACAAATTATTTCAGCCGTTTCACACTTTGTATGAAGCGAATGCTTCCCGGGGTTTGGGTTTGTCCATCGTGCAGCGGTTGATGGAACTGCAAGGCGGCAGCTGCGGCTATGAACCGCGTTTGGACGGCGGCTCGTGTTTTTATTTCACCCTGCCAGTTCAGTAAAGGCATGGCCTTCCGCAAATGTTCCCGCCTTACAGATCGTCCATCAAACAGAAAGTGATGCTCGTCATCATGCTGGCCAGCATCACCGTGCTGTTGGTGGCCGCCACCGCGTTCATGATCTATGATCCGGTGACTGTCCGGCAAACCCTGTCGCATTATCTGGCCTCCCTAGCGCAGCAGATCGCGGAGATCCCAGTCATCCAAAAGGCCAGGTCGTCTCTGTCCATAAACCGTAGTTTGCCTCAGGCCTGCTCATTCCAACGATCAATAGCTCAATCAACGCAACATCGTCAGGAGAACTTCGTTACGTGTGGCACCCAATTCGGCAGGACGCGATTCTCCGCGATTGCGTTTTTTCTGTTGGGTTGTCACCAATGCAAATTGCAGCGGATTTTGACGGTGGACGTGCGGTTTGCAAAGCGGCGGGCGTCAGTCAGGCCCAAACGATTGGGCAGGTTTGGCGGAATCATTGGGGTTTGCGCAAAGATGCCTGTGCTTGCAACTTTGGCACGCCAACTGCAATTTTCCACGAGAATTGCCCGTGTTTCGAATCGCACTGGCAGATTCCATACATCTCTGTCAAATCCAATGAACGCTGCATCACCACTCCAAGGGGAAAGAACCATGCTGTCGCTATTTCAAATCGCCGCCTATTTCGAAGACTTTTTTCCCGCTGGGGGCATACAGCGATCCGCCTCTTCGATGCGGCCATCGCCGTTAGTATTACTCTGTTAAGTGGAATCAATGATTTTCGGCGGGAATTTTGTTCCGCAGCAAGGACAGCACCCTGTTAAGCGTATCAACCACGGCTGCATCGCGTGCAAAGCCTTTTCC
>Ga0302320_10028346_pt1 | contig 10749 bp, 10 predicted proteins | sample Bog_T0_3_FD_202130 | JGI IMG/M metagenome (GOLD analysis project Ga0302320, IMG submission 202130) | Peat permafrost microbial communities from Stordalen Mire near Abisko, Sweden - Bog_T0_3 | ecosystem: Environmental > Terrestrial > Soil > Wetlands > Peat | place: Sweden: Abisko, Stordalen Mire... | reverse complement strand
GATCTTGTCGACGACGGCATGCCGGGGGAGCGCGTGACGCCGACCGGTGCCGCGATCCTGCGTTACTTGCGGTGCAGTTCGCGCACCGGACGCGCCGGCCGTCTCGCGCGCAGCGGTATCGGCTTCGGCACGCGGCAACTGCCGGGGATAAGCAACGTGCTGCGCGTGTTGGCATTCGACACGTCGGACGAAGCGACCCACCGCGACCTGGCCGTGATCGGTTTCGAGGTTGACGACCAGTCGGGCGAAGACCTGGCGGCCGGGCTTGATCGCTTGCGGGCGCTGCCGGGCGTGCACGACGTGCTGCAGATGCCTGTCTTCGGCAAAAAGGGCAGGCTGGCCGTGCATGTGCAGCTTCTTGCCCGACCGGAAGCTCTGGATGCGGCGGTGGAGGCGTGTTTCCGCGAGACGACCACCATCGGATTGCGCACACACGTTGTGCAAGGCCAGGCGCTGCAACGCGAAACCCGTGAGGTTACGCTGGACGGCGCCAGGCTCCGCGTGAAGACAGTCGATCGGCCAGGCGGTCGCACCAGCAAGGCGGAGGCCGACGACGCGCTGGGCCGCCCCGGTCACGCGGCGAGGGCAGAGCTTCGCCGGCGGGCTGAGACGATAGCGGCGGCAGGCGGCAATGACTGAGCCGCGCAACCGTCGCGACGGGGTTTCGGGGGACGACCCGCTGGACCGGCTGCGCCCGATCATTGCCGCGATGAGCGCCGTCGCTGTTGCGGTCAGCGGTGGTGTGGATAGCCTGACCTTGGCCATTGTCGCGCACGCGGTGCTCGGCGGCGGGGCACGGATGTATCACGCCACATCTCCGGCTGTGCCGGAGGAGGCAACGCGGCGCACGCGATCGATCGCGGTGGAGCACGGCTGGGCACTGGATGTGTTCGATGCCGGCGAGTTCTCGGACCCGCAGTACCGTGCCAACCCCGTCAACCGCTGCTTCTTCTGCAAGACCAACCTGTACGGCACAATCGCCCGGCGCACCGATGTCCAGGTTGTGTCGGGCACCAACCTGGATGATCTGGGCGAATACCGGCCGGGCCTTGATGCGGCGCGAGCACACAGCGTGCGGCACCCGTTTATCGAGGCGGGGATCGATAAGGCAACGGTGCGGCGCATCGCAGCCGGCCTTGGGCTGGGTGAGGTCGCATCGCTACCCGCGTCCCCCTGCCTGTCCAGCCGGGTCGAAACCGGGTTTGCGATCAATCCGTCCATCCTGGTCCTGATTGAACGGGCCGAAACACTGTTGCGCGGTGCACTGTCGCCCAGCACGGTGCGCTGCCGCGTGCGGGCACAGGCAGTCGTTGTGGAACTCGATGCGGACACGCTGCAAGCGTTGGACGCCGCAACGGAAGCGGGGCTTCGCGCCCACATTCTCGACCTTGCCGATCGCAGCGGCTTGCGTTTGCCCGTGGCCTTCGCCCCGTACCGTAATGGCAGCGCCTTCCTTCGGCCAGTCGCATGAAACCGGACGAGGACTTCCTGCTCGATGAGGAGCGCACCCAGCGGATCGGCCTCAGCGAGGCGGTGTACTGTGCCGGCAAAACGCCTGAGCAGATTGCGGCAATTCTTGACCATGCGGCTGCACGCGAAGCATCCTTGCTGCTGACTCGGCTGAGCGAGGCCAGCTTTGCCGCGCTGCCCGGCCGCCACAGCCGTGCGCTTGATTACGACGCATTATCGCGCACCGCCTATGCCGGGAACCCGCGACCGCCCACCGGCCCGACGCGGATTGCCGTTGTCAGTGCCGGCACTTCGGACCTTCCCGTCGCACGCGAAGCGGTGCGCACCCTTCGTTTCGAGGGCCACGCGGCGGAGGAAATCGTCGATGTCGGCGTGGCTGGACTGTGGCGCCTGCTCCGTCGCAGAGACGAATTGCGTCGCATGCAGGTGGTGATCGTGGCGGCCGGCATGGACGCTGCGTTGCCCAGCGTGATCGGCGGCCTGGTAGGCGGCTTGGTGATCGCCGTTCCGACTTCGGTCGGCTACGGCGTCGCATCCGGTGGCCGCACCGCCCTCGACGCGGTGCTGGCGAGCTGCGCCCCCGGCATCGCGGTGGTGAACATCGACAACGGCTACGGCGCGGCGTGCGTGGCCATCCGAGCGCTGGGAACCCGGAGGCAGTCGGCATGGACAGGCGAAACTTCATGAAGGCGTCAGTCGCCGGCATCGCCGCGGTTACCACAATCTCGGCCGGGACGGCGACACAGGCCGTGGCCGCGGCGGCGCCGCTTGAAACGACCGAGAGCGGCGGCATGAAATACCGCGCGCTCGGCGAGACCGGCGCGCGGGTCTCCCTGATTGGGATTGGGGGATTTCACCTGGCGAGGCCCGGGCCGGATGGACCGACCGTCGAGGACGCCGTCCGTATCGTGCGTAGCGCAGTCGATCAGGGGGTGAACTTCTGCGACAATTGCTGGGACTACAACGGCGGCGAGAGCGAAATCCGGCTCGGCAAGGCGCTGCACGACGGCTATCGCGAGCGCGTGTTCCTGATGACCAAAATCGACGGCCGCGACGCAAAATCGGCAGCCGGCCAGCTGGAAACGTCGTTGCAGCGGCTGCAAACGGATCACATCGACCTGATACAATTCCACGAGATCATCCGCATGGACGATCCGGACCGCGTGTTCGCCGTGAATGGGGCGATGGAGGCAATGCTGCGCGCCCGCGAGCAGGGCAAGGTGCGGCATATCGGCTTCACCGGCCACAAGAGCCCGGCCATCCATCGCCGCATGTTTGAGGTCGCCGAGAAGCACGGCTTCCACTTCGCCACCGTGCAGATGCCGGTGAACATCGTGGATGCGCATTTCGACAGTTTCCAGCGCACAATCTTTCCGATCGCGCAGGCGCAGCGGACGGCGGTGCTGGCGATGAAGACGTTCGGCGACCATTTCATCCTCGACAGCCACGTCGCCGAACCAATCGAGATGCTCCACTACTCGATGAGCCAGCCGGTCGCGGTGGTGATCACCGGCATCGACCGGATGCCGATTCTGGAACAGGCGCTGGAGGCGGTACGCACCTACCAGCCAATGTCGGACGAGCGGCAGCAGGCGCTGCTCGCGCGGTCTGCGCAGCTGGCGCATGGGGGTGCGACGGAACGCTACAAAGTCAGCACGCATTTCGACGGCACGGTGCAGAACCCGCAATGGTTGACACAGGCCTGAAGGGTGCAGGACATGGCACGGCGGGTCGGAGATAGTCAGGCGGTCGCGGGTCTGGCGCCCAGGAACGGTGGTTAGGGTGGCGTTTACCGATCGGTTTTCCGCGGCTCGGAAACAATCCAGCAACGGCGGACCGGCGCACCCGCCGCAGCGCAACGGGCGCGGCGAAATGGAGACCGATATCCCCGCGCGCATGGATCGGCTGCCGTTCAGTCGCTTTCACGTTCTCGTCGTGACCGCGCTTGGGATCACCTGGGTGCTCGACGGCCTGGAAGTGACGATCATCGGGTCCATCGGGCCGATCCTGCAGGACCGCTCGACCCTGGCGCTGACCGCGCAGGATATCGGCTCGGTCGCGGCATTCTACGTGTTGGGCGCGGTATCGGGAGCGGTGTTCTTCGGCTGGTTGACCGATCGGTTCGGGCGGCGTGCGATCTTCAACGTGACGCTTGGCATCTATCTTCTGGGAGTGCTGACCACAGCGTTTTCCTGGAACTTCTGGTCGTTCGCACTGTTTCGATGCCTAACCGGCATTGGCGTCGGTGGCGAGTATGCGGCGATCGATTCCGCCGTCGATGAACTGATCCCCGCCCGGCTGCGCGGACGCATCGACATGATCGTCAACGGCAGCTACTGGGGCGGCGCCATCATGGGAGCCGCAGCGTCGGTCGTGCTGCTATCGGGGCAGTTTGTCAGTCCGGACCTCGGGTGGCGCCTGGCGTTCGGCATCGGCGGCAGCCTTGGTCTGTTCATCATCTTTCTCCGCCGCTTCGTGCCGGAAAGCCCGCGCTGGCTGGTGACGCATGCGCGCGCTGAGGCTGCGGAGCGGACCACGCGCGACATCGAGTCCAGTATCGAGCGCCGTGGCGGGAAACTGCCGCGCGCCAAAGGCAAGCTGAAGGTGCGGCCACAGCCGCGGTTCGGCTTCGGCGTCATCCTGGGGGGCATGGGCGGGAAGAACCTGCCGCGCAGCGTGCTCGCGCTGACGCTGATGGTGGCGCAGGCGTTCCTGTTCAACTCAGTGTTTTTCACCTACGGACTGGTGCTCTCGACCTTCTACCATGTGAATCCGGCGCGGATCGGCCTGTACATCCTGCCGCTCGCGGCGGGAAACCTTCTGGGGCCGCTGCTGCTCGGCCCGCTGTTCGATAGCGTCGGACGGCGGCGGATGGTCACCGGCACGTTCGCGGTCTCGGGCGTGTTGCTGGCGGCGGTCGCCGTGCTGTTTGGCATGGGGTTGCTGACCGCATACACCCAGACGGCCGCGTGGATGGTGATCTTCTTTTTTTCCTCGACGGCTGCCAGTTCCGCCTATCTCACCACGAGCGAAATCTTCCCGCTGGAAACACGAGCCCTGGCGCTGGCTCTGTTCTACGCGATCGGCACCGCCTCGGGCGGAATCATCGCGCCCTGGCTTTTTGGCCAGTTGATTGGCAGCGGCGCGGCCTGGGCGGTCGCCAGCGGCTATATCGCAGCCGCGGTGCTGATGCTGACGGGCGCCGGTATGGAAGCTTGGCTTGGCATCAATGCCGAGGGCAAATCGCTGGAGAGCGTGGCCACGCCGCTGTCCAGTCAGTAGCCGACGACCGTGAGCGCCACTGCGCTCACGGTCGCCTGAAAAATCGTTACGCGGCTTCTGCCGTAACCCGCGCTTCCGACTCGGCGAACACCGGCAACAAACCGTCCTGAATCCGCCAAATGTCGTGTTGCAGCGTGTCCGACGAGGCGTTGCAGTCGCAGACCTGCTGGAAGGTGAAGCCGTTCTTCTTCCACGCCGCGGTGGTTTTCTCGGCCAGATCGAGATACCAGCCGGCTTCGGGCGCGCGGTGCCCGGCCAGCTCGGACCCAGGGTTTGGGCACCAGATGGTAAACGTGCCGACCACCCCTTCGGCGGCCAGGTATTCCAGACCCTCCAGCGTCTTCTTCTTGGGCTCGATTCCGGCCACCAGGTTCGAGCGTACGTTGCCGCGGCCGAACACCTTGGCGGCGTAAACCAGCGCGTCGCGCCAATGCTCCCAGCCGCCGCTGCCATGCGCCTTGCCGGGGCAGATCGCCTCGTAAATTCCCTTGTCCCAGATTTCGATGTTCATCGCCGTCGTGCGGAACCCGGCCTCCTTGAAGCGATCGATCTGCCGCAAGTCCAGCGGTGCCGCCACGACCGCGGTGCCGTTGAAATCGTCCAAACCGGTGTGCTGCTGAATCGCCTCGGCGACATCGAGGTAGTAGTCGAGCTCGCGGCGCTCCGGGATGACGCCGCCGCTGATCGTGACATGGTCGACGACCCCCTCGCGAAACGCCTCGGCCGCGGTCTCGCCGATCTGGCGGGCGGTTTTCCAGAAGATGCCCTGCCGCTCGCCGTAGGTGTCCTTGGTGTAGTTGATGTTGCAGAACAGGCAGTCCTCGCCTTTGTCCTTGTACGAACACTCGTTGCTATAGGCGACGAACAGCGCACGATGGCGATACAGCGCGGCGACCGTTTCCATCGACTGCCCGTCCGACGTGGCCTTGCCGTAGAAGCCGGGCCGCTGGTGGAACCGCACCTCGGCCAGCTCGTTGCCGTTCTCCACCAGGATGGTCCGGTCGCCGTCGGCGGTGACGACGCGCGGCGATTTGGAGTTCCAGCGGAACGGCACGGACAGCCCGAGGGGCAGATCGAATCCCGACGGCATTTCGAAGTCATGCGCTTCGAAGTCCATCTCGAACAGGCAATGCACCTGCTCTTGCGCCGTCACGCCGGCCTGGATCAGGTCCAGCGCGTCCCGGCTGATGGCGACGCCCTCGTTGACCAGTTCGGCCTTCAGCGTCAGTTCTTTCCAAAGTCTGTTTTGCAAGTCGGGATTCGTGGCCGGCATTACGGTTTCTCTCTGCATGGTCTGGGTTTGGGGGTGGCGGATAAGCGAGATGGCGCCCCGCTTATGCTCGGGCGTTCCGCCAAGTCAGTTGACCAGGCGGATCGCCGTGCGCGCGGGTTCCTCCGGCTGGTCGTCGGATGGCGTGACGCCCAGCATCGCCAGGACCTCGTCGCGTATCCGCAGAAAGGCCGGCGCGGAGCGGTTGCGCTGTGGACCGAGGGCGATGGGCAGCACCTCGGCGACGCGACCCGGATGCGGCTGCATGACAACGATCCGATCGGCGAGGAACACCGCTTCGTCCACATCATGCGTCACCAGCAACGCGGTGATGCCGCCGTGCCGCACGATGCGGGACAGCTCGCCCTGCAGCCGCAGGCGGGTCAGCGCATCCAGCGCGCCCAGCGGCTCGTCCATCAGCAGAAAGCGCGGCCGGTTGACCAGCGCCCGCGCCAGCGCCACCCTTTGCGCCATGCCGCCCGAGAGCTGCGCCGGCCAGGCGTCCGCGAACGCCGTCAGCCCGACCAACTCCAGGTGCTCCGCCACAAGCTGCCGGCGCTCGGCCTTCGGCAGGCCGCTGCGCCGCAGCGCCATGGCGACATTGCCCTCGGCGCTCAGCCAGGGCAGCAGCCGCGGCTCCTGGAAGACGATGGCGCGATCGAGGCCCGGGCGTTCCACGCGACGTCCGTCGACGCGGACCTCGCCCTGGTAGTCGGTGTCCAGCCCCAGTATCAGGCGCAACAAAGTGGACTTGCCGCAGCCGGAGGCGCCGACGATGGCGACGAACTCGCCTGGCCGCAGATCGAGCGACACGTCGCGCAGCGCCGGTACGGCCCGCCCGGCGACGTGGAAGGTCTTGTCCACACGGTCGATTTCCAGGACCGGCTTGGTGTCGTGCGCGATGTGCATTCAGCCTCTCCGTCGCAACAGCCGGGCTTCGCCGATCGCCGCGCACCGGCTGAACGCAATCCCCAGCGCGCCTAGCACGACGATGCAGGCCAGCACGAGGTCCATCTGAAACGTCTCGCGGCCCTCGTTCAGGCGGCCGCCCAGGCCGGGGGCGATGTTGAGGAACAACTCGGCCCCGATGGTGGCGAGCCACGCGTAGATCAGCGCGCTGCGCAGCCCGACGAGAATGAACGGTAGCGCTCCGGGCAGCGCGACGAACCGGATGAAATCAAGCCGCCCGAAAGTCAGCACGGCGGCAAGCTCGACATGGGCGCGCGGAATGTCGCGCGCCCCGCGCCACGTGTTCACCACCGCGGGCGCCATCGCGGCGAGCGAGATGAACGCGATCTTCCCCGCTTCGGCGCCACCGAACCACATGGAAAGCAGCGGCACCCAGGCGAACAGCGCAACCTGCCGATAGGCAAGGAACAGCGGGCCAAGTAGCCGCTCCGCCACGCGCGACAGTCCCAGCAGCAGGCCGAGTGCCACGCCGGCGCTGGCGCCGATCAGCAGCCCGCTGGAACCGCGCCGCAGACTGGCCGCCAGGTCGGTGGCCAGGCCGCCTTGCGTGGTCTCGAACCAGACACGGCGCAGGACAGCCTCGGGCGGCGGCAGGAAGCGCGCGTCGCTCCATCCCGCGCGGCTCGCCAGCTCCCACAGCGCCAGAACGATCAGCGGGATCAACAGCGGCCGCCAGGGGGGAAGGGACGGACGGGGAATCATGCGGTCTGAACCTGCCAGCGGCGGAGCCGCCGCTCCACGCGCCCCAGCGTCCAGTTCAGCGCCAACCCGATGGCACCGACCACGACCAGTGCCATCACCACGATGTCGAGCTGGAACAACTGGCGTCCCCAGGACATCAGGTAGCCAAGTCCCTCGGACGACGCGAACAGCTCCACGGCCACAAGCGTTTGCCAGCTATGGGCCAAGCCTTCGCGCAGACCGGTGAAGATGGAGGGCAGCGCTGCGGGAACGATGATCCGGCTCAGCATCGACCACGGGTCGAAGGTCAGCACCTGCCCGACCTCGCGCAACGTGCGCGGCACATCGCGCATGCCCTGGGCGGTGTTGAGTGCTACCGGGACGAAGGCCGACCAGGCGATGACGATGACTTTCAGTTCCTCGTCGATGCCGACTAGCAGGATTAGCAGCGGCAGCCAGCCCAGCACGGGCACCTGGCTGATGACGAAGAACGGCAATTCCACGATGGCGCGCGCCCCTTGCGACAGGCCCTGCGCCGCGCCGATCACCAACCCGATGGCAGCCCCAATGGCGAAGCCTTCCGACACACGACGCAGGCTGATCGCCGTGTCCGCCAGCAATTCGCCGCTGGCGACGTAATCCCGCGCAGTCTGCAATACGTCGCGGGGTTCCGGCAGGATCTGCTCGGTCAGCCAGCCCTCGCGTGCCGAGACCACCCATAAGACAAGCAGCAGCACCGGCACGACCGCGCCAACTCCCAGCGCGACGACTCTCCCGATCCTTCCTGCCGTCGTCGTCACTTCGCCGCCGCCTTGGTGGGCTCCACCTCGCCGTCGGTCACCTTGATCCCGGCCGCGTCGTAGCGCGGCCAGTGGTGCTCAAGCTGGAGCTCAGCCAGTGCCCGGTCGAGATACGTGCGGTCGATCCAGCCGTCTATATCGACGTCCTTGCGCACCAGGCCGTAATCCTTCGAGCGCCGCGCCTGGTCGCGATAGCGGGCCACCACGTAATCGTCGATCAGCGGCGTCAGGCGGTGCGCCAGCGTCTCGCCGGCGAAATCTTCCCGGAAGGCCTCCACCGGAATGCCCGACTTGGCCCACAATGCGAACACGGCGTCTCGGTTCGTCTCATCGTCGGCAAAGCGCGCGGCCTTGACGAACGCCCGCACGACGCGCGCCACCAGCTCGGGATGCGCCTGCTCGAACGCTTCGGTGACGTAGATAGACGCGTTTCGCCCGAATGTCGGGTCATCGCCCTTGGTCGTATAGGCGATGTCCACGATGCCGCGCCGCCGAAGCGCCAACAATTCCACGCCGCCGAACGAGCCATCGATGTCGCCGGCGACCAGTGCCGCCACGGCGTTGGCGAAGTCGAGATTGATGAAACGGGCGTTGCGTTCCGTCAGCCCATGCGCGGCCAGCACGCGGTCAGCAGCAATCTGCAGGTTGGTACCCTTGAACTGCGACAGTTTCCGACCTTGCAGATCCTCGATCCGCGCGATGCCCGAGTTCGGCCGCACGCCGAGATAGATCGTGTCGTGCACTTTGTCCGTGAGCAGCCACTTCGTTTTCAGCCCGTTGGCACGGCCGACGATGGCGGGCAGGTCGCCAAGCCCGGCGGCGAAGTCGAGCTGCCCGGCGGCGAGGGCCTCGTTCACCGCGGGGCCGGCACCGCGGAAGAAGGTCCATTCGATCTTCACCGAGGGATCGTCGGCGAACTCATCCTCGATAAAGTGGCCGGCATGGGCGACGGCCACGACGTTGCCGTAGGCGAAGGGGCGGTTGTCGGCTCCGACGCCCGGATAGCCCAGGCGAATCAGCGTGGTTTCGGCGAAGGCCGGTGCCGCGGCCAGCAGCAGGCCGAACAGCGCCGCGATGAGAGCGCGTATCATCGAAGGACCGCTCAGCCGGCTACCGCGGCAGGCTGTCCCGCTTCGGACCGCGTAACGCTGCGGCGCCCGTCTACGCCGACCGGCGCTACGCCAGCGACCGTGACGCGGCGGACGACCCGGGGCTGGTCGCCATAGTCGTTGATCGCGATGTGCTGCGTCGCGCGGTTGTCCCAGATCGCAACGTCGCCTGCCGCCCAGCGCCAGCGCACCGTGTACTCAAGCTGCGTCGCATGCGACTGGAGCAGCCGGAACAAGGCGTCCGACGCCTCCCGCGACTGGCCCACTAACCTGCGGATGAAGCCGCCGAGGATGAGCGAGCGCTCCCCGGTCTCGGGATGCACGTGCACCACCGGATGATCGGTTTCGTATACGGTCGAAGCGAAGACCTGCTTGTACGCGCGCTGGTCCGCCTCCGAGGCGCGTGGCCGCTCCGCCGCGTAGTCGTACAGGTTGCTGTGGGTGGCCCAAAGCTGGTCGGCCAACGCCTTCAGCTCCGGCGGCAGGTCGGCGTAGGCCGCTGCGGTGTTGGTCCACACCGTGTCGCCGCCGCGCGCGGGAACGACGACGGCGCGCAGGATGGTGATCGCCGGATACGCCGCGACGAACGTCACGTCGGTGTGCCAGCGATCCGCCCGGCCGCCGCCCCGCGTGGCGTCAAGCTCCAGGATTGTCGTGCCGTCGCGCGAGGGCTGGGTGGGATGCTCCACCAGCGCGCCGAACAGGCGGCCGAAGCTTTGCTGCGCGGCGTCGTCCAGATGGTGCTGGCCGCGGAAGAACAGGACCTTGTGCTGCAGCAGCGCCTGCCTGATGGCATCGAACGTCGCGTCGGGCAGGTCGCGGGAGAGCGTTACGCCCGCCACCTCGGCACCAATGCGCCCGGCAACAGGGGTGATGGCGAGAGCGGCGATATTCGGGTCCAAAACGGAATGGTCGGGCATGCGGGCCTCCTGGCAAAGCGGGCTTGCAGGTGTTCGGTCAGCGTGGTCACGAGGGCCGCTGTTGGCAGCGACAACACGACCGGCGATCGATCGGACAGGAACCCGATGCGGCAGGCAGGCTCAGGCGCAGTCTCGCAGGAAAGACCCGAAGGGCCGTTGTCGCAACAGTGATCACGATGTCGTCCCCCTTGGGGCTGGCGCGGGCGGCGCAGCACCGCCCTTCCGGGGCACAATGTACTGCGCTTACG
>Ga0302320_10028343_pt1 | contig 10750 bp, 6 predicted proteins | sample Bog_T0_3_FD_202130 | JGI IMG/M metagenome (GOLD analysis project Ga0302320, IMG submission 202130) | Peat permafrost microbial communities from Stordalen Mire near Abisko, Sweden - Bog_T0_3 | ecosystem: Environmental > Terrestrial > Soil > Wetlands > Peat | place: Sweden: Abisko, Stordalen Mire... | reverse complement strand
TCGCCCGTTGCGTTGGGCTGGACCGCCAACCAAGACCATCAAAACATGATGGATCAACTGGGTATAAAGTCGCTCCGTTCCGGCGCGGACGGCATGAACCGACAGGCGCCGAATTATCAGAACACGGACGAAGCCAAAGCCAATCCATATCCAATCCTGCCCGATCCGCTGACGTTGAAGAGCGGGGAAAAAGTGTTGACGCCTGAAATGTGGTGGCAAAAACGCCGTCCGGAAATAGTCGAGGATTTTGACCGCGAAGTCTATGGCCGCGTGCCCCCGAACGTGCCGCCGGTGAGGTGGAACGTCACGAGCACGGTCCACACAAACAACGGCGACGTGTCGGTAATCACCAGACAGCTCGTTGGCCAGGTGGACAATTCGGCGTATCCGCAGATTGAGGTGAATATCCAGTTGACGCTCACGACGCCCGCCGAGGCTAAAGGCCCGGTGCCGGTGATGTTGGAATTTGGTTTCGGAAATTTTCCTGGCTTCGGCGCGCGCGGACCCTTTGGCGGCACAAATAATTTGTCGGGCTCCAACCGGCCGGCTGGCACCAACGCGTTTCGCGGTTTTGCCGGATTCAGGGGACCGAACTGGCAGCAACTCTGTTTGTCGAACGGCTGGGGCTGCGCCGTGATTGTGCCCACGAGTTTCCAGGCGGACAACGGCGCGGGTCTGACCAAGGGCATCATCGGGCTGTGCAATCACGGCCAGCCGCGCAAGCCGGACGATTGGGGCGCGTTGCGCGCGTGGGCTTGGGGCGCCAGCCGCGCACTGGACTATTTTGAAACTGACCCGTCCGTGGACGCGAAGCAGGTCGGCATCGAGGGCTTGTCGCGCTATGGCAAGGCGACCCTGGTTACGATGGCTTACGACCAACGGTTTGCCATCGCCCTGGTCGGCTCCTCCGGCGAAGGGGGAGCCAAATTGTCGCGCCGCAACTGGGGAGAATTGGTTGAGAATCTCACCGGCGCCGGCGAGTATCATTGGATGGCCGGAAATTTTTTGAAATACGGGGGCCCACTCACCCCTGGCGATTTACCGGTTGACGCGCATGAACTCATCGCGCTGTGCGCGCCGCGTCCGACGTTCATCAGCTATGGCGCATCCTCAGGGCCAGGCGCCGAAGGCACCTGGGTGGATCAGCATGGCAGTTTCATGGCGGCGGTTGCCGCCGGGCCAGTATTCCGGCTGCTTGGCAAGAAAGACTTGGGCACGCCCGGGAACTATCTGACCGACCCGCTGCCGCCGGTCAATACGGCCTTGCTCGAGGGCAGCCTCGCGTGGCGCCAACACGACGGCGGACATACCGACGCGCCCAATTGGCCGACGTTCCTGAAGTGGGCGGAACAATACCTTGGCCGCCCGCGCCAATAAGCTTGCAGGCTGGAACAGGCCAAAATCCCAAGGGTGACGTTCGGGGGCGCGAAGGTTGGGGATTGACCGGCTCCAATTTCTTGCTTTGGTTCAGCGAGCTTTGAGCTTCAAGACCACGATGCTGTTCGGCGGCAGGGTGTGGGTGAAACTAGGTTTGATGCCACGAACCCTTTTGGTGAGCGGAACCACGTTTTTCGGTTGTGTGATGGAATTCGAGTCGTTGAGATTGCCGGCCAGCGTGATGGAAGTGCCTCTGGAAGCAAGTGAGGTCAGGCCGTTGATTTCGAGGTTCAACGGCACGGCGTTCGTTGCTGGGTTCACCAGTTTGACGAAGATTTCTCCCGTCCGGCTATCGCGCGTGGCGCAGCCTTGGATTGAGGTTTCGGCGGACGTGGTGGCCAGAATTTCGTTGCCGAGATTCCGGCTGAACATTTGAATCGCATAATAACTCGGTGAACCATAGGCGGAGATGGCATCGTAACCGATCAGGTTCGGGCGCCATTGCCGCGCGCCGGGGTTCACGTTGACCAGCAACGGCGCGTAGCACTGCATTTGGATCAAGTCGGAATTCCGCTCCATCGCCGCCATGAATGCGGCGTCACCAATCGCGGATGCCAAGCGGGGCGTGGGCGGTTCCTGCTTTGACTGCTGGTCCCATGGTGGAAACGACGTTTCATAGGCCGCCCATTCACCAACAAAGAGTTCCGGCCCGCTGCGGTCATAGCTGCGGGCGTAATTCGGCGACATTTTCAAAAACGCGTCCACCGGGCGATAATAATGGCCGTCAATCGCCTCGGGTTTGCGGCTCTTGACGAGCGTGTTTTCCGGCTGGTCGTCTCCGTAGGTGGAAATTGTCTTGAGTTGTGGGTATTTGGCTTTGATCGCGTCATAAAACTGGGCGAAGCGCGCGTCGTAGCTGCCTGATTTGTCGAACCAATCTTCGTTGCCGATTTCGACGTAATTCAAGTTGAATGGCGCAGGGTGGCCATCCTGCGCGCGGCGCGCGCCCCACGTTGTGGTGGTATCGCCGGTGACATATTCAATTTCTTCCAGCGCCTCCTGCACGAAGGGCTGGAGATCCGGCCCGGCATTTATATGTGCGCCCCGGAGCGAATAGCCGGCATAAACCGCCAGCACCGGCTCGGCTTTCATAGCTTCGCACCATTGCAGAAACTCCAAAAGACCAAGGCCATCGCTGGAACGGTAGCCCCAAGGACATTGATGACCGGGGCGGCCTTCAATCGGACCGAGAGTTTTTTTCCAATCGAACCGCGTCTCAACGGTATCGCCTTCCAGGTAATTACCGCCCGGAAAGCGTAGAAATTTGGGTTGCAAATCCACGAGCATTTGCAACAGGTCTTTGCGAAGCCCATTTGGTTGATTGTTCCAGGTTGGCGGGAACAGCGAAACAAAACCCAGCCAGACCGTCCCCGGCTGGGCGAGCGTAATTGCGAAATGCGCCTTCGCTGTCGGCGTGACGCGGCCGGTTTTGAGGATCACTTCAAACTTGTTCCAATCCGGCGCCAGCCCGGAAAACTGTTTGGTCGCATAGACCTCTTTTCCGTCATCACTTACGATGGACACCGTAACCGGACTCGAAAAGTTGGACTCAGCTTTGGCAAAAATCGTAGCGTGATAGGTTGTTTTCCGCATGGCCGGGATGCCCCAATAACCGTCGTTGGCCACGCCAGCAGGATGCTTTTCATCTGCCTTCGTCACCGTCACCCGCAAACTGCGGGTAAGCTGGTCATTCAAAGGATTTGCCGGGTCGAGCGCAATGGTCGCAGTGGACTGGTCACCATTCGCCGCCGACCAATGCACCGGCGTCGCTGCGCTGTCTGAAAAGGCACGATTTTGGATCAACTCCCCGTAAAGCCCGCCATCATAGCTGTGATTGATCTCCTCGGTCATCAAGCCGTAGAGCCGCGGGCTGACGGCGCCGAGGGAACGGCTTGCATCCACAGTGAACTTGGGATTGTCGGCAAACCCGGTGGACGTCACCAGGCCGAGGGCGAAGAGATATGGAATTTTCATGATTTGATTTAGTGTGACAAAGTTTTCACGAAGACGGAATCATTTTTCATCCTGCCACGTTGATTGTCACCTTGCGAACAGATTCAAGTCAATCGCATCAGCCATCGCTCGGTAGCCGGCTGGGTTCAGGTGCAACCAATCGTTTGCGTTCAGGCCGGAATGATAAGCCGCTTGGAAGTTGGTCAGTGTCATCGGGTCGCGCACAGCCGCATCAAAATCAATCACGCCATCGAATGCGGTGTTGGTGCGCATCCAGGTATTGACATATTGGCGCTCCTGCTCGTGGAGCTCGCTGTAATAGCCGTTGCCACCGAAGGGTGTGATGGTGGCCCCATACGCGCGGAGGCCCCTGGCTTTGGCTTGGCTGGCCATCTGTGCGTAGGCGATGACCAGGTTGGTCGCTGTGGCCAGGCTGCTGTTTGGCCCGCCGATGTCGTTGACTCCTTCAAACAAAATGAAATAACGCGCGCCAGCCTGCTCTAGCACGTCCCGGTCGAAACGATTTATTGCCGCCGGGCCGAGGCCGCCAAAGATGGCGTTGCCACCGAGGCCCATGTTCACCACCGCCACGCCCGCCGTGGACGCGTTAGTGTTAAGCCGCTGCGCCTCGCTGTAGGCGAAGACGTGAGGAGTCGGCCCCCATCTCGCCGCGGGTGTGTTAGTACACAGGCGCTGCGCCAGGATATCGGTCCAGCGATTGTTGCCATCCGTAGTCGAGCCGCGCCCGTCCGTGATGGAGTCGCCAAGCACCACAATGGCCTTGCTGGAATGGTCCGCCTGAACTTCGATCCCGGTGATCAGATACCAATGCGCGGTTTTCTTCGCGTCCGGCAGGCTCGCCGCGGAAACCGCGTTGCCCGGCACAATGAATGAAGTGGTGCGCGAACCGGGATGGCCGGTGACGGTGGTCGTCGAAATGTCTCTGAAAGAAATACTCACTGCGACCCGCGCGAGCGCGGGCAGGTCGAAAGCTACCGGATCGGAAAATACCACCTTGCCGCGCGGAATCACAACTTGGTCAGCGCCGTGAAACTCAAGTTTCGTGTCGGTGGCGGGATTGATTTCGCCTTCGCCTGCGCTCCCTTTTTCAGCAGCGAATGCGAGGTGCGCAGAACGGATCGTCACATCGTCCGTCCCAAAGAGGTTGGAGAAACGGACGCGCAAACTCTTGCCGCCAATGCTTGTGTGGACAAATAGGCGCAGCGTTGAATTCGCCAACGGCACGGGCGGGAGGTTGTTCGGCTCCATCAACTGCGGCGCGCAGCCCCAGGTCGTGACCCAATGGTTGTCGGCGGCCAGGAGATTTGTTTGGAGGCAAAACAGCCACAGTAGGACCGCCGCAAATAGTCCAACACTTGGACTGCCTTGATCCCGAAATCCGAAGTTGATTCTAGTGCAGCCGACGCAAAGTGTTGTAGCGCAGGCTTTCCAGCCTGCGGGTTCACCGGACTTTCCAGTCCCGTGTTCCCGTTCTGGAACTGGTGACTGGAAAGTCACCAGCACCCGCAGGCTGGAAAGCCTGCGCCACGTACGCGACATAAATCGAGTCAGGAGTTCGGGTTGACGTGAATGGGTGTTTGGGGATGCTGTCACATTGGGGGCGGGCTCACGCTTTGGTCACTGTCCGTTCCAATGATCGGCATGGCCCTTGGGAAGTTTCACCTCATGCGTGACCAAACCATAACGCAACTGCGTGGAACCCCCGTTCCGGGAACGAACCATGGCCTCCACCAACTTTCCGTCCTTCCAGGTGACATCCACCTCGAATCCGCCGCGCGCGCGCAGGCCTTTCACGCTGCCGCTCGGCCAAACCTTGGGCAGCGCGGGCAGCAGTTCGATTTCTCCGACATGGCTCTGCACCAGCATTTCCGCAATGCCTGCCGCGCCGCCGAAGTTGCCATCAATCTGGAACGGCGGATGCGCGTCAAACATGTTGGGATAAGTGCGCTCGGGGCTTAGTAGAAATTTCAAGATCTCAAACGCGTGATCCCCATCGTCCAAATGCGTCCACAAACAGATACGCCAAGCCGTGGCCCAACCCGTGGCGCGGTCGCCACGAATTTCCAGGGATTTCTTCACTGCTGCCGCCAGTTCCGGCGTGCCACGCAACGTGATGTCACGGCCCGGAAACAGGCCGTACAGATGTGAAACGTGGCGATGGTGAATCTCTCCGGCCTGCAAGTCCCAGTCTTCCAACCATTCCTGCAACTGACCGGCACTCCCAATCTGATTGGGCGCCAGCCGCGCGCGGGTTTCGGCCAATTGCTGTTGAAACTCTGGGTCCAGCCTCAGCGTTTCCGCTGCTTTGATCGTGTTGGCGAACAGGTCGCGCAGGATTTGCATGTCCATGGTCGGCCCGGCGGCGACCGCCGAGCCGCCCGGATGGCCGTTCTCGGGCGACAAGGATGGGTTGGTGACCAGCCACTTGTGCTTCGGCTCTTCCTGCAACGTATCCAGGAAAAACTCCGAGGCGCCCTTCAGCACCGGGTAAATGCGCTGCAAATAGGCCTGGTCGCCGCCGAATTCGTAACGATCCCAAAGATGGAGGCAGAGCCACGCGCCGCCGCTGGGCCACATGCCCCATTCCGGACCATCAATCGGCGCGCTCGCGCGCCAGAGATCGGTGTTATGATGCACCATCCAGCCGCGCGCGCCATACATCTCCTGCGCGGTGCGAGCGCCGGTCACGGTGAGGTCGTTCACCATGGCGATCAGCGGCTCAACGCACTCAGCCAGGTTGCCGGATTCGGCGGGCCAGTAGTTCATCTCGGTATTGATGTTGATCGTGTATTTGCTCTGCCAGGGCGGGTTCCGGCTGTCGTTCCACAGCCCCTGCAACGTGGCCGGCTGGCCGCCCGGGCGTGAGCAACTGATAAGCAGATAGCGACCGAACTGATAGTAGAGCGCCGCCAACTGCGGATCGTTGCCCTCGGCAAAATGCTGGATGCGTTCGTTGGTCGGCAGCTTCATCGCGTCGGTCTGGCCGAGATCAAGGGTCACGCGACGGAACAACGCCTGGTAATCTTTCAGGTGGGCGTCGCGCAGTTTGGTGAAGGACTTCTTGGCAGCCGCGGTGAGTTGTTCCTTCACGATGCTCCCGGGATCGCCGCTCACGTCGTCGAACTTCCGGTAGCTCGTTGCGGCGGCGATGAGCAGGGTGACTTCGTCGGCATCGGTTACGGCGACTTTTCCGGATTCGGCTGTGGTCTTGCCACCCTTGGTCAGGACCTTGACACTCGCCTGGTACTTAAGTTGCCCCTTGATGCCGCCCGCGTCGCCACCGGTGCCGCGCATGACCAGCGTGTCGTTGCCCTCCGTTTCCACAGTCGCCTGCATCGGCGTTTTCATGCTGGCGGCAAACGAGACCTTGCCCGGCTGATCCGCCGTAAGCCGCACCACGATGACATGGTCCGGCGCGTTTGCGAAAACTTCACGGGTATAGCGCACGCCGTCGCTGGTGTAGCGGATGGAGGCCGTGGCGGTGTCGAGGTTCAGTTCACGTCGGTAATTTTCAGTGTTCGTAGTCTGTGGAAACGTCAGCAGCAGATCGCCGACGGTTTCATACGGCATCTGGCTGAGCGGCTTGGCCATGACCTTCGCGCTGAGCAGTTTGGCGGCTTCGGGGTATTTGCCTTCATTGACCAAGCGCCGGACTTCCGGCAGCGCGGCTTTCGCTTCGGGGTTCACGGGATCGTAAGGGCCGCCGGCCCAGAGCGTGCCTTCATTGAGTTGCAGTCGTTCCTGACTCACGCCCCCGAATATCATTGCGCTGATGCGCCCGTTGCCGATCGGCAAGGCCTCGGTCCATTGCTGCGCTGGCTGCTGGTACCAAAGCACCAATGAGGTATCTGCCACTGGCGCGGCCGTGGTTTGGGGGATGGCGAAGGCACATGCGGCCAGCAGCGTGGAACCCAGCAGTATTTTGGACAGGAATTTCATAATTAATGTGGTTTGGATGGCAATATGGTAGCGGGGCTGAGCGCCAATGGCACCTTTTTCTTTGCGGGGATGGGTTTAATTCCAACCTCGGAACTGCAAACGGCTGGCCACAAGAGAGCCTAAAGGGCGCAAAGAATTGAACCCAGATAAAGCAGTCGGAACCTCGAAAGACGCTAACCACGCGAAATGGGAACAGGGGTTGAACCACCGAGACACCGAGAATTGCGGGCAAGACATGATCATGATGGGTTGGTGGGTTGATGGACGATTGCGTGGTAGGGCAGGGGGCTCTTGGAGTCGTTGTGATTTTCTTGCTGGATTAGGCTGGATTAGGCTGGATATGGGGGAAAGCAGAAATTGGTAAAGGCCGAACCTCGGCTTGGCAGAAGCGGAAACCTGAGGCTGGGATTCTGTACCACGGCACAAATAAGAGACCAGAGACCACGGACCACAAGACCACCGGAACTGAGACCGGAAATGCAAATCATAGGCACGAAGGAAAATAACAGCGAAGATGAGCATGAGGATGAGGATGACGAGGAAGATGGTGCGTTCCGGGGTAATTCCAATTCGAAATTCGCAGTTTGCAAGAAATAACTATGTTCCTTTCTGTTCCTTTCTGTTCCTTTGTGGTCTGAGCTGTCTCAACGCCGGGCCGAGGTTCGGCTCGCAGCGTGTGGCCAACTCGCGTGGCACTCGGGTGCTCAGCCGCGTTTTCACAAACGCAGCCAGGAGCCTGGCACCGAACCTGGGCCTTGGGGAACGCAGCTTCGGGGTCGTTCGCGATCCGTACTGGTCTGGGGGATTGGGATGGACCGCGAGTTGTCACAACTCGCAGCGTTCCGCCAGGCCAGATCGCCTCGCAAATGTTGGAGCCGCGTCGTTCTCTCCACGCGCCGCGGATTGGGAAAATCCGCGCTCCGCCGCCAGCCCGCTGCCTGTTGGTCGCAGTCACGCTGTGAGTATGGCACAGGTTGGGAAGAGGCGTGTGTTTCTCAGAAACACGAAATGCGGTTTTTGAGCGATTTTCTGTTTCTGAGAAACGGGGCGGGGGGGGGTGAACCGCGAAAGCGATGATTGCGATGATCGGCATCAACACCAAACACGCGAGATTCTGGACCACGGATAAGGCCGGATCAACACGGATTCTCCGTTTCGTTTTGCAGCATGATTTCCTCTCAAGGGGTGGTCATTACTGGATGCCGAACTCGGTCATGCAAATTTCTTGGACGGAGTTATCCCCGATCACTTTATTGAAACCGTTGATTAATTCGGTGCCGATCAGCTTGCGCGCCCCGGGTTTTTCGAGCTCGGCGAGCGTCTTGGTGGCCAGTGCGCTCATGGCCACGTCGCGCAGTTGCGCATCATGCTCCGCCATTTTGGCCTTGAAGATCTTGCCCCCAGCACCCACCACGGTGAACTTGACGAGCAAATAGCGCTGTCCCATGGTTCCGGCGACATTGACCAACAGCTTGTTGAACGGCACGGACATCTTTTTGGTCTCGGTTCCGGATTGAGGCTCGATACCTGATATGGTGTCGGTGTCGGCCAACTCGTGTTGGCCAAGGTTATTCACATAGCTATACCCACGCTTCTCTTGCTTTGGCAGGCATGCCATCTCCGCAACACACCAATCGAGACCATTCCTAAAGGCCGGAGAGCGGTCATAGATTTTCTCAAGCGGCACGTAAACAATTTCAAGAACATGGAAGATGCGTTGCTTGTCTATAAAAAACCCTTTCACGAACAGAACTTGCGCGGGAATAACACTGACGGTGTAGAGCAGCAGGATTGCGCTCAGCATGGCAAAGCACTTTCTCAAGACATGGAGCTGATAGCCATTCGGTGTTTCTGTGTCTGCTGGCAAGCTTCGTGGAGGTGCCGGTGGAGCACCCGATTGAGAGTTCGCTGTGGGCGGTTCATTGTTGTTCATGATGTTGACTGGTTTTACGTTTCCGTTGCTTTCATTTAACACATCTGCCGCTATCGTATCGGATGAAATGCACATGGACTTTAGCTGGGATTTCAAATCTGGAGCAAGGCCATTGCAGCAGCATCGTGCCTATCTTACGTGACACCTCTTGGAAGGAAGACACGCGCACTGATGCCGTTTCTTAGCACAACGAATCTGTTTATGAACATTCGCGTGTGGCTGGAAGATGTGCCCGAGCCAAAGCCGGCGGTTGGTTGTCAGCGCAGCCTGGGGCAACGCTTCAGGCTGATATGAACCGTGTCATTGGCCCGGGACCGCCGCCGGGTCTTTCCTTTAGCGCCAATGGGGCGCCAATGGGCGTTTTGACCCGAACTCCGAGATGGGGCTGGCTATGAAAACAGCCGCCCGGAGAATTTCGGCAGCGCTCCCTCCGTTCCGAGCGGCAGGCCGCCACTCAGGATAACCCCGAACGCTTTCGAGGCGATGCTACCCAGCGGGAGAACTGCTGCCGCTTTGGAGTTCGGATTTAAGCCGGCTTGGGGCAACGCCCAGGAATTCGAATGAAATCAGGCCGAGGACTGAAAGTTCGCTGCAACGCATTCTTGGACGAACCTGTTGTGCCACTCGATCGGAAAGCTCCAATATGCGATTATGCGGGGCCCCATTCTGAAGGGCAGCCGGGGGTATCTGGCGTGGCTGTTAAACGGGCTCACACCGAGCGCCCGTGCCAAATCGAAATGACCACGCCTGCTACAGATATGACAATATTATTAACTGACCCCGCTATGCACCAACGCGGTTGGGAGTTCGCCATCCAATGCATTTCCATTGGCATCCTGAACCGATCCGAATGAATAAAGGGTTGTCAGCGTGCCGTTAGTGCTGATTTTGAACACGGTGCCACCATAGTCGGAGCCGTACTCGGCATAGCCGTGCGTGCCACCACCAGAAGTCGTGCCGTAGAAATTGCCGTCGCGGCCCTGCACCAACGCGGTTGGGAGTTCGCCATCCAATGCATTTCCATTGGTATCCTGAACCGATCCGAATGAATAAAGGGTCGTCAGTGTGCCGTTGGTGCTGATTTTGAACACGCTGCCATAGCCAGAAGGGCCGTAGTCGGCATAGCCGTACGGACCGCCATAACCTGTTGTGCCATAGGGATAGCCGTTGCTGCCCTGCACCAGCGCGGCTGAGGGATATGAGCCATCAATTGAATTGCCATTAGTATCCTGAATCGTACCGAATGAATCAAGGGTGGTCAAGACCGCAGCGGCTTGTACTCCAAACGGCGGCAGAATGAGAACGGTCGCCCACAACAGCAGCAGTTTTAGAGGAGCCAAAACCGGCCTTTTGCCTGCCACCGGCTCGATCATTTCGAAGGTTCCATTTTCGTTATGGAGTGTCGTGAGGTTGGTTTTCATAGGTTCTTATGGATTATTTGCAATCGAGTTGAGGGTTCGTGCGGTT
>Ga0302320_10028342_pt1 | contig 10750 bp, 9 predicted proteins | sample Bog_T0_3_FD_202130 | JGI IMG/M metagenome (GOLD analysis project Ga0302320, IMG submission 202130) | Peat permafrost microbial communities from Stordalen Mire near Abisko, Sweden - Bog_T0_3 | ecosystem: Environmental > Terrestrial > Soil > Wetlands > Peat | place: Sweden: Abisko, Stordalen Mire... | reverse complement strand
AGAAGCCGGATGGCCAACAGGTCACCTACGATCCTGCCCGTTTGCACGGTATCTCCGCTTATCGCGAGATCGAGCGCGAATTTGCCGTGGGTGACCGGCTGCAATTCACCGCTCCGAATCGTGAACTCGGCGTCGCCAACCGCGACCTTGGAACCGTGCAGAAGATCGACGCGAACGGTGCTATGACCGTCCGCATGGACGGTGGCAAGGACCGGACGGTCACCTTTGATCCGGCAGAGATGCGGCATTTCGACCACGGCTATGCCGTCACTTCGCACAGCTCTCAGGGACTCACCTCGGAGCGCGTTCTGGTCAACATGGACACCACCGTTCACCCGGAACTTATCAATACCCGCTTTGCCTACGTCTCCGTCTCCCGCGCTTCGCAAGACGCGCAAATCTTCACCAACAACCTCGCCCAACTCGCTCCGCAGCTCAGCGCGGATATTTCCAAAACATCTGCACTCAAGATCGCTCAGAGCGCGGTGTTGGGCCCTGAGATTACCTTGAACTGATTTTGCAGACAGCGTCAGCAAAATCTGATTCGGGCGACAAGATTTGGCCAATTCTCCAGACGGTGTCTGGACAATCTGAATTCGCCAGACGCGTCTGGCGAATTCTCTCGACACTATCGAGAGAATTCAGAGTCCATTAACCATCATCTATTGAGCAGGATAGGGAATAGCATCCAATACCACTCAATAGTCATACTTGACATATTTGTCATGCTAGGCTATTTTGCCTAGAGAGGGGCTTTCTGTATGCCAATCATTCCTCCCTTCGACAGCGACGGCCTTTTGCCGCCAGGAGACTATGAGCTTTCTTTCGATGAACTGCGCAAATCGGGGCTCGTTCGCGGCAGCGGAAAGCAGAACCCCGATCCTACTTGGGATGCCGCCTGGCGCGAGCAACTTGTCGGCGGACTGGAGATTCTCACACGCCAGCTTTGGCAGGTTGGCATCCGCGAAATCTTCGCCGACGGTTCGTTCGTGGAGGACAAAGACCATCCCAACGACATCGACGGATACTTTGTTTGCGACCTGAAATCTCTCGCGTCTGGCGTGCTGACGCAGAAGCTCAATCGCCTCGACCCGTACAAGGTTTGGACCTGGGACCCGGCCTCGCGACGGCCTTATCGCGGCTATCCCAAACGCCAGCTTCCCATGTGGCATCGCTATCGGGTCGAACTGTATCCGCACGTGCCCGGACTTGGCCTCGGCAGCGGCATCCGCGACAAGTTTGGCCACGAACTTGAGTTTCCTTCCGCCTTCCGCCAGTCGCGCCGGGACGGCAAACCGCGAGGCATCGTAAAGATCAAATATGGGGGAACGTCATGATTCGCAATGAAGCTGAATACCAACTCGCATCCACTCGTCTTGAGGAAGAGCGCGGCCGGCTCATTGAGCATCGGGACCGGCTCAAGACTACGGGTCTATCCGACGACGAGATCAAGCGCGTCATCGATCCGATCGAGTCCTTCCACCTGCAACTGAAAGAGGAAGTGGAGAGCTATGAACGGCTGAAGCGGGGCGAGTTCGACGAGTTGGAGAACCTCCGCGGACTCGGCCAGATGCTGATTTCGCTGCGCATTGCCCAGGGAATCTCGCAGCGCGATTTGGCCAAGAGGCTCGGCGTTCACGAGTCGCAGGTATCGCGCGACGAGCGTAACGAATACTTCGGCATCACGCTGGAGCGCACCATCCGGATACTGGATGCGCTCAACGTGCGGCTGCGCACAAAAGTGGAAATCGAGCCTGACAAGCAGGAGATGGCTGTCGCGTGACAGTCTCAATTTGCTTCTGCATACTCAACTATGTATTTTTGACTTGGAAATGCGTCATGGATTTCCGAACGGCCCTGACCTGATCTTTCTACGAAAAACAGGACCAACAAGCCAGTCGAAGTTTGCTCTTGCGGCAGCCGGCAATCTTTCAAATTTTTGCCTCTTGTAAGCGGCTAGTACGATACATGACGAAGAGAAGACGCTCCGTTGCAAACGCACAAATTTTGATAAATAGACAGAATCTGGATTCTCGTAGGGAACTAGTTTCCTTTGCTCTTTTGCAATTTGCCCAGCGTGAACATTCGAGTTTAATTCGTGTATCACTGTTCTTAACGCCGCGACGGATTGTGAACCGAGTCCGGATGGATCATTCTCCATTAGCTCTGCTGTATAGTCGACATAATACCCGAGTTCTCGATTTGCAGCGAACGAAATTGGTTTGTGCTGGTCCCTGCTAAAACCACCGTTCTTTGCCTTCTGAAACTCAGCCCACTCAGCTGAATGGTCAGTAAAATAGATAGTCCAAAACAGCAACTCCAGAAAGCGTCTGAACTCCGCATGGGCAATAGATCCTTGACCTATTGCTGACAGCATAGGGATTCGCAACACTATGGTTTGCACTAGGCTAAGTGACGGTCTCAGGTTAGATGTCGTAAGCCCAGATAACACAGATTTCGTGGCAAGGGATATACGAAATGATTCTGAGAACTGCGCCGAAGAGCTGCAGGTCTTGAGGCATTCGTCTACGATGCTTTTTGTGTCAGACAGGTATTCGCGAACCTGCTGCTTTAAGGCACCTTGAGCCTTTGGGGTCGTCACGACTTAGAGCCTTTGATCACGTCAATCCATCCTTGAGTCTGCGTGCTTACCTTTCCCAGCAAACTTGCTAGTGCCTGATTTCGTTTGGTCTCCGGCAGGTCGATCAGTGCACCTGCTATCCGTCTAGCAAGTCGTTCTTTGCTCTCTTTCGGGCGGAACTGGAGTTTGAGTCCCTGTTTCGTCGCAAACGCGCGCAATGAACCTATTGTTTCCCCGGATTCGGACTTGAGTATCGAAGCGGCCAAAGGTAGTCTTTCATCCTGCGAAGCAGGCTTCTGATCCGATTGCGTTAGCCGTTTCTCAGAGGGCTTTTTATCGACCGCATCTCGGGATGACAGACCGCCTGTTGGAGCCTCCGAGGCAAGTGCGAGGAGCGCACTCTTAATAGCTCTTCCTAGCCCAGGATACCTGCTCGCTCGGAGAAACTCTTCTCGGTCGTAAGAGCTAAGCAAGCGGTGGATATCACTCAAAATGGCATGTGGGTTTGACATTATTTCTTCTTTGCCTTTCCGGAGGTCGTAACTGCCGCTTGGATGCGCGCTTTGAGTTCTTCGGCAATTTTACCCACCTGAGACTTTGGTTTTTCTTGTGCCCAGAGCGTCTGAAAAATCGGCGTTTGGTCCTTGATTGATCGAATGTAGGAAGTCGAATACTTCAGATGATTGGTGAAAACGTGGATATTCTCATTTAGAGCTGCTGTGGAAATATCCTTCATGGACTCCTTCTCAACCTGTGAGGTGCTGGTTACTTGCGTAAAGACAATACCAAGAACCTTCACGGTATGTGGGTCCGTGCAATTGGCTCGAAATGTCTTGATTGTCTCCATAAGGTTAAAGAATCCAAGAATTGAGAATCGATCAGGGCGCACCGGGATAAGCAGATAGTCCGAAGCCGTGAGGGCCATCGTTGTCAAAACCGAGTCGGTGGGAGCGCAGTCAATGATGACGAAATCATATGTCGTCCGCAGTTTCTCAAGCAGTTTCTCAAGACGATAATCCATCTGGGCAGGATTCTTGACCACCCAAGCAAGCTGCAGATCTGCAGGCAACAAATCTAGCCTATGAGACGTGCTTTTTGCGACATTGTGGAGAGCATTTGCGGGATTCTTCTTGATCTTCTTGTTGCTCTTAAGCGCCATCATCGGCTGGTCGATCATCAAATCTGCGATTGTGCCCTTGTTCTTCCGATGGTCCTGAAAAGTTTTGTAGTCCATGACGCATTGCGTAGCGTTGAACTGAGGGTCGAGATCGATCAGAAGGACGTTTGCGGGTTCGTATTGGTATAGATACCACGCAAGATTGAAAGCAAGAGTGGTTTTGCCCACGCCGCCTTTCATATTGAGGAGTGCGATCGTTTCAGACATGACATTCCCCTATATACCACTGTTTCCCAATAGTATAGACGACTCACTGTCAATTCCGGGGTTTGCTAAACAATTCGTTAACGGGAAGGCGTCTCAGACCCTTCCCCCGCTGCGACCGCCGATGAGACTGGCGTTCTCCGCTTCCCATCCATACGGGGCCGTTCCCACCCCGTAACGCCCCACCCCAGAAGCAATGCGGTGCAGCCTTTGGCTGGACCACCGGTTCGACATTCGTTTCCCGGCGAACTCTAGGCTCCGTTCGGCTCCTTCTGTCAACTCCGCTTGTGCAGCTCCGCGCGGCATAAAAACCGCCGTGCTCGCTTCCGCGCCCCTTGCGGGCTTCGGGAGTTGACAGCGCCTCGCTGCGCCCAATTCGCCAGCAATGAAACGAATGTCTTTTTTTAGCCCTCCCAGGGCTGAAAAACGGCAAATCCCACTCCGAAGGAGCCGAACATCATGACTTACGCCAACAGCAACACAGCCACCACCGCGCCGCACAGCAAAAATGCGGCGCTCCGCAGCGAATCCCCTTACCAGCAGCGCACCACGCAGCGCGATAACCCCACGCAGCAACTCATCAAGCAGGCCGTGGATTACCTGCTTGAGCAGCTTGAGGCGGGCAAGAGCGAAACTTTGACCGCGTATCTTGCGGCGATGGCCCGTTTCCATGCGTACAGCTTCGGGAACATTTTGAGCATTGCGAGACAAAGGCCAACAGCGACCAGAGTCGCCGGGTTTTACACGTGGAAGGAGTTGGGCCGGTTTGTGAAGCGCGGCGAAAAAGGAATCCAGATTCTCGCCCCGATGGTTGGACACCAGCGCAGGAAAGACGACGCAGACCGCAACCGCAAGCAGGACGAAAACGGCAAGCCCGCGCCCATGCTGATCGGCTTCCGCGCGGTCTACGTCTTCGATGTGGCGCAGACCGAAGGCGCGGACCTGCCCGAATTCGAGCACAACATTACCGGCGAAGTGGGCGAGCACCGCGACCGGCTGATTGCTTTTCTCGATTCGCAGAATATCGCGCTCGAATACACCGAGAACATCGCGCCCGCTCTTGGCGTCAGCTACGGCGGAAAGATTGCCATCCTTCCCGGTCAGTCGCCCGCCGAGGAAGTCGTGACTTTGGTTCACGAGTTGGCGCACGAATATCTTCACAAGACAGAGCGGCGCACCAAGACCACCGCCACCGTGCGCGAAACCGAGGCCGAGGCCGTCGCGTTCATCGTGGGCCAAGCTATCGGCCTTGAGATGGGCCGCGCCTCTTCGGACTACATCCAGATGTATGCGGGAAATGCGGCGCTTCTGGCGGAAAGCCTTGAAGTCATCCAGCGGACATCGGCGGTCATTCTCGACGCTATCACCGGAGAACCGACCGGCAAACTGACCGCCTCATCGGTCACGACGACAGAGATGCAGAACGAAATGGCGGAGGTGGCGTAATGAAAACCATCCTTCGCATTCTGGAGCGGGCCGGAGGATACCGGCCCACGCTCTATCTCAAGATCGAGAACCCGCCCTTCGTGGCGCTTGTTATCGAAGCCACGCCGGAGCCAGGGCCGTGCGGATCGCCCGCAATCTCCATCGCGCACTACGGCGAACAGAACGGCGACCTGATGCGCGACCCAGAGATGTGCTTTGAATTGGTGAAACCGCCGCTCTGCGATATGTCGTTAACGAGTTTTTATTTTCGGAATGACTATCTCGGAGTCGAGCAGTATTCGCGCTACCGGGAGGACGAGAACTATGTTTTCGTGCCCGACCTCCACCGGCAGCATGAAACCTTTGCGCGGCAGTGGGACAGAGACCTTTGCACACAGGGTTTTCTTGAAGCCTTTACGGACAAGTCGATTCGCTGCTAGTCCGCTCCCTGCGGAGCGGAGCCACGCCCGACGTGTTCCCGCTCCGCTCGCCTACACACTCCAACCGCTCGAAAGGAGCAATGAATCATGGAAACGACCGTTATCAATGCCACTGAATACCGCGAGCTTCCGCTCGCTATGCTCAACGAATCAAAAACCAATCCCCGTCGCGTCTTTGACGATGTTAGTCTTCGAGAACTCGCCGCCAGCATTCGCAGCCAGGGCGTGCTCTCGCCCCTGCTTGTCCGGCCACTCACTGAAAACGGTTTTGAGATCGTGGCCGGTGCGCGGCGGTATCGCGCCGCGCAGATGGCCGAAGCCGTCACCGTGCCGGTACGCATCAAGCAGATGGGCGACGCCGAAGTATTGGAGGCGCAGCTTGTCGAGAACCTGATTCGCGCCGAGATTCACCCGATGGAAGAGGCCGAAGGCTTCGCGCGGCTTTTGGCACTGGAAGAGCCGAAATACAGTATCGAGCAAATCGCGGCGAAGGTTGGCAAGCACCCTTCGTTTGTGGCTTCAAGGTTGAAATTGGTTGACCTTGTGCCCGCAGCGGTTGATGCTTTCTACGCCAACGAAATCGGCGTGGGCCATGCGCTGCTATTGGCTAAGTTGCCCGCCGACCAGCAGCAACAGGCACTCTCGGCTTGCTTCAAGGAAGCATACAACAGCGGGGGCGCAGCACCTACGCGCATTCTTCTTCCCGTGCGCAATCTGCAATTCTGGATTGAGACGAATGTTCTGCTCATCCTGAAAGACGCACCGTTCGACAAGCGCGACGCGCAGCTTGTCTCCACGGCGGGCAGTTGCGCCGACTGCCCGAAGCGCACCGGCCACAACAAGCTGCTTTTCGGCGACGACCTCGGCAAGCAGGGCGACCAATGCACCGATCCCCGCTGCTATAACGCAAAACTCGCGGCGCACGTGGCGAGAGCCGTTGCCGCCAAGCCGAGCCTTGTGCAGATCAGCACGGCATACGGCGGGCAGAAGGAAGGCAGCTCAGTTTTGCCGCGCAACAAGTACACTGCAATCCGCGACGACAAGCCCCAAAAGAAGGAAGATGCGCAGCGTCCAGAGTTCAAGGTGTGCCGGTTCACCACCGATGCCATCATCACCGAGGGCAGCGACATCGGCACCATTCACAAGGTGTGCGCGAATCCAGAATGCCCAATTCACCACGCCAGCAAGCAACGGCCCGCGACCGACGCAGCATTCAAGGCAGAGCAGGAGAAGCGCCGCCGCGAAGAGGCCATCGCCCAAGCGACCGGCCTCCGCGTCCTGAAAGCAACCAGTGACGCCGTTCCCGTACGGCTGATGAAACGCGACCTGCTCTTTGTCACTGAGCGCATTGCCGCCGTCTTGGACGAGCGCCGCCTTGCGGTTCTCTTGAGAATTCACGGCGTCGGCAAGACAAACGGAAACGGGGAGGAACCGGCCAAGCTGCTCGCATCCTTTCTCCGCAAGACAGACGAAAGCACCATCGGCCGTGTATTGGTGGCAATCACCGTTTTGCAGGCAGCGCACAGTTCCAACGAATCCGCCAAAGCCCTGCGAGAAGCCGCCGAGTTCTATAAGGTGGACGCGGCCGCGATCACGGCGAAGGTCAAGCAGGAGTTCGAAGCGAAAGAAAAGACGCAAGCCGAACGGAAGGCAGCGGGCAAGGCAAAGCCTAACCAGCCTCACACCGCAGCCGCAAAGAAGGCCAAGGCTGCATAGAGTCAAATCAGGAAACCTTGAATCAGAGTGGGGTCCGGTGCGCCGGACCCCATTTGTCATTGCAAACGCCCGTCTTCCCGCCCAGTGATGTGCTGCCGCTTTGCGTCAGGCTCTTTGGCCCACCCTGACGGGCGTTTACCGTGGATTACTATCCGAAGGCAACCCATCAGTACCAATCTGTTGCTCGATGAGCATATCTCTAATTTTGCGTCAATCCAGAATCCATTCTGGTGCAATCGGCGCTGGCCTATACTGATCTGCCTGTGTGCGCGATCACTTCAGATTCTCGGCAATCAACAGCAAAAGCACCAGCATCGATGTCCAACGGCGACGACGAAACGGAATGCCGAACTCGCCATTCCGTTTCTGCGCGTAAATTCCTGAGGCGTTTCTACTGGATTGTGATGCTAACTGAACCCGAACTCACCACCTGGTGAGTCTGAGGGGGTGGTGGGGAGCTAGACCCTCCACTGCTACCACCGCAACCGGATGTGTATGCAACCGCAGCCAGCAGAACCAGCTCCAGGCAAGCTGTCACCCAAACGCCTCGCGCAGCTAGTTTTCTCCTCAAATACGCAAGAGGAAGGAGAAGAATGGGCAGCAGAATCCATGAAGTTGCTGCGCCGGAGACAGTCTCAGTAAAGACGACTGTGATTTGATAGGTTCCCTTGGGTGTTGTCGAGGAGGTTGTAATTGTCAGCGTGTTGGTTGTCGCTGAATAGCTGCAAGTCGCTCCGGTGGGGAAGATTCAGGCAGGTTACTGAGGCGCTCTCCACGCTGGAAGGCAGAGTGACCGGGTAGCTGGCCGGAGAACCGGCAGTTATGGTCGCAGTCGTTGAGGAAAATGTTGGCCCGGTTGTTGATCCAGAGGCAGAATTCACCTCGAACTTGAATGAGTTGGAAGTGCCACCGCCTGGAGATGGCGTTTGTACCGTAATTGCGGCGGTAGTTCCCCCGGTGGTAATGTCGGTTGCTGGAACTTGCGCCGTCAGTTGGGTCGCAGTACCGTACGTTGTGACGAGAGCGGTCGTGCCCCAGTAGACCGTCGAGTTGGAGACGAATCCCGATCCGGTGACGGTGAGCGTGAAGGCTGAACCGCCCGCATTTGTGAATGCCGGTGAGATGCCGCTCAGGATTGGTGCAGGATATACAACTTCTACCACTTGGCCCACCGAATTCGAGGTGCTGCCGTTGAAGTTAGTGTCACCGCCGTAGATTGCCGTGATCGTGTCCGTGCCCAGCGGCAAAGCCGTCGATGCCACACTCGCCGTACTCCCCGCTCAGAGAGACACTCCCCAGACTCGTACTTCCATTACTGAAGGTCACTGAACCGGTGGCGGTGCCGCCGTATTGCCCAGTGATCGTTGCCGTGAAGTTCACGGATTGTCCGATAGCGGAGGGATTTACTGACGAAACCAATGCTGTTGAAGAGCTGGCCTTGCTGACTGTTACGCTGGCCGTGCCTGTCAACGTGCTGTAGTCGGTGGTATCGGTGGGCGTGAAGGTCACGCTCTGCGATGCCGTGCCCACGTTCGGCTTTGTTGTCGGCGTGGTGAAGGCGAACGAGCCTGCCGGAGTTGAGGCTCTGCCTGACGCCGACGAGGACGTCAGGCTGACTCTCGCGTCCATCAACGCGCAACTTCCAAATGGTCACTGCGCGACAGTAAACTGGCCTTGGACAGTTGCAGTTCCTCCTCCGGCCTGATTTGGGTTGCTAAGGACTACCGTGTACGCACCTGCCGACGGGAGGGAGAATGAGCTTGTCGTAACCGAGCTCCAAGGTAGCGAGGTGCTCGGCCATGCCGCCCGCTGCAGGGTCGTACTCGGGCTCAGAATCTGATATTGAGTATCAAAGACAAGGCCAGTTCCCTTGATAATCAGTTGACACAGGAGATTAGGCGTACATGGATTGTTTGTATTATTCAGAACTGCCGAGACCGAGGTCACAGTCGGCACAGGATCCGCAATGGTGAACCCGAAGTTCTGATTGCTGTAATTAGCTGCTGGTTGTACTATCCATGTGCTATCGAAGGACGCCCCCAACAATACCTGCGAAGAAGAAGGTGTGTTGACAACAAAGAGAGCATTCGGAGAAGGCAGTAGTGTTATCGTCAAGTGGCCAGGGTCCACATACGTGCTTTGGACCTGCGATCCTCCAACGATGAATACCTCCGAGGTAGTCCTAAAGTTCGATCCCGCGATAGTGATTGTATGCGACGCTCCATCAGCAGTGATCGGAGTTGGCGTAATTCCTGTAACTACAGGGGTCGGGTAGTACGTACCCATGCAGAACTGCTGAATGGCCGACTGGTTATTAGCATCCGTGACCTTCACCTGGAAGGTGATGGCCGGTACTGCGCCGTACCATGAGCTGCTCGGTCCGGATGAGCATGTACTGGCCACAGTTGGGATTCCGCTGAGCGTGCCGGAGGTGGATAACAGTAAACCCGGATCAGGTCCGCTACCGACGAAGCCATATGTGTACGGCGGCGTTCCTGCCGTCGCGCTGAATGAGTAGCTAAAGCTTGAACCGACCGTCGCTAGCGGCAGCGACGCTGCGGGGAATTGAGGTGGTGGTGCAGATCCGACGATCAACGTGTATTGCTGCGGCGTTGTATCGCCGAGTGAGTCCTTTATGTTCACAGTGAACGTGTAAGAACCAGCGGTTGTCGGCGTCCCCGATATCTGGAATGCACATTGCGAGCAGCCTGTAGCGCTTATTCCCTGCAGCCCTGGCGGAAGGCTACCCTGCACCGACCATGTGTACCCACTTTGACTTCCACCCGTCCCGGAAATAGTTTGCTGATAGGTCGCACCTACTTGCGCAGAGGGAAGCGTTGCGGGAGTAATCTTCAATGGAAGCAGCACGACCTCAATAGTAAACGTGGCGCTTCCATTGTCTCCACTCGGATCCTGAGCATAGAAAGTTACTGGGTAGCTGCCCGGCTTGGTTGGCGTACCAGTAATCAGACCAGATGACGAGTTCAACGTCAACCCTGGCGGCATCCCAACACCAACGAGTGAGATTGGAGCAATACCTCCCTGTGTCGGAATCACAATAGAATTCGCTGATGTGTAGAGGCTTCCAACCGTGAACTGGAAATTGCTGGGAGAATAAATCAGCACGAATAGGCCTGGACGGTAGGTCACCGTTATCCATCCAACTGCGTCAGCGCCCGATGAATCCTCTGCTTGCACTGAGAACTG
>Ga0302320_10028341_pt1 | contig 10750 bp, 9 predicted proteins | sample Bog_T0_3_FD_202130 | JGI IMG/M metagenome (GOLD analysis project Ga0302320, IMG submission 202130) | Peat permafrost microbial communities from Stordalen Mire near Abisko, Sweden - Bog_T0_3 | ecosystem: Environmental > Terrestrial > Soil > Wetlands > Peat | place: Sweden: Abisko, Stordalen Mire... | reverse complement strand
CCAAGGGCCGGGCGGGGAGATCCTCGCTCGGCCCCAACATACATCGGAGGGATAGACCCCTCATGCCTTGAAAATCCAAATCTTTCCCCACCGAAAATGCTTGACGCGGAAGAGAGAATCTGGGAAAGATCGCCGGGCACTGTATCCTTTCAGATCCGCTCTATCGAAGGCAGTTGGCCCCACCGCAGATGGTTGCAGATAATTACCCTCTACCGGCGCACAATCAAAGCATGAACAAGATTCAGAGCACCGGTCCAATCTGTCCGGGATCAGCCCGGCCCGTTCTTGTACGGGCTTTTCCTGACCCCTGCCCCCTTGTTTTTCGTCCCATTTTCTCCGTTTATTCCCCTAAATTCGGCTTACCCCCCACCCCCCCCACCTGTGGAAATCTTTTTTCGACGTTTTTATTCCTTACAACTTGCATGAAATCAATAACATGCATTTTTACTATGTTAACGAATCAGTAACTGCAAACCCCCGATTTTGACCCTTTTTTAGCCAAAAAAGGGCCGTTTTAGCCCCTGATTGGCCCCTTTTTCGCCAAAAATGTCTCCGGAGCATCGCTCAGAGACTTTCCGCCAACTTGCGAACTTGCTAATGTGCGCGAAGCGCACGCTAACTCGCTAACTTGCCGCAATCGTCTTTTCCGCGGCCTGTTTTGCGCCGGTAAACTAAATCAGTGGAAGCCTCATCCAATTCCGCCGCGCCGCGCCGCATCGTTCTCACCGGTTTCATGGGCTCGGGCAAAACCACTCTTGGTCCGCTCATCGCCGCGCGCTTGGGTTGGAGCTTCATCGATGCGGACGACGTGATCGAGGCCGAAGCAGGCGTCACCATCGCTGAGCTTTTCGCTCGCCACGGCGAAGCAGCCTTCCGCGAGCGCGAGCGCGCCACCATCGCGCGCCTTGCCGCCGGCGACTCTCTGGTGCTCGCCCTTGGCGGAGGCGCCATCGAGCACCAAGCCACGCGCGATCTGTTACTCACCGCTCCAGAAACGCTCCTGATTCATTTAGAAGTCGAGTTGGCAACCACGCTCAAACGCTGCGCAGGCACTGAGTTAGCCCGTCCCATTCTCGCCGATCGGGCCAACCTCGAACGCCGCTACCAGCGACGCCTGCCGCTCTATCGCATGGCCCACATTTCCATCCCTGTCGATGCGCTATTCCCAGAACAGGCCGTGGAACAAATCCTCTCCGTTGCAAGTCGGGACTGTGGAAAACTTAAACCTTCGTAATCTTGCGTGCGGTGGCCCTGGAGTTGACCATCGTGTACAAGAGGAATGGCCAACATGATGTATCCCGACACCAGCAACGATCAGCATCTCGCAGCTCTTCGCCGCACTGCTGAGCGTCACCGCGCCGCCAAGAACTCTCCTGTCGAGTGCGAGCGTGAAACGAGCAAGCCCTTGCCTCCGATGCGAGAAGGATTCAATGCAGACGGCGCATCCGAGCCAGAGCAGTTCGCCGCGGCCCGCGAAGAACGCATCTTCGCCAGCCGCTGACTCAGCAACTGATCACTGACCACTGACCACTGATCACTGTAAGATCGGAATCCCCGCAATCCGCTTCTTCCACTCCGCCGGTCCGGTCACGTGGACGCTGGTGCCCTTCGAGTCCACAGCTACGGTCACCGGCATATCGCGCACGTCAAATTCATAAATCGCTTCCATCCCCAGGTCGGCAAACGCCAGCACCCGCGACCCGTGAATGGCCTTCGACACCAGGTAAGCCGCGCCGCCCACAGCCATCAAGTACACCGCGCCAAATTCCTTGATCGCCTCAATCGCCGCCGGTCCGCGCTCGGCCTTGCCCACCATTCCCAGCAAGCCCGTCTCCTTGAGCATCTGCCGCGTGTACTTGTCCATCCGCGTCGCCGTTGTCGGTCCCGCCGGACCAACCACCTCGTCCCGCACCGGGTCCACAGGTCCCACGTAGTAGATAAACCGCCCGCGAAAATCCACCGGCAGCTTCTCGCCCCGATCCAGCAGGTCGGTGAGTCTTGCATGCGCAGCGTCGCGCCCGGTGAGCAGCTTCCCGGTCAGCAGCAACACCTCGCCCGGCTTCCATGTCGCGGCCTCCTCGCGCGTCACCGTGTCCAGGTTCACCTTGCGCGCGGCTGTCACGTCATAACTCAGCTTCGGCCACGCGTCCAGACTCGGCGGGTCCAGAAACACCGGCCCGCTCCCATCCAGCACAAAGTGCGCATGCCGCGTCGCCGCGCAGTTGGGAATCATCGCCACCGGCAGGTTCGCCGCGTGCGTCGGATAATCCAGCACCTTCACGTCCAGCACCGTTGTCAGTCCGCCCAGCCCCTGCGCGCCAATCCCCAGCCGGTTCACCTTCTCGTAAAGCTCCAGCCGCAGCTCCTCCGCGCGATTCTTTGCCCCGCGCGCCTTCAGCTCCTGAATGTCGATCGGGTCCATCAGCGACTGCTTGGCCAGCAGCATCGCCTTCTCCGCCGTTCCGCCAATCCCGATCCCCAGCATTCCCGGCGGACACCATCCCGCCCCCATCGTCGGCACCGTCTTCACCACCCAATCCACAATCGAATCGCCGGGGTCCAGCATCGCGAACTTGGCCTTGGCCTCCGACCCACCGCCCTTGGCCGCCACCGTCACCTCCACCGTCCCCCCCTTCACCAGCTCCACCGTCACGCAGGCCGGCGTATTGTCCTTGGTGTTGGTCCGCTTGCCCGCCGGATCAGCCAATATCGAAGCCCGCAGCTTGTTGTCCGGGTCCAGATAAGCCCGCCGCACGCCCTCGTCCACCATTGTCTGGATGTCCTTGCGCTCCTCGCCCGCCGCCGGCTCGAACCTCACGTCCATGCCGACTTTGAGAAACGCCGTCACAATCCCCGTATCCTGGCAGATGGGCCTGTGCCCCTCGGCGCACATCCGGCTGTTGATCAGGATCTGCGCAATCGCATCCCGCGCCGCCGGCGACTCCTCCCGCTCATACGCCTTCGCCAGGCTGGTAATGTAATCCACCGGGTGGTAGTAGCTGATGTACTGCAACGCCGCCGCAACGCTCGCAACAAAATCTTCTTGCCGGATGATGGTCATGGGGAAGAACTCCTCTGTCATTCGTAATCAGAATACAGCGTCTTCCGTTCGCTGCTAGACACAATCCTGTTGGCTGGAATCCTTTTCAAGGTAAAATATTGAACTTGGGAACCATTCACAAACCGAGGCGCGCCGAAGGATATATGATGATTCCAAGGCAGACAGGACCGAACCGTGATCCGCAGAATCCAGATTGACAACTTCAAGTCGCTCGACGGCTTCTCCCTTCCGCCAGTTGGGACGCAGCCGCTTGCCAATTTCACCTGCCTGATCGGCGCCAATGGCAGCGGGAAGACTTCGGTCCTACAGGTTCTGGATTTTCTTTGTTACTTCATGCGGGGAGATATCCGCGCCTGGTTGAAGGACAGAGGATGGGAGGACGATAGATTGAGTTCGTCGTTCGACTCCTCTCCGGTGGATCTATTCAAGGCCTCCATCTTAATTCAACTTGATCCGTCGACTCAGGCTGAATGGAGTGTGCATTACAACCTATACACAAGCGAATGCTATGAAGAGAAAATCGTAATTAATGGCGACACGTTTCTCGAAGTAAAAGATGGAGATGTCACCATCTTGGAAGGCAATGGCCCGCCGAGAATATTCACTGAGCTATCGCTGCGTGGTTCTGCTCTGGAAGCCCTTCAAGTCGGACCCGCTCCGAACCCTTTGCGCGTTATTAAGGAATTATTCAGCAATAACATTGCCACATTTGAGTTGTTTTCTCCCCACGCGGTGAAAAGGCATTCACCGCACAGTAAGAACATGGGGAAGCGCGGTGAAAACCTCGCCGGATTCGCAGCCGACTTAGGTACTGCAATTCAGCGTCGAATCAGCGACCGGATGCGGGAGTTCTACCCCAGCATTCAGAATGTGCAAGTCGCCGATGACCGTGAGTTAAAGTCTTTCTTTCTGTTCGAAAGTGAAAACTTCCTGAGGGAGGTTGTTTATTCGCCGCATTTCAGCGACGGATTTACCAGAATTTTAGCCATCGTGACCCAGGTAGAGAGTTCGAACGTTTCAAATCGTGTTTTGCTACTCGATGAGGTTGAAGATGGCATTCATCCTGAGGTGATGGCAAAGCTGATCGATTATCTTGTCAACTCCAACACACAGGTAATTGCCACAACGCACAGCCCTCTGATTCTCAACTATCTTACCGACGATCAGGCGCGTAAATCCGTACTCTTTCTTTATCGAAATTGGGAGGGTAGATCACGCTCCTGCCGCTATTTCGATCTGCCATCGGCAAAAAGTAAGCTCGGCATTCTCGGCCCCGGCGAAGTCTACGTCGATACCTCCATTGAGCAACTTATCCGTGAGGCCGAAGAGATGGAACGAGGCGCTTCCGCTCAAGCCGGAGCGGTCGCGCAATGATTCTTGTCTTATCAGGCGAAGGTCCAACCGATATCGGAACCCAGGAACAGGTGGTGACTGGATGGGAGTTTGCTCCCGGCCCCATGGCGTGGATCATCGATAAACTTCTGGAGCAAAAAACGAATTATTCACTGCTAGAACTCAACGCCAACGGGGGTGATTGCGTCGATTTCTTGAATGAAGGGGAGCTTGCCGCTCTTCGTGGCTCCAAGCCGTTTTTTTTACCTCGCGGGGATGACACGCCTGGAAATGTATCTCTTCGCAAGGGAGCCTATCTATTAGGCAAACACGCAAAGGGCATAGTAAGTGAGCGCAACTCCCCCGTGATCGCGGTCTTCTTTCGGGACGCCGATAGAACTAATTCGACGCCGAGGACGGAATGGGAAGGAAAGTTCGCCGCGATGATACAAGGTTTTGTCAGGGCTGATTTCCAGTCCGGCGTTCCGATGATACCGCGCCCAAAATCCGAGGCTTGGATGCTCTGTGGGCTTCTTAAGGGCACGAATGCGAAGGAAGATTGCGACTGGCTGGAAGATGAGTCTGGGAATGACGATAGTCCGAAAAGCCTGAAGGGGCAATTGGCGGACCATCTCCACTACAGGCCGACCAGAGACCAGCAGTCGGAACTGGTCAGCGGCGGAGAGATCGATCCGACGCTGATTGACCTACCCAGCTTCATAGCCTTCCGCGACGAACTAGACCGCGCCTACGCCAATGCAGCCCCGCCACTCAACTGATTGAAATTCCATTCCGGTATTCATTATGTCGGGTGTCGGGGGTTCCATCTCTCGATTTTAGGACCTAGGAAACCAGGTTCCCTCTTGCCGCTCCTTGCGGATAAATGCCCCGTGCTAATTCATAGGTGAAGCAGTCGTCTGGGAAACCGCGATCCCCGTGGCGCACAAGCGCCGTCTGGCCCCACCGCAGAGCCGGGGTCCCCACAGACAGGTCTTCGTCTGTGGGGTGGAGAGCCTGCCTTGAGAGATCTATGGTTCTTCGGCCCGCCTGGACAAACGGGCTGATCACTGATCACTGACCACTGACCACTGACCATTGTTTTGCAGATAATTACCCTCAATCGGCGCACGATGTTCATAAGAGGTCCAGACAGCCAATGAGATCGAACTGGGTCAGAATGTCGGAAAAGGTCGATTGGGAAGGGGTAACCTATCCAAAATGTATGGGATGTGACCGGTTGATACCCCAAAACACACCCCCTCCCCCCCCGGCCCACTTCTCCATTTCTTCGCTTTTGCGGTGTAACTGTAAATCTGTGAAGCTCTAACAACGAGGCAGATTCTGGTTTGTGGGGATATTACGGCTGCTGCAATGCCGTTCTTAAATCCGTATGCCCGAAATCATCGCCCTTCCAGAGCATCGGTTCGCGCTTGTCGCGGGCCAGGGCGTAGCTGAAGCAGTCGCCGAAGTTCAGGTTAGCCGGGTGGCCGCTGCCTTTGCCAAAGTCTCGATAGGCTTCCCACGCAATCTTTGCCTGCGCTGCGGTTACTGGTTCGATCTGGAGTCCGGGGTTTTCGAGAATTTCTTCCAGGCGGGCCATGAGAATCGGATCCTTATACCGGCCCACAACGATTCTCGATTCTAGATAGGATGCGGCGGAGATGCGTACTACCTTTGCCGCCTCTATCGCCTCGGAGAAGCCTTGCGACTCGGGTTCGTTCTTGAGAATTGCGATCAGCGCTGAGGTGTCAACAATCATACCGGCAGCCCCGTTTCCGGGTCGTATAGCTCATCCATCAGTTCCTTGGAGGTCTTGCCATCGTTCATTCGCGGCCCGGTTTCGCGACTGATATCCATCAGCCAATCCGCCATGAGCTTGTTTAGGCGCTGGCTTCGCTTTTCTCGCTCGATCTCCCGCTCTACGGCTACTGTCAGGGCGGCCACAAGGCTCACTCCTCTCATAGCCGCGAGTTCGCGAATCCTCGTCTCAACCTCAAAGTTTTTGATGTTGATTGCCATCGCTATCCACCTTTCCACCATCATCTTCCACCATTCTACCATAAACCGCTTTCCAAACCGGAAAGAACCGGCCAGCGCTGCCCAAAATCGTCCCGATGCCCTAATCTAGAGCCATGAGCGACTCCAATCTGGAAACGCCGCTGGAAATGCCGGCAACGCAGGACGACATCTTTGATCTATTGGTGGTGGGCGCTGGTCCCACTGGCCTGGCCTGCGCCATCGAGGCGCAGAAGGCCGGCCTACGCGCCGTAATGGTGGAAAAGGGCTGCGTCTGCAACTCGCTCTTTCACTACCCTGCGCACATGACCTTCTTCACCACTCCAGAATTGTTGGAGATCGGCGGCATCCCCTTTCCCAGCACCCACACCAAGCCCAACCGCAACGAGGCGCTCCAGTATTACCGGCGCGTGGCGGACCTCTATAAATTGGACATCCGCCAGTACCATCGTGTGGAGCGGGTCGAGGGCAGTGACGGCGCTTTCACGGTGCATACGGCAGACCGCTTCGGTCGTTCCGGCGCGATTCACGCCCGTAAGCTGGTCATCGCCACCGGCTACTACGACCTGCCCAACTACCTCAACATTCCCGGCGAGAGCCTGAGCAAAGTACATCACTACTACTTCGATCCTCACCCTTACTTCGGGATGGATGTGGTGGTCGTTGGCGGCAAGAACTCGGCCGCCATCGCCGCGCTCGAGCTGTGGCGCGGCGGCGCACGGGTCACTCTTGTCCATCGCGGGCCGGAGTTTCAGCAGCACGTGAAGTACTGGATCAAGCCGGATATTGAAAAACGCATCCAGGATGGGGAAATAGATGCCTACTTCAACTCCCAGCTAGTCGAAATCACGCCAGACACTGTCGTCATCGAGACGCCCGAGGGCCGGAAAACCCTGAAAAACGACTTTGTCTTTGCCATGACCGGCTACCACCCCGATTTCCAATTTCTGGAATCCATGGGAATTCTATTTCAAAAAGAGGAGCACCGCCCCGTCTGCAACCCCGAGACCCTGGAGAGCAACGTCTCCGGCATCTATCTGGCCGGAGTAATCGTGGCTGGTTCTCAAACCAATGAAATTTTTATAGAGAACGGCCGCTTCCACGGCGAACAGATTGTTGCCGCGCTCACAGCTAAGTGAAGGCTGGCTGCTGGTTCAGTTCAGTTTCAGGCTTCGCGGCCTGGCCGAATCGAGCAGATCATAACGCGCCGACTCGCTTGTTGGCGTGTGGGCCATGCAATGCGGCTTCGATGGCGCAGCAGCAATATAGGACCGGGTGACGTGCAGCCGGTCCATCACCACAAAGCGGGTGCGCAAGCCGTCCACGGTTGCGGGCAGTTGGGCGGGAAGACGATTGCGGTCCACGTAGACGACCAGCGCCGCCTCGCGCGGGTTGTCCAGGCTCTGGCCCACGCCCACTCCGAAAAATGCCGGGTTCTGCCGCATCAAGCTGGTGGCCACTTGATTCTTGACTGCCACAGCCTGAGTCAGTGCCGGGGAAGGCAGGTTGACGGCGCCAGCCTCGAACGGTGTCTGCGGCGCTGAACCGAATGCCACCGCAAGGGCCGTGGCGGGAATCACTACGGTGCGAACGCCATCCACCATGGAGGGGGTGCTCACCGTCCTGCTCTCTTCGGTGTAAAGAAACACTGCGGCCTCGCCGGGGTGGTCGCTGCTCTTGCCGGTAGCCACGCCGAGGATGCCAGCCGCTGAGTTCACCAGCATCCGAGCCTGCCCGAGGGCCTGTTGGGAGCGCGCCGACTCTGTATCGCTGAGCGCGCGGGCTTGCGCTGAGGAGATCGTGTTGTCCCCGTAGTTCAGGCAACTGACCGCATGATCGGCTCCGCCCACGAAGGTATAACTCCCGCTCGTCTGCGCGCCTAACTCGGCGAGCACCTCTGCCGCTGGGTTGGCCACGCCCTGGCTGACGCCCAGAGCATCTGTCCCACCTGCAAAGTAAAGCCCCACCGGCTCGGCGTTCGCCGCATCCACCACCAGCGCGCCTGAGTCGCCGGCGTCGCTGAACTGGTTGCCGCTGAGGCCCAGTTGATGATGAAAGGTTTTGGTCAGGTAAGGCCGGGTCTCCGCACAGTCCAAGTAATAATCCACCGTCACATCGAGATCGATGGCCCAGATGCCGCCACAGGTTAATCCAGTGGTTCGGCCGCTCTTGGCCACCTTCAGATCGAGAGTCGCCGTCTCGCCCCGACCGCTAGTTGAGCTGATGCCGGGAGGAGCGGCGGCCAGCGTACCGTCGGATTGACGGCCGCCCAGTTCTAGAATGTTGCCGCCGGGGTCCATGGCGCGCGAGGTAACTTGAGCGATGGCCGCGTCGGCGTTGGTCTGCCTGGAGCGGAGTGGCAGCCAGCCGGTCAGAGACGCCACCGGTTGAACGCCCGAGCTCTCTCCCAGCGGCGTACAGTTGTTGTCAATCAGCCCCGGCTGGATGATGGCATCGCCCACGGCGGCGTGGTCGCTCTTGGCCAGCACGTGATTGTTGCTCAAAATGTACTCGCGCTTGCCGGCGTCCTCGATGAGCGCGCCGAGAGTGCCGCTGCAACAATCCACAATCTGGTTGCCGCGCATGTCGTAATCCGTGTTGTTGCCGCCCGAGCTGCCCAGCAGAACCGTCCCCGATGACTGGGCCTGGTGCGTGGCGGGGTTGCTGGTCACTCCAGCCGAGTTCACCAGCACAACGGCCGCGGTTCTGGAGCCCGGCCCCAACGAAGCCCCGCTTGCAGTGGCCACTATATAGGTTGCTCCGGTCGAGTGCACCGACGATGGCGCCGAATAGGTGACCGTGCAGGAGGTGAAGGTCTGGCTGTCGCGCTGGCAACTCACCGCGCCCAGCGAGCCTTGCCCGCCAGGCTGGCCGTTGGCCGAGCCAGCCAGCTCAAAGTGGATGCCGGCGGAGCCGCCTGCCTCAGCTAGAACGCCGGTGACAGTGATCGTTCCATTAGCGCCCAGCGCCGCGTTCTCCGGCGTCAGAGGCTGCAGGAATCCTGGCGTTACCGTTAGCACCGTATTCGCCCGTAGGCTGGGATTCGCGGCCAATGCCGCGGTTACTACCACCTCGGATCGGTCGGCGGTCAAGAAGCTGGGCGGAGTGTACTGACCGCTCTGGTTGATGCTTCCCGGCCCGCTCACCGCGTCCCCGCCGGAGACGGACCAGATAATCTCCGCAGTGCTGCCTGCGGCCAGCGTGGCTGTGAACTGATGAACTGAGCCACCCTGCGCGTTGGCAGCATTGCAACCGGTGCAGTTGGTGTCGATAGCGCTGGTGCGAGGAGAGACGGAGAGAGCTGAATTCGAGGGATTTGCCGTGACCAGGCCGCTGCCGCAACCGGCTGCAAAGAGCAGCGCCGGAGCCAGAAGCAGCGGAAAATTCCTGGAGAACAGCCTCATGGTCACAATCCCTGAGTCGAAGCTCTATTCTATCGACTTTCTCTGGAGGAAAAGTGAAGCAAGCGGATCGATCTGCCCAACCGGCTTACCAGGAGGAATAAGCTGAAACGGTTAGAAGCTGTTTCATAACCGAATACTGACCGTCTTTGAGCTTTCCCTCAGGGGCTAAAGCCCGCGATTTTTATGCTCCATCAGCGGCACGGCTAAAGCCGTGCCCTTTCAAAACCAGGATATGAAACAGCCTCTAGTATTTTTGGAAAAGGCAGCAAGCCAGCTACATCTTCACGGTGTGTAGCAAGTTTGCGAGTTAGCGGAGTTGCTGAGATTCATCGCTCGGAGGCTTTCCTTCCGATGTGATGGAGACTTCGCAGGCGAAGATAATGCGTATTCTTTTGTGATCGTGATTCTTGAAAATCTTGATTAAAAACGACTGTTTTTGGGGCTAAATTCCCTCGATCAGGGGCAATAATGGCTGTTTTTGGGGTGAAAATCGGTCAAAATCAGGGGTTTGCAGTAACTGATTCGTTAACAGAGCTAAAATGCATGTTATTGATATATTGCATGTTACTCGAAATTAAATGGTCAAAAAAAGATTTCCACAGGGTAGGGGGGTGGGGGGGGAGTGCCTTTCTGGTAATAGATTTGACGAGCTTTTTGTTGGCTTTTTAGTCATCATGGCAGCTCACCTTTCTTTTCACTACAGATTGATTGTGCTCCTTGTAATGGAAATGTTCTGCAATCATCGCAGGGGAAAAATGGCTGGTTAAATTTCGTGGTTTCCCATGTCTGAAAATCCAGACATGGGAAACCCTGGGGTGAACCCCTCGGTTGAGACAGTCAGCGGATGTCACACTTGCCGTTCGCTGATTTTTCCTTCTCAAACAGCCTGTTCTCCTCCAGAATAACCCACAGTTGGTGAAGCGGAGGCGGGCTCTGG
>Ga0302320_10028337_pt1 | contig 10751 bp, 8 predicted proteins | sample Bog_T0_3_FD_202130 | JGI IMG/M metagenome (GOLD analysis project Ga0302320, IMG submission 202130) | Peat permafrost microbial communities from Stordalen Mire near Abisko, Sweden - Bog_T0_3 | ecosystem: Environmental > Terrestrial > Soil > Wetlands > Peat | place: Sweden: Abisko, Stordalen Mire... | reverse complement strand
ATGGGCACACCGGCCAGCGCGATGAGCATGCCCCACCGCCAGTTGTGCCCGAGGGTGACCACCAGCCCGAAGACCAGGATGCCCACGGTCTGGGAGAGCGGGTCCGACAGGTTGTGCCAGCTGAACACCCGGCCGCGGCCCTCGGTGGGGTACGCGTCGGACAGGTAGGAGTTGTGGACCGTGTTGTTCACACCGAACCCCACCGAGGCGATGAGGTAGGTGAACGTGAAGGCCCACACGTTGGGCGACAGGGCCATCAGGGGGGCGAAGACCGAGAAGATCAGCAGGGCCACTCCGGCCACCACCTTGCGACTGCCCCGGTCGGCCCACAGCGCCAGGGGCACGGCCCAGAGCAGTTGGGCCACCGCGGCCACGAAGGTCACCGCACCCAGCGCGGCGTCGTGGATGTGGAAGGCGTGCTCGAGGTTGGTCCCGATGATCGAGATCCCGTTCCCGAAGCTCCCCGGCACGATGGCCGCCGCCGTCAGGAGCACCAGCGGGGCGAAGCCGCTGGTGCGGAGGATGCCGAGGAGCGGCGGCGGCTTGCCCTCCCCGGTGCCCGGCATGACGTCGAGGGCGGCCACGGCGTGCGGGTCGCGGCTTTTGGCCACGACCTCCTTCAGCAGTTCGTCGGGAACCGCGAAGTCGAACAGCACCTGGTCGGCCATTGGCGTGTCACCCTATCGCTCGCGCCACCTCCGGACACGGGTGTTTTCCGGGCCCCGGACGGGGGGCCCGGTCATCGGGGTGAGGTGGCCACGGTGAGGGGCCCCTGGGGCAGCACGCACAGCCGGGCCCCCGGGCCCCGGCGGGCCAGCGCCTCGGACACCGCGGCGGAGGCGTCGGCCACCGGCACCATCAGTCCCGACCGGATCTCCGCCTCGGAGAGCCCCTCCGAGTGGACCCACACCTCGGCCCGCTCCAGTACCCGTCCGAGCACCTGGGTCTGCCAGACGTCGAGCCGCCCGGGTCCGGCCGGACGGGCCAGGTCGGACGGGCTCGACGCCGCCGCCAGGAGGGCGGCGAACGCCCCCTCGGGCGGCACCCCGTCCGAGCAGGCCGTGGCCATGACGATCACCCCGCCGGCCCCGACCACCCGCTCGGCGGCGGCCAGGCCCTTGACCGACTGGTAGAGGTTGCGGTCCAGCGGGTAGCCCCCGTTGGTGGTCAGCACCACGTCGAAGGGCCCGTCCACCGGCTGGGTGACCGACCCGGCGGCGAAGGCCACCGCGTCCCGGTGGGAGTCGGGGAGCCGGCCTGCGAACACGCCGGTCAGGCGGCGGCGCCGGTCGATGGTCACGTCGACGGAGAGCTGGGGTGGGCACAGGGCGGTGGCGGCCCGCACGAAGTCGTGGACGGGATTGCCCTCGGTGACCATCCAGGTGGCATCGGCGGCGGCGATGCGCGTCGGGCTGTGGGCCTCGAGGGTGGTGGAGGTGGCGGCCAGGCCCGGGCACACCCCCTTGGGGCCCCCACTCCACCCGGCGAAGAAGTGGGGCTCCACGAACCCGGTGACGATGCGGACGTCGGCCTCGACGTAGTGCCGGTCCAACAGCACCGGCGTGCCGTCGACCCGGCCCACCGGCACGTGGTCGCCGTCCTCGGCCACGTGCTGGCGGATCCGGTAGCTCGAGGCGATGTCCGGACCGACCAGTGCCGCCATCTCGTCGGGCGAGCCGGGGCGGTGCGTGCCGGTGGCACAGATCAGCTCGACGTGCTCGGGACCGGCGCCGGCCCGCTCGATCTCGGCCAGCAGCGGCGGCAGGACCGTGGTGTTGGGCATGGGTCGGGTGAGGTCGGGGAACACCACCACCACCCGGTGGCCCGGGTGGACCAGGCCGGCCACCGCACTCCCCGACGACGGCGCCGACAGGGCATCGCGGACCGCCCCCCGCTCGTCGCGGAGCGCCGGGGGCTCCCTCGGCTCCACCACCACGGCATCGTCGGGCACCACCACGGCCAGACCGCGGTGGCCGTAGGCCAGGGTCAGGTTCACGTCCCACCCGGAGGCGGTCCGGCCAGGCCCAGGATGGCGCTGGCCGTCCGGTCGGCCCCGTCCCGCCGGCCCCGGTAGGCGCGCACCGTGTCGGCGTCGGGCACGGCCTGCCGGTCGACGGGATCCATGGCATCGAGTGCGAGGGGCAGGCCCACGGCACGCGCCGCCAGTAGGGCCGCCCCGGCCGAGGCGGCCTGCCCGGAGCGCCGGCCCACCGTCGGGAGCCCGGTGATCCCGCCCAGCACCTCATGCCACACCGGCAGCGCGGCCCCCGCGCCGCCGAGGACCAGCTGCGCCGGGGCCGGGCCGGCCGGGGTGCGGCCGGCCATCACCTCCAGGCTGCGCTGCAGGTCCCAGGCCACCGACTCGATGACCGCCCGGGCCAGGTCGCCGGGCCCGTGCTCGGCGCCCAGGCCGGCCAGGGCGGCCCGGGCGTCATGGCGCCACCACGGGGCCCGGGCACCGTCCAGCCAGGGGGTGGCGGTCACCCCGCGCGCCCCGGGGGGGCTGGCGGCGGCCAGGGTGGCCAGCTCCTCGGGCCGACGACCGGTGACCTGGCCCAGCCAGGCCAGGAGTGAGCCGGCCGCCGAGAGACCGGCTTCGAGCAGCCAGCCGCCGGTGGCGCCGGCCGACAGGACCACGCCGGGCGAGAGCCGGGTCGGGGGGAGCGTCGACGGCAGCGACACGTTGGCCGTGGTGCCCCAGCTGACCATGGGCCACTGCTCGCCGGCGCCGGTGCCCACCACCTCGGCGGCCCGGTCCCCGGCCCCGATCACCACCGGCGTGCCGGCAGCCAGGCCCAGCAGCTCGGCCACCGGGCCGGCCACGCCGCCGATCACGTGGTCCGAGGCGAACACCGGGGCCAGCCTGGTCACGGCCAGGCCGGCCCGGGCGGCGTCCACCCGGCCCGTACCGTCGTAGAGTCCGGTGCGCGAGGCCATGGTGACGTCGGTGGCCACCGTGCCGGTCAGCCACCACGCCACCAGGTCCCGGGGGGACAGCAGCCACGCGCTGGCCTCCAGGCGCCCGCGGTCGTGGGTGGTCAGCCAGGCGATCTTGGCGGCCATGGAGCCGGCGTCGACCACCGCTCCCGACCCTGGGGCGCCCCCGCCCTCACCCTCGCCCCGGTGCACCAGCTGGGCCTCGGCGGCCGCACGGTGGTCCGACCACACCAGCGCGGTGCCCAGGGGCCGGGCCATGGCGTCGACCAGCGCGAAGGTCTGGCGGGCGCCGGTGCAGCCCACCACCTCCACCGCCCCGAAGCCGCCGGGGACACGGGCCGAGAGCTCGATGCAGGCGCTCGTCAACGACGTCCACCACTCGGTGGGCTGCTGCTCGGACCACCCCGGTGCCGGGTGAAAGGTGGCCACCGGTGCGCCGGCCAGTGCCACCAGTCCGTCGCGGTCCCACAGGCCCACCTTGGTGACGCTGGTGCCGAGGTCGAGGGTGAGGATCACGACGCGTGGACCACCCCGGCCAGTCGCTCGGCCGTGGCCGCCGGGGACGGGTCCTGGAGGATGGCGCGGCCCATGGCCAGACCGGCCCCGCCGCCGGCCATGATGTCTCGGGCCTCGGCCACCACCCGCTCGGTCTCCCCGTGGTGCGGGCCGCCGAGGAACAGGACGGGCACGCCCACGCTGGCCACCACCCGCTCGACGGCCCGGACCCGGGCCGCACCGGCCTCGGCCTCGGGGACCGGCACCTTGAGCAGTGGCGCACCGAGGTCGTGGGCGATGACTGCCGCCAGCACCACGTCGTCGACCCGGCGGGACATCGCTCCGTCGCGCCACACCACCGGTTCGATGAGCGCCTCGAGCCCGAGGGTCCGGGCCTCCTCCAGGACCCGGCCCAACAGCTCGAGGGCCACCGCGCCCGAGGGGTCCGCCGGCGCCAGCCGTGTCATCAGCTTGACGCCGGTCCACCCGTCCTGCGCCGCCCGGGCCACCGTGGCTACCAGGCGGTCGTCGAGCTCGAAGGCCGTGCCGGCCACCCCGGCCCGGTTGAGGGAGAGGTAGGTCCGCTGTCCCGGGCCCAGGTCACCCGCCCGGGCCAGGTCCCCCAGGGGCTGGGCCGTGGCCAGCAGTCCGTCACTGTGGGGCAGGGCGGCCCGGAGTGCGGCCAGGTAGTCGGCGTAGCGCTCGATGGTGGCCACCCCGCGGGCACGGTGGTCGGCCGCCAGCACCAGGGCGGGGACGGCGAGCGGCCGGACCGCCGCCGGGGCCGGGCCGGTCACAGGCCGGACAGGCCGAAGACGACCTTGGCCACCGACGAGAAGTCCTCGCGGCCATACCCGGCCGTGGCGGCGGCGGTCAGGGCCTGGCGGACGGTGGCGGTGGAGGCCAGGGGGACGCCGGCGCCGGCGGCGTAGGCCAGGGCCAGGTCCAGGTCCTTGGCCATCAGGTCCGTCATGAACCCGGGGCGCCAACCGTTGGACGCCGGGCTCTCGGGGACCACGCCCGGGACTGGCAGGCGGGTCCGCACCGCCACGCAGTCGCCGGTGGAGTGCACCAGCACCTCGTGGAACTTGTCCAGGTCCACACCCGAGCGCACGGCCAGCGCGGTGGCCTCCGAGGTGGCCAGCATCTGGGCGGCGTAGATCAGGTTGTTGCACAGCTTGACCACCTGGCCCATCCCCGGGCCGCCGACGTGGACGATACGCCCGGCGAAGGGCTCGAGGGCGGGGCGGGCGGTCTCGAGGACCGACTCCTCACCCCCGACCATCAGGGTCAGGGTCCCGGCGGCCGCCCCGGCGGTGCCCCCCGAGAGCGGGGCGTCGAGGAAGCCGCTGCCGGTGGCCGACACCCGCTGGTGCTGGGCCCGCTCCACATCCGGGTCGATGGTGGAGCAGTCCACCACCACGTGGTCCGGGCCGAGCGCCGGCAGCATGGCATCCACCACCTCCACCACCTGCGGGGAGCTCGGGACGCACAGGATGACCACCGCACCGGCCTCGGCCACCTCGAGCGGGGACCGGCCCCGTCGGGCCCCGAGGGCCACCGCCTCATCGACCGGGCCCGGGCGGCGCGACGACACCGTCACCTCGTGGCCGGCCTCGAGGAGATGGCCCACCATGGGCAGGCCCATGGCCCCCAGACCGACGAAGCCGAGCTGCATGGACGTCCTCCTCACCCCGTGGGCCGGTCGGGCACCGACGGTGCCGTCAACGGCCGGATTCGAACTGCGGCAGCCATGCGGCTGTCCCCGACAGCAGCTCGCCGATCATGGCCTCGGTCGGTCCGAGGCCTCCCCGCCCGGCCAGCGGGTCGAGGAAGAACGCGGCCCCGGCCGCCGTCCGGTCACCGTCGAGAGCGGCCGCCACGGTGAGCTCGGCCACCGCCACGTGGCGCCGGACCAGCTCGGCGTAGGGAGGCGGCAGCGACGCGGTGTCCCGGCCGCGGATGCCGTCGGCGTCCACCACGCAGATCGACTCCACCACGGCGTCGGTGGGCGCATCGGGCACCTGGCCGGCGTTGGGGATGTTGCAGGGGAGGTGGCGGGGCTCGCCGGTCACCAGCGAGTCGATCACCAGGGCCGGCAGCTCTCCGGACGGCCAGGTCTGGAGCGTCTTGGTGCCACTGATCCAGGCGTCCACGTCGGCGATGTAGCCGTCCTGGTGCTCCTGGCGGCGGGAGATCGGGGTCAGGGCGATGTTGTAGGCCTCCCCCCAGCCGGACTCCTCGGTCAGCACCCAGGGGACGAACTCGGCGATGTGTCGGTCACCGGCCGCCGGCAGCGCCCCCCACCGGTCGAGGAGGATGAGCTTCAGCAGATGGCGCTGGGCGAAGTCCAGGCGCGAGAAGTCCTCGCCCTCGGGGCGGCCCGGGTGGGGGGCCAGGGCCTCGAGCCCCCCGGCCTCGGCCACCAGCTCGGCCAGGATCGGGAACCCGTCCTCGCCGTCGACGTCGAGGGCCGTCACCACCGGGAAGTGGTTGACGCCGGCCACGGTGGCCCGCACGGCGTCGGCCGGCTTCCCGAGGGCGATGGCCAGGTCCATGGTCCAGTTGCCGACCTCGTGGCAGAGGCCGACGGCCTTGACGCCGGTCTGGCGGCACACCGCCCGGGTCAGGCAGGTCATGGGATTGGTGATGTTGAGGAGCCAGGCGTCCGGGCAGACGTCGGCCATGTCCTCGGCCACGCCCACCAGTACCGGGATGTTGCGCAGGGCCCGGTTGATCCCCCCGGGCCCCACCGTGTCGCCCACCGACTGTCGGATCCCGTACCGGGCCGGCACGTCGAGGTCGACGGCCATGGAGTCGAAGCCACCCGTGGAGATGGTCACGACCACGAAGTCGGCCCCGTCGAGGGCCCGGCGCTGGTCGGTGGTGGTGGTGACCGTGGCCTTGGACCCGAGGGCCTCGTCCACCATCCGGGCCAGTGCCTCCATCTTCTCCAGGGGAACAGGGTCGATGTCCTCCAACACGATGTGCGATCCGTGGAGTGAGGGGGTGCTGAGGATGTCGGCCAGCAGCTCGGGGGTCCACTGGTAACTGCCGCCGCCGATGATGGTGATCTGCACGGGGCTCAGCCCGCCTCGCTCATCGCAGCTGCTGGGCCGGCCATGGCCGTCACTCTATCCAGCCCGACCGTCCCCCGGCCGGGGCCGATCCAGCCCGACCGTCCCCTGGCCGGGGCCGGCCTCATCCCTGCGGGGGCGGGCCCACCGCCCCCTGGCGGGCCCAGTCGATGAGCGCACGGTAGGCGCCGGCCGAGTCGCGGCCGTCGGCGTCGGTGTCCATCCACCGGAACCCGCGGGGCCCACGGACCCGGTCCATGCCGAAGATGCCGAAGCGCGGCTCGTAGGAGCCCCACTCGTAGTTGTCGACCAGCGACCAGTGGAGGTAGGCGGTGACCGGGACCCCCGAGGCCACGGCGTCCACCACGGCGGCCACGTGCTCGGCCAGGTACCGCGGCCGGTCCCAGCCGTCCACCCGAGGGTAGGGACGACCGTTGTGGACGCGTGTGCACAGTCCGTTCTCCACCACCCACAGCGGCACACCCGGCACCAGCGCGTGCTGGTCCCCACACCACCGGGTGAGCCCGGCCGGATCGGGGGGCACGTCCCACAGCGCCGTCGACGGTTCCCAACGGCGCCCCCCCGAGCTCTGGTGGCCGGGGAGCCGGATGGCCCGGCTGGCCACCGGGTCGTACCAGTCGAAGCCCGAGGCGTCGAGCGGGTACGGCGCCGTGCCCCCGTAGACGGCATCGAGCACCCGCCGCGGCGCCGACCGGCGGAGCCGCGACCGGACCGCACCCCTCCAGCGCGGGCCACCGGGCGCGGCGGTCCCGTAGGGGGATGCCGCCGCGAACAGGGAGCGGAGGGCCCGCTCCCCCGCCGTCCCGGCCGGGAAGGCGGCGTCGTGGGCGTCCCGGCGCTCGTCGACCCACCGGTCGATGTCGTCGCGGTCCACCCCGGCGGCGCGGGCGCCGAGCAGGTCGGTGAGCAGCCGGTCGTGCTCATACAGCGAGGACGAGCTGGTGTTGACCGTGACCATGGCCCCGGGCTGGGCCCGGTGGATGGCGTCGTAGGCCAGGACGTGGGCGGTCAGCAGGTTGTCGAGCACCGCGAAGGCATCGTCGAACGCCATCCGGCGGCCGGGCGGGCACCCCGCCTCCACCCAGCCCATCAGCGCCAGGATGTTCGGCTCGTTGATGGTGATCCAGGTCCGGCAGCGGGGGGCGAGGGACGGGAGGATCCGTGCCACGTGGGCGGCGAACCGCTCGGGGGCGTCCCGCTCCAACCAGAACTCGTCCCCCAGCCACGCCGGATGCGTGAAGTGGTGGAGCGTCACGACGGGCTCGAGCCCTCGCTCGTGGCAGGCGTCGAGGATGCGTCCGTAGTGGTCGAGGGCGGTGTCGTCGAAGACCCCCTCGGACGGCTCGAGCCGGGCCCACTCCACCGACAGCCGGAATGCGTCGCAGCCCAGCGAGGCCGCCCGGTCGAGCGCCACCTCGGGCTCGACCCAGAATCCGCAGGCGTTCCCTGACGGCTCGATCCGTCCCCCCGCCTCCCACCGGGCCCAACTGTTGGCCGGCTCGCCCGGCCCGTTGTAGCCGCCCTCCACTTGGAACCCGGCCGTGGCCACCCCGAAGCGGAACCCGTCCGGCAGCACCACCGGTTCGGGAGGCGGCACGCTCACCGGTGGAGTCCGCGGGTCCCGGCGACCTGGCGCATGGAAAGAGTATGGCATGGTGACCCGCCGGCGCCCCGTGCTCCCCCGTCGGCCCCATCGGGCCCGACAGGGCCGACGGTACACTCACGGCATGGCCGACGGATCGCTCCTCTACGTCACCCAGGTGGCTCCCTACCGGGACGGTCCGGCCGGCGTCCACGGGGTCCTGGACCAGTCGGCCACGGCCGTCACCCAACTGGCCGAGTCGGCCGGGCTCGAGGCCCGCCGCGTCACCGACGTCCGCGCCCTGTCCGTCGCCGACCTCGGCCGGGCCCGGGTCGTGGCCCTGTTCACCATCGGGGAGACACCGTGGTCGGAGGAGCAGCGGGCCGCGCTGCTCGGCGCGGTGCGGAGCGGCACGACGTCGGTCCTGGCCATCCACTCGGCCACCGACGCCTGCTATGGATGGGACGACTACCGGCTGCTGGTGGGGGCCCGGTTCGACGGGCACCCGTGGACCCAGACCTGCACGGTGGACGTCGTGGGACCGGACCACCCGGCCGTGGCCCACCTCGGATCCACCTGGCGCTGGCACGACGAGGTGTACCAGTTCCGCGAGCTGCGACCCGATGCCCGGGTGCTGCTGGCGGCGCGGCCCGACGAACTCCCCCTCGGTGACGGAGCCGACGAGGCGGCCCGTCCCGCCTTCGGCTATCCCCTGTCGTGGTGCTTCGAGGAAGGGGCCGGGCGTGTGTTCTCCACCTCGCTCGGCCACTTCCCCCATGCCTGGGAGAGCCCCGACTACCTCCGCCACCTGGCCGGTGGCCTGGCCTGGCTGACCCCGGGGGCGTGACACGTCCGATGGGCACGGGAGCCACAGAGGGGGAGGACCGGTGAGCCCGGCCCGGCGCTTCGGCTACGCCGTCGACCCCTGGTACCTTCCGCTGATCCTGCCCTTCGGCTTCCGGCGCCACCACGACGGGGTCGTCCTCGACGACGACACCTTCGTGGCCACCTTCGGCTTCGTCACCATGAGGACGCCACGGGCCAACATCTCCGGGGCCCATGTCACCCGGCACTACCGCTGGTGGACGGCGTTCGGGATCCGCGCCTCGCAGGCCGACGACGGGCTGAGCTTCGGCACCAACCGTGACGCCGGAGTCTGTGTCCACTTCACCGAGAAGGTGCCGTCGCGGCTCCGACGGAGCGGACACTCGGCGCTCACCGTCACCGTCGAGGACCTGGAGGGACTGACGCAGGCCCTCGGTGGTGACGACACCGGTGGTGACGACACCGGCGGCCCGCCTCCGCCCGCCGGCGCCTGAGCCCCACCCCGGTCAGTCGAGTCCCATCACCACGGCCTCCCAGCCGTGCAGGGTGACCCGGCCGTGCACAGGTTCGCCGTCACGGCGCCGGTCGGTTCCGATGATGACCGCTCCTGACACGCCGTCGAGCACCGTGGTGCCCTCACCCATGCCGACCACCACGACGTGATCGTCGCCCCGCTGCCACGCCCAGCCGTCCCCGTCGACCTCGAGGGGCCGGTAGGCCCCGGCGTGCAGATCGGGAATCTGCCGGCGCAGCGCCAGCAGGTCCCGTACGAAGTGCAGCACCGAGCCGGGGTCGGCCCGCTGGTCCGCCACGTTGCAGGCGGTGAGGTCGCCGAACGGGAGCCAGGGCTCGACGCCGGGGGCGGTGAACCCACCGCCCGGCCCGTCCCGCCACGGCATGGGCGTCCGCATGCCGTCCCGACCGGCGTAGGCGGGCCAGTAGGCCACGCCCAGGGGATCCTTCAGGCGGTCCGGGGGCACGTCGGTGTCGCCCAGTCCGATCTCGTCCCCCTGGTACAGCACCGGCGTGCCGCGGAGGCACAGCAGGAGGACGAGGGCCACCCGGGTCCGGTCGGGATCGCCTCCAGCCCACCGGGTGGCCAGCCGGGACATGTCGTGGTTGGACCCGGTCCACACCGGCCAGGCCTCGTCGGGAAGCGCCCGTTCGAGATCGCCGACCAGTGAGCGCATGACCGGGGCCTCCAGCGGTGCACTGATGAACGGGAAGTCGATGGCCAGATCCAGCTCGTCGTGCCCGTCGCCGTAGTAGGCGGCCAGCGCCGCCATCGGCTCCACCGGTGTCTCGCCCATCAACAGGGTCCCGGGGTGGCGGTCGGCCAGCCGGCGCCACCGGCGGATCACCTCATGGACCTCGGGCCGGTTGCCGTTGTAGACGGGCCGCTGGCCGAACAGCTGCACGTCGAGCGGGTCGTCCTCGGTGGCCGGGGGATTGTCCCGGAGCAGCGCGTCCTTGATGATGATGTTGCAGACGTCGATGCGGAAGCCGGCCATGCCGCGGTCCAACCAGTACGTCACGATCCGGTCGAACTCGTCCCGGACGTCGTCGCTCCACCAATTGAGGTCGGGTTGCTGGCGGAGGTGATTGTGGAGGTAGTACTGGCCCGAGGCCTCGTCGAAGGTCCAGGCCGGACCGCCGAAGCTCGACACCCAGTTGTTGGGGGGCCCGCCGTCGGGAGCGGGGTCGGCCCACACGTACCAGTCGCGCCGGCCCGACTGCCGTGACGACCGCGACTCGACGAACCACGCATGCTGCTCACTGGTGTGGTTCGGCACCAGGTCCATGACCACCCGCAG
>Ga0302320_10028336_pt1 | contig 10751 bp, 9 predicted proteins | sample Bog_T0_3_FD_202130 | JGI IMG/M metagenome (GOLD analysis project Ga0302320, IMG submission 202130) | Peat permafrost microbial communities from Stordalen Mire near Abisko, Sweden - Bog_T0_3 | ecosystem: Environmental > Terrestrial > Soil > Wetlands > Peat | place: Sweden: Abisko, Stordalen Mire... | reverse complement strand
ATCGACTCCGGCATGAGCGGGCTGACGGCCCCTGGCGCAACGCTCTCAATCACCTTTTGCGGTTCCACTGTCCCTTGTGTATCGCGGAGAATCCCCTTCACCCAACCCACCGCGGCCAGCCCATCACGCTGCGTAAAAGTCTGCTCGATGTAGAACCACCGCTCATCCCAACAAAGCAGCCTTGAACTCAGCGTGTATGCAGAAAACACCGGCAGCGAGCGCCGATAAGTGATCCACACTGCTCCCACCATCGGCTTATACCGCGCGCGGATGACGCGTTCCAGCAACCCTGTCCGCGCCAGCAAGTGAGTACGCGCGTAGTCCATGATGTTCAGATAGCGTGCGTTGTTCAGATGAAGATTGAGGTCGATATCGTTAGGCCACACGCGCATGCTCAGCACGTCTTCATCCAGCACACCGAGCGGCGCAAGCGGCCAAAGATGCTGCCGAATAGCCAGCGCCGGAATGCGAATAAAACTGATGATGTGCGACAAGCGGCTCCCTCGATTGCACGGCGGTAGGCTTCAGTGTAAAGGGTGCGCTGGTCACTCGACCGGAACTCCCCCGCGCGGTATTCTGGACAATCGAATTTACTAACAGGAGCTAAGAAATGAAGAACAAGTCTGCCAGTTGCGAGGTGTTGCTTGTTGCCTGTTTCGTTCTTGCTGGTAGTTCTTGTTTAGCGCAGCACATGAACGCGACGGACGGCCCGTGCCAAAGCCCATCGAGCAACGCCGATAAGACGGCCTGCTTTGCTTCTGCGCTAAAACGCTCCGACTCTGAACTCAATCAACTTTACGTTCGTGTCCAAGGCGTCGTGGACGGGGACGAACTCGTGAAGCTAAAGTCCGCTCAAAGACTTTGGATTCAGTTTCGAGATGAGAATTGCGACGCAGAGCACGAGCTTTACCTTGGTGGAAGTGCGGCGCCTATGATTAAACTCGCCTGCCTGGAAGCCGTCACAAGGCATCGCACAGAGGAACTAAAAGTGATGTATGGTTGGAGGCTTGAAAAGTGGGATAAGTAGTCTATTCGGCAGTTATGAATGCGTCGTAGACTTTTGGGACAACATTCATGGTAGTGGCGCATCTCCCGCCCTATCGGCGACAATCTCTTTGCCATGGGAAAACTGAATCGCAGGGACTTCATGCTAACCGCCTCCGCCGCCACACTTGCCGCCGCAGCCTCACCGTCTCTCGCAGCACCCGGAACCCAACGCGTCTTCGTAGGCTCAGGAACGCCGGACGGCATCCTGGCCTATGACTGGAGCGCAACGACCGGTGAACTCACTCCTTCCGGCGTCGCCCAAAAAATTGCCAACGTAGATTGGATCACCTTTTCGCGCGGGCATGAGTTTCTATACGCTGCCGCAGAGGTGGACACGTTCAACGGCAAGCCCACCGGAGAGGTTGCCAGCTTCCGCGTCGACAATGGGGCATTGAGCCCGCTCTCCGCGCAGAATTCCGCCGCCGCAGGCACATGCCATGTGGCTCTCGACCACACGGGCCGCGTGCTTCTTTCAGCCGACTACGGCGGCGGCAGCGCTGCCAGCTTTCTCGTTACAGACGGCAAGCTCAGCCCCGCCGTATGGACTGAGCATTACACTGTCCACGGTCCCAACAAGGATCGCCAGGAAAGCGCACACGCCCACTTCGCGTCCTTTTCGCCCGACAATCGATTCGCCTATATCAACGACCTCGGTGGCGACTGCATCCACATCCACGGCCTCAATTCATCGACGGCAATGCTCACCGCTGCAGGAAAATACCAGGCGAAACCCGGTGCCGGTTGCCGCACACTTCACTTCCATCCCAACGGCCATACCGCCTACTGCGTCAATGAACTGGATTCAACGGTCGATGTCCTCGCATGGAGCAAAGGCGATGGCGGCCTGACCTTCGTGGCCCGGATAGAGTTGCTCCCCGATGGCTATCACGGCCCCACCCGCGCCTGCGACACAGTCATCACGAAGGATGGAAAATTCGTCTATTTCGCCAATCGCGACAATGATTTTCTCTATAGCTTTCACGCTGACCCAAAGACCGGAGCGCTCACGCCCATTGGCCGTTCCAACTGCGGCGGAAAGATCCCGCGCAATTTTGTGCTCGACCCCACCGAGCGCTGGATGCTGGTCGCCAATCAGAATTCAAACCTGATCGCTGTGTTTGCGCGCAACCCTGAAACCGGCGTCCTTGCCGATCAGGGAAAGAGCTACAAGGCTGCCGCGCCGATGTGCATTTTATTTGCGTGAAAGCTAGTGTCCCCAGTCTGACATAAACAACACGAAACGGGATGACTCTGAGCAACGCGACGCGTCTCCGCAAGTCACGGTGAGCGGAATGAACGTTGCAGCACCAAAGCTCCGTGCCGCGTCGGGGTACCCTCTGGGTCGCGACTTCTTTCCGTCGCAAGGGCGAGAAAGCTCAACTCTCAATCCGCCCCGTTGATGAGGCACGACCGAACCATGAGCAACGCGAAGGGGAAGGGAGTCAATGGACCTGCTTTTCGTTCAGAGATACCAATCTTGCGGAAAACTCTCAGCCCTTCTTGCTTTGGCCGAAGAAGGCAAACACGAAGCCCACAATCGCGCCCGCCAGCGGCCCAAGCAGCAGAAAAGCAGTCGCCGAATCCAGCGAGTGAACCAGCCCCTGCGTCGCCGCGTTGCCAATCGCCAATCCCTGGTACTGCTTCCACAGGTCGGGCGAGTTCGCAGTTGGCCCTGCAAGATAAAGCTGTGCCAGAATTGCCGCACAGGCCATTAGCCCGCTGACCATCGCGCTCCACATACCTGCGAGCGCGCCGATCCCTGCATTCCCCGCCGCCTGTGAACCGCGCAGCCCAGCAATACCCCACAGAATCACAGCCAGGCCCAGCAGGGCAGGTTGCAAATACCCGGGCGGCGCAGCCATTCGAACATCAACAATCACGCCCACCGCAAGAAGCAGGCCAGCCGCCAGCCCCAACATCGCTCCCGAGGACAATGCCTTGCGAGTCGACTCGCTGTTGCTGCTCCCAATCCAAAAAAGGATGCCCATGTAGGCAAGCAAACTGACCGCGGGGTCGATTGCAGTGGTCCCGCCTACAGGCAGATTCAGCGCCTCCTGCCAGGGCCACAGCAGCACGCCCAAAACTGCCAGGTTGACAGCCGCAAGCAGTACCAGCGGAGTCCTCAACGTCTGTGGCTCACTGGCGGCCATGCAATGTTGCCTCGTGTCTCTTCGCGGAACGATTCCGTGGAATATGAAATTGGAAGTTAACCTTCATCTTATATCTGCCGGCTTTCCCGGCCCGCTAAATAGGATGCACAAACACTGCCAACTAATCACTAACCCCTAATCACTAACCCCTATCTAAGCATTGATTAGCGCAGGGCTGGAAAGTGCGCTGCCACGCAGGATATCCTCCACGTCATCCTCCACCTGCTTCGCTTCCACCGGCACATGCGCCAGTTCCCAAGCCGAGCGGTCCTTCAGCAGACGCGAAACCAGCGCAGTATGCATCGCATGGCCCGCACGTTCCGCCACCACATGACCCTCAATGCGACGCCCAGCCAGCGCCAGGTCGCCAATCAGGTCCAGCACTTTGTGCCGCACATATTCGTCGTCAAACCGCAACGGTCCGTTTTCTGGTCCCCTGGGCCCAAGAATAATCGCATTGTCCGCATTTGCGCCGCGGATCAGCCCCATATCCCGTAGCTTCTGTTCGTCCGCTTTATAGCCGAAAGTGCGCGCCGCCGCAATAAACTCCCCGTAAGTCTCCGCAGCCAAGTCCACGCTGGCATGTTGCTGACCAATCGGGGCCGGAAAGTCGATTGTGTATTGAATGCTGTACCCCGACCCAGGGTAGACCCCGATAAATTTGTTGCCCTCGCGTACCTCCACCGGCCGCAGCACGCGAATCGTCTCGCGCCGTCGCCGCTGGGTACGAATGCCCGCCTGCAAAAAGGCTTGAACATAGGGCAATGCGCTGCCGTCCAGAATCGGCAGCTCCAGGTTATCCAGTTCGATAATGACGTTGTCCACACCCATGCCGATCAGCGCCGACAGCAGGTGTTCAGTGGTCGATATAAGCACGCCCTGCCGCATCAGGCTGGTCGCGTAGCTTACCTTGGCAACGTTGCGCCCGTTCGCCGGAATCTCGAAGTTGTCCAGGTCTGTGCGGCGGAAGACAATGCCCGAACCCGCCGGAGCTGGCAAAAGCCGCATGGTGACCGGTGCGCCGGAATGAAGTCCAACACCCTCAAATGCGATGGGCCCAGCAATCGTTTGTTCCAAGTGAGCCAGACTTGCCAAAAAGCACTCCAAATTGCTGGAAAATTAACGTACTGGTTAGATTAGACGCGAAGTCTGCTCGCGAACCTGTGGCATTTTAGCCACAGTCTGAGCCTCTTGAACCACCTGTCCCACCTTTATCCGATCGCATTCCCGGCGCAAGTCACTCGGTGGCGACCTCTAACTGTCGTAGAATCAAAGAATCTTTGGCTTCCATCTCCGGATTATCCTGAAAAAGGTCCCGCGATGCCCAGTTCTCCAGACTCACCAATCCCCATGCGGGCACTTCTCGCCGGAGCACGCCGAAGCCAGCCAGCGCTGCTTGACCTCCTCCGGAAACTGGTGCTGGCTGAGTCGCCCTCAGACGAAAAAGCCGCCGTCGATGCCTGCGTCTCCCTGGCCGCTACCCATACAAAAGACCTGGGAGGTCGCGTCAAGATTCACCGCCAGCGAGCCTTTGGGGACGTATTTGAAGCCCGCTTCGGCCCCCGGACAAAAGAGGGCTCACCAAAGCCCATCCTCCTCCTCGGCCATTTGGATACAGTCTGGCCAATAGGCACACTAAAATCCATGCCCTTTCGCATTGCGGATGGTCGCCTGTTTGGTCCCGGCACCCTGGACATGAAAGCCGGCGTAGCCATGGCCTTCACCGCCATCGAATTGCTCACAGAAGCAGCCCTTCTCAATCGCGAAATCATCCTGCTGCTCAATAGCGACGAAGAGATAGGTAGCCCTGTTTCCCGTCCCATCACCGAGCGCCTGGCCACTGAGTGCGCCGCCGTTTACGTCCTCGAACCAGCACAGGGCCTGGCCCACAAGACCGCGCGCAAAGGCACCGGCAACTGGCGTATCGACGTCCGTGGCATCGCCTCCCACGCCGGCGTCGACTTCCTGAAAGGCGCCAGCGCCATCCGCGAGCTAGCCCATGTGGTTGAAACAGTAAGCGGTTGGACAGATCTCAAGCGCGGTCTCACGGTAAGTGTGGGCCTTGCCGGCGGAGGCAGCAAAACCAACGTCATCCCCGCCGAAGCCTGGGCTGAGGTCGACGTTCGCATTGCCCGCAAGGAGGACGGTGCGCGCATCGAACGCAAGTTCGCAGCCCTCAAGCCGCACGACAAGCGCTGCTCGCTAACCGTGACGGGAGGCATCAATCGCCCACCGATGGAGCGCACCCGGGGCACCGTCAAGCTCTATCGCCAAGCCCGGACGCTGGCCGCTGAACTAGGTTTTCAGCTTGACGAAGCCTCGACCGGCGGCGCATCCGATGGCAACTTCACATCTGCCCTCGGCATTCCCACCCTGGACGGCATGGGCGCAGTCGGCGACGGAGCCCACGCCCTTCATGAATCCATTGTCCTCGAGCATCTGGCTCCCCGGACGGCGCTGCTGGCTGGGCTTTTGGCGGGATATTGATTTTTTTGGCTGCCGTTCAGATCAGTTTGATTAGGATCAATGAGAACAGGGATGTGAGGAAAGATGAGAAGCTTGATGCGGTTTATCGCTGTGTCTTCATTGTTTGTTTTCTGCCAGTTCTTGGCGGCCGCAGCCCAAACGACCGTGCCACCGGTCCCGCCGAAAGGAATCGAGGCTATCTGGGCCTATGCCGGCGTCTGGCAAGTCGACATGGAGCACTTCGATACGGCAAACAGCAAGGCCGGTCGCGAGAAAACCACACTCCGCAATGCGTGCTGGAAAAACGGCGGATATGTAGCCTGTAACCAGTATGTGGATGGGGATTCAAAGATACTCCTCGTCTTTACCTACAATGAAAAGGAAAATGTCTACACGAGTTACCAGATTCCTCTTGGCGGCGGCGAGGCCGGCTCGGGCAAACTGCTGATCGAAGGCAATGTGTGGACCTTTCCCTGGCAGATGACCGAAAGTGGCAAGACGACCTATTTTCGCGTTGTCAATGTCTTCCAGTCGCCTGACAAGATCGAATCCAGGCAGGAATTCTCTTCAGACAAAGTGCATTGGACCGTAACCGCAAGGGCACTGGAGACCAGGGTGAGCGGAGCCTGATGCCCGCCCCTACGGATGCTGCAAGTAATTCTGGAGGAAGAAGTACCCCGCCGTCACAAATCCGATCACCGCGACCGCCCAGCGCATCGCGCGCTGATTCACCTTACGGCTGTAATGCGCTCCCAAATAGCCGCCGATCGCGGCCAGAATCGCCATTACGAGGCAAAATCGCCACTCCACCCGCCCCGCCACAATGAACGATATCGACGGAATCCCTATCGAAACAGCAGCCGTCAGCACCTTCAGCGCATTCATCTCGTGAATGTCGTGTACCCCGCAGAAGCCAAACAGCGCCATGGCCAGAAAGCCTCCGCCCGCCCCAAAATAGCCAACATACACGCTGACCACCACCATCCCGATGATGAGTGCAGTGTTATAGCGGCGTCCGCCGGAAAGGGAAGCCAGCCATTTCCCCAGGGGGAAGCTCAGCACAAACATCACCGCCGCAAACAGCAGCAGCCATGGCAGCAGTTCGCGGAACCGCTTGTTGCCGGTATGCAGCAGCAGAAATCCGCCCGCCCATCCACCCACACCTGAAGCAATGCCCAGCGGCAGAAGTTTCCAGCCATATTCGCGCAATTGCTGCCGGAAAGCCACCAGCCCCGTCAACTGTCCCGGCCAAAGCGCCACAGTATTGGTAGCCTGTGCAGACACCGCGCCAACTCCCGCAGCGCCTGTGCTGGCCAACAGCGCCGGAAGCGAAAGGAACGAGCCGCCGCCAGCCACGCTATTCAGTACGCCGGCAAAGAACGATGCTACGGGCAACCAGCAAACCCGCAGCAAATGAAGAGTGAAGGGAACCATAGGGCAATAGCTCACTGTAAAGCAGCCCGCATAAAGACTCATAAGGTTTGCTCGCCGTCAGTTGGCACGTGCCAATTGGCAGGACCGCCTGATACACTCCCCTGAAGAACTCTTGGAGCTTCTACTACCAATGAAACAATCTGTTTTGATACTGTTCCTGGTCGCCGGCACGGCTGCCGCGATTGCCCAAACCGCTGCCAAGCCTGCCGCCCCTGCCGCCACCGCGCCCCATGCGGCCGCCGCCTCCTCCGCCCTCAAGCTGGAGCCCGCCGGCCTTCCCCCAGCCAGGGGAATTGTGAAATCGGCCTTCACCCTGCGCTATAAGGACATCAAGCTAGGCACGGGCGCAGACGCCGAGCCCAACAAGATGTACAAGGTGCAATACACCGGCTACCTCGGCAACAACGGCCGCCCCGACGACGGCCACAAGTTCGACTCCTCCTATGACCATCCCGGTCAGCCTGAAAAGGACAAGGACGGCAAGCCAGTATTGGGCGCAGACGGCAAGCCCAAGCTTGGCGACCCTCAGCCCATGGCATTTCCTCAAGGCATGGGACGCCTCATCCCCGGCTTCGACCAGGGTTTTTACGGTATGAAGATCGGCGGCAAGCGTCGCCTGTTCATTCCCTGGCAGCTCGCTTATGGAGCCAAAGGCCGTCCCGGCCCCGACGCCGCCCATCCTGGAATCCCGCCCAAGGCCGATCTGATCTTTGACATCGAACTTGTCGAAGTTGCTGACCTCCCGACACCGCCGCAGCGCCCAGGCCCAGGAGGCCGTCCCATGCCGCCCGGCGCAGCTCCCCACCCTGGTGCCCCAACTGCCGGTGCTCCTGGAGCTCCCGGTGCACCCTTGACTCCGGCGAAGCCCGCAACCGGCGCGCCAAGTGCTACCCCAGGAACCGCACCAACTTCTCAGGCAGCCCCAGCAAGCCCGAGCACCGCAGCCCCATCGGCAACCCCTCAGTCAACGCCGCCGCCAACACCAACGCCAGCGCCCCCGACACCCACCCAACCGCAATCAAACTAGCCGAGTGTAAATCCAAAACTCCGTGCCCCGTTCTTGCGCCTTTTTTCGGGCGCAAGGGCGGGAAACCTCCAACCTCAATCGGAACCCGATTCAAGCCACGCCCGTAGGCAACTCCGGCGTGGCTTTCAGCAGTTGCCGCGTATACTCCTCGCGCGGTTCCGCACACAGCGCCTCAGCCTCGCCCATCTCCACAAGCCGGCCCCGCTCCATCACTGCGATCCGTGTACTCAGATAGCGCACCAGCGGCATTGAATGAGAGATGAACAGATAGGTCAGAGCTAGCTCGCTTTGCAGCCGCCGCAGCAGGTTCACAATCTGCGCTCCCACACTCACATCCAGCGCCGAAACAGGCTCATCCAGAATCAGCAGCTTTGGCCTCAGTGCCAGCGCGCGCGCAATGTTGATCCGCTGCCTCTGCCCGCCGCTGAACTCATGCGGATACCTTCCCAGCGCCGACTCATCCAGCCCCACCTCGCCAAGCATTTCCAGCGCCTTCGATCGAAGCGAACCCCGATCCGTCCTGATTCCTGCCTCTTTCCCATGAATAATCAGCGGTTCCGTAACAATTTCCAGCACCTTCATGCGAGGATTCAGCGCGGCGTAGGGGTCCTGAAACACCGGCTGCATCTGACGCCGCAGCTGCCGCAGTTCCGACCCCGTCGCAAGCTCAACATCTGTACCCGCCACGCGTATCGAGCCACTCGTAGGCGTCACCAGCCCCAGAATCATTCTCGCCAGCGTAGTTTTTCCAGAACCCGACTCGCCCACCAGCCCCAGCGTTTCACCCGGCTCAATGTTGAGAGAGACATCGTCCACCACGGTCTGCATCCGGGTCCGCAGCCCATCCCGCCGCGGGTAGCCCTTCGAAACCGAATCAACTTCAACCAGCGCCATGGTTCGATGGTACATGGGCACCTGCAGTGCGGGAGCCACCTGCGGTGAGGCAGAAGGCGCTTGCGCGCCAGAGGGCCGGTTGAACGAGGGGGGAATCAGTCGAGTTTCGGATGCAGTCTGTGGAACTCCGTCGCCTGCTGGTATGCCCACCCAAATGCGGCCAGCTTCGCGTCCTGATAGTGCCCGGCCAGGAACGTCAGCGATACCGGGGTTCCTGGGCCGCCGATATTGTCGTTGTCTCCGTCGTCAGTCTTCTGCGGTTTGGGTGCGTCGTCGCCGCGCAGGCCGTTGGGCACAATCAGCGCTGGATGCCCGGTGAGGTTGGTTGCCACTAGCTGAATTCCGTTGGTTGGCGTCACTATTATGTCTATCTGCTCGAACAGCGCTGAGACCTGCTGGATGGCCAGCGTTCGAGCGCGGTTGGCCTGGATGTATTCGACCGCCGGATAGAAGCGCGCGGTGCGGAAGCTGTTGGGCCAGTCCTCTGCGCTCTGTTCGGTGAGCAGCGCATCGCGGCCCGACGTTGTGAGGTCGTCGAAGGCAGCGGCGGCCTCGGCTGTAAGCAGCGCCGTCATCGCGCCATAAGGTAGTTTGGGTAGCTCAACTGGAATGAGATTCACGCCCATCGACTTCAGCTTTTCGAGCGCGGCCAGATCGTACTTGCGGTCATAGTCGCGGCGGGCTCGGCCTACTTTCATTTGCGCGTTGCGGTCTTCGCGTTTTTTCTTTTCATCGGCGGTTTCATCGGGCTTGGCCTCGGCCAGTTCGAGTGGTTTTGGTGAGTCAAATTCGCTCTTTAGATAGCCGATGCGAAGCTTCTTCCAGTCGATGTCGGGATACCACAGGAAATCGACTGGAGGAACCGAAGCATCCTTGCCATCCGGGCCGTAGATTTCGGCCATAACCAGCGCGCAGTCCTCGGCTGAACGCGTGATCGGACCGAGCTTGTCCATCGTCCAACTGAGTGCCATGGCGCCGGTGCGCGGGACCAAGCCGAAGGTGGGCCGAAGGCCGGTAACACCGCAGCGGGTTGAGGGTGAGGAGATGGAGCCCAGCGTCTCCGAGCCAATCGCAAACGGGACGCATCCCGCAGACACGGCAGACGCAGGACCTGCCGAAGATCCGCTCGAGCCTTGATGAGGATTCCATGGGTTGCGCGTGCGTCCGCCAAACCACTTGTCTCCCATGGCCAGCGCGCCCAGAGTAAATTTTCCGACCAGCACAGCGCCTGCTGCATCGAGCCGCTGCACCACGGTTGCGTCTTCGTCGATGACCTGATGTTCAAACCCGCCGGCGCCCCATGTTGTGGGATAGCCTTTGACCGCAAGCAGATCTTTCGCACCCCAGGGAATGCCGTGCAGAGGTCCGCGATATTTACCCGCGGCAATCTCTTCGTCAGCCTTCTTGGCTTGCGCGAGCGCTCGCTCTTCGGTGAGGGTAATGACGAAGTGCAATTGGGGGTCGAGGCGCTTGATGCGGGCGAGGCACATTTTAGTAAGATCAAGCGACGTGATGTGGCGGCCCTTGATTAGAAGGCTCCATTCGAAAATGGTGTTGAATGCGAAATCCTCAAGGCGTTTAGGAGCGTCTGGAAGGTGGACAAGGTACTCACCGTCGACCCTATGAAGGTCCAACGCGGCAGAGTCAGCTGATTTTTTCGAGCCGTCCGACGATTCTGCTTTCGCCGCAGACAGCGGATGAAACACGAACGCAGGCGCAACGGAATTCGGAAT
>Ga0302320_10028332_pt1 | contig 10753 bp, 7 predicted proteins | sample Bog_T0_3_FD_202130 | JGI IMG/M metagenome (GOLD analysis project Ga0302320, IMG submission 202130) | Peat permafrost microbial communities from Stordalen Mire near Abisko, Sweden - Bog_T0_3 | ecosystem: Environmental > Terrestrial > Soil > Wetlands > Peat | place: Sweden: Abisko, Stordalen Mire... | reverse complement strand
GGCACGGGCACTCAATTGGATGTGCTGGACGCCGAAACCTCCCTGACGCAGGCTCGCACCACCCAGATCCAGGCGCAGCATGATTATGCCGCGGCCCGCGCGCATTTTGACCGGGCGGTGGGGGCGGATTTGCCACTGCTGAAGTAATTTTCATTTGCGGTTGACGTTGCATGCGGCATTCGGGATTTTGTCCTGTCATGGCAAAAATTCAGCGCGCGCTTATTTCGGTTTCCGACAAGAACGGACTCATCCCCCTAGCCCAAACTTTGGCGCAGGCAGGTATTGAGATCATTTCCACGGGGGGCACGGCCAAAGCCTTGCGGGAGGCCGGTTTGACAGTGAAGGATATCACCGAACACACCGGTTTTCCGGAAATGCTCGATGGCCGCGTGAAAACCCTCCATCCGAAAGTGCATGGCGGCCTGTTGTACATCCGCGGCAATGCCACACACGAAGCGGCCGTCCAAGCCCATCAGATCACGCCCATCGACCTGGTGGTGGTGAATCTTTATCCCTTTGAACAAACGGTGGCCCGGCCGGGCGTGAGCCTGCATGATGCCATCGAGAACATTGATATCGGCGGCCCCTCAATGCTGCGCAGCGCTGCCAAGAATCATGATTTTGTCACGGTGGTGGTGGATCCGGGCGATTATGCGGAGGTCGCGCGGCAGATTTCCGGGGCGGGCAATACCACCCTGGAATTGCGCCGCCGGCTCGCGGCCAAAGTTTATGCCCGCACCGCCGCGTATGACGCGGCGATTGCCGCCCACCTGCAAAAGGAGTTCTCGCCGGCCGCCGCCGCTTTGCCCCCGGTTTTGACCATTTCCGCGCCGCTCGTCCAACCGTTGCGTTATGGCGAAAATCCGCACCAATCGGCGGCGTTGTACGGCCGGTTCAATGATTATTTTCAGCAACTCCATGGCAAGGAACTTTCCTACAATAACATTCTGGACCTGACCGCGGCCGCGGCCTTGATCGCAGAATTCCAAGGCGATGCCCCGACGCTGGCGATTTTGAAGCATACGAACCCGTGCGGCATTGGCCAGGGCAGCCACCTGCGCGAGGCCTGGGAAAAGGCCTTTGCCACGGACCGGCAGGCACCCTTCGGGGGGATTATTGCTGCCAATACGCTGCTCGATGCCGATTGCGCCGCGGCCATCGTTGAAATCTTCAGTGAAGTCATTGTGGCTCCGGATTTCTCGCCCGAGGCCTTGGCCATCCTGCAAAAGAAAAAAAATCTGCGCTTGCTGAAAACCCTTAAAAGCGGGGCGCCAGCGCAACCGTGGTCCGTTCGCGGAGTCGGGGTGGATTCCTATTTGCTGCAACAAACCGACCTCAAGATAACCAGCGCAACGGATTTGAAAATTGTCACCCGGCGGCAGCCTTCCGAGGCCGAGTTGAAAGCGATGCTTTTTGGATGGCGCGTGGTGAAACATGTGAAATCCAATGCCATCGTGTACGCGGGGATTGACCGCACACTGGGTGTCGGGGCGGGGCAGATGAGCCGGGTGGATTCCAGCCGGATTGCCGTCTGGAAGTCGGGTGAGGCCAAGCTTTCCCTCCAAGGCAGCGTGGTATGCAGCGATGCATTTTTCCCCTTTGCCGATGGATTGATGGCCGCTTCGGATGCCGGGGCAACTGCGGCGATTCAGCCGGGTGGATCGGTCCGCGACGCGGAAGTCATCGCCGCTGCGAATGAGCGCGGCATGGCCATGGCTTTCACCGGGACCCGGCATTTCCGGCACTGAACCTTGCCGGAGCTGCCATTTTGGCAACCGATCCACTGGGACGGAGATCCATGGAAGAGTGGCTATTTCCGGGGGCTGGTGACTGCGGTTCAGCTGCCGACCAGGTAAATCAGGGCCATCTCGCTGGCCAGGACGGCGGCTACAATGAGCCAGACGAGCATTTCGCGCAGGTGCAGGCCGCGTAATGGGACAGGCGCCAGCCAGAATTGGAGTTTGGCCGAGCCCAAGGAGATGATATCGCCGTTGCGCAGCCGAGCGGATTTTTGCGGTTGGCCGTTCACCGTGGCCAGGGCTTCCGCCAGGGTTTCCATGGTAAATCCTTCCTCCCTTTGGAAAACCAGGGTCAGGTGCCGATCCCAAATGCCGGCTTCGTCCAGACAAAGGTTGTTCTCCCGCGCGCGCCCGATTGAGTAAGGAAAACGGCGGATGATATGATTACCACCCGCCGATTTTCCGGAAAGGATTGAAAGTTGAACCATCACCAGAGGCGGCGTGCCACGAAGACGCGGTCGCCCGGATAGACGATCGGGTCAGGGGAATCACCATTCATCACTGCCTCACAATTCACCTTGAGTCGCTCACCATTGGCCCGCGTGAGCACGACCTTTTTGTGGTTGGCAAAATCCGTGAAATCACCGGCGGCTGTGATGGCGCGGGTGACCGTCATGCCCTCCCGATACAACTGTTCGCCGGGGTGCGTGACTTCACCCTGCACATAATAGACCCGTTCTCCCGTGGTGGTGACCGCCACGTCCAAGTGGGTGTAGAAGCGCGGAACATACGCAGCGTAAATGTCGCGCTGCAACTGGCCGAGGGTCTTGCCTTCCGCTTGAACGGGGCCGATCAAATCCAGCGTAAGGGTGCCGTCATCCTTGATTGCTTCCTCGTGGGGAGGAACCTCGGTTGGCAAGCCACCCAATGTGACCGTGACGGTGTCGCCAATGTGTAAATGCGAGACAAAGGTGGTGGGATCGCTGTTCGGATTGGGGGGCTGGGAAGCGGCGCAGCCCGTGAAAAAAAGGACCAGTAGCGGCAGGCAACCAAGCCATAGGTGACGCAAATGACTGAAAGAACTTAAATTCATCGGACGTTATACTGTCGAATTCGGGCCGATGTTCAATATTTTTGTTTAATTCCGACGCTGCCGGTCTTGCCGTCGGCCGCCTCCGCCTTCGCCTCGGCTTCCTGTTCGCTCTCCGTCCGGGAATAATAATAATCGTGATAGTAACCGCTATAATAGTAGTAGCCCTCGTCTTGCGACATATTGATGTTGTTCAAAACAATGCCCACAAAATTACCGCCCACTTTTTCGATCATTTGCTTGGCGCGGATGGTCATGGGTTGGGGATAACGGCGGTATTGAATTACCTGCATGACCAGGTCAACTTCGCTGGCCAGTACCGAGGCGTCGCTCACGCCGAGAATCGGCGGTGAATCAAAGAAAATGAAGTCGTAGCGTTCCTTCAATTGCTTGATTAATTCCTTCATTTGATCCGAGCCCAGAATCCCCATGGCACTGTTTGGCAACCGGCCGCTCGGCATGAAATCCAGGTTGGGAACCGGGGTGGATTGGATGATCTCCAGGGCTGAATTCTGCTTGAGCAGATAGTTGGTGAGTCCGAGGTTGTTCGGCACCTTGAATAACTTGTGCAGGGTGGGACGGCGCAGGTCAGAATCCACGATCAATATCCGGCTACCCGCTTGGGCGAAGACGGTGGCGAGGTTGATGGTGGTGGTGGATTTGCCCTCGCCGGCACCGGCGCTGACCACGACGATGGTATTGAACTTTTCCTGCCGCCGGGTAAACAATAAATTGGTGCGCAGGACGCGGTAGGCCTCGGCGTTCTTGCTTTCCGGCCCCTCATCCATCAAATAGCCAATGTTCTGGGGAATCACACCCAGGACCGGGGCTTGGAAAATTCGTTCGACATCATCAATCGTCTTAACGCTGGTGTCGAGATACTCAATGAAGAAGGCGAGCCCGATGCCCATGATCAAGCCAAAAATCAAGCCCAGGCCGATGTTAAGCGGCTTGTTGGGTTTCACCGGCAGGCGTCCGGGCACGGCAGGGTCCACCACTTGCACCATGGAATCCTTGGGGATGTAGGCATCCACTTTTTCAGAGTCCATTTTCAGGTAAAGCAAACGATGCTGTTCGTTTAATTGGTCCAGATCGCGCTTGGCGTCATAATAGGGCTGGTTTTTTGCGGAATCCGCCAGATCCTTGCTTTTGGCGTCGTTCACCTCGCGGGTGATCTCATCGAGTGCCGCCCGCTGCGAATCCACCTTGCTGCTGATGCCCGCCACCAATCCGACCACGCGGTCATTAATCTGTTCGTTCAAGGTGTCAATTTCCGACTGCACACGCAGCACCACCACGTTGGTAAGGGAGTAATCGTTGGTGAGCACGGAGAATTGCTGCTGGGATTCATGCAGTTTATCCAGCAGGGTTTGGAGATTCTGGTCGGGAAACACCGATGGCAATACGTCGCGCAACTGCAGGGTCGTATAGGCCTTCAAGTCATTTAGCTGGCTTTGCGCTTCCGTGTATTGCCGCTCATACTCGATTCTCTGCTCGTTCAACTGGCGCATTTGCTCTTCGCTCATCGAAGGGTTGTAGGCGGTTGAATTGGCATAATCCACGATGCCAAGATTTTTGCGCAACTCATCCACGTTGGACTGAACCAGGGAAATTTGCATTTCTTCCTGGTCATATTGGTCCTGCAATGCTTTCAAACCGGTCAAGGCGAGTTGTTGCTGCGTTTGCAACCGGTACTGACGGTAGGATTCAGCCACCCCGTTGGCAATGTCCGAGGCTTCTTTCGGGTCATCACTGTAAATGGTGATGGCAATCAACTTCGTGTTCCGCACCGGGGCCAGCAACATGATATCCTTCAGAATGTTGATGGTGTCGGTGGTTTTGAAGGTTTCGCCGTTGTTGAATTTTTTGCCCCACTTTTCATTGAGATCCAGGGTGGCAATCACGTTGCTCAGCACAATCTCGGATTGCATGATTTCAAACGTGGTCTGGATGAAATAGGGATCAAATCCTGTGGTGTCCGCCGTCATGGTGTTCCCCATGCCGGGAACGTTCAAAACATCCCGTTCCACCTTGATGCGGGCCTGGCTGGAGTAAGATTCAGGCAAGATAAAAGTCACCACCGTGGCGATAATGGAGGTGATCAAAAACACCGTGATGATGATGGCCTTGCGAATCCGGATTACCCGCCAATAATCTAAAAAATGAAGTTGAGCGTCCGCCGCTGCGGCCGGAATTTTTGTTTCATCCATATAAAAAAAGCGGGAGCCTGACCTTTATTGGACGCGGCTCCCTTGCAGAATGTTTAAATCTTTCAGGCGGTTTTTCAGTACGTCGCAGTCAACCCCAGGTAAACGCGGTTGCGTTCAAAGGCCGCATTGGGCTCATCGGAACGGAGGCGGTCATAATTATAACCGACCTCGGTGGATAGATAACGATTAATGAGGTAGGTAAGGTTCAAGCCGGCGCTGACCAACGCGTCAGGTCCCTGGTTGCCGCTTCCGTGAAACTCAGAGTAGCCGTATTGTGCCAGGGCAGTGCCAATCAACTTTTCCGTGAAGTGGTGGTTGATGCTGCCGTAGACGGTGGTGGTTTCTTCATACTGAATGATCCCACTTTGATTGGCTGCCGTCACGAAATACGATGAAGTATCCCCCTGGCTGAGGCCAACCTGCACGTAACTCCCGGGCAGATACGTGTAGGACAGTGAGGCGGAGCCGTAAGGCGACCAGGAAGTTGAGCCCGTGGTCGATTGATTGAAATTATCCACATACTCGGCACCCGCCTTCAAATTACCGCTCAAATTCGGGGTGAAGTTATGCTGCAAACCGGCGTAGACCTGATGCGAAAAGCTGTTGCGGTAATCGCTGCTGATATTTCCAGAGGGTATCGTTCCAATGATCTCATTTCCGACATAATCAACGTAATCAAAGGAATAACCCACAAAAGCCATCGTCTCCGGATCAAAGTGCCATTGCAGATCCAAGCCCGCGTTCTGTTCGTCCCGGTTCAGGAGACCGGCATAACTTGGGCTTCCGGCAGTACCACCGCTTTCCTGATAATCGTAAAAATCATTCGCATAATGGAGCTGGGTGCTGAACTCGCGGGTCCATTGGGTATCCAAGGTTACGTTCGCGTGGTTGCCCAGGTTGTCACCGGACACGCGGTACGGAACACCGCCGCCATTAATCAGTTCGGGTTCCTGGCCGACGCCCAAGGTATCTGAAACGGTCATCTTCCATCGTTCATCAAAAGCGTGATCCAGCCACAAGTCAACCTGATGCGTCTGGTCAAATGGATTCACTCCCATGATCTGCCGGCGCTGGTACCAGTAAAGACCGTACGTATAGCGCGCGCCAAAGTCCGTTTGCTGAAGCGAGTCGTTAAACGAGATGGTGGGGCTCAATTCAAGGCCGAAACTGCCTTTGTTGGAGCCGGTTGACTGAATGGCGTAATTGCTGTCGTAAAATCCACGAAGCGTTCCGCCTGCACTCCAAATGTCCGATGCCGGCGCGCCCAAGGCGGCGGTATCAGCCATGGCCTGTTGAATACTTGCGGTGCCAACAGCCACCAGCCCTGCGGATATGAATAGTTTTTTCATTTTTTTAATCTGGATTGTAAAGCTCAGACACGATCTTTACTTCTTGACGCACCTCTTAAATCACACGTTACACCCACGAACAACAAAATTTTAGCAGTCTTCACCGCTTCGTGGCAAAACATTTTTTTAGAAAAAATCGGGCCCAATTTCAATCGCAATTAATTGCCCTGCCGGTTTTTGGCTTAAGCAAAGCAATTTCATTTCAATGATCGCAATAATTGTGCCAGATTCATTGCGTTGATCACATCTTTTTTCTCCAGCCAACCCTTGCGCGCGATCCCTGCCCCCAGCCGCAAAAAACCGGCATGTTCGTTGCGGTGGGCATCCGGATTAATCACACATTTCACTCCTTTGCGGGTCGCGTAAGCCCAATACCGCCAATCCAGGTCGAAACGCCGCGGATTACAGTTAAGCTCGATCCAGGTTCCGGTTTCGGCGCAGGCATCGATCACCGCGTTAACATTGACGGGATAAGGCTCCCGTTCCAGCAGCAACCGGCCGGTCAGGTGCCCCAGTATATGGACAAACGGATTTTCCGCCGCCCGGATCAAACGGCGCGTATTCTCAGCCTCGCTACTCGAAGGCACATGTAAGCTGGCTACCACCACCTCCAATTCCGCCAGCACGTCATCATCAAAGTCCAGGCGATCCTTCAAAATATCCACCTCGCTTCCAGTCAAGAGGCGAAAGTCACTACCCCGGTCAGCCAGATCGGAATTTATCTTGCCAATCTCGTCCCTTTGCTCGCGCAAGCGTTTTGCGTCCAGTCCATTAGCCTGAAATGAGGCTTTGGAGTGGTCGGTAATGGCCCAATATTGGAGTCCCAAATCTTCCATGTATTCGGCAATTTCCGCCAGTGTGTTTTGGCCGTCACTCCAGGTTGAATGGTTATGCAGGGCACCCCGAAGATCCGTCCATTCAATTAATTTGGGGATCGCATCCTGCTCGCCCGCGCGAAATTCACCATGGTCTTCGCGCAATTCCGGGGGGACATATATCAGCTCCAGTTCCGCAAAGATCGCCTCCTCCGTCGGGCAGGGGACCAGCAATTTCGGATCCCGGGTTTCCTCCTTTGATTTGAACAAGCCATATTCGTTCAGCCGCAGGCCTCGCTGGATCGCCCGTTGCCGCATGACGATGTTGTGCTCTTTGCTGCCGGTGAAATAAGCCAGGGCAAACGGAAATTCCTTGTCGCTGACCACGCGCAGGTCGCACTGCAGTCCGTCGGCGATCAGCACGCTAGCCTTGGTATCGCCCCGGGCGATGACTTTTAAAATGCCGGGTTGCGACACAAAAAAGTCAATTACTGCCACCGGCTTTTTGGAGGATGCCAGCAGATCGATATCGCCGATGACTTCCTTGAATCGACGCAGGCTGCCCGCCGCGCTGCAACGAATGACTTCCGGCAATCCCCGGAGCTGTTCCAGGATCGGCTCTGCCGCACTTACGGCGTCGATCAACAAATGCTTGCTGGCATACGTTCTCCGGCGCTCAATCCCCTCCAGGATATTGGCTTGAGTTTTCTCGCCAAACCCCTCCAGATCAGCAACTTTTCCAGATTGGCAGGCCAATTCCAATTGGGAGATGGAATCCACTCCGAGTTTTTTGTTCAGCGCCTGGATTTTCTTGGGGCCGAGGCCGGGAATTTCCAGCATCTCGATCAAGCCGGGGGCAATGGAGCTTTTTAAATCCTCGTAATACTTTAATTTGCCGGTCGTCACGAGTTCGGTGATTTTCTCTTCCAACGCCTCGCCGATACCCTTGATTTCTCCCAATCGTTTTTCGGCGACCAAGGTTGCGAGCGGTTCGCTTAAACCTTCGATGGTTCGCGCGGCATTGGCGTAGGCGCGAGTCTTGAAGGGGTTTTCACCCTTTAACTCAAGCAATACCCCGATTTCCACCAAAATCTGTGCCACCTTATCTTTGTCCATGCGCCTAATATGAAGTCGCGGACGCCAGCTGCCAAGCGCCACGTTTTGGGCGGATTGCTTTTTGCTTATCGTCCACCTTGAAACCTTGCCTCCAACCCCCGAGTATGGAGCCATGAAGGCAAGAGAGAAACGTCCGCTCGCGTTAACCATCGCAGGGTCGGACAGCGGCGGCGGGGCGGGCATCCAGGCCGACCTGAAAACCTTTGCCGCCCTTGGAGTGCACGGCACCTGCGCCATCACCTGTGTTACGGCGCAGCATCCTCGCGGCGTGCGGGCAATTGAAACGGTCAGTCCCCGCCTGGTGCGACAGCAAATCGCCGCCGTATTTGCGGAACTGCCGCCGACAGCGGTTAAAACCGGCATGTTATTCTCCGCAAAAAACATCGGGGTGATCGCTGACTTTTTCCAGCGGCAAACTGTGGTGCGCCCGCTTGATCGTTCCGCGGTATCCCGCAAAAAGGTGTTTCTGATCGTGGACCCGGTGATGCTAGCCACCAGCGGCACCCGCTTGCTGACGCCGTCGGCGATCCGCCAATTGCAGTACGCCCTGCTGCCTTTGGCCACGTTGGTCACGCCCAATCTCTCCGAGGCCGCCATTCTGGGTGGTCAGGGGATCGCCAGTATTGAGGACATGCGAAAATCGGCAAAAAAGATTTATGCGCGATTCGGTTGTGCGGTTCTCTTGAAGGGTGGCCACCTTCCGGAGCCAAGCGGGGCGGCGGATATTTTCTTTGACGGGCGCAACGAACTGATGCTGGTGGCGCCGCGCATCCGGGGCGTTCGGACGCATGGCACGGGTTGCACTTATTCTGCCGCGATCACGGCCGCACTAGCCTTGGGCCATGATTTGGCGGGGGCGGTACAGGTCGCCAAAGACTTCATCACCGCAGCCATTGCGGGAAGTTACCTTGTCGCAGCCGGACATTACGCCTTGAATCCCCGGCGGCTGCCCGCCAAGCGGGTCAGGTAAGGCTGCCGTTGACTCACAGATTTTAATGAGAACTCAAACGAAAAAGTTGCCCGGGTGCCCGGCAGTTTATGTTCAGGTAATTTTCTCCGTTGGTGATGATCGGCACGGGAAGGTTGTTGGTGGCCCAATTCGATGAAAAGAAATTGGTGCTCGATTCGACCGCGAAACCCGCCGGATAGAGCGGCCAGCTTAGGGCGACGCTACTGCCGCACATGGTCATGGTCAGCGAAGGCGAAACCCAGGCCCACGCCACGCTGTAAGTTTCGGCGCTGCTCACGAAGTTGCTTCCGGGTGTGCCACCCGCTTTCCAGACTTGTAAATCGTAACGACCCGGTGCCAGCCCCGCTACATGGAGGTGCTGGACGTTGTCCACCACACTAGTGCTGCCGGCCACCAGATTGCTGTTGTCGCAATCGTAAAGAAACAGGCTGAGATTGTTTATGCTGGTCTGGTTTAGCTGACGGTTCCACACGAGCGTGGCGGTTACTCCCAGGGGTGCGTGGGTCGGGCCCGCGTCTGGCCGGAAGCAGTAATGGTTGATCCTGTCGCAAGCCGCGTCGCTGGTGTTGGTGTTGAAATCCCAGCCACTCATGGTTTTGATGCATCCCGGAGTGCCATCCGGCGGATGCGGGCCGCCCAACGGAGTTCGGCTGGCTGATACAAAATGATGTTCCCCGCCGGCGAGCTCTTCATAAGCATTGAGCAGATTCAAAACCCCCGCGCCGTACCGGGCGTCGAGCGGAGAGTTGCAGGAATTCGTCCAATCCGGCGGCTTCACCGCTCCATTCAGCAGCAGGGCTTTTAGGGTGCGCAGATCCGCCGCGTCGTTGGTCGCGGTGCCGGCATCGCCGCGCAGTGCCGCCTGCATGAGGACCGCCGCCGCCCCGGCCACCAAGGGTGTGGAAAAACTGGTTTCAGAACCCGCCGCGGTCAGATCTGGTTTGCAGCGGCCATTGTCCCGGGTCGGGCCGGGGCTGTTCGCGTAGGTCCCATTCGCATAAGCCCCCACGCTGATGCAGTTGTACGCCGTGCCAGGAGCGCACACCGTCGGGGAATCGCCAAGATTATTGGCGGCGGAAATGAACAGGGTTTGGTTTTGCGCCGAATAATTATCATATTCTGAATCCACCGCTTCCTGGTCACTGGGGGGCAGCGTTCCGAACGTGAAACTCTGGTTGACCACCGCGTCGCCCGTGCCGGGCAGATTCGGGTTGCAGAGAAAGTTTTCGTAGAAGAAATCAGCTTCAAAATTGTCCACCCGCGCCACTCCAGGTGCAATGCCGTAAGCAGCGCCATAGAAAATATTCCCCACGGCATCCGCGTGTTCTGACTCGAATCCCACATCGTTCGGGAACCCATTGGTGGTTCCGTCGAAGGTGGTGTAAGCAAAGAGGACATTCGTTTGCGCGGAGATGGCCGGGTTGACCTCCCAAGTCAGCATGTCCGTGGTGAGCGAGGCCTCAG
>Ga0302320_10028331_pt1 | contig 10753 bp, 9 predicted proteins | sample Bog_T0_3_FD_202130 | JGI IMG/M metagenome (GOLD analysis project Ga0302320, IMG submission 202130) | Peat permafrost microbial communities from Stordalen Mire near Abisko, Sweden - Bog_T0_3 | ecosystem: Environmental > Terrestrial > Soil > Wetlands > Peat | place: Sweden: Abisko, Stordalen Mire... | reverse complement strand
CAGAAGGCTTCACCGGCATCATCGATCAACTGGAACGGCAGAAAGCAGCCATCGAACGGGCGCTCACAGCGCTGGGGGAGATTGGGGGAGCTGCTGCACCGATCAAGGCAACGACGGCCACACCGACCACGGCGGAAACACCGGGCCGAAAGAAACGCAGCCCTGCCGTCAGCAAGCGAATGCGGGAAGCTTCGCCCATGGCAAGCGGGCCGCATGGTACATGCAGTACCAAGGTGTCGGGGTTGGGCCGATTATTTGTCTCATTTCGGATAGCCTTGGGTTATGCACTGGTGGATACTTCTCATCATCATTCCCTGCGGGCTGGCGGTCGCGTTCTGGGCGGCTGAAATCCTGCTCGTACGGGGCTGGCACAACTTTGAATAGTCGGCACCGCACGGATGCCCCCTGAACCGCGTGCTCCGCTGCAAGGGGCGGCGATTGGCGCGTAGTTTTCCGGAAGAAACTCGGGCGCGGTCCTTCCGACACCGCGCCCTGAGAGGAGGAGCGGAACTGGGAGAACTCAGATCCAGCTCTTCTTCTTAGCGCATCGTCTGGACATAGCGAAACTCCAGCCTGTTTCTGCTGCCGTACTGCGGGCCCGCCGCACTCGGATTGGATATGAGTACTGATAGCGAAGAAATCCGCATTACGCCGGTGGGCCGTCAAACGGGCGGCGGCGGCGGTGAAGAAGACGGGGCGAAAACAGCGCGTGGGGAAGAAAGCGGCCTGAGCGGGCTTGCCCGGAGGGTCACGGGTTGAACCCAGGGTTCCGCGCCTAAGTGATCGTGGCGTTTGCTTGTGCCCGGCCCTGTCGGCGCTGAATAGATCCGCCAGCGAGACATAGAGGGCGTCGCCAGTTTCACTTGTAGCTTTTCGGCGATGCGCTGCAAAAAGCTTGGTCACAATCGACGCGACTGGCCTTATACTACGGGATGTCGGGAGGCCAAGACGCGAAATCCCGATCAAAACGTATACTGAGGAGACAATAGTGCCCCCATCGCTATCGCGCGTTCTGCTCCTGGTCTTCGCCTTCACACTCACTGCAACCGCTGTTTCGGCAGGGCCCATCGTCTACACGATGACGGCAACCGCGACCGGCACTCTGGGGACGACAGCATTCACCGGCGCGGCAATCACCGTGACCTCAGTTGCCGATACCAGCGGAGCGTTCGTCGCCAGCGGTACCACTCCCGACCTGAACTGGGAAAATATCGCGTCCAGTTCCACCATCACCATTGCTGGAATTGGCACGGAGACGTTTACCGACCAAACTTTCTGGGTGGACCCCAATGGCGCTGGCGACATAATCTTCGGCGATGTCGACGGGGGCGCATTCTTCGGCGGAATCCTCGGGCTGACGCAACTTTTCGTGGGCTTGCAAACCTACAATCTGCAATCCGCCTTCGGCCCGGTATCGTCCCCCTTCGACTTCGAGACCGGTGCGTTCAACGCCTTCCAGAACATCAATACCAGCGGAGGCCTCCTGAGTCTGGTGGCTACCAACGACACGTTTACCGCCACCACCCCGGAGCCCGCCTCTTTCTTGTTAGGGGGGGTGGGGTTGGTGGGATTGCTAGCCCTCCGCCGCGCCTGTCAATGACCAACTGGGTCAACAAAATTTGTTCAATTTCCGGGTCCGGCGTTAGATGATTTCCCATGCCCGAGTCAAGGGGCTGGATCTTCTTGCTGGTCCGTTTGCGGGGCGGTTGCCGGTTTGCGTGTTCACTGGTTGAACCGGGCTTCCACCGCGTCAGTGATCCCGGCGCTTCCTGCGCCCAGGCCCGATCTGTCGTACGATCAACTCGGCAGGCGATCCACGCGGGACGACCAGATCTCCATCGCGGCCCGTAACATCCTGCGCGACGTGAGCGGGATAGATACGGCCCCGATCCCAATGCGCCACGTCAATCGTTTGATCGCGGCGTATCTGGAGGTTCACGCCTGGAGGAATAAACGCCGCGGTCGCAGGAAAATAGCAACACGCCAAAATTGCGGGAATGATCACAAATGACCTGGACATTATTTCGTACCTCTGTTAAGACCGGGGCAATTTGCGTTCCATCTGATGCACGGAGCGAGGCATACTGGCCGGTTCGGATGAACCGGGACGCGTACAACTCCGACCGGCGCGGGGGTACGATAAGCGGTGGGATTCTCCGCTGCGAGTAACGTTACTTACATCCGCCAGTTGATCGCGAATGTGAGGCGGTTCTCGTGCTTCACAAGGTCGGGCACGAAGGTGCCAGGCGTCCCCTGCCATCCATCCGGCGATGTGGTCCCGCCGGGACCCGCAAAGTACGGAACATCCGAATGGCGGCTGATGAATTCAAAGCGGAACGCCAGAAAATCCGTGGGCATGACGTCGAAGGTCGAAGTCACATCCCACAGCTTCAGACTGTACTGATCGCCGGTGGTCAGGAACCCTTCCGGCGTCGGAGGCAGGGCCAGATAGCGACCCGGTTGGTCACCGCCTCGGCGCGCACCGTCCATGCCAGGTGGTCGCGATCGAACCAGATGCGGTTGGCCAGGGACGATCCCAGCATATACTCCTTGCGGCCCGGGAACGGGTTTACTCCGCCCCATTGCGCTCCGTAGTGGCTATTCAGGCTGAAGGCCATTTTCGAAATCAACACCGACTGGGGAAGGTTATAGTAGCGCAGCAGAACGCTGTCGTCGTGGTGGAAACGTTTCCGGCCCGGCTGGTCTTTGGTATCGGTGCCATAGTAAAAATTGGCTACGAACCCAAGATATTCGCGGGGCCGCCAGTAGTTCGACAAGCCCACGGAACTGTTCTTGTTCCACTTGCCATAACTCTGCCACCCATTCATCACCCAGGGCTCAATCTTGATCTTGTTAGTCGGAAAGAGCTGAACCCGCGCGCCGGAGAAATAGAAAGGCGTCATGTCGGAGAGAAAAGAACGGTTGTAATTCCAGTTCTCCGCCAGCAGGTAACTCTCAAGGCCGATGTAAGAGTAGAAGTAGCCGGCCTCAACGTTGATCCCATCCAGTTTGTCGAAGTGGTAACCCGCCACGGCCTCGCCAATGTACTTGTTGTTGGCGATGGACAGGTTGCGGCCCCGATTCACAGTCTGGTCCAGATCCTGAGTCACGGCGATTTGATTCCCGGCCTGAAGGGTAATCTTGCCGATCACGTTCTTATAGTTCGTGTCAAGTCCGATGGTCGCGTTGTTGATTTGCCACTCGGTGTCGCGGCCCACCGCCCCGCTCCCGACAATCGTGTCGTCTTTCGGATGATTGAAAGAGTAGCCGTAGTAAGTATCGAGATAAAGGTTGACAGTCGCGAAAGAGTTGGAGAGTGGCTGGGACTTCTGGCGGCTCTGTCCATTCATCCAGGTGAAATCGCCAAATGCAAAAGGCGCCGGATTCGGCGTTGCTTCCTCAGCCACTGACGCCCCCCCGGGACTGGCCTGCGCGACCGGACCGGCCGGCGGTGCCGCGCCAACAACGGGACTGACCGGGGCCGGACTTGCCGGCGAAAACGCGTCCAGTCTCGACTCCAATCCGGCCAGACGTGCTTTCAGTTCCCTGACTTCTTCCCGCAGGGCCTGGACTTCATTCGCAGCCGCAGTTTGCGCAGGGAGCAGAGATGGCAACATGGAAAACAGAATGACGATCGCCGGCAGTCGCCGTGAGATGGAAACAGTTTGCTTCGACATTCATATAGACTATCTGAATCCATTCGATCAAAAAAATTGATTTGGGGTCTGCCTTTAGCGTGCCGTGGTCGACGCAACGTGGGCAACTTGCGTGTGGGCGAAGGTGCCGTCCAACGCCGGTGGCTTGCGAGGGTTACAGTTGCTTCCAGGCTTCCAGGGCAGCTCGATTCGGCCGGACCTCGAGCGCTTCCCCCAATTCGCCCGGGCCACGCTAGTCGAGGTGGAGCATCACCCCGAGATCCTCTTCATGCCCGCGTTCTGGTGGCACGTCGTATCGGAGGATGAGAATGTAGCGGTAAATTTCGGGTGGAACCTGCTGGCCGGAGGGAGCTCGCCAACCTGGGCCGCGCTTTTTCAGGCTTCGGCAATGCCGTCAAAACGCTGCCGCCAGAGTGGCGCAAGCACGTCCGACGTCTCACTGTCATCGATCATCTGAAATCGTCGTTTTCTGGACTTTCGCCGGTTTGCGAAGGCTGGCGACATCATTGAATCATCCGAGCCGATTTGGCTGTATCCTGACCTTTTCAAGGAGAAGAATCTCAGATGGCGACAGCTTCCGAGGCCGCAGGTCCGCTTCGTCCCAGACGTTGCCTGGGACCTGACTGCCAGGCAGTCTTCATGGTTTGTGGCCCTTGTGACAGAGGTCAGCGCTATTGCAGCCAGCCTTGCCGCGCCGGCGCGCGCCAAAGGCAACGACGGGAAGCAAACCGGCGCTATCAGAAAACAGAAGCGGGCAGGGAGACCCACCGGTGTCGCCAACGCGCCTACCGGGAACGACTGGCCGGTGTCCGCGTGACGGATCAAGCTCTCCGAACGATCACGCCGACGCCATCTCCGGAGTCGTCACGCCGTCCAGGGTGTGCCGTTTGTGGTTGCCAAAGCCGGTGGATCGACCCTTTTGGCCCTCTTCCGCTCCGGGTACCCTACCGACGCAGACGGCGGAGCGTCGGCGCGCGTCCAAAAAACTACGTTTCCAAGTGATCGCCAACATCTCACCAACGAGCTTATCCTTCCCTGATTCACGCAGGGCGTCGAATAGGGGATATGTGCGCGACGGCAGCCTTGTCGATATTGGAAACAGATGGCTATTCGTTGACATCGTTTTGACCGCCGCGAGTCCGGGGCTTGACCCAAATCGCGGTCTCCCGGGATCGCTTCACGGCACATTCCCGCATGGCGCGGATCGACGCTGCGCTCTTCACAGGCGGTGTGATTAGCCGTACACTGAATGTTCAACGACAATGCAGTCACATCAGGTTAGTAAGACCCATTACAAGGTTAGTGACTTTATCTCGTGGGCGAAAGCCTCGACGCTCATCCTCAGCCCGTCCTTCCAGCGGCGGTCCGTGTGGCCCGCTGGCGCCAAGTCATATCTAATCGACACCATTGTGCGGGGTCTTCCGATCCCCATCATTTTTCTACGTGAGCAGAAGACGGATCTGGATAGCCTTGAGCCGAAGCGTGAGGTCGTCGACGGTCAGCAGCGGATCCGGACACTTTTGAGCTTTATTCAGTCGGGCCTCATAAAGAACTTCGATCCTGCGAAAGACGCTTTTACGATCAAGAAGACGCACAACCGCGACCTCGCGGATACGCCATTCAGGGATTTACCGCCGGGTGTCCGGCAGAACATTCTCGATTACCAGTTCAGCGTCCATATCCTGCCGGCGAGTGTCGACGACCGCGAAGTTCTGCAGATTTTCGCGCGCATGAATTCGACGGGGCTGAAGCTCAATTCCCAAGAATTGCGCAATGCGGCTTTTTTCGGCGAGTTCAAGACTTCCATGTATGCTATATCCGCCGAACAGTTGCAGCGCTGGCGCAAATGGCGCATTTTCACAGAGTCGCAGATCTCGCGCATGGGAGAGGTCGAAATCACGAGCGAATTCGCTCAGCTGATGATCAAGGGACTCGTGGGCAAAACACAGAAAGCGATCGACAATCTTTATCAGGATCTTGACGAGGAATGGCCCGAGCGCACGGAAGTTGAACGCCGATTCCGGCATTGCATGGACGAGATCGAGAGCGCGGTTGGAACTGATCTGGCAAACACAGCGTTTACGAACAGAGCCGCCTTTCACGCCCTCTTCGCGACAGTATATGATGCAGTCTTCCAAACAGGTTCTTCTCTCAAGCGGAAGAAGGCAGAGCCCCTGCCTGTCGCTTTCAAGGCCCGGCTAATGAAAACAAGCGATACAATTCGCAATCAAACCGCTCCGGAAAAGCTACTGGAATCCTTAGCCCGCCGCACGACGCATCGAGATTCGCGCAAAGCGGTGGTTGAATATCTGACCAACCATCTTCTTCGTGCCTAAGCCTGCCTCCACATTATCGGACGCCTACGCAGCCCGACTTCGCATGTTCAACCGCGCGCGCCGAAAACTCGAAGGCCTGCATTCAGAGGGTCGCATCACTCGGCACGATGTCAGTTTATTTTACGAAGGCATCTTTCTGCGGACGGTCACCTCATTCGAGGGATTAATGGAAGATCTCTTCGTTGGTCTGCTCGCGGGCGGTATTACGCCTGGCAAGAACGTCCATCCTCGCGTGACGTTCCAGTCGCATGCAGTCGCACGCGACATCATGCTTGGCGGACGCGCCTATGTGGACTGGCTTCCATACAACTTCACTAACAACCGCGCTGAGGCGTTCTTTCGTGGCGGCTTCCCCTTCTGCAATATGGATAAGGCGGACAAAAAGGTGCTCGAGCGCATCGTACTTATTCGGAACGCGGTGGCGCATCAGAGCCGTTCGGCGCGCGGCAAGTTCGAAGACGAGGTCATCGGCACAGCACCCGTATTGCCAATCGAGCGTACTCCTGCCGGATTCCTCCGTACGGTCTTCAGAACCGCGCCCGATCAGACGCGCTACGAGGAAATGGCCAGTGCCTGTGCCATGCTTGCGCGAAAACTGTGCCGTTGATTGCCGAAAGCTGAGGAAGGCGTCCCGAGCGGACGAGCACGCGCGACGTGGGTCGCAAGACTTGCGCTGCGTAGGTTGCGTTCCTCGGAAAGGGCCCGCTCGGCCAGAACATATCTGCCGGCGTTGTCAATGCGGTCGCCATTGTTACCTGCGAACCGAGCGCAGTACGTCACGGTGGACCATCGTCTGAATGCTAAAGGAATTTTGAGGGATGCGGGGGCGACGTCGACGCGGCGTTTCACGGGTAAGCAAGTGACTTTGGTACAATTCTGTGACTCTCGAAACATTATTACTTTAATGCCGCCACATGACGTCATAACCGGCCGCGGTGGGCCGGACAGCCTTTGGCCCATCTGGAATCAGTCAAAGAGAATCAGCCTTAACCTTCGGGCTCATCTGTCTGCGCTCTTCGCACTTGTGATCGTCGTGATCATGATTACGCGAGAGTTCGGCGAGTTGAAGGACGTTGTCAGGGAGCCACGTTGGCTGCTGTTCTTTGTTCTGGCGGTGGGAAGTCTTTTTTCGGCGCGTTACCTCTGGCTACTCTATGTTCCCGTTAAGCTCCGAGTGCGTATCCACGTGTTGTACAGCGTTGTCATCGCAGCGACGGTTCTGACGGCGTTTGTCTTCGGCCCCACCCTGTACGCCCTCTACAAAGCCAGCCCATTCAGGTTGCTTGTCTTGACGCTGGCTGTCGCCACGGTTGCAGAAGCTCTTTGGGAGGTGTTCGGGGACAAGCTCAGTAGTTCGCATCGAGATATCTGGTTTTCGGTGGCTATGAGAGAGGCGATAAGGCAGTTCGACGAGGTGCTCACCCGCGAACAAGTGATGTCGGAAACCGAATTGGCGAAGTGGTATGGAGATTTTCTCGACTGGCTACTCAAGTATTCGAGCACAGCTCTTTGTGGCAGAACTGAGGTTCAGGCCGCCTTTCTCATGAGACCACCTGATCGCGAGGGTGTCTTGCGGCTTTTTAAAACGTCTCCAGACTGCGATTATCCCAGCGGCCTCGAGGTCTGTTTGCCTGGACGTGGCCGAACGCCCGGTGCAGCAGGCTTGGCATTTACCATGGAAAGGCCAGGGGTTGTGTATGTTCCATATCGCAAAAAGAAGCAGGCCTGGACGTTCGTGTGGCAGCCGCATCTGAGCTACGACATGTCGGACCACTCCATTGAAGCGTGGACTGAGGTGAAGGGACAGCCTTGGTTCGAATCGTCGCTATCCGTACCGGTATACTTCTACGATCGGGAAAATAGAGCGACCGGCCGAGTCGCGGGAATCCTCGCGTTTTCAAGCCGCTCGCCGGATCCGTTTGAGCCACCGGATTACCTGATGGCAGAATGCTTTGCTCATCTACTGTCACAGGCGTTATTTCTGAAAGAGACAATGCAAGGCGCCCGTAGGATGCCTTCGGACGCTTCCGCGATTGACCCTAATCGCCAGCGGAAGAAAAAGCCGCGATGACCGAAACATAATGGACTCAAAATGTTTTATTATGAATTTGTCCTTGTTCGCGTTCTCTATCAGGAGAATCGGCGGTCTTTCACAGGGAGGCGAGTGTGCAGCGAAACGACCAAAGTAGCGAAGAGCAGTTAACCATCCGAGAGTGGCTTAACGCCATGGACCGGGCGGCGGAGTATGGTTCGAGGTTTCCCGAAGTCGAATTGGCCAACGGAAGCCCGGCAGAGGAGTTTGCTCAAGACCGCGAAGGATATTGGAACCGTGCCAAAGCTATCGCGCGCCGATTCGCCACCTTCGGCGGCGTGACCGTAGTCCGACGGCGTCCACCAATGAGAACTCATTCCCCGAACGCATAGCGTGACGGTCGATCCAGCGTTCCGTTTAAGAGAGCACTCCACCGAAACAAGGCCTTCCGGCGGGCAGCAAAACAGCTTTCATCCCCCGTTGCGCCAACCCGCCGTGGGCCATTCACAGAAATTATCGACCTATTTTTAGCCCCTAACTCCCTTAGATTCAAACCACAATCCCGATCCCCGATTATCGCCGCAATACCCCCATGTCATTCTGAGGTCGTTTATGAACCTCTCGCCAAAATCCGAATCTGAAAAGCGCGCGATGCCGGCTTCCAGGTCGCTGACGTCTTCCAGACGCCAGGCGCGCGCCCTCTCGCCGCCCCAAGGAGACAAGTGGGAAAAAAGGCAAAAAAACACGAGCGAACCGGATTTAAGCGAATGAAAGCCGAAATAACATGCCGCGCACCCGGCCAGTCCCCCACCACGCCCGAACTGCCCTCCTCCACCGCGCCACAGCTGCGCCACATCAACCCACTGAAACATCTCCACGCCCGGCAGTCGCGCCAAAAACGTGAAATTTCCAAACGAACCCAAGGATCTCGAACAAAACAAACAAGCGCCTTTTCCACCCACCGCCAAAACACCCCCAAATCGCCCCGCCAACCCGCATCCGCGCGAACCACGCGTTCCGTCCCGCCCCACCGCCCCCCATCCGTTACAATGAGATTTACCCCAATCCCCAGGAGGACATTGTTGGATTCTGCAATCCTGGCCCTGGAAGATGGAACCGTCTTCGAGGGCAGGAGCTTTGGTGCGCCCGCCGAACGTTCCGGCGAAGTTGTCTTCAATACCGCCATCACCGGCTACCAGGAAATCTTCACCGATCCCTCCTATACCGGCCAGATCGTCATTCTCACCAACCCGCAAATCGGCAACTACGGAACCAGCACCGCCGATAACGAAGCGGCCAAACCTTATATAGAAGGTCTGGTGGTCCGCGAATTCTCCCGCACCACCAGCAACTGGCGTTCGGACGAGGAAGCGCGCGACTTCCTGGCCGGCTCCGGCATCCCTGTCGTCACCGATCTCGACACGCGTTCTCTCGTCCGCCACATCCGCAGCCGCGGCGCCATGCGCGGCGTCCTATCCGCCACTGAGAAGGACGCGCAAAAGCTCGTCGAAAAAGCCCGCTCCATTCCTTCCATGGCCGGGCTCGATCTCGCCAGCCGCGTCTCCACGCCGCACATCTACCACTGGGACCACACCGTGGAATCCTGCTCCCCGTCCGAGAACCTGTCCCCCACCGCCGAGCCGCGCTTCAACGTCGTCGCTTACGATTTCGGCATCAAGCACAACATCCTGCGCCGCCTCGTCCATTCCGGCTGCAAGGTCACCGTCGTTCCGGCCCTCACGTCCGCCGAAGACGTGCTCGCACTCAAGCCCGACGGAGTCTTTCTCTCCAACGGCCCTGGCGATCCCGAGCCCTTGCGTCCCCAGATCGAAAATATTCGCCACCTCGTCGGCAAAACGCCCATCTTCGGCATCTGCCTCGGCCATCAACTCCTCGGCCTCGCGCTCGGCGGCAAGACTTACAAACTCAAGTTCGGCCATCGCGGCGCTAACCACCCCGTCATCAACCACCTCACCGAGCGCGTCGAGATTACCTCGCACAACCACGGCTTCGCGGTCGACCCCGATTCCCTCAGCTCCAGCGACATCGAGATCACCCACATGAATCTCAACGACCAGACCCTCGAAGGCTTCCGTCATCGCCGCGAGCCCGTCTTCTGCGTGCAGTATCATCCGGAAGCGGCCCCCGGCCCGCACGACTCGCACTACCTCTTCGACGATTTCGTCAAACTCATGGCGGATAACAAATAGATGCCGCGCCGCAACGACCTCCATCGCATCCTGATCATCGGCTCCGGCCCCATCGTCATCGGCCAGGCCTGCGAATTCGATTACTCGGGCACCCAGGCCACCAAAGCTTTGCGCGCCGATGGCTTTGAGGTCATCCTCGTCAATTCCAATCCGGCCACTATCATGACCGATCCCGAACTGGCCGACGCCACCTACGTCGAACCGCTCAGCCGCCGCTACCTCGAAGCCATCATCGCCAAAGAACGTCCCGACGCGCTGCTTTCGACTGTCGGCGGACAGACCGGCCTGAATCTCTCCGTGGAACTGGCCGAAGCGGGCATACTCGATAAGTACGGCGTGGAACTGATCGGCGCGAAGATCGACGCCATCAAAAAGGCCGAAGATCGTCTGCTCTTCAAAGACGCCATGCGGAAGATCGGGCTCGAGACGCCCACCTCCAAGCTTGTTACCGATATCGAGGGCGGCCTGGCCTTTGCATCGCAGCATGGCTACCCCGCCATCCTGCGCCCCAGTTTCACC
>Ga0302320_10028328_pt1 | contig 10754 bp, 6 predicted proteins | sample Bog_T0_3_FD_202130 | JGI IMG/M metagenome (GOLD analysis project Ga0302320, IMG submission 202130) | Peat permafrost microbial communities from Stordalen Mire near Abisko, Sweden - Bog_T0_3 | ecosystem: Environmental > Terrestrial > Soil > Wetlands > Peat | place: Sweden: Abisko, Stordalen Mire... | reverse complement strand
CATCCATGCTGGCCCCCTTCACCAGCACAGAGCATGAATCACAAATCACTTCCAAAGGGAATCCCAGTCCGATTCAGCTTGGCCAGAAAATGGTCTAGCCGTCGGCCAAGCTTCGGCGGCGGCCCAGGACCAGAGTTTCAAAGCCGCGGGGAAGCCACAGAAGGGCGGCACCGGTAAATTGGCCATACCAGTGCAGCCCACACCCCTGGGCGCGACGGTCGAGAGCGTGCTCGCGGTCGGCCGCCAGCTCAACCCCGCGCTGCGCGCGGCGGCACTAGATACGTCGGCCGCCGCGGCCAAGGCCACCGGCGCCGATGCGCTCGATGATCCGATCATCTCGGATAGCTATCAGTATTGGCGCGATCCTGGTGTCTTTAGCGGCCATGCGGTCATGGTGACACAAGCTTTCCCACTTTGGGGAAAGCAGAACCTGCGGCGCGAGGCGGCACTGGCGGATTTGGATGCCATACGCGGGCGCGAACGGGCCGCGCGCGATGCCCTCGACGAGCGCATCAAGGGCGCCTTCGCCCAATATTATGTAGCGAGCCGTGCCCTTGCCGTGAACCGGGAGGTGATCGCGGTGACACGCGGCATGCGTGCCGCCGCCGAAGCGCACTATGCAGCTGGACAAGGCGATCAGGCGGCGGTGATCAAGGCGCTCGGAGAGGAAACCGCGGTGGAAATCGAAGCCGCGCGCCTCGAAGGCGATCGCGCGGCCACCCGGGAACAGCTCAACGCACTGCTCGCGCGTCCTGCCAATGCGCCATTGGCCGAACCTTCGCGGCTCCGGCGCGTGCCCGCCGCGAATCTTGCCACCGCCTCCCTGATGGAACGCGCCCGCAGCAGCAGCCCGGCACTTGCCGCGAGCGGCGCGGAGGTGGACGCGGCGCGAACGCGCACCGCCCTCGCTGAGAAAGCCTGGTATCCCGACCTGACAGTCGGGGCCGGACCATTGATCCAGACCAACAACCGTCCGCTAGGGGCCGCCGCCACGGTCGGTCTAAACATCCCTTTGCCTTGGGGCAAGGAGGCTTCAGAGCAACAGGCGGCGGCTGCACAGTTGGGCGCAGCCCAGCAACGCTACGAGGCGGCACTGCTCGATATCCAGAGTGCGCTCGGCGAAGCGCTCGCGCGGCTCAAAGCGGCACAGAACGCCGATGCCTTGGTGGTCCGTAAAGCCCTTCCGGAGGCGCGGGCGGTGCTCAAGTCGATCATCGCGGACTATTATACGCCCAAGGGCGCGGCGATCTGGCCACTGCACTCGACGCACAGCACCGGGCCCACGACCTTGAACTCAAGCTGCTCCAACTACAGTTGGACGAACAAACGATGCTCGCCGCGATCGAACGATTGATAGGAGGCGAGCTGTGAGCCGCTCGCGGGCAAGCCGTACGGCTGTGATCTTTGCCGTCGTGGCGGCCGCCGTCCTCTGTTTCGGTCACCAGCCGGAGCATGCCTCCTTCGTGGTGCAAGCGGCGGCGCAAACACCGCAAAGCATGGCAAGCTCAGACGCCGTACCGGGCACCGGACCATCGGCTTCCGAACCAAATCTGGCGCCGGTCACGCTGACACCGCAACGGATGCAGAGCATCGGAGTAAAGACCGGTGTCGTCGAGGTTCGACCGATCCACGACCAGATCCGCACCGTCGGAAACATCGAGGCGGACGAAACGCGGATGTCCGACGTGCAGGCCCGCTTCGCCGGCTGGGTCCAGAAAGTTTATGCCGACGCAATGTACAAACAGGTGCGACAGGGCCAGCCGCTCCTGACCATCTATAGCCCGGAGCTGGTGACGGCCGAGCAGGACTACTTAGTGGCCAAGGAGCTACTGGCGAAAACCACTGTTCAGGGAGGTGCTGCCGGATCCCACGGATCCCAGTCGCTTTTGGATGCCGCAATCGAGCGGCTGAAGCAGTGGCAGGTCCCCGACCGCGAGATCGCCAGGCTAAAAAAGAGCGGGAAGATCAGGCATGAGATCGAGATCGACTCGCCGGCGTCCGGTTTCATTATCGACAGGAAGGCCTTTCCGAACATGTATGTGCAACCGGGCACGAAGTTGTACTCGGTTACGGACTTGTCGACCGTCTGGGTCTACGCCGAGATTTTTCAGAGCGATATTGGCCGGGTGAAGGTCGGAGATCCGGCGTCAGTCACCGTGGACTCCTATCCGGACCTGACCTTCCCGGCCCGCGTGAATTACATTTGGCCGGAAGTGGATAAGGTCACGCGCCGGGCCCGCGTGCGCCTGGAGATACCCAATTCAGAATCGAAGTTTCTGCTCGGGATGTTCGTCAATGTCGAGCTCGGCTTGCCGCTTGGAGACCGGTTGGTGATTCCGGCTTCCGGACTGTTTCAGTCCGGCACGCGTCAGATCGCATTCGTGGATCGCGGCGGCGGCTATTTTGAGCCCCGGGATATCGAGGTCGGTGCCCGGGCCGGTGATGATTTCGTCGTGTTGAAGGGCCTCGAAGCTGGCGAGCGCATCGTCACCTCGGCCAATTTTCTGATCGATTCCGAGAGCCAACTCCAGGCCGCACTGGGGTCGTTTGCGCCTCCGCCTCCTGGTGTGGGAGCGGCGGCAGCCATGAATGCGCCGCAGGGGCCAACGCTCGAATATTCTTCAGACCCGTCGACCCCGCGTGCCGGAAGCAACAATCTCCGCGTCAAGCTCACCGGCGCTGACGGCGCATCAATCACGGGTGCCCAGGTCACCGTAACATTCTTCATGCCCGCCATGCCAGCGATGGGCATGGCCGCCATGCGTAGCGTAGCCACGCTCAGTGAAAAAGGCGGCGGCATCTATGAGGGACCGGGAGAGGTGCAGATGGGCGGGACCTGGCAAGTCACCGTGCTGGCAACCAAGGCTGGCCAGACCATCGCCCAGAAACAGTTCTCCGTGACCGCGGAAGGGAGCATGTAAGTGATCGCCCGCTGGATTGATTTATGCGCCCGCAATCGCTTCCTCGTCTTCACCGGAACGCTCCTGCTGGTGCTGGCCGGCATCTGGGCGGAGCGCCGGATGCCGCTTGATGCCCTGCCCGACATCTCCGATGTGCAGGTAATCATTCATACGGCGTGGAATGAACCGCCCAATGTCATCGAGGATCAGGTTACCTACCCGATCGTGACGGCCCTGCTTGCCGCACCAAACGTGAAGGCGGTACGCGCCCAGACCATGTTCGGCGATTCCTACGTGTTCGTTGTTTTCGAGGACGGCACGGATCTGTATTGGGCGCGCTCGCGTGTGCTGGAATATTTGCAGCAGATTGCGGGGCGCCTTCCCGCCGGGGTCCACCCGGCGATCGGGCCTGACGCGACCGGCGCGGGCTGGGTGTATGAGTACCTCATCGTGGATCACAACCATCGCTACAGTCTCGCCGATTTGCGCAGCCTCCAGGATTGGTTCCTCCGGTATCAGATCGAGACGGTTCCAGGGGTGGCGGAAGTCGCGAGCATCGGCGGCTTTGTCCGGCAGTACCAGGTCCGGTTGGATCCCGACAAGCTCCGTGCCTTTAACATTCCGCTCTCGACAGTGATCGAAAAGGTCCGTGACAGCACCAACGAGGTGGGCGGGCGGTTGCTTGAATTCCAAGGCGCCGAATACATGGTTCGGGGCTTGGGCTATCTGCGGTCGCTCTCGGATCTGGAAACGGTTCCCGTCGCCAGCAAAAATGGAACGCCGGTCCTGGTCCGGGATCTCGGAACGGTATCATTCGGACCGGATATCCGCCGCGGCGTCGCCGAATGGAACGGCGAGGGAGAAACCGTCGGCGGCATTGTCGTGATGCGCTTCGGCTCGAACGCGCTGAATGTGATCTCGGGTGTCAAGAAGAAGCTCGCCGAAATCTCCGAATCGCTGCCACCGGGAGTGGAGATCGTCTCCGGTTACGATCGCTCCGGGCTCATTGACGCATCGATCGACACCCTCAAGCGCGACCTGATTGAGGAAGCGGTCATTGTCAGCCTCGTGATTGTCATTTTCCTTTTTCACTTCCGTTCAGCCCTTATCCCGATCCTGACCCTGCCGATCGCCGTGGTCGCATCGTTCATTCCGATGTACTACCTGCAGATCAGCTCGAACATCATGTCTCTGGGGGGATTGGCGCTGGCCATCGGGGTTTTGGTGGACGCGGCGATCGTGATGGTGGAAAACGGCCACCGGCATTTGTCCGAAGCGCAGCACGCGGACGCTGGCGATAAAACGAAGCAGCGCAGCATCTCTTCCCGCGAAAGACGGCAAATCCTTCTGGATGCGGCCAAGCAGGTCGGGCCGGCACTCTTCTTCTCGCTCTTGATTATCGTCGTCTCGTTCCTTCCGGTCTTCTTGCTCGAAGCCCAGGAAGGACGCATGTTCCGGCCCCTGGCCTGGACCAAGACTCTGGCTATAGGTTTTTCGTCACTGCTTGCCATTACGCTGGTGCCGCCGCTGATGCTTCTGTTCATTCGCGGGCGGCTGCGGCCGGAATCGAGCAATCCGGTGTCGCGGGTCACTCAGGCGCTCTATCTGCCGGTGTTGAGGCTCTGCCTTCGATTTCCAAAAACCACGGTGCTCTTGAATCTTGTCTTTCTGGCCCTGACGTTTCCTCTTGCGTTCAAGCTGGGGAGCCAGTTCATGCCCCCCTTATTCGAGGGCGCTTCCCTGTACATGCCCACGGCGCTCCCCGGTATTTCGATCGGCCAGGCGACGCAGCTGCTGCTGCAGCAGGACCAAGTTCTTCGCTCCTTCCCTGAGGTGGCAACCGTGTTCGGTTCCATCGGCCGGTCCGACAGTGCAACTGACAATGCCCCACTCGACATGTACGACACTACGGTGATGCTCAAACCCCGCAGCGAGTGGCGCCGGGGGATGACCTACGAGAAGCTGATCTCGGAAATGGATGCCAAACTCCAGTTCCCTGGGTTGACCAACACATGGACCATGCCGATCGAGAATCGTCTGGACATGGAACTCACTGGAATCAAGACCCCAGTGGGCATCAAGATTCAAGGCCCGAGCCTGGACGGCATCGAGGCACTGGGCGCGACAGTTCAACAGATTCTCGCGGCGATGCCCGAGATGAGGTCGGTTTTTGCGGAACGCGTCGCCCAGGGATTTTACATCAACGTGGAAGTGAACCGGGCGGAAGCGGCGCGTTATGGACTAACCGTTGGTGATGTGCAGCGAGCGATTACCTCCGGAATCGGCGGCGAGAACATCGCCGAGAATATCGAGGGCCGCGAACGCTATCCCATTTCCGTCCGCTATGCGCTCGATTTTCGGGACGACATTCAAAAGCTCGAACGGGTGGTGATTGCGACACCATCCAACGCGCAGGTGCCGCTCGGCGAACTCGCCAAGATTTCGTTTTCGAAGGGGCCTGCCATGATCCGGGACGAGGATGCAGCGCTCACCGGATACGTGTATCTGGATCTGAACACTCGGGACTATGGCGGCTTTGTCTCCCGGGCTGACAAGCTCCTCCGTGAAAAGCTCCAACTGCCGGGCGGTTACAGTCTGAAGTGGTCGGGCGAATATGAATTTGAACTGCGCGCCAAGGAGCGGCTGAAGATCATTCTACCGATCGTCTTCCTCGCGATCTTTATGCTGCTGTATATGGTGTTCCGGTCCGTGACCGAAGCTCTGGTTCTGATCTTTCCGACGCTGTATGCGATGACGGGAGGGCTTCTTCTCCAGTGGTATCTCGGCTACAATTTCAGTGTTGCGGTCTGGGTCGGCTACATCGCGTTGTTCGGGATCGCGGTCGAGACCGGAGTCGTGATGGTCGTATATTTGCACGAAGCGCTCGACCGGAAGCTTGCCGCCGGGTCTACCCTGCAGCGCGTCGATATTGAGCAGGCCGCCATCGAAGGCGCCGTCCAGCGCTTGCGTCCCAAACTAATGACCGTCGCGGCTGTTCTGGCAAGCCTTGTGCCGATTCTGTGGGAGACCGGCGTGGGGTCGGACGTCATGAAACCGATCGCCGCGCCGATTGTCGGGGGCATGATCACTTCGACGATTCACGTGCTGATTCTGGTTCCCGTCTTCTTCGTTATGATGAAGGCCCGCGCGCTGCGGCAGGGGAAGCTCCATAGTCCGGAAGAAGTAGATGCGTGAGAATGTCCTCTGATGCTGTTGACATCTCCACCACCGGCGACCGGATGACTTTTCTTCAGTTCCGCAAGAGTGCCGACTGCCCGCGAGCCCCGGTTTGCCTGAACCACTTGGTCGGCGACCGATGAGAGGGTCGTAGTTTTCGTCACGTGTTTCGCCTCGAGTCTAAGGTCCGGCGGAGCGCTACGCCCCGCGTAGCAACCTTCGCCATAACACGAGCAGAGGGGCCACGAAAAACGTTGTTTTGCCTCATTCCAGGTTTTAAGTAGACGAAATGCCTCTTTAGGATCCGGATATGAACAGAGCATGCTGAGGCGGCTTATTCCCAGATTACGCTCTTATGGTGCGATAACCTTGGTCGCACTATACGCCATTTGCGTGGTCATGCCCTCGATGGCTTTGGCGTTTCCGAGCGGCAGTGCCCCATCCCACTGCCTGACCGTTAATCATCACGGCGCGCCCGAGGTGCGGCTCCAAGACGGAATTCACATCCCTACGCTTGGCGATAGTGCAATAGACAAATACGCCGACAACTCCATGAACGGTGGAGACAGCAAACTAAAGTGTCATGCCGGCGCATGCTGCGGGTTTTCTTGCTTCGCCGCTATAACCATCGACCCCGCCTTTTCCATAGTGCAGCCGATCCATGCGTCTCTCTTGTTTGAGGCGCTCGATGAACGTCCTGAAGGCCGCGGGCCCAAACGCATCGGCCGGCCGCCAAAATCCTTCTTGTCGCTTTGAAACCCCGCGCTGCGGCGAATTGGTAGCCGCCCGCGCCTAAGATCAATCGACGCGACGAAGGTGTTTTCATGTCTTGCCAATTACAGGCTCACGCCGCCTTTGAGAGGCTGCGGGCAGCCTCGTCTCTCCGCCGGCTCTGCAAACTTGCAAGTATCCTACTTGGCGGGGTCACTCAGGGTTGCGCCGCAACGCCCATGGTGCCTTTTGCCGGCCCCAATCCGTCGGATGCGTCCGCCCGCATCCCTGCGGTGAGCTACCACTCGACAATCGGTTTTTTCGCGACCCCGCGGCCAGTTGAACCAGCCGCTTGGAAGAAGGAGGACGAGCCGGTCAGCCCAGCAGCGAACCGCGTGCCGGAGCCGAAATCATGAATCCATCAGATCCATTATCGGCAGCTCCGATTGGCGTTCCGCAAGCACGCTTGCGAACGATTCGCCTCAGCGCGGCAATGACCATGGCCGCAGCCCTTTCCGGGTGCGCTAATTTCTCACCCGATGGCGGCATGAGCGTCGCTGCCGGAATTGCCGCCCAGGAGCTTGAGAAAGATACTGTCGCGATCCGCACGCCGGAAGACGCGACATCGGCACGAACCAGAGTCGCGGATCTGCTCAGGCGGCCATTGACCGCCGATGCGGCCGTGCAGATCGCGCTCCTCAACAACCGCGGCCTCCAAGCGGCTTACAATGAACTGGGCATTGCCGAGGCGGCGATGGTGCAGGCGAGCCTTCCGCCGAACCCGAGCTTTTCCTTTTCACGTATCTCGGGGTCCTTGGAATCCGAGCTTGAGGCAACAGTCGCTGCTAATATCCTTGCGCTTGCGACCTTGCCGACGCGGGCGGAGATCGCCGCCGATCGATTCCGGGCAGCGCAACTTAAGGCTGCCGAAGAGATACTGCGCATCGCGGCGGAAACACGCTGGAACTTTTATAGGGCTGTCGCCGGGCAAGAGCTGGTCGGCTTTCTGACACAAGCCAATGCCGCGGCTGAGGCAGCGGCGAAGTTGGCCGGCCAACTCGGCGAGACCGGCGCGATGAACAAGCTAGACCAGGCGCGCGATCAAGTTTTTTATGCAGAAGTCACCGCCCAGCTTGCGGTCGCGCGCCAGCAGGCAGCTTCTGAGCGCGAGCAGCTGGTCCAGTCGCTGGGTCTTTGGGGGAGCGATCTCGACTTTAAGCTTCCGAACACATTACCGGCACTGCCGCAACATCCACAGACCCTGCCGAGGGTGGAGCAGGACGCAATCAGTCGCCGAGTCGATCTTCAGATCGCGCGCATCGAACTCGAAGCCCTCGCAAAGTCCTATGGGCTTACGAACGCGACAAGGTTCGTCAATCTGTTGGAGCTGTCTGGCATCTACAAGGACACAAGGGAAAGCTTCGGCACGGAAAATGTTCAATTCCGGGATTTTGGACCCGGGGCCACAGTTGAAATCCCGATATTCGATCTCGGCGAGGTCCGCGTGCGCCAAGCCGAGCAGACCTATATGCTGGCCTTGAACCATCTGGCTGAAAAAGCCGTTAATGTCCGCTCGCAAGCGCGTGACGCATATCGCACCTATCGCTCGACCTATGACATCGCGAGCCATTACCGGCGGGAGATTTTACCGCTTCGCAAGATCATCTCCGATGAAACCCTCCTGCGTTACAACGGGATGCTGATCGATGTCTTTACGCTGCTCGCCGAAGCTCGGCAGCGAATCCTGTCAACAGTCAAGGCGATAGAAGCTAGGCGGGATTTTTGGATTGCCAAGACCGGCCTGCAGGTTGCGATCGTCGGGGGAGGGGCGCGCTCGATGGACGACAGATCTAGAGCCAAGGCCATCGCCGATACTGGCGTTGATAGCCAAATGACAAACAGCACTGGAGACCGGCCATGATATCTCGAAGAGGCATATTGGCGGCGGCGGGGCTCGCAAGCGTAAGCGCGGTGAGCGGCCGCGCGCAAGCGGCAAGCATTCCGGAGGCGGCGTCCACGAAGACAAATACGACACAGCCGCCTTTATTTCCATCGAGCGGCCCTGATTATCAGCCGGTCATAACACTAAACGGCTGGACCTTGCCGTGGCGGATGAATGGCGATTGGAAGGAGTTTCATCTTATCGCGGAACCGGTCGTTCGCGAGTTTGCGCCTGGAATGAATGTGCATCTTTGGGGCTACAACGGACAATCTCCGGGTCCGACGATCGAGGCGGTCGAAGGAGACAAGGTCCGGATCTTCGTCACCAACAAACTGCCGGAGCACACCTCGGTCCATTGGCACGGAGTCATATTGCCAAACGGCATGGATGGCGTCGGTGGCGTCACGCAGCCGCACATCCCGCCAGATAAGACCTTCGTCTATGAGTTCGAGCTTAAGGAAAGCGGCAGCTTCATGTACCACCCGCACTCCGATGAAATGGTGCAGATGGCTATGGGCATGATGGGAATGTTCGTAGTTCATCCGCGCGATCCCAATCTCCACCGAGTCGGCCGCGATTTCGCCTTTCTCATGGGCGCTTACGACGTAGATCCGGGAACCTATCTGCCCAGAGTCTCGGAGATGACGGACTTCAACATGTGGACATGGAACAGCCGGGTTTTTCCAGGAATCGATCCTCTGCCCGTGCGCCTCGGCGACCGCGTGCGCGTGCGCATGGGCAATTTGAGCATGACCAATCATCCGGTCCATCTGCACGGTCACCATTTTTCGGTCACTTGCACAGATGGCGGCTGGGTGCCTGAATCCGGACGCTGGCCGGAGACCACGATCGATGTTCCGGTCGGCACGATCCGCGCGATCGAGTTCGTCGCCGATAATCCTGGTGATTGGCCGTTCCACTGCCACAAGAGTCATCACACAATGAACACGATGGGTCACAACGTGCGGAATTTCATTGGTGCCGAGATGAAGCGCGATCTTGTGGCCGCCGTCCGCAAGCTCGCACCAGGATATATGCCGATGGGCTCGTCTGGAATGGCCGACATGGGCGAGATGGCGATGCCTGCGCCCGCCAACACGCTGCCGATGATGAGCGGTGAGGGCCAATTCGGCCCGGCAGAGGTGGGCGGCATGTTTACTGTCATCAAAATCCGCGAAGGCCTCGCCGCCAATGATTACAAGGACCCCGGTCCGTATAATCACCCGACTGGCACGATAGCCTACGAATTCAAAGGTAAAATCGACGAAGCGCCGCAGTTGAACGGACAGGCGGGAACGAAAAAGCCGACAATGGAAATGCCTGTAGGTAAGGCCGCGACCAAAGCAAGCCACAAGGACCATCACTGAATCTGCGAATCGGCTCAGAAACTATTTTTTCCGGCTCCGCCGCGCGGAGATCGGCCGACATCACCACGTCGCCGGGCCGCATCTTGGCCAATATGGTGGCGAAATGGCGTGGCGTGAAGCCATGCGTCGCAAGGCCGCCGGAACACAGTCTGATGCATGTGGTTGTTTGACCCTTGGCCATCCTGTCGCGTTGTACTTAATCATGAGATTCTCGCGAATTTCGCAATTTGCTGCAGAAAATCGTGAGACAGAATCCGATTAGCGTCTCATAATTTCAGCAATTGCGAGAGGGGGCGGGTGACGAATTACGCTGTGAAATCAAGAGCAACGTCGTAAATGTTTCGCTTGGCGGCGGCCAGACTCTTTGTCTAACGTCCGGGACTCGGAATCTCACGTTATGTGCAATACGCCAAGAAAAAATCTCGTGATTAAGTGTAATGCCTCAAATCAAGTGCAATTCTAAGAGTCGGTCCGAAAAGTTCATCAACTCAGACAAAGCTTTCTGAGCATGAGACGAATCGAGGCGAGGTGGAGAAAAGCGAGCGCGTTTCGGGCGAGATTTTCGAAATCCTTGGCCAACCGGCGGCAGCGATTAAGCCAAGCGAAAGTGCGTTCGACGGACGTCCGTACAATGTTGCAAAGCGCGAGGCATGTTTA
>Ga0302320_10028327_pt1 | contig 10755 bp, 9 predicted proteins | sample Bog_T0_3_FD_202130 | JGI IMG/M metagenome (GOLD analysis project Ga0302320, IMG submission 202130) | Peat permafrost microbial communities from Stordalen Mire near Abisko, Sweden - Bog_T0_3 | ecosystem: Environmental > Terrestrial > Soil > Wetlands > Peat | place: Sweden: Abisko, Stordalen Mire... | reverse complement strand
ATTTCCGTCAGATGGGTCTGAACCAGCCGGCTGGCTTCGGTGGCGTTGGCCGCGGTGAGCACCCGGAATTCGTCGCCAAACGCCCGTTTGAAGTTCACGAGTGATTTTTCCTCGTCATCCACATAAAGGATGGCGAATTTTTTATAGTCGTAATGGTTCGGCATGTTCCGGCACGGTTTTGGCTGCGGCCTCGGCAGTGGCGGGCAGATCCAGGGTGAGCTCGCAAAATTGGCCCGGTTGACTTGCGGCGGTAATGGTGCCTCCGTAACCGCGCACGATTCCGAAGCAGATGCTTAATCCCAGCCCGGTGCCCTTGCCAATCTCCTTGGTTGTGAAAAAAGGGTCAAATATTTTCGGCAGATTTTTTGGCGTGATGCCCGCTCCGTTGTCGCGGAAAATGAGCCGGGAGCGGTCCCCCTCGTACCGTCCGGTGATCTCGATTTGCGGACCGCTGCCGTCGGTGAACTGCTTTTCCCCGAGGCCGTCGATGGCATTTTCGAGGAGGTTTACCAGCACGAGGATGATATGGTTGCGACCGGCCCAAACCTTCTGGGCGGGGGCGAGGTTGAGTTGCAGCGAAATGTTTTTCGCCTTTAATTCGCTCGAAACAAACCGCAGGGAAAGGTTGAACAGGTCGGCCAGAGCCATTTCCTCCGGAGCCTGATCGCCCGGATGGGTGAAGGTGCGGAGGTCGGAAACGATGTTGTCCACGCGCTTGAGGCCGTCTTCGATGTCGTTAATGATGTCGTTGGATTCGGCCTGCATCTCCGGGGGCAGCCAGCGGGTTTTTTTGCGCAAGACAAACAGGCCGGTGCGGGAATAGTTCAGGGGATTGAGGATGTCGTGCATGAGTCCGGCGCTAAAGCGGCCGAGGGAGGACATTTTTTCGGCCTGGACGAGCTGGATCTCGGTTTCCTTGATTTCGCGATTGGCTTTTTCGAGCGCCGCGTTCTGGCTGGCCAGCTTGAGGTTGGTGTTTTCGAGCTCGCGGCGGCTCAGGTCGAGCTCGAAATTGAGGGTGAATTCGCGGATGCGCAGGGTATGATGAATCCAGCCGCTGACGGCGACGATGATGGCGGTGAGGGTCAGGAAATACAGGTTATTGACCAGGACGTCGCGCTGGGCCTCCAGAATGGTGACGCCGTGGAGGGAGCAGGCCGCCAGATACATGAGGATGACCAGGACGGACGCGGCGATGCTCAAGTCCGCGGACCAGCGCATGACCAGGGCCACGGACAATAAAATCAAATTCAGGCCCGCGTAATAAGTCGAAGCCACGCCGTCGCTGGCGTAAATCATCCAGCAGATGAAAAACGCGGGCATCAGGGCGAGGACCAGGCTCAGATAGCGGTGGACCTTTTCGCGCAGCTTGGTCTGCAGGGCGAGCCAGACACAGCCGCCGAGGAAGGCGGCCGCCAGCCGCAGGGCGAAGAAGAAAGGCAGCTGCCTGGGATAGACGAAATAGTCCAGCACGACGCCCGCCGGCATGAGGACGATGACCAGATAGGATCCGACCTCGAGGTGCCGGACATAAATCCGGCGCTCGTAGTCGTGGTAGGCCTCCAGAGCCTTGCGGTCACCGAAGAGTTTGTTCTTCACAGCCGGGCTTGCGTACTTCGAGAAACAAATTGTTTCCGCTGCCATCCCGCTTGACCGTCAGGTCCTGCTCGGCGGCTTTTTGCGGCGCGAGCGACCGCAGCATGGCGTTGTCGCGATAGATCAGGTGCCATTCCAGAAAGCATTCCATCTGGTGCCGGGCGGGGTGCACATCGACGTTGGTGACGACGAGGAGGCCGCCGGGGGCGAGCAGTTCGTAAAAGACATCCATCAACTGCCGGCACACCGGGTCGTTGAGATAATCAAACAGACCGGCGCAATAGACGAAGTCATATTGGCCGGGGCGAAGGTAGTCCTCGCCGCGCAAGACCGATTTGGCGAGGAGGTGGACGGCTTTCCTGACCGTTTGAATCCCGGTCTGGCGCCCATGGCGGCGCTTGAGATCACCCAGGAGCCGGGCGGTGTAGGCGAGGGTTTCATCGTTGAAATCCAGGAGGGTGAAGGCGGCGTTGGACGACAGGCGGCTGTGGGCCAGGAAACGTTGAATTTCCTGGGCGGGTCCGCAGCCCAGGTTAAAGACTTTAAGGCCGCGATTGCGGGCCAGCATCCGGACCGCTTCCTGCTCCAGTTTACCGGTCAAATATTCAATCCGGTTGCGATGGGCAACCACGGGTGGCAACTGCAGCGCGTAGAGGTTTACCATTTTGGCGAAGAGCGACGGGCCTTGAAACGGGTCGTGAAACATCATGTTCACCATCTCATAATCCCCGGCGTAACCGAGGGGTTTGGTGAGGGTGCGATGCACGAACGGCGAGCCCATGAGCAGCGGCAGCACCAGGCGCTTGCCGAAGGCGTTATGTGGCTCAACCAGGTCGGCCTCCACCCGGCAGGCCACCTCCTCGAACCGTTCAAACAGATTGCGGATGGCCGGGACGACGACGGGTTCGAGCTGGCCGGCGAGCTCACGCTGGCGCTCGACCAGGATCGTGGCCAGCTCGTTCCGCATGCCCACTTCGGCCTGCTCCAGCCAGAGCCGTGCATCCGAAAGGAAGGTGTGCATGTCCGCAATGATGATTTTGAATTCCGGACGCAGTTTGTAGAAGTTCTGCCATTCGTGCAGGAAGGTTTTGAATTCCTTGAGCAGCTGGCCACTCTGTTGCAGGGCGGACACGGGATTCAAATCCGTCCATTGGGCCTCGTTCAACGTGACTTCGCAGGTGACGGACAGGCCGGTATTGACCAGGCTGCGCACGATGGCATGGCCGGAATAAACCACGGCATCCTGAAAAACGATCGCAAATTTCTCGAGCGACTCGGACAGGCGTGGCGCGTGATCCGGGCTGTGCAATTCCACAAATACGGCGTGCCGCGTCACCCGCATCAGTGCCCCCTGCAATTCCATGCCATCCGCCGTGCGGAAGGTTGCCTGACTGGTCTTGACGGTGGCGGGCACGGGCTTGACCGGGGAGCGCAAAGAACCGCCGCCTTGATTGCCATTAAACAGCTGGCTCATAGTGCAGGAATAGACCATTTTACCGGCCAATACAAAATCTTTCGCATGGCTTTTACTGCCCGGGGTTCCGGTTGGGAACGCTGCGAAACGGCATCAAAGATGCCAGCCAACGGACAGCATGATGGCATGGCTGATAAAGGAATAGGTGCCGTCTGCCGGATGATAGCCGGCGGGATAGCCCAATGGCGTCGGGCTCCCCACCACCGTATGGTCGGGGCCGTAGCCAAACTGGTAGGCGACGTCAAAATTAAAGTGTTTGCCCTGGTAGCCAGTGCCGATACTAAAAAAGTGTCGGTCTAAATCGGACACCAGCGGGGTGTAATGCGAGTCCGGCACGGAAGTTTCGTTGAAAATGTAGCCGGCGCTGAGGCGCCAGCCGTTGTCAAAATAGCGGGTCACTCCCCATTCAAAATCCCAGCTGGATTCCCAATCGAGCGAGAGCGGTACGGTAGGGGATTGCACCAATGAGGTGGCGGCGGGCGTTTGATGAATCGTCAAATTGCCCAGGGCGCTCCAATCGGTGTATTGGGCGTCAAATTCCACATTCCATTTTTTGGTTGGGCGATAGGAGACGCCCACGTTCGCTTCCAACGGAAACGGAAAGTTCACACTGGCGGGGCTATCGGTGTCCGGAGCCACCGGTATCGGACCGCCGTTGCTTTGGGTTTCCGTATGGCCGGAGTAATCCATGGTGGTGGAACTGCGGAACGACGCGCCCAAGGAAAGCTGTTCCAGCGGCTCCCAGCGGGCGCCCAGGTTGTAGCCGAGGGCCCAGGCATCGCCTTTGAAGGCGAACAAATCGTTATTGGGCACGGGGGTCAAACCCTGCTGCAAATTGACACTGGAATAATTCACCATCAAGCCGGCCGCGAGTGAGATATGCCAGGGCAACTGGACGGCCGCGACGGGGTTGATGGTGTATTCGGTCAGCGAACCCTGGGTGGCCACCGTGCGGAAACCGGTGTTTTGCGGCCATTTTTCGCTCAGGCCGAAGGGGGTGTACAATCCGAGGCCGAGGCTGACGGGCAGATTGGTAAAGCCGTGGGTGTAAAACAGCTCCGGGATGGCATGGAGCTTTTTCTGGTTGTCGAAGGTGGTGGAACTGCCCGGCGGCTGGTAGGTGGGGTCGAGGTAAATGCCATAGACGCCGGCGCGCACGTTATCGCCCTCAAGTTGGGTGATGCCGGCGGGGTTGTAATAAATCGCGGAAGGATTGTCGGCGGTGGCCACGAAGGCCATGCCGCGCGCCACGGCGAAAGCATCCTGGTCGGGCGCGTCAAAACCAGTGGCTTGAAGGGAAAGGCTGGCGGAGGCGATGGCAGCCGGGACCAAAGCGGTCAAGTAGTGGGCTTGATTTTTGGGCACGCACTCTCTTATGGTTTTTCTCATGGGAAGTCAATGTTCAAGGGTTGGCCATCATTCAAAATTTCCATCCGGGCTGGTTTAAAGGGGTTGAGTGACGCGGCCAATCCGGTTGCGCCCGGGCCGCACACTGAGATGAGCTGGTGCCGCCGCCGCGACTTTATTCCAGGCTGTCAAGGCTCGCATAGGGGTACAACCTATAGAAAACTAAGTGAACTTGTCAACCCTATTTAGTTTTCATATTCAGTTTCCCCGGTCCGCCCGGCGAAAACGTCTGGTCGGAGTGTGGCCGGAAACCTCCTCCGTCCCGCCACATCATTGATGGAAACGCTCTCCTAGCCTGGATACGGTGGCCGTGCGTGGTGAATTCAACCGTGAAATCGCGCGCGGTGCGTGGGTATGGGTTAACTGTTTGTGCACTCCGCAGCGATTTAAGGCGAGCAGGGGGGGCAAGCTTTGAGCCATGGCTCGCGCCCAACCGCATTCGACGGTTTTACGTTTGCCTCCGGTGCGCTTTCGCCTACGATCAATGCTGATTCAGCCCTGGCGAAATTCGGTCATGACTCCTGAGCAAACAGCACGCGAGCAGATTGATGCGCAGCTTGGTCGCTGCGGTTGGACGGTGCAGACGAAGGATAAAATCAATCTTTCGGCTTCGCGGGGCGTGGCCGTCTGCGAACTCTCCTTTGCCCACGGCGAGCCCGATTATACCCTGTTTGTGGATGGCAAAGCCCTCGGGACGGTTGAGGCTAAACCTGAAGGCCACTCGCTCATCGGCGTCGAAGAGCAATCCACCAAATACGTGGTCGGCGTGCCGCCCGGCCTTCCCACCTGGCACACTCCACTCCCATTCTGTTACGAATCCACCGGCAGCGAAACCCGCTTTACCAATCGTCTCGACCCCGATCCGCGCAGCCGGAATGTGTTCGCCTTCCATCGGCCGGAAACGCTGCTCGCCTGGGTGCAACAGGTGGCCCAGGGTGGCTTGCCCCTGGCGCAGCGGCTCCGGGAAATGCCGCCCCTGGCCGTCGGTTCCCTTTGGCTCGCGCAGATTGAGGCGATTACCGGTTTGGAAAAATCCTTCGCCGCCGGCCTGCTCCGCGCGCTCATCCAGATGGCCACCGGTTCCGGCAAAACGTTCACCGCGGTGAATTTCATTTATCGCCTCGTGAAATATGCCGGCGCCCGGCGCGTCCTGTTCCTCGTGGACCGCGGCAATCTCGGCCGGCAGACGCTCAAGGAATTTCAGCAGTTCGTCTCGCCCGTCAACCATTACAAGTTCACCGAGGAATACATCGTCCAGCATCTGACCAGCAACCGCCTGGACCCGGCCGCCCGGGTCGTCATTGGCACCATTCAGCGCATTTACTCCATGCTCAAGGGCGAGACAACGCCGGCGCCCGACCTCGACGACCTGCCCCTCGAAGCCGCCGAAACGCTGTTCAAGGAACCGGTCCCGGTCGAATACAATCCCGCGTTCCCCATCGAGGAATTTGATTTCATCGTCACCGATGAATGTCACCGGTCCATCTAACATCTCTGGCGGCAGGTCCTGGAATATTTTGACGCCTCGCTCATCGGGCTCACGGCCACCCCGTCCAAGCAGACGTTCGGCTTCTTCCGGCAAAACCTCGTCATGGAATACAACCATGAAAAGGCCGTCGCCAACGGCGTCAATGTCGGCTGCGACATCTACCGCATCAACACCGCCATCACCCAGGACGGTTCGCGGGTGGACGCCGGGTTCTACGTGGACAAGCGGGAACGTCAGACCCGCAAAGTCCGCTGGGAACAGCTCGATCAGCCGCTGTCCTACCAGGCCGGCGACCTGGATCGCGAGGTGGTCGCGACCGACCAGATTCGCACCGTGCTCGAGACCTTCCGCGACAAGGTGTTCACCGAAATGTTCCCCGGCCGCACCGACCTGCCCAAGACCCTCATCTTTGCCAAGGACGACTCCCATGCCGACGACATCGTCAATATCTGCCGCGAAGTCTTTGGCAAGGGCAACGACTTCTGCCAGAAAATCACCTACCGCACCGGCTTCGTCCGCCTCATGGAAAAGGAAACCTTGCCGGACGGCAAAGTGATCGAAAAGCCCGTTTGGAAACGTGCCTCCAGCCTGTCGCCCGAGGAAATCCTCAGCGCCTTTCGCAACAGCTATTACCCGCGCATCGCCGTCACCGTGGACATGATCGCCACCGGCACGGACATCAAGCCGCTCGAAATTGTCTTCTTCATGCGCAGCGTCGCGTCCCGGAATTTCTTCGATCAGATGAAAGGGCGCGGCGTTCGGGTCGTCTCCGAAACCGAAATGGAAAATGTAAACCCTGGCGTGAAGCGCAAGACCCGGTTCATGATCGTGGACGCCGTCGGCGTTTGCGAACGCGTCAAGACCGAGACGCGACCGCTGGAAAAGAAACCCAACGTCAGCTTGGAGAAGCTCCTCGATGCCGCCGCGCTGGGCACCACCGAAGTCGCCGCCGAAGTCGTGCAGACCGCCAAGGGGCAAACCCTCGCCCAGATTTCCCAGGGCATGTTAAGCGCCCTTGACCCCGACGAAATCCTCGCGCAAGCGAAACAGGGCAAAGGCGAATATGCCGAACCCTCGCCCAAGGAAATCACTGAAATCTGCGACCTCCGCGTCAGGCAGGCGCTCGCGCCGCTGGCCACCAACCCCGATCTCCGCAACCTGCTCAAGAAGATCGCCAAAGCCGCCGACCAGACCATCGACGTCATTTCCCGCGACACCCTGATTTACGCCGGCCCTGCGCAGCGAACCGCCCAAAACAGTGGCGAGCTTGCCAAATCTTTTCGCCAATACATCGAGCAGCACCAGGCCGAGATCACCGCGCTCCAGATTCTTTACAGCCGCCCGTTCAAACAGCGCCTCACCGAGCCCATGCTCAAGGAACTGGAAAAGAAACTGCGCGACAACCATGCTGCCTGGACCGAGGACAATCTCTGGAACGCCTTCGCCGCGGTCAATCCTGGCAAGGTCAAGGGCCGCTCACAGGCCGGACGCTTTGCCGACCTCGTCGCGCTCGTGCGTTTTGCCCTGGAACAGCAGTCCGTGCTCGCGCCCTTCGCCGACTCCGTGACCGAACGCTTCAACGAATGGCTCATGGACAAAGCCCGGGCGGGCGTCAAATTTGGCACCGAACAACTGGCGTGGCTGAATTTGATTCGCGACCACATCGCCACCGCCATCAGCATTGAGCCCGAGGATTTGGAGCTATCGCCCTTCAACCAGCGCGGCGGTCTGGGCAAAGCGCATCAATTGTTCGGAGCTGAATTGCCAAGTCTCCTGGACGAACTTAATAATGTGCTCGCCGCATGAGCAAACCTGTCAAAAAGATCAAATCTGCTTCGCCCATTGCCACCGGTGATTACGCTGGCTTGGTGGGTGGCGTCAGTGAATTGCTGGAAGCCGCGCGGCGCGGCAGCGCGCGCACCGTCAATGCGTTCATGACCGCGACCTATTGGGAAGTGGGCCGGCGCATCGTGGTGTTTGAACAGCGCGGTGAAAAGCGGGCGGAGTATGGGGAGGAATTGCTTGATCGTTTGGCGACCGACCTCAATTCGCGTTTTGGTCGTGGCTTCTCCCGGCGCAATCTTCAATCCATGCGCCAGTTTTGCAGTTTTATTCCTGCTGAACAGATTTGGCAGACAGTGTCTGCCAAATCTGAACCGGCAGCGATTTGCTCGACACTGTCGGGCAAATCTACCGGGGTGATTGGTTCCACACCGTCGAACATTTCCCAGACGCCGTCTGTAATATCTTCGCACTTCACTCTTGTCGAAATCAACGATGTGCTCGTGGCATGAATTCGAACGCCATAACCACAGCCCCAAAGGGGCGAATTAAAATAGCCCAGGGCAAAGCGCGTTGCGCTGGCGCCCTGGGTGACGTATCTCAAAATGCGACGAGCCCTGAAGGGGCGAATAAACGCAACGTGCTTCCACAAGGTGCCCCCATTGTAGGCCGTGTGTCCCCACACGGCGTCCGCGTCCCCGCAATCCCGGACGATTTCGATCACGCCCTGTTCAACCAGCGCGGCGATTTGGTGAAGCGCCTGGAAGAATGGCCATTTGTTGTCGAGATTTTCTATGATGACGTGGGCGGGCCGAGATTGGTTCGCGGCACACCGCCGTTGTTGAAGAAGGGGATGTTGGTTGAGGAAAAAGGGGAAACGACGCCGCGTGGGGACACGCGGCCTACATCATGAGCGCGCCCTCACAACCTGTAGGCCGCGTGTCCTCACACGGCGTCCCCGTTTCGCCACCGGACGACCAGCCACCCCGACGTCTCCGCCGCTTACATCATGTTTGGCCTGACAGTTCAGGCAACATCTCCTATCTCCTGACCCTATGCGTGGATGGGCGCGCCTCGGTCCTGAACAATGAGGCCATATTTGAGCGCCTCGTCACGGTTCTGCTTGCCAGCCCGACGGCCTACCGTTGGTTCGGACGCCGCTTTGTTGTCATGCCCGACCACATCCATTTGATTACCCACATGGGCTACGATGCCATCCGTCTTGGCCAATGGATCAAGGCATTGAAATCGGTGATCGGCGGTTTGGAACGTCGGTCGGCGCAGGAACGGGGACGCCGTGTGGGGACACACGGCCTACAATCGGCCGCCCCTTCCGATCCGGTGTCTTCGCCGGTGGACCACCAATTCACCCGCTTTCAACGTCCATGGCAATGGCAGCATGGTTTTCATGACCACAAATTCCGCACCCCCGAAAGCGAATCGCGCAAATGGGAATACGTGTGTCTGAATCCGGTGCGTGCCGGTTTGGTGAAGCGCCCGGAAGAATGGCCATTTGGTGGCGAGATTTTCTATGATGACGCGGGCGGGCCGAGATTGGTTCGCGGCACACCGCCGTTGTTGAAGACGGGGATGTTGGTTGAGGAAAAAGGGGAAACGACGCCGCGTGGGGACACGCGGCCTACATCATGAACGCGCCCTCACATCCTGTAGGCCGTGTGTCCTCACACGGCGTCCCCGTCCCTGTGGCGCCTCCGCATGGCACAATCCCGGACGATTTCGATGACGCCCCGTTCAACCAACGTGCCGGCTCGGTGAAGCGCCCGGAGGAATGGCCATTTGATGGCGAGACTTTTTATGATGACGCGGGCGGGCCGACGTTGGTTCGCGGCACACCGCCATTGTTAAAGACGGGGATGTTGGTTGAAGAAGAAGGGGGAACGACGCCGCGTGAGGACACGCGGCCTACATCATGAGCGCGCCCTCACATCCTGTAGGCCGTGTGTCCTCACACGGCGTCCCCCTCCCTGTAGTGCCTCCGCACGGCACAATCCCGGACGATTTCGATGACGCCCCGTTCAACCAACGTGCCGGCTCGGTGAAGCGCCTGGAAGAATGGCCATTTGGTGGCGAGACTTTTTATGATGTCGCGGGCGGGCCGACGTTGGTTCGCGGTACACCGCCGTTATTGGCGACGGGGATGTTGGTTGAAGATGAAAGGGAAACGACGCCGCGTGAGGACACGCGGCCTACATCATGAGCGCGCTCTCAAAACCTGCAGACCTCGCGCCCGCACGCGATGTCCCCATTGTAGGCCGTGTGTCTCTCTAATTTAGCTTTGCCATGAGCACACCCTCAGCATTGGTCCAAAAACTTTGGAACTACTGCAACATCCTGCGAGATGACGGCCTGTCCTACGGCGATTACGTGGAGCAGTTGACATTCCTGCTGTTCCTGAAAATGGCGGATGAGCAGTCACACCCGCCCTTCGACCGACCGTCGCCGGTCCCACCTCAATTTTCATGGCCGGAACTGCTCAAGCGTGATGGCGACGAACTGGGAATCCATTATCGTCATACGTTGGAGGAACTCGGCAAGCGGTCGGGCATGCTCGGCATCATTTTCCGCAAGGCGCAAAACAAAATCCAGGACCCAGCCAACAACGACGGCCCTGTAGGCCGCGTGTCCTCACGCGGCGTCCCCGCCTCCGTAAGCAAGGCGGAAGCAGCTTGTAATGCTGTTGCCCAGTTCACCCGTGACGCCTTGGCCCGTGCAATCTTCGATTATCACCTGCTTGATTTGGGCGTCATCTGGATTGATGGGCCGGGAACGCCGGGGGAAGGCAACTTTTATGGAATGAGTTTGGGTCGTGAACCGCATTTACTCGGGTAAAGCATCGTGGCACATTGTTTGCCGGCAACGAACCATTAACCATGAGGTCAGCCGTGAAGCTAATTGAGCGAATATTCGAACTGCGCGGGCCGGAAGGTCTGGGCGCAAAGCCGCGCCCGGAATTGATCGGGCCGGTGTTGGGTCGCGTGCGCGGGAC
>Ga0302320_10028325_pt1 | contig 10756 bp, 10 predicted proteins | sample Bog_T0_3_FD_202130 | JGI IMG/M metagenome (GOLD analysis project Ga0302320, IMG submission 202130) | Peat permafrost microbial communities from Stordalen Mire near Abisko, Sweden - Bog_T0_3 | ecosystem: Environmental > Terrestrial > Soil > Wetlands > Peat | place: Sweden: Abisko, Stordalen Mire... | reverse complement strand
CTCACCGAGGTCCTCCACACCGTCGGAGACACCGGGCTCGCGTCCGGCATCTATCGCTTCTTCCACAAGGTCGGCAGCGAGCACGCTGCGGTCGCGGCCGGAGCGGGGGCCGGCGCCGCTGTCGCCGCGCCGAACGGCGTGAAGGGAGGCACCGTCTACACGGTCGCGCACAAGTGAAGCGAGCGCGCGCGCAGTCGCGCGAAGCCCGCCCGAGGGCTCGCGCGCGGTAGCGCGCTCCACAGAGGTCCACGCAGTTTCTCCAACCCGAAGAATGGAAGGGTCCCATGAATCAAGGTCACAACCCGGACTACGACGCGCTCATGCATCAACCGCACGGGGCGTCTCTCGCGCACGTTCCCCATCCCCAGCATCCCCAGGCCGTCCACCCTCTCGCGCCGCCGCCGCACACCGCGATGGTTCCCGCGCACGAGGTCCACCAGATGCTTCACGGTCTCCGCGGCGAGATCGCACAGATGCGCGAGCATCAGCAGCGCCAGCCTCTCCACGCGCCGCCCATGCCATCGCACCACGAGAGCCGCTACGCGGACCACGACGAGCGTGAGCGACGCGAGCGGTCCGATCGACGTGAACATCGACAGCACCACAACGAGCCGGACGGCGGCCAGCGGCGCGCCCGGCAGCGACCGGCGCCGGGTCCGCTCAAGCTCCGTGAGTTTCCCGTCGGCTTCATCCAGGCCGCCGTTCCCGCGGGAGCCAACGCGGAGATCGAAGTGAAGCCGCAGGTGCGCTTTCAAGGCCACCGTCTCGCGGTGGCCGCGAGCCAAGCGCGCTACTTCAACATCGTCGACATCAAGGTCGGCAAGGACTCACAGCTCGCGGCGACGGGCGAGATGCCGGCCGAGGCGTTCTCTTCGCTCGCGGTCGGGACGCAGATGGAGCTCGACTGCGCGCCGCCGGGCATCGTGATCACACTCATCGTGCACAATACCGACGTCGCGGCGCAGGACTTCGGGGCCGTTCTCTACGGGGAGGTCGAAGAGGGGGGCGACGGCTGAGCGCCTACGCGCTCGGGTTCCGTCTCCGCTTCGACTTGCTTGATCTCGCCTCGCGCGAGGTCGTCCTTCGGCTCCTCATCGAGGCGCTCGCCGCTGCGAACGCCGGGCACTTGCGCCTGCATCCTCAAGCGCCATGGCTCTACGAGAGCGGCGTTTCGTATGCGGAAGATGCCGAGGGGCACGAGGGTTGGACAGACATCCCGGAGACGCTCGCGCGTGGGGTCGGCGACTGCAAAGACCTTGTCGCGTGGCGTCTGGCGGAGTTGCGCGTGCGCGAGGGGGAGGCGGCGCACCCCCTTGTGAGCTTCGCGCGGGCCGGTTCCCGCGTGAAGTTTCATGTGGTGATCCGCCGCGCCGATGGTCGCACGGAGGACCCTTCGCGCGCGCTCGGGATGCGGTGAGAGGCGAGGGAAAGAAGACAGCGCGCGCGAAGCGCGCCGAGAGGTCACGCACATGCCGTTTCTCCTGATTTTCGGTCCCATCTTCGGCGTCGTCGCCTTCGCCGCGTTCGTGGCGCACGGGCACAAGACACTGGCACTCGCCTCCGCGGCGAAGAACGCAGGGGCGCCGGCCACGCAGCACTTCGAGCTGGATCGCGGGATGCCTGACGCAACCGCGCACCAAGTGCTCGAGGCTCTCGTGCACGATCAAGAGCCCGCGCAGCTCCAGGCGCTCGCTCACGAGCTCGGGGCGAAGTACCCGATTGCGGCGAGCGAGCTGTACGCGAAGGCGGCAGCTCTCGGAGGGAGCAAGGTCGCAGCGGCGGCCCCCTCCCCTTCCACGTCGCATTCGCCAGCCGGCGCCGCTGCCGAGACGACCGAGGCAGCGCATCCGGCCGTAGCGGGGACGCCCGACCTGGGGGACGCGGCGTTGATTCTCCAGGCTGCGATGAAGGCGTACGCCGAGGAGACCGATCCCGTCTCGCTCGAGGGGTTCGCGGAGTCGATCCGCGCGAAGTACCCCACGGCGGCGATTCTCCTCGTAGGCCGCGCCCACGAATTCCGTGCCGCGGCGCAGATCCCCACCGACGCAGCGAACGCCCCCCACGCGCCAGTCGCCGCCGTTTCCCCAGCCCCGCCCGCAGCCGAGCCCCCGGGTGCCGTCGCGTCGACCCCGGCTGCGACAGCGCCGCCACCCGTGAAACTGGCGACGTACGTCGTGCAGGCGGGCGACTCGCCGTCCGCGATCGCCGAGCGGTTCACGCACGACGGGAAGCGCTGGCCGGAGCTCGTCGCCGCGAACCCAGGCAAGCCCACGGCGCACGACGGCAGCTTCGCGTCCATGCGGCAGGGCGAAACGCTGACGCTCCCCTCCACGTGGGGCTCCCCGCCCGGGGGCCACGCACAACCGAACGCCGCGAACGCCGCCCATTCGACCGAGGCGCACCCGTGATCCGCCAGCACGACGTTCAAGTCCTCGCGGAGGACAGCGAGAGCGACGTCCTTGGCGAAGGGACTTTCCGCGTCGTCCTCACGCGTAGTCGCCGCGTCGTCACGGCGATCGACATCCCAGACTCCGCGCTCGGTCCTCTCCACCTCGTCTTTGCGGTCTCTCCGCAGTCGATGATGGCCTCGTCGTTTGCGACGGCAGGCTTCTTCGAGGACGTCGGGCACTGGTCCGAGCACGCCGTCCATGATGTGGGGCATGGTCTAGGGAAGGCCGCCGAGGCCACGTTCAACGCGGGCTCGAAAGTGGCGACGACGCTCGCGCGGCCCGCGTTCGACATCACGCGCGACGCGGCCGCAGCGGGCGCGAGCCTCATCGCGCACGTGCCGTTCGTGTCGGGCAAGGATCGGAAGAAGCTCGAAGCCGCGTCGCGCACCATCATGCGCGCGCGCCTCGGTGACGTGGACGCGCAGCAGTTCATTCGCGCTGTGGGTCGGGCGGCGAAGGACGGCGCGAAGGCAGCGCAACACGTAGGGGATGCCCTCCTCGATGGCACCAAGATCGTTGGGCAAGTGCTCGACGCGCCGATGCTTCTCATCTCCAAGATCCCCAAGGTGGGCGGCATCCTTCACGAGCTCGATCCGTTCGTGAAGATGGGTCACATGACCGACAAGCTTAAGGCCGGGGATTTCCAGGGCCTTAAGACGATGATCGAGAACGACGCGAAGATGGCCCAGGGGGTCATCTCGCTCTTCCCGGGCATCGGGACGGGCATCAGCGCGGCGATCAGCGCCGGCATCGGAATCCTCGACGGTGGCGGTGCGCTCGATATCGCGATCGAAACAGCCTACGGCGCGATCCCCATTCCCCCGGGCATTCGGCAGATCACCGACGCTGTGCTTGGCGCCATCCTCCAGCTCATTCACAACCCGCACAACCTCACGGACGCCTTGCTCGCGGGTGCGCGCAACGTGGTCCCCGCGGGGATGGCGCGGGACGTATTCGACACGCTCGCAAACCTGGTGATTCGGCATATGCCGATCGCCAAGGCAGGAGGACAGCTCGTCGACACGTACGTGCAGCGCTACGCGCCGGGCATCCCGCTCCACGGCGTCGGCGCGGCCATTGGGGGCGTGGTGGACGCGGCGGCGCACCACAAGGATCTCGGTTCCGCAGTGAGCGGCGCGGTGGGGGACGTGGCCCGGAAATCGGTGCCAGGGGCGCTTGGCGAGGGGATCGCGGGCGCGGCGAGCGTGGTCACCGCAGTTGCGCAGAAGAAGAACGTCGGCACGGCGATCGGCGACGCGGTGGGCAACGCGGCCCGCAAGGTCGCGCCCGGCGCTGTCGGCGAGGGACTCTCCGCCGCCGCGCACATCGCGGGCGCAGCGGCGCAGGGAAAGAACGTAGGCGCGGCGATCGGCGACGCGGCGGGCGGTGCGGCCCGGCAGATCGCGCCCGGAGCGCTGGGCGAGGCGCTCGCGGGAGGGGCGCACATCGCAGGCGCGGCGGCGGGAGGGAAGAACGTGCTCTCCGCTGCGGGGGACGTGGCCAGCAAGCTCGCTCCGGGAGTCGTCGGACCCGGAAGCCCGCTCCTCGCCGCGGGCAATGCCGTTACGAGGGTCGTTCCCTTTCCGATGCGGGATGCGGTCGCGAAGTACCTTCCGGCCGGCGTGGGTCAAGCGGCAGCGCCGTTCGCGGCCACTCTCGCGCACAGCGCGGGGAGCATCGGCAGCCCGGGGCAGGGGCGCGCGATCCCCCTCCCCTCCTCCTTCACCGCGGCCCTGCCGATGCTCCCCCCGGCGACCATGCCGGCCCGAAGCCCGCTCTTGCTCCCCGCCGCGCCCGCAGCGATCCATCCCGTGGGCGCGGCTCTCTCGGCCGCGCTGGGACTCTCTGACGGGGGGCACGGATCGACTCCCGTCGCGACGGTCGAGGACGCGGCGAAGGGACTTGTCCCGGGGGCAGCGGGCGCTCTGGCCGCGCAGGCGGCCGACCTCGGTGCCGCTTCCCTCGCCGCGCTCGGGGGGCAGTCATGAACGCCGCCTCTGGGAAGCGTCCCTACGCCACGGCGCGCGCGCACGACGTGAACTTCGGCGACAAGACGCTCCTGAAGGCCGACCAGCGCAAACCGCTCGCGGAGATCAGCGTTGCCGAAGCCAGCGCGTTCACCTGCTACGTGACCGCGCGCGTCGAGCCGCCCGACGCGCAGGCGTTTCCGGTAGTCGTGCTTGAGTGGGGCAACGGCGGCGCGTCGATCGCGGCCCGTGCGCTTCGCGTCTACCGCCGGCTCCGCGTCCCGGTCGTCGGGAGCACCGTCAGGATGAAGGGGTTCCTCGTGGACGCGAAGGGCGCTCCGCTCGCTCCGTCCTCAAAGGTGACGTGCAACTTCGTCGCCTTCATCGCGCCGGGCTCCGACGGCGAAACGCTCCGCAACACGCAATGGTCGTCACAGCACGGCGCTGAGGGGCTCGTGTCGAACGAACCCGAGCAGGTCGTCACGGTGCAAGGCTATCCCGCCGTCGCGGCTGCCCGCTGGCTCATGGTGTTCGACGCCATCGCGCGTCCCGCGAACGGCACTTACCCCGCGATGGCCGCTCCGGCGAGGCGCGCGTACCGCCTCGAGCGAAGCGACACGCAGGGGTTTCGCTACGGCGTCTATTGGGCCGCGAGCTCGACGCCGATGGTCCTCACGTTCGATCCCAGCGCGGACTTGCGCGTCGATGTGGAGGTGCTCACGTGATCCTCGATCCGGTCGCCATCGCTCGCTACGTCAACAAGGCGAACATCGTCACCGCCGCGTGGCGCGCGCTCTTCGGCGCGGTTCCCGCGAAGCACGCCGTCATCCTTTCGATGGCCGTGGCCGAGTTCGAGACGCACCTCGGCGACGCGGGAGGATCGTGGAAGGGGGAGCACAATTGGGGGGCGGTCCACAAACGATCGCTCAAGCAGGACGAGACCGCGAAGCTCGCGGCGAGCGGCATCTCCCCCACGGGCGGCGAGGCGGCCGTCGCGAGCGCCCGCGCGATCCTTCCTCCGGGGGCGCCCGACGAAGCGCTCCACATCGACGACTCGCCGAACGGAAAATACTTCGTCTGGTTCTGGGCGTTCCCCAACCATGTCGAGGCGGCGAAGAAGTACCTGACGACCCTCATCGCGAACCGCCCCGGCGTGCGTAGCGTCATCGACGCGGGCACGGCGGGCGACGTCGCGACGGCCATGTACCAGAGCAAATACTACAGCGGTGTCCACAAGGGCGACGACGCGGCGAACATCGCCGACTACGCGAAGAACGTCGCAACCAAGGCGCTCGCGATCGAGTCGGCGCTGTCGATGGCGGGGTGGGACCCGGCGCGCGCGGGAGAGCCCCTGGAAGACCCGTCGACGGTGAGCGTGCTTGCGAACCTCGCGGAGCAGAGGGCCGCTCAGGTCTCCCAGGCGACCCACGGCGCGGCCCCCATCCTCCTTCTCGGTTTGGTCCTCGGAGGCTTGGGCTTCGGTCTCATGCAGCTCGCGAAGCGCACGCCGACCACGGAGGCCGCGTGAGCATCCTGGGTCACCACAGCGTGGGCGAGCTGAGAGATTGGCTCGTCGATATCGATTTCCAGACGGCGCAGATCGGCGCGGCGTACGCGGCCTTTGCGCCCGCGTGGCAGGCGCAGGACCCCGCCGCGCACCACGAATGGGCCGCGGAGTGGAAGGCGCTCCAGGCGCGCTACGGCACTGCGCGCGCGCGAGCCGAGGGCGCCCTCCTCCGGTCGAAGCTCGACGTCGGCGTCCCCGACAGCGTGATCCCGGTCGAGGACGAGTGGCAGGCGGTCCTCCACGCGCTCGCCAAGACGCCCGGAGCGACGGTGAAGGGTGACTTTCAAGATCTCTACGGTCGCCTCGCGGCGGCGCAGGGGAAGCCCGTCGACTTCTCGAAAATGCCGCAGCCAACGGCGCCCGACGTCGATCTGAATGTCTTCAAGGCGACCGATGCGGTCATCCGAGCTGGCGAGGCCGCGGCGCGCGCGGTCACGCCGTCGAAGACGACCGGCACGCTGATTGTCGTCGGCCTCGGGCTCGCCCTGGGCGTCCTCCTCGCAACCAAGTCGGTGCTCCGATGAACGCCAAGCTCTCTCCCCTTCCGCTCTCGTTCCACGTCGAGAGCGACACGGTCACCGAGCTCGCCGCCTTTCTCGAAACCCAAGCGCGACAGGGCAGCGCTCGCATTGTGCTCGCGGAGAAGACCAGCGAGCAGAATCATCCCGTCGGCGAGTGGCAGCTCGAGGAGATGCTCGACGCGCGTTCGCTGGCCACGATCATTCACGGCGCGGCGGTCCGCGAAACGCAGGCGCTCCGCGAGTCGGCGGCGTACGGAGTCTTCGCGTTTCACTCGGACTCCCTCGCCATGGTGGGCCGGTTCGTCTTTCGAATCGAAGTGGGGAACGGGTTTGCGCCGAGCCGTACCAAGGCGGACGAGCACGGCATCATCGGGATGCTGATTAACCACACGGAGATCTCGGCGAAGCTCTCGCTCGGGCACTCGCGCGAGATCGTGGACCAGTACCAGACGCTCTTCGTCCAGCAGAACGTGCACGCCACGCGTCAGCTCGAGCAAGCCTACGCGCGAATCCGCGTTCTCGAAGAACGCGAGGCCATCGCAATCGAGACCCACGAGCGGCTGCAATCCCAGCTCATGGAGCGGCAGGCCGACATCGAGGCCAAGAAGCGAAACGACGATCGCAGGGACGAGATGCGGCGCTTCGGACTGGAGAAGCTCGGGATGTTTTTGCCGCTCGTGGCGGCGAAGTTGGGCGTGCCTGTCGCGGCGTCGGCGGGGGGCGCGGGGGCCGCCCCCGCGGCGCCGAACCAGACCGACGAGCTCATCGACAGCCTCATGCAGACGATGTCGGGCGAGCAGGCCAAGGCAATCGCGAACCTCCTCACGCAGGATCAGATGGTGCTCTTCATCCACCTCTACGAGGCCGCGCTCGGACGGATCGCGCAGAAGAAGCAAGCCGCCGCGGAGGCGCGCGCGCAGGCCGCATCGCCCGGCGACACGGCAACGTCGTCGGCACCCGACACGAACCCGCAACCTCCTCCGAAGGACAGCGCGCCATGAACGCGCGCGCGCAGTCGATCGTCACGGCCTCGTCCACCCTTCAACCCCGACTCGTCTCACCAAGAGGACCCACGCACATGAAGCATTTTCCGAAACCGCTCATCTCGTTCCGCAAGCTCCAAGGGGGCCAGTTCGGCACGCTCGACGTGCAGGCCACGACCCCGCACTCCGTCCAGCTCTCCCTGGGAAGCGACTTCATCTACCTCACCCGGCCGCAGTGGATCGCGCTTCGTTGCGCGGTGGATCGTTTCTTTCACTGCGAGACGGAGACGGTCATCGTGACCCAAGAGGGCGGCCGGCCCGTCATCTTCGAGGAGCGCGAGGAGGAGATCGAAGAGGAAGAGATCGCCCCGCCGCCGCCGCCCCCTCCGGCGCGGAGCCGCGCTGCTGGCGCTCGTCGGCGTACGGCCAACGGCTGATCGAAACGGCGGATCGAAAGGAGAACGGGCGATGGTCGCGGCAAATACCTTGGGGACGCGTGCGGGAGCCTACGGGACGGCAGGCCGTACCTCCGCCGAAGCGCGTCTTGCGGAGCTCCGTCAGAAGCTCCGCGAGGCGCTCGCGCAAAAGCAGCTCCGAATGAAGGAGTTTGTCGAGACGTGCAAAGCTGACCGGCGTGCGGTCCGCGAGCACGTGCGCGAGATGCGCGCCCGATCGCTTCGTGACTTGAAGGATCAGATCCAGGCTGCGCGCGGCGCCGCAAAGCTGACGCGGCTGACGCGGCTCGCGGAAGTGCGTCAGGTCGCGGGCGGTCCCGTGCAGCAGGCGCGAGCCGCAGCGGCCGTCGAGAGAGCGCACCAAGGGGAGCTCGCGCGGCTCGAGCGAGAAGAGCGCTCGCGGCGCATCGAGATCCGTCTCGCGCACGATCGCTCGCTCGCGGCAGGAGCGCTGCGGTCCGCGATCTTCGGCAAGCTTGCGCCTCTCTTCGAGCGCGGCGTGGCTCCGGCTCCCGGGGAGTCTCGCGCCGAGGCCATTCTCCGCTTCGCCGAGCGGAACCCGGAGAAGGCGCACGCCGTCGTCGAGCCGGCCGTGCACCGCAAGGTCGAGGAGACCAAGCGCGCGGTCGTCGAGGCGGAGCGCTCGGTGCGGGCGGCAGGCGGCGACGTTCGCGTCGGGACGCGCCCATCTCCCACGGAGACGCGCGATCGGCGGGATCGGCAGCAGCGCGCCGCGGCGCAGGGGGCGTGGCCTCTGCCGGGCCAGCAGCGCGTCGGGCCCGTGGCCCCAACGTCGATCGGGCGAAGTGACGGCGGACGGGGCCCCTCGAACGACACGACGCTCGACAGGGCGCGCGCAGTTGCCGCCGCGATCGGATCGCTCGGCGACGTCGTGCGCGAAGGGGCAAGCGAGCGCGCGAAGGCTGGCGCCCCGTCGGACGGAATTGCGGACAACGTGATGGCGGCGATTGCGCGCGACGCGGAGAGCGGCGGCAAGACTCCCCGGAAGCCCAGCAAAGCCAAGGCCGCGAAGCCGCCCAAGGCGACGGCGCCGAAGCGACCGAAGCCCGCGAAAACGCCCAAGCCCCCCAAGCCGCCCAAGTCGAAAGCGGCGACGCCAAGCGCGCCGGCCGAGAGGAAGAAGGGTCAGATTCCGCGGAGCGGCGGACCAGGGATTGCTCTCGCGGATCTCCTTCAAGAGCGCGACGAAATCGCGGCGGCGAAGGGCGCGAAGACCAAGGGCGCGCGCGGCAAGCGCGGCCCCGCGAAGAAGGTCGCCGCGAAGAAGTCGTCATCCGCCCCGGCCGCGCCACCCGCGCCAGGAAAGGGCGGCTCACCGTCGGTGAGCTACGCCGCGTGGTGCGAGCTCGTGTCGCAGGCGGCGGGAAAGCACGGGAGGCGAATCGCGTTCGGAGTCGAGACGCACGACGCGTGGAGAGACGGCACGAGCGCGGAGGCCTTCGTGCTGACGCAGCCGACCACGACGCAAGCGTCGCCGGCCGCGATCATTCGAGACGTCCGTAGCAGCAGCGTCGCCGCGAGTGGGGGCGCGCGAGCGCCTCTCGCGATGGTGAAGGGGGGAAAGGTTCCGGGTGCGTCCTCGTCGGAGAGCGCGACGAAGGGCCCCGTCCTGGTCACCTCGAAGGTCGAGGACCGCGTCCAACCGTTCAAGGTGCGCGCGAGCTGCGGGCACGTCGAGGTGCGCTCGATGCGCGCCGCGACCGCGGGCGTGCCGTACTCGCCCGACGTCATCCTGGAGGCGCCCAACGGCCGCGCGTGCGACGCCTGCGAAGCGAAGGAGAAGCAGTCCAAGGCGGCGGTCGCGCCGGGCACGAAGCCGGACTTCGGCGCGAACGCTCCGAACCCCGCGCCGAAGAGGGACGACGTCAAAGCGCCGGAGCTGAGGGACACGGCCGAGATCGCGAAGCGGATCCGCGCGGACATCGCGGACGCCGTGCGCACGAAGAAGCTGCCGAAAGGGACCTACTCGGTACGCACGAGCAAGTATTCGATGGGATCGTCGATCGACGTCATCGCCTCGAAGCTCCCCTTCCCTCTCCTGAACCCCGCGGCGTTCCGCCTGGAGCAGGGCTCGAGCGATGTCTCGTTTAATCGAGACAGCTTTTCCACGCGCTACACGCCGCAGGCGGAAAGCGTCCTTGCGGCGTTGAACGCGATCGTCGGCGCGTACCACTGGGATCGCTCCGATCCGGTGACCGACTACTACAACGAGCGTTTCGGTCGCGACGTAAAACTCGACACCGCCAAGGAGTGGGAGCGGATCAACGAAGCGAAGCGCGCCGAGGCGCGCGCGCCGTCGACGCCGGCGTCGACCCCCCCGAGCACAGGGGGCGCCCCCTCGGTGCTCCCCTCCCCTCGTCGCGTCGAGGCACCGAAGTCCGAGAAGCCTGAGAAGCCCAAGGGGCGCACGGGCGCTGGGCGGCCGAAGGCGAAGACGCAGCAGACCCTCGACACGGACTCGCCTCTCTTTGCTGGCGCACCCCGGTTTGTCGGTGCGCCCACGGCGGCCGCGGAAGGGCCGACGAAGAGCGAGGAGTCGACGAAGAGCGAGGAAGGAGGAAGCGCGCCGTGACCACGAACCATGAGATCCCCCTAACCGCCGCGGAGCTGCGCGCGGCGGCTCGGAACCACAAGCAGGCCGCGCGCGAACGCCTCGCAGGCCTCCGCGTGAAGCTTCGCGACGCGCTGGCGACGAAGAAAGCTCGGATGAAGGAGCTCGTCGAGGAGTGCAAGCAGGAGCGCCTCGCCGTCCGCGGCGCGATCTTCGCGATGCGCGAGAACGCGCTCGCCGG
>Ga0302320_10028324_pt1 | contig 10756 bp, 4 predicted proteins | sample Bog_T0_3_FD_202130 | JGI IMG/M metagenome (GOLD analysis project Ga0302320, IMG submission 202130) | Peat permafrost microbial communities from Stordalen Mire near Abisko, Sweden - Bog_T0_3 | ecosystem: Environmental > Terrestrial > Soil > Wetlands > Peat | place: Sweden: Abisko, Stordalen Mire... | reverse complement strand
AGCTTGCTGATGGCGTCAATGCTTCCGGCGGTCAGCGGCATTAAGGCTGTGGCTCGGCCTTGGTGAAGCTTGGCACCATCTCGATCTGTTTGCGCAGGGCCTCCAATTCGTGATGGGTGTAGCGCTCATGGACGGCGCTTTTGTGCCCTGACAGCTTCATCCGGATCTCCTTGGCCACTCCGCGATTGGCCTGCTCGCTGATTGCCGTGTGCCTAAGGCTGTGGAATCCCAATTCAAAAAACCGACGGCCTTTGCCTTCCTTCCGGTCCTGCCTCTCCCCCTCGGTCACGATGCCGGCCTTGTGCATGAGTTTCCGGAAGGTTTCGCTCAATCCGGTCCGGCCGCCCAATCTTCGCTGGGAAAGCACAGGAAACAGCGGGGACTTGGGATTGTTGTTCTGGACGGGCAGGGAACTGATGTAGTCGATCAAGTCCGGGTGCAGCGGATATTCCTCAGCCTGGGCATTGGCAGCATTTCTGGTTTTCTGGGGCCGCAAAATCAACGACCGCCGCTCGGCATTTACATGTTCCCAAGTAAGCCGGGCGGCATCTCCCAATCGCAAGCCGTGGCAGACCCCCAGCAAGATCATCCCCTTCCATTCGTCATCCACCACCTTGAACAAATCTGCGATCTGGGTCCGGCTGAAGGTCGTCCGGCTTTGGCGGTCGGCCGGCAGCAAGTCAACGGCATCGGCCGGATTTGAGAGGATGATGCCTTGCCGCCGCGCCAGATTTAACGGAATGCGCAGTGTCTTCACCACCATATTGGCCGTGCCGTTCGATTTGCCCTCCTTGACCTGCTGATCCCGAAAGACCGCAATGTCAGCGGGGCGGATATTCCCAAGATTTGTTGCCGCCCGCCCGCCGAGATGCTTTATGAACTGTTCGATGACATAGCGATATCGGTTGGTGGTTCCCTTGGCCTTGGTCATTTCCTTGCTCTCAATCCAGCTCAACAGGAATTTTTCAGTGGTGGAAAACTCGATTGGTTCCATGCCCGCTCTCACCGCGATGTCGCTGATGACCTTGCGGGCTTGTGCTTCGGTGAAATTCCCTTTACGGGCCTGGTCGGCGGAGGACTCCCATTTCAGGCAAATCTCCATGGCCCCGTCCCGGTCGGTCTTGCCGGTGCTTCGTTGGGCACGGGAATTGTCCGGGCGTGTATAACAGCACACCCAGATTTTGCTGCCCGGACGTTTGCGCAAGCTGGCCATACCTAACAACAATACTAACAACGGCACGGGTGTCAATACTGTTCACAGATGCCTAAAAATAAGGGATTCAAGCACTTGCGCGGGGTGGTTACGAATCGTAGGTTCGAAACCTACAGCGCGCACCATCCTCGGTTTGCCAATGGACCGGGCTGTGCGTTGCGAGCCGGGTTGAACCGGCGGCCGCATTCCGGTTGCTTAAACCCGTCGGCTGAACCACAGTGACGATATGGATTCTGAAATCTTTCGTGCCAGCCGCTTGACGAGCGGAAATCATCTCTTTCCCACGGTCATCGAGGTGACCGACCGGGCCGTCATCCGCCACAAGCGTTCGTGGTTCCGCAAGGACCTGATCAGCATCAGCATCAGCAAGGTCGCCTCCGTCCACATTAAGACGGGGCTCGTCTGGTCGGACATCCTGATTGAATCCAGCGGTGGCACCGACCCGCTGACCAGCCACGGCCACACCAAGGCGGACGCCCAGCGCATTCGCGCGCTGGTGGAGGAAGCCCAGGGAGTTCAGAGCGCCCCGGGGAAGATGCAGCCGGAGCCAGGCAGTTGAAAGAGAGCTGACCAGGGATGACGCGGATTTTGGAAAAAGCTGAGCCAAGCTAATCGGTCGTAATCCGGAGCACGGTGACCGAATTGCCGGGAAAGGTCTGCTGGATGGCTGATCCGGTAAAGGCCAGCTTCAACTTTTTGGGCGAAACCTTGAGGGGCTGTTCGAGGGTGTTCTCATCCCGGGGATCCGCCGAGGTCAGCACGGTGGCGATGGCGGCGCCGCGCCAGTGGTTGGTGCCGCTCAGATTTAGCGCGGTGGAAACGGGCTGGGCGGAGCCGTTGACAATCTTGAGGATGAGGTCGCCGGAACGGGTTTCGCGCGTCGCGCTGGCGAACAGGCTTTTCAGCGGCTGATAGGCCACGTCGTGAATGAGTTTTCCATCGCGCCAGCATTGAATGTGGTTGCCGTTCACGTCCAACCGGAGGTCATACCAGCGGTTGGTTTCAATCTGGCCGTCGGTGCGATCCATCACTTTGTCCCCGATTTCGACGGCATCGGTGGAATTCTCCCAGCCGCCCAGGTTCCACCAATGCTTGACCTCGTCGCCGCTCATGCGGAAAAGAATGAGGAAGCCTTCGTGGCCGGAAATTTTCCGGGCCTTGAGGGTGAGGGAATAATTCTTCCAGGACGGATCCCCCGCCAGGGCGCGCACATTTTCAGCCAAGTCATCCTGGCGCAAAGTGCCGTCCACCGCGTGCCATTGTCCGCCGGTCAGGCGCCAGCCGGCGGGGCCCTGGCTGAAATCGGAGGTGAACAAAATCCGGCCGTCCGGCGAGGTCACTTTTATGTCCCGGTATTCGGCCACCGTGCGCCAGGTGCCCACGCCGATGCCCCCGGCGCTCAGGCCGTCCTCCGACGGCGGGGCGTCCACCGTGACGGGCAGGACCACATCCCCACGATTCCGGGCGAACATCTGCTGCACGTAATAACTGGGAATGCCGTACCACTGCGCGCTGTCGAAGTTGATGAGATCGGGGTTCCAGGCGCGGTGGTTCAGGTTCACAAACAACGGCGCGTAGCTGGCCATGGCGACGATGTCCGCGTTGCGTTCCAGGCCGGTCATGAACGCCGCCTCGCCCACCGCGGCGCGCAGGTTGCCCTGACCGGCATTCTGCGTGACCGCGTACTCCCCGACAAAAATCTTCGGCCCATGGCGGTCGTAAAGATCATACTGATCCGCCCGGTTCATGAACGATTCCGGGGATTCATAATAGTGTTCATCAACGAAGTCCGGTTTGGGGGCGGACGGATACGGCCGGCCTCGCAGATCGGTGGTCATGATGAGCTGCATTGCCGGGGCGTGGGCGCGGATGGCGTTGGCCAGCAGCGCCCAGCGTTCAGCGTACTCGGGACCGCCATTCTCATTGCCAATCTCCATGTACCGCAGATGAAAGGGCGCCGGATGCCCGGCCCGGGCCCGCTGGGCGCCCCAGGGGGAGTTGGTGGGGCCGTTGGCAAAGTCAATGGCGTCCAAGGCGTCCTGCACCCATTGGTCCATCCGGGCCAGCGGCACGCTGTCGCGCAGGGACATGCCGCAATTCACGCCAAACAGCGGTTCCGCCCCCAGGTCCTCGCATAGTTGCAGATATTCAAAAAACCCAAGCCCCTGCGTGGTGTTGTAACCCCAGGTGTTCCAGAGCGGCTGGCGTGCATCCAGCGGGCCGACGGTCGTCTTCCAACGATACATATGCGCCTGGTCATCGCCTTCAATCCAGTTGCCGCCCGGGAACCGCAGGAACGCCGGCTGCAGCGCAGCCAGCGATTCGCCCAGATCGGTCCGCAAACCGTGACCCCGCCAGGTGCTTTCCGGCATCAAGGAAACCATGTCCAGAAAAAGCACCCCGGTGCCATCGGAAGAGATTTGCAGCCGGGCTTTGGGGTCGCCGTCCGCCGCCCGCAGTTCCAGGGTGTGATACGCCCATTGGTTGGAAAGTCCCTGAATGGAGCCGGAAGCCAGTTCCTCGCCCGTGGGAGTCAGCAGGGTCACATTCAGCGGGGTGTCAAACCCGGCTTCCGTGCGCGCCGCCAGGGTCAGCCGGTAAACGCCGCCCTTGACGATGTTCATGCCCCAATAACCGGCGTTTTCCAGACTGAAGGTGCCGTTGGCCTGGATGCGCAGACTGTGGGGGTTGGCCGGATTCAGGGGCTGGCGGCTGTCAATGGCGGCCGTGCCGCCGCCCCCGGGCGGAGTGATGAAGGTCCAATATTCCGGCCGGTCGGAATCCTCGAAGGACCGGTTGCGCACCAGTTCGGGATACAACCCGCCGTCGGCGGATAGATTGATGTCCTCAAAGAAGATGCCCCATAACAGCGGTGAGACCGCATGGCCCGGCTGATCCGCCGCCACGGTGATGGTGGCCTGGGCGAAAGAAGTTTGGACCAGCAGGCAGCCGGCGGCCGCGGCCGCCAGGAACAATCCGGCAGGATTTGATGGACTCATAGGTGATCTGTTATTTCAAACACGATGGTTGGCGGTTCAATGGAGAGTGTGGATCGAAATGATCATGGGTTCAAGGATGCTCCAGGCGGAAGAACACCGCACCGTTAAGAGGATTGACCGGCTCAAACATCAGGTTGGTGGCGGCGGACCCCGCCAGGTTCTGCCAGTTGGTGCCCAGCCCGACATTCAAGCCGTTCGTTTGCGCCTGTAAAATCCAGCCCAGATGATCCGCCGGCCAAAACAGCTGCACGGTGTTGCCGCCCACGACACTCAAAACGAGGTTGGTCGCGCTCACGGCCAGCGGCGTGGCCGTGACTTCGGATGAAAAGGCCGACTCCACGCCAAACGTGTTCATCGCCGTGAGGACATAGTAATAAGAAATACCGTTGGTGACAGCACTGTCAATGTAACCGTCATGGATGAGGGCGGAGGCGATGCGGGCGTAAGGGCCGCCGGTGACGTTGCTCCGATACACGTTAAAATACGGCGCGCCGCCGCCGGTCCAATCCAGGGTGACATTCCCATCCCCGGGCCCGACGGCCAGAATGACCGGCGCCGGCGGAATGTTCGTGTTGACCGTGACCGGCTGCCAGGGCTTGACGAAACGCCACTCGGTGGCGGTGGTTTGCGTCGAAGAACTTACCAGGCTGAAAGTGACGGCCCCGGCGCTGCCGGCGCCGGCGAGGTTGTGGCCCTGCGCCGGATTGCTGATGTAATAGTAGCCGCTGCTGTTGGGTCCGGTGAAGGCCCATTCCACACTGGTCCCGGTCGTGCCCATCGGGGCCAGTCCCACCCCGCCGTTGGCGTCGCTGAGCCGACGGTAATCGTTCAAGGAGATGATGTAATAATTGCCATCGGCGGCGGCCAGCAGCGCCCATTCGGTGGCGGCATTGCGGGTGTAGATGGTGGCCGCCTGCGGGATGCCCAGGGTGTTGGTGTCAGCCAGGCGGAAGCTGGTGCCCAGATTGTGGATGTGGTAGGGGATCTCGGCGTGCAGCGTCTCATCGCCGTCCCAGGTCGCGTACAGTTCGCCGTAGGGGGACAGCGTGGCCCCGTCGGCCAGGAAGATATTGCCCCGATAACCATTATCCACCCAGGGTTCGTCCGCATTGGAGTTGCTGAAGGGGAAAACCGCGTACCGCACCAGCCAGTTCAAATTTTCCGCCTGCCACATAAACTCGGCCAGAAAATTGTAGTCGTCGTTCTCCGACCAGCACTGGCAGCCGCTCCAGTCCACGGGCGAAAATTCGGTCAGCCAGACGGGATGGCCGTAGGTGTTGTAGACGCTTTGCAGGTCGCTGATGAGCGAGCCGGCGTCCGGGAGGACATACTCATGCACGGCGGTGTAATCCACGCGATAGTTGTTGGCGGCGATGAGGCTGAAAAAGTTGTTTTCCCAGGCGTCTTCGGTGTTTTGCGTTCCAGGGCTGACCAGCGGCACGTTCAGGGCCTCGAGCCCCGGCCACATGCCGATCACGTCTGTGGCGCTCAGGTTCGCCTGGCTGGCGTTGTCCGGCTCATTGGCGCATAACAGGTATGCGGGTTGGCTTTGGTCAACCCAGCCCGGAGCCAGCGTCTGGGCGGCGCTCAAAGGCTCCCAATAGGTGGCGTCATAGACCATCGGCACAAAATCAAAATATGACGGCTCGGAGGCGCTGGTGCCGTCGTCGTAATTGTACGCCCAGGAGGTTTGCAGTTCCGACTGATAGGGCGGCCCTTCATATCCGGCGGTTCCCTTTTTGGGGAAATGGGTCTGATAAACAAACTGCCAGAGTTGAAAGGCGCTGGCGGAGGGGGGGCGCAGGGTGACCTTGGCCGGACTGCCGTTGTCCGTTTGCAGGACCAGATTGGTGGCGGCGTTAAAAATCCGGTGGTAACCGCCGCCGGCGTTCACGAAATACCATTGCTGCGAGGGTTGCGCGGTGTAGCTTGACACGGTGGCCACGGCGCTGCCGGGTGCCTTGGCGCCGTTGAGGGAACCCAGGCACAACCAACTGGATTCCTGGCGCAGACGGAAGGTGGCGTTGTTCAAGTTGTAGAGCAGTTCAAATTGCTGCTGGGCCGCCGTGTTGGTGGCCACCGCCTGGCTGGCGCCGCCGGGGCCGGCCACCAGATGGTTGCCATTCCCCTGGTTGACCACCGTCCAGAAACCGTCGCCGAAGGTGGTAAACGTGAATTGATTGGTGGCCAGGCCGGCCACCGCCACGCTTTGGGTGGCCAGCAAACCGCCATAGGCCGCGATCACATGGGCCGTGGCACCGGGGGTGATGGCGGTGACCAGCCCGGCGGCGGTCACGCTGAGCACATTCGTATTATCTGTATACACGGTCGGCGAACCATAAGTCCACAGGTTCACATTCGTGACATTCGCGAAATTGCCCGTGACCAGCGCCGATTGCGTGGCCCCGGCGGCCATCTGGTTGGTGACCGCCAACCGTACGGAGACCAGCGGCCCCGCGTTGGTGACGATCCGGGCCGCGCCGGCGGCGGCATCCAGCGCGATTTGCGGCGCGCTCAACACCCCGTTGTAGATGCGGAACTCATCCACCTTGATGGGGGCATAGGGGTCGGCGGTGTACAGCGACCGGCCGAGATAACTGTAAACATCGGACACCGCGCTCAGTGGCTCCGTTTCCGCGTTGTTCACCCCGGCCAGAACGCCGTTGGTGTAAACCGCCAGATCGCCCGCCGGTGGATTAAAAATGGCCACGACCTGCAGGTTCGTCCGGCCGGACCAGCCGCTGCAGGCGGCATTTTGTTCGAACTCCCAACCGGGATCCCCGTTGCTGATGGTAATCCGCGCGGCCTGGGGCGCGCAGAAGACGTAGTCTTCCCCGGCCCCGCCACTGTCGGTGTTTCCCAAGGAAAACAAATAACAATTCGCCGGCAGCGTGCCATAATCGGCCCAGGCCTCGAGGGTGACCGCCGCATAACCCGAGAGGAGTCCGGCCGGAAGATTGACGTAAGTGCCATTGGTGCCGTTCAGCACCACCTGGCCGCCGGTGAGGACGGCCCCGCCTTTGAGCGTGCCATTGGCCGCCGCCACCACATCCGTAAGGGTGGTGCTGCCGTTGGGCTCGTTGAAGGCGCTGTAACGGTGGGCCAGAATTTGGGCGGAGGCGGCCCACGGCGCAAACAACGAAAACACGGAACTCCAAAATGTTACCCGTCCTGCAATTTGGCTCGCTTTTTTCACATTATGCTTTCAATCACTGAAAAGTCACCCTTCCATCATCCTTCGCCCGCGCGCTTTGTAAATTCTCAATTTTCGTTCCAAACTCATTCGCTAAAAACAGGCGGGGACGTCGTCAGCAGAGACGACATCCCCGCCCTCAACCTGACCAAGGAGAACCCAGACCCCGGTCAAACCCTGTGCTTACGGATGACGCAGCCGGAAGAACACCGTCGGTTCCGCCGGATTGATGGTGATCACACTGCTGGTGCCCGCGGCGCTGCCGCCCACATCCACCCAATTCGTTGAGAGACCCACGCTCAGACGGTTGGTCTGCGCCTGGAGAATCCAGCCGAGATGGTCCGCCGGCCAGGTGATCGTCAGGGTCGTGCCATTGCCGGTCACGCGGGCTGTGAGGTTCGTCGGATTGCCGGCGATGGGCACCCCCACCTGCAAGCTGCCCGAGCCGGTGAGGTAGGGTGAACCCGTGGTGCTGTTATAGAACCCAGCAGGCTGGCTCACCCCGTTCAGCACGAGGGCCGCCACGGTGTTGGTCACCGCGAAGTTCAACTGCAACACCGCGCCACCGGCCACCGTCACCGTGGAACCGGCCGCCAGCACCGCCTGGGCGAGTTCCAACGTTCCGGCGCTGACGGTGGTGTTGCCGGTGTAGCTGTTCGCACCGGTCAGGGTCGTGACCCCGGAGCCGATGACCGTGAGCCCGCCGCTGGTGTTGGCCGTGGGCGCCGCGCCCGTGATGACGGCCGGCGTGGCGGCCCCGCCGCCGCTCACCAGGAACACCGGCGCCGCCGTGTAGTTCACCCCCGGACAGGTGATCACCACATTGGTCACCGTGCCCGTCAGCGGGTTGATTTGCGCAATCGCCGTCGCCCCGGTGCCCGTGGTGTCATTCACCGCATTGGTCACCAGGATGATCGGCGGGGCGATGTAGCCTGCGCCGCCGCTGGTGATGGTGGGCTTGGTGTTCACGCCGTTGCCGGTGGGTGCCAGCAGCGGTTCGACAATGGTGATCGCGTTGCCCTGATTGTCAATCGTCGCCCCCCCGCCGTAAATGTAGGCGCTCGTCACCCCAATAAACCCGGCGTTGGCCCCGTTGGCCTGCAAGGTGCCCCCGTTGAAGTTGACCGTCCCGGGACCAAACACCGCCGCCGCCTCCAGGAGACCACCGTTCAGGTTCAAAATCGCCGTGTCGGTCGCTCTGAAATTTACCCCGTCAATCGTGCTCGTCAGGCTGCCGCCCAGGACGTTGATGATCGAGGTTTGACCCGAACCGGACAACTGCCAGTTACAGCCGATGGCGTTCCCCGCGCCGCCATAGGTGAGGGAGCCGCTGTAAACATTCAGGATGCCGGTTTCGGGTCCGCCACCGCGCGCCAGCGTAATCCAGCCCGTGTTGTTGATGGTGGCCCCATTGACCTCGAAGATGCCGTCGCCGGTGCCCGTGGGCGGCCAGACGTCGGGGTTGCTTTCACCGCCAATGGAGATGCCATCCGTGTTCAGGGTCCCCTCGAGGGCGTCATAATAGCCATAGCTGCCCGTGACATTGCCGACGTTGAGCAGGTCGCCCGTGCCACCGGCCAGGGTCACCGTGCCGCCGGTTTGATAAACCGCGCCCGCGGCGCCGTTGACATTACCGACAAACAAGTTGCTGGCGGTGAGCGTGCCGCTGATGTTCAGCACGGCCTTGCCGGCGGCGCTGCCCACGGTGGCATAACTGGGACTGGCTGTCCCCGCAATGTCAAGCGTACCGGCGGCCACCAGCGTGGGTCCGGTATAGGTGTTGTTGCCGGTCAGACTCACCACGCCGCCGCCACCCTTGGTCAACCCGCCGCCGGCGTCAGCCACCGTCACGTTCAGGGTCTGGGGGTTGGCCGAGTTGTTAATGATCGAGCCGCCGCCGGAAATCGTGAGCGTGCTGCCGTTAACGGACCCGATGACAAAGCTGCCGGCGTTGTTGCTGAAGGTCAGCGACGGGACGGTGTAGTTGGTTTCCAAATTCGGCAGCAGTCCCGCCGAGCCGGCAAACGTCAGCGCGTCGCCGCTGTAGGCGGCGGCATAACCGCCCTGCCAGTTCGCCGACGTGCCCCAGTTCTCATTGCCACCGCCGCCTTTCCACACTTCCCCCGTCGTGACAATGGTCAGCGAAATGCCGGTCGAACCGGTCGAGGGCGTGTTGTCCGTCACCGTTACGGTCAAAGTCACCGGGCCGGGAGCGGCCGTGGGCGGGACGGTGATGCTGTTCGTGAAAGTATTGCTCACATTCGAGCGCACCAGCGAAACCACTGAGCCGCCCAGCGGACTCGCATCAATCGTGACCCCGGTGATGTTCCCGCTGCCCGGAATGACGTTCGCCGTGATCCGCGTCGTCTGGTAGCTCTCCAGCGTCGTCGGACTGGCCGAAGCGGTCACGCTCGGAGCCGAAACGGCCGCGTTGTAATGCAGCGTGACGGCGTTGGCGCCGGTCACAATCGAGTAGTGACCCGCGTTGACCGGCAAAACATCCCAGATCGGCGCGCTGGCAAAGCTGCCGGATACGCCGCCGGGAGCGCTGATCAGCACATAATCCGCCGGCGCCAGGCTGGCTGAAGTGCTGGGCGCCCTAAGATGGATGTTGTTGTTGTTCGCGGTCAGGGTGCCATCCACAACAATCTGGTCGTTCGGGCCGCCAGAGACCGTCCCCAGATTCAGGTAACAGGCCGCGCCGGAGACCAGGGTCAGATTGCTATTGAAGGTATTGGTCCCATAAGCCCCCGCCGGACCGGCGGCGATGCCGGAACCCGCCGTGGTGGTCACCGACCCGTTGACCGTGCCGTCGCCCGACAAGAACTGGCCACCGCCCAAGGTGAAGGCCGCCGTCAACCCCGAGACATCAAACGTCGCCCCGCTGTCCACCATGATGTTGGTCGAGTCGCTGATTGACCCCCCGCCGGTCAACAACAGCGTGCAATTGGTGATCACCGTGGCGCCCGTGTAGGTGTTCGCACCGGTGAGGGTCAACGTCCCGCCGCCGACCGAGTCGGTGACGGCCAGGCCGCCGCTGATGTTGGCCGTGGGTGCCGCGCCCGTAATGATGGCCGGCGTGGTGGCCCCGCCGCCGATCACCAGAAACGTCGGCGGCGCCGTGTAGTTAACCCCCGGACAGGTGATGCTAATGTTGGTCACGGTGCCCAACAGCGGGTTGATTTGCGCAATGGCCGTCGCCCCGGCGCCCGTGGTGTCGCCCACGGCATTGGTCACCAGGATGATCGGCGGGGCAATGTAGCCGGCCCCGCCGCTGGTGACGCTGGCGCTGGAGATGCCGTTGCCCGTGGGTGCCAACAGCGGCTGGGCGATGGTGATGATCTGGCCGTG
>Ga0302320_10028323_pt1 | contig 10756 bp, 9 predicted proteins | sample Bog_T0_3_FD_202130 | JGI IMG/M metagenome (GOLD analysis project Ga0302320, IMG submission 202130) | Peat permafrost microbial communities from Stordalen Mire near Abisko, Sweden - Bog_T0_3 | ecosystem: Environmental > Terrestrial > Soil > Wetlands > Peat | place: Sweden: Abisko, Stordalen Mire... | reverse complement strand
GGGGAAGCCCACGAAAGTACAAGCCCCAATGGATGTATTTACGGGCCATGTCGGCGGCGGTGACCATCGGCAATTCGGGGCACGGGTCGAAAAGATTTTTCGGCTGAGCCTCGATTTCGTCCTCGCCGCCATCGTCGAAGTGTTGCGGTTCTACATCGGGCTGATGCGGGCGGGCACGCTCGCTCGCGTCATGCGCGGCCTGATTCCATTTTTCGCGGACATTGCAGGATCGCCAATGCTTGGCTTCTCCTACGCTCGTCAGTGGGCAACCTGCCCTTGCGTTATCGCTCATCGTCGCCCTCGAAATGTGAAGTTCGCGGGCCATTTGTGCTTGGGTCAATGCTGGCATGATCTATCCTTTCGGTGTTTGGTTGTTCGGTTTTGTAACGTTTGTTTTGGAAATCCGTACACAGGCGGACATAGAGCATGACGAGATAACCGCTGCGAGGGGGGGCCAAATTAGATGGTGGCCATGCCGGGGTGGGGTGGCTTGCGCCTTGCTGCTTTCCCCCTTCCCTTTATCGGGTGTTTCCTGCTTCGGCTGGCATGAGGGTAACTCACTCGCACCCTCACCATCATCTCTCGCCCTTTCTATATAAGGGCGATGATGGTAGGAGGGTAACGCCATCCTATGAGGGTAAATGATGGCAAATGATGATGCGGGTAAGTCAGGCTTTCTCATACATTCCCATGAGTCCTTTCCGCGCGTATTTGGGCACAAGCTTCTTGATGGTCCTTTCGGCCTGAGCCTCCTTAACGTGCTTGACCCGCATTACCGCCTGCTTCAGTTCGCTGTACCGTAACGCGGCCTTGCCGTTGAAAATCTCGTCAACGATGGCTTGCATGGTGAAGTCATCCGTCTCGGCTTTTTCAGTTTGAGCCGTGCCGCAAGATAGGTGCATACCGGCGGCGTCATCCCATTGGAAGCGCGGGCCGCTGGCCTTGGCGATGTGACATGAACGCGAGCGTTCCGTGTACATGGTTACAATGCCGTCCGCGTCTTTCGACAAGGAAAGGTTAGTCTCAGCTTTTCGGGCTAGCTCGCTTCCGAGGTGTCCGCGTGTCTTGCCGCTTTCGGTGCCAGGATTCTCATGCAAGGAAACGATTATCGGGCAACCGAATTGCGCGGCGGCACGATTCAATCGTGACACAAGCGCGAAGGCTTCCGCGCTGTCGTTTGGATCGTGGCACATATCGGCAACGCCATCGACACTCGCACCCGAAAGCCTGCCGTGCTCTTTGCTGGCGCGTTCAAGCTCGGCAAAAAACAATTCCCGGCGTTCGTCTATGTCGAGGTGAACGGTGGAATAGGAGCGCAACCATTCCGGCGGTGCATCTAACCCGGCGCGGCGTAGGCTTGTCCGAATTGCCTTATCAAAATCAAATGGGCTTTGCTCTGTGTCGAGGTGTATCCACGCGCCACCCGTCCAAGCACCGGTGAAGCCAAGGCAATCACCTTTCGGCGTCATCATGGAAGCAAGCGCGGCCATCTTGACGCTTGTCTTGGCGGCCTTCACTTGTGCGGAAATGACGGTCAAATTTCCCGGCGTGCTTAGTCCCTGTCCGCACAAGGAAATGACCGGAACGGGTTTTTCTGGCGGGTGATTAACGTCGAATCGGCCTTTGTCGAGACGCGCAAAATCCAGTCCTTTCGACTCGGGCGCGGGTGCGGCGGCATCGTCCACGCTGACAAGTGGGAAAACGGCGGTTTCATTCATGGTAAAATCTCCCAGACATCCCGGCGGGCCTCGAAGTCATCCGGGTCGAGTGCCAGCAAGTCGTTTAAATCTTCGACGGGCAAGCCGTCAACTTTCCGCAAGCCGTCGAATCGGAAGCCGTCAATTTTCGCCGCGCCAGCCTCTAGGATGGCTTTTCCCCATGCTTTCCCGGCCTCCATGCCTGCTGTATCGCGGTGGCAGTAGACACGCACCCGCTTTCCCTTTAACGGAAGCCAGGCGGCTACACTTGGCCGATTGCCTGCCCCTAGCATGGCAACGGCGGCAACGTCCTGCCTGCCCTCTGCCCACATGCACCCATGCGCGGCGAGCAAGTCCGGGCCTCCCTCGACAATCGCCACGGCGGGAAACTCTGTGGCCTCGCGCAAGCCGATAGGGATTCCGGCGCGGCTTCCCGGCAACGTGATTGCCTTCCGGCTCTCGCCTTCGACAATGAACGGCAAGCCGTCCATCCGGCGGGCCTGGGCGTTCAATCGGCGCGAGTCAGTCACGATCCAGCAAGGGAAATTGCGCCTATCGGCAAAGCGCAATAAACCGCGTTCGCTGGCAAGCTCGATGCCCTCGATGGCAATGCCGCGCAAATTCGAGACGGTGAGAAAATCGCAATGGCTCCCGGTTTCAAAGTCTGGCCAGCTCGCACGCTTGCGGGCCGCGTCGTCATCCGGTTTGCTCTTCCCGGCAAAGGGAGTTGGCGGCGAGCCAAGCTCCGGCCTCAACTGAATTATTCGGGCGTTGTGTGCCTTGTCCTTCCCGGCGGCGATGCAATGAAACTTGCCGGATGGAAACACGGTCAAGTTATCGCCAGCGGTGTCCTTACCAAGCTCCGCGCACGCTGGGCATCGTTCCGTTTTGACGGCGGCGCTCACTTCTCACCTCGCAGTTCTGCCGACAATTCCGAGAGCCATGCCCGCGCAGCGGCGACGTGCTGTTGAAACGACCGTTGCGAGATTTTCAAACTCTCCGCAATTTCGGCAGTTGTTCGCGTGTCATAACCGGCGACGACAAGAAAAGCCTGCCACTTCGCCGGATGACCATTTGCCCAGCCGCACGCATGGCCGATAATTTTCAGGAGAATTTCTTCCCGGCTTAACGGCTCCGCGTCCTGCGGAGGCATCGTGACGCGTTCAACCCGTTTCTCTTCGCCCTCGCGGGTGTCAGCAAACTGATAGCCATCCGGCGGCGCGTCTTTGCCGTCTTTCTTGCTGTCGCCGCGCAAGAGTTTCGGGGCCGCAACTTCCGGCGGCCAGGCAGGGAAACTCTTCTTGCAAGTCGCGTGCGTTTGGCTTAGGCTGTTTTCGGCATCGGAAGTTTGGATCAGGGCGGCTTCTAGCGGGGCCGCCTTTTCCTTTGGCGGCGCGGTCATGCTACCGCCTTCAGGCTCAAAGGCGAAACGGTGTTTCTCTCGAAATAAGATTCGAGGTCTTCCGGCTTGATATAGATTTTTCCACGCGGCGAAAATTGCGTTGCACGCAAAGAGCCATCGATAACCGCTGCCCGGAGTCGCCAGTATGACCTTCCGCTTGCGGTGGCAGCATCGCGCAAGGAAAGGCGTTTTTGATTATGATTTAGCACGAGTGTGTTTTGCACTCACGCTTAAATTCCCGCTTACGCCATGTTCGCGGTGAATCTGGCCTAAACTATTTTCTCGGAATGTAGATGACTTTGAACCTCCGCTTCACCTTGCTTTTTACCTCCCCCATTTGTTGCGCTATTGAGGCGGGCACATCTTCGGGCGCAAATCTTTTGCCTGCTACTTTCCTTCCGGGGCCTTTGGCGTTTTTGACCGATTGAGCGATAGCCCGAGGGCCTTCAAACCGGAGGAATGTCTCCTTGCCTCCATGCTCTGCCACTAATTGATCGAAGCCAAAATTGAAAGCCTCGTCTGGCGTTTTGAATTTCCCCGGAGGCTGGGCATAGATATTTTGGGCGACACGATTGGCCATGTGCTGAGCGCCACCAGTAAAATTGAGTCGCTTACGGCCTCGCCCCCAAGTGGGATATGGCGACCATTTTTTCCCGAGCTTAACCATGACTTTAAGCTGCTCTGCGTTCCGGGCCTCATCTCCTATCAAGCAGGGAGCAAAGGCGGCAGATTCATAAAATGGCCGGGTGTGCGCCGTTTCGTGAAGATCATCGAACACAGATAGCCTCTGAAAAATTCCAGCAAAGGAAAATCCAATTTTTCCAAGGGCAATCACGGCCTCCGCGTCGCCATTTTCAGCGCGGGCGGCTAAAGTTTGTCCTACTTGTCCGAGGATATTTGCAAGAGAAGAGTAAGCCTCTTTGTCCTTGCTTGCCGTTTTCAAAAGCTCGCTCAATTTCTCGCGTAAAATTTTCGTGTCAGGCTTCATGCCGCGCCCTCCAAGCGGATGATCTTCCCGCCCGTTTTAGCTTTCGGCATAATTGCCCAAAACGCTTTGGCCACGTCCTCCCGGATCGCCCGGCGGTAATGGCTCTTAATCGTCGTCTCGCTGTTTCCCATGCGCTCGGCAAGCTCAGCGCGGCTTTTATGGGTGGCGAGCCACATTGATGCGTAGGTGTGTCGCATGGCGTCGGCGGGCCAATCTTGCGCCAAGGCGGGCCAGCCTTTTTCCGGCACGGTTCCCACCTTGTAACCGGCGGTGCGTTTCACTTCTTCCCACGCATCCCGGAAGCGCATGTAGGACTTGCCGATAATCGCGCCGGGCGTGCGTACCAGGCACGATTCAAGCCACGCGATAAGGTTGCCTTCCATCGGCACGAAACGCTCTTCCCGCGTCTTGCTCGTCTCGGCTCGGACGTGAATATCGCCAGTTGAAAAGTTGATGTCCTGCCAGCGCAAAGCCTCGGCCTCGGAATTTGGCCGCAATCCCGCGAAGAGACAAACGGCGGCATAGGGCAAAACAATTTCCCGGCTGGCGCTCTTGTCTGCCGCTTCGATGATTCGGGCCACTTGCTTAACATCGAAAATAGAAACGGCGGCACGCGGCGGGCGCTCAATTTTAAGTCCTTCCAGCGGGTTGTTTTCAATCCATCCCTTGAGCTTTGAAAAATTCAGGAATTGCGAAAGCTTGGTTCTCAGATTGGCGCGAGTCTGTGGACTGGCCAGCTTGCCCGGCTCCGCCTCGTATGCCTCGATCCACGCAATGAGCTTGTCCGCGTTCACGTCTCCAAGTTTGAGTTGCCCGAATGCCCGCGCAAATATCCCGGCCTTGGACGCTACCTCGCGCTTTGTATTTTCGTCCCTGTCCTTCCCGTCATAACTGGCAACCCATTCTTTCAGAGCGTCCGCTGTCGGCTTGCTACTGGAGCGAAGCTTCTCCGCTTCCAGGTGCGCGGCGTAGTGCCGGGCCGCGTCCACGATGTCAGCGCCGTGCGGTTGCAATAAGTCAAAGGCTTGCGCCACGCGGGAAGCGTCCCGCTCGGAAATGTAGCGGCCTGCCGTACCGTACCGGGTGCGGGAGTTCTCCCACTTGTCAGCCTGCTTTCGGGCGGCGTCCAAGGTGGTAAAGGCTTTCCGCTTGAAAGCCGGGCGTCCGTCCACTTGGTAGTAATCGACCCCTTTGACGGTCACGGCTCGGATGCGTGGCCATTCTTCCCGCAACGGGCCTGTGTCGTCGGTTTTTCGTTTTCTCATACTTGCCATTCCTTGCCAAAAAGATACACACACTTGCCAAAAGAATGCAAGAGAAACTTTAGGAGAGTTTCGGCCATTGCTTCCATATTTTTACCTCTTACATCGGCCTTTTAAGAGGTGATTTTTAAGGGTGGTCCCGGCGCGAGTCGAACGCGCGACCAAGAGTTTAGGAAACTCCTGCTCTGTCCATCTGAGCTACGGGACCGATGGGAACCCCGGCACGATACGATAAGCGCGGGAACCGGCCAAGCGTTTTACCACGCGGATTATTGCCCTGCGCGAGCATTCGCCGCCAATTCAATCCGATTGAGAAGCCATGCCTCGATCCGTTCCAGCGCCTGCTCCTTGTCGTGGTCGTGGAGAAGGAGATGATACGCTTCCGGAAAAAAGTGGAGTTCCTTTTCGCAGCTGCCGAGCCGGGCGAAGAATTGCTCGACTTGCGCGGGCGGAATGAAGACGTCGTTGGCGGCATAGATGACGAGCACCGGCACGGTGATTCGCGGCGCGGCGTCGAAGCAGCCGTCGATCAGCTCGCGAAGGCATTTGAAAAAGCGGACCGTAAAGCAGTTGATCTTGTGCGAGGCGGTTTCAATCCAGCGGCGATGCGCTTCGTCGCGTGTGACCCATTTCGACGGATCATCCCTGTCGCGCTTCGTGAATTTACCGACATCGATGCGATGCGTGGGCCGCACCCAAAGAAAAAACCGGAAGAGCAGTTCCTGCCACCAGGAAGGTTGTTTCGACAGCGCGATGACGGGCGAGGCGAGCACCAGGCCGAGAGGGAGATCGCGTTCATCCGCCTGCGCAAGAAAACGCGTGAGCAACGCCGCGCCCATGCTTTCGCCGTAATAATAAATCTGCGTGTCGGGATGGCGGCTGCGGACGTGCGAGAAAAAGGCGCGCAAATCGGCGAACCAATCCTCGATTCGCGCAAGGTCGCCGCGCCGTTGCGGGTGGGGATCGTTCCCCTGCCCGCGCAGTTCGAGAGCAAAGGTAATGACGCCGTGCTTGGCCATGTGACTGCCCAGCGGTTCGTAATCGAGGGCCGCACCGCTGAGTCCATGCACCGCGACGATGACTGCGCGCGGAGCCCGATCGGACGGAAGATCAGCGTCCCATACTGAATAGGAAAAGGTCTCGCCGTCGGGCGCTTTCCACTCATGCCGGGTGCAGGTGGTGGTCTCGGTCATTGGTTCATTTGTAGCGGCGGTCTATGACCGCCGGGATTTAAGCGAAGCGTTTTTTCTGTCCTCTCGGCGGTCATAGACCGCCGCTACAATTTAGGTTTGAGTCGGTAGGTGACAACTCCCGGCTCGGATTCAACGGGACCGGGCAGATCGCCTTCCCCCTCGTCCTCGATCTGCGGGCCGCGCCGTTTGAGCTTCGCGAAGTATTCAACGAGACCCTCGGCGAGTTTCGGGCCGATGCCTTCAATGGCGCAGATTTCCTCCGCCGTCGCGTGGCGCAGCTTTTCAATCGAACCAAAGTGGCGCAGGAGAAGCTTCTTGCGATTTTCGCTCACGCCGGGGCAATCATCGAGAAGGCTCTCGCTCACGCGCTGCTTCATCAAAATCTGGTGGTAGCCGTTCGCGAAGCGATGCGCCTCGTCGCGAATGCGCTGGAGCAGCCGGATCGCGCCGGAGGAATGGTCGATGACAAGCGGATCGCTTTCGCCAGGACGAAAAATTTCCTCGCGCTCCTTGGCCAGGCCGATGACGGGAAGATCGCCGAGGCCGAGTGCGTCGAGCTCGCGTTTTGCGCTGCTGAGCTGCCCCTTGCCGCCGTCAACAACGATGAGGCTGGGACGCCGGATGCCTTCGTTGAGCACGCGGGAGTAACGCCGCCGCACGACTTCGGCCATGCTTGCAAAATCGTCCTGGCCCTCGACGGTCTTGATCCGGTAGCGCCGATAATTTTCGCGGTCGGGCTTGCCGCCGCGGAAGCAAACCATCGATGCGACCTTGTGCGTGGTGGAGATGTTGGAGATATCGAAGCATTCGATGATGTTCGGCACTTCGGCCAGGCCAAGGGCCTCCTGCAACACGGCCATGTCCTCGGAGGGGCGCACGGTGGTGACGAATTGCCGCGCAAAGCGTTTGGTGGGACGCGTCGTGCGCTTGAGATCATCAAGCAGGTTGCGGATTTCCGCCGCGCGCTCGAAGTCGAGCCGCTCCGCCGCTTTTTCCATCTCTGCCTTGAATTCGGCCAGCATTTCGCCCGATGCGCCGTCGAGGAAATCGCACGCCTCTTTAACTTTCGCGATATAACCAGCGCGGGTGATTTTGTTCACGCAGGGCGCGGAGCAGTTTTTGATGATGTGCTGGAGGCAATGCCGGAAATCGATCTCGCTGGGAATTTCAGGACGGCAGGTACGGATGTGGAATTTCCGGCGCAGGAGGCTGAGCGTTTTGCGCAGCGATCCCGAATGAGGAAACGGCCCGAAGTAGCGCGCGCCGTCATCCTTTTTCATGCGGGTGAGTTGGAAACGCGGAAACGGGTCATTGAGGTTCACTTTGACCAGGAGGAACTTTTTGTCGTCGCGAAAACTGATGTTGTAGCGCGGGCGATATTCCTTGATGAGCTTGCCTTCGAGCAGGAGCGATTCGGGCTCGCTTTTGACCGTGTGCGCTTCGAGGTCCCAGATGCTTTCAAGCAGCGCCAGCGTTTTGCGGTCGTGATGATGCTGGCGTCCGGGATGAAAATATTGGCTGACGCGTTTGTACAAATCGCGCGCCTTGCCGACGTAGATTACGCGGTTGAAGCGGTCTTTGAAAAGATAGACGCCCGGCTTGTGCGGCAAGTCGCGCACTTTGGGCATCACATCGGGACGTTCAGCGAGCATGTCTTAGTATGCCATAAAGGTCAACGCTGCGCCTCTTAATAGCTTCCTCATCGCAAGATATCGGTGTAAGGAAATGTAATCATGAAAATACTCCCTATAATCGCTGTTTTCTGCCTCATTGGTGCATTTGACCTCGAAGCGGACAGAATGCCTTATGAAAGCCGGCGACAATCAAAGCGCTACCGCAATATTGGTTAATGCCCTCGATCACATAGACCTCAAGGATCAAGGTCTATGGATGCTAGCGCGTAAAGATTTGTATTCGATAATCCAAGTTGATATTTCTGATTCAAAGCAATAGCCGAGAAAAACGAACCGATAGGATATCGTCGCACCCCTTTAGCAATAGAATTACGCAGATAATTGCGTTCCCAAGTGCAACTTGGGAACGAGGAGAAGTACCTTCACCGGGATTGCGCCAGTTCAAGCAGGCTATCGCCGCCCGCTTCCAAAACAGCAATGGCATCAGCGCGGATGATTGTCGGAAAATTCTCCCAAAACTCGTCGAGGCTGCAACCATCCGCTAGATAATCGAACACTGTCCGAACCGGAACTCGAGTACCGGTAAAAACAAGGGTGCCTTCGAGAATATCGGGATCGCTCCGGATGGGCAGAGATTGAAGCTGCATGGCGGTCACAACGAAAAATAAGCGTCTTCGTCCGTCCGGTCAACTTCATTGCCTGATGGAACGAATTGGCGGCTTTAGCATTCGCATCAGCCCGCCTCCTGTGCTATAGGTAAAATTCATGTATCTGCAAACGCTGCCTCCGCCGGAAGCGGCTGAATCCTCCGCGCTGCGCAGTTTCCGGCCTCGCAACCGGCGCAAGATTCTCTGCGCGTTTCCGCGTTACAGTTACAGCTTTGGCACGTTCAACCACGCGTTTCCACTCATGGGCGACGTGAAGGGCTTCATGCCGCCGCAGGGCATTCTCGTCATCACGGCGCTGATTCCCGACGAGTGGGAAATTCGCTTCGTCGACGAGAACATCGCGCGCGTGACGCCGGAGGAGTTCGCGTGGGCCGACGTCGTCTTTGTTTCCGGCATGCACATCCAGCGCCACCGCATTCACGACATCACGCGCCGCGCTCACGAGGCGGGCAAGGTGGTCGCGCTCGGGGGGCCGTCGGTTTCCTCGGCGCCCGAATATTATCCCGACGTCGATCTGCTCCACTGCGGCGAAGCGGGCGATGGCACGCTGCGTCTTTTCGAGCGGATCGATGAAACGGTGGAGCGGCCCGAGCAACAGATTATTTACCGGACGGTCGAGCGGCTGCCGATGTCGAAATTTCCCACGCCGGCCTATGAACGGATCAACATCCGCGATTACCTGCTTGGCTCGGTGCAGTTTTCCAGCGGCTGTCCCTACACCTGTGAATTCTGCGACATCCCCGCGCTTTACGGACGCAATCCGCGCCTGAAATCGCCGGAGCAAGTCGTGCGCGAACTCGACCAGCTCGCCGACGGCGGCTGCGTCTCGGTTTATTTCGTGGATGACAATTTCATCGGCAACCCGAAGGCTGCCGAGAGCCTGCTCGACGCGCTGATTGAGTGGCAAAAGCGGCGGGACTGCCAAGTTCGGCTCGCGTGCGAAGCGACGCTGAACATGGCTGGACACACTCGCATCCTGGAGAAAATGCAGCAGGCCTTTTTCACGAATTGCTTTTTTGGAATCGAAACGCCCGACCCGACCGCCCTGAAGGCGATGAAGAAGGGGCAGAACATGCGCATGCCGATTCTTGAGGCGGTGCAGACGGTGAACCGCTATGGCATTGAGGCGGCGGCGGGGATCATCATGGGCCTCGACACGGACACGGAGGAAACACCGCAGGCGCTGATCGATTTCGCGGAGGTCTCCAACATCCCGATCATAACGGTGAATATTCTCTATGCACTGCCGAATACGGCGCTTTACACGCGGCTCGAAAAGGACAATCGCGTGCTCCCGGCGGAAAAGGCCGAGAATCGTGACTCGAATATTGTTTTTCTCCAGCCCTACGAGAACGTCGTGCGCAACTGGCAGAAGGTCATCGCCAATGTTTTTGGAGCGGAGAATCTCTATGCGCGTTATGCCTACAACGCGATCCACACTTACCCGAACCGGATCAAGCCGAAGAACCCACTGAGCCAGGCGACGTGGCCGAACATCAAGCGCGCGCTAGGGATTTTCCGGAGGATCATCTGGCGCGTCGGCATCATGAGCGACTATCGCCGCCATTTCTGGAAGATGGCTTGGAATGAGCTAAAACAGGGCAACGTCGAGACGATGTTCCAGGTGGCGATGGTGGCGCATCATCTGATCACGTACGCGCGCGAATGCACACAGGGCAAGATGCAGTCGTCGAATTACTCAATCCGGCGCGTCGAGGAAGATCGCGAAAATCAGGCGCTGGCGGCGGCGTGATTACATGCGCGTGGACGATTTCAGAAACCGGATAATCGGTGACACTTTCGGATCGATTCGGGGATCGAGCGTCTTTAATGATTCCGTATGTTCCGCCTGAATTTCATGGTCGATCTCCATCACTTTCTCCACCTGTTCCGGCGTCATGATCCACTCTTT
>Ga0302320_10028322_pt1 | contig 10756 bp, 9 predicted proteins | sample Bog_T0_3_FD_202130 | JGI IMG/M metagenome (GOLD analysis project Ga0302320, IMG submission 202130) | Peat permafrost microbial communities from Stordalen Mire near Abisko, Sweden - Bog_T0_3 | ecosystem: Environmental > Terrestrial > Soil > Wetlands > Peat | place: Sweden: Abisko, Stordalen Mire... | reverse complement strand
TGTATTCCATGCAGAAATACGCGACACACTTCAAAGGCGACTGCGGATGATTCTGCTGAAACCAGGCGGGCGTCTGCGCCGCCTCGTGCTTGACTCGCAGCAGCTCATCCACTTGCTGGCGAAAAGTTGGATCGGCTAACACGCTTTTAAGTTTATCCTTGGAAACTGTCTGCAGAACGACCCAAGGATTGTGAGTGAATTCCCAAAGCGCGGGATCAAGCTGCCGCCACACGTCATCGGTGGCGTGGTTCCATGACCAGCGCAGGTCCAGCGCCAGTTCCGCCAGGGAATCGTAGCCTTCGACATTCGCAGTCAAAGGATCAGCGTTCGGTTTGGTCGCCGGTGATTGTTTGCTCATATAATTCGTTTTTTAGTTGTTGAAATTGTTGCTTGTCCCGGACGGAATCCCCAGATTCATGGGAATGCCGCCTTCGCGACTCTTTAAGGTGCTTTTGCTCACGTCATCTAAACATCATGGACTCAAAGAGCGCGCATTCGCCAGAAGGGCGAGGTCTCACCATGATCAGACTTCAATATCAGCTCGTCCGCCTTGAACGACTCGATGGTGCTCGAAGTGATCCGATCTGCCAGGCGTTCGTGCTTTTCACCCGTAATTTTTAAAGTGATGATTGCTCCGGCGATGTTCCAGGATCCGCTGACCTTCCCTGGCCGACTCTGCGAAAGCGTATTGGCCAGAAAACCCGTCCGCTGGACTTGGCAGACAAAAGTGCCATCGCCAGCGAGCGTCATGGTCTCGTTCAAAGAGCCAACCGTGCCCTGCCAACGTCCGACAATGCGTGTCGAGTATTCCGCCAGCGCCACCGGAGTGGCATTCCTGGCGCAAGACACCAAACAAAAACCCGCGACCACCGACAGAATTGTTCTGATCCAGGATGCGCATTGTGTTTTCATATTGCCTGTGAGTTTGATCATCCCTCCTTGGGCTTGGGCTTGGTTGTGGGCGGAGTCGCTGGCGCAATCGCATCGTTCACAATGGTTTGCGCTTCCCGCTGGATGCGGTGCAGATGATCGAGTCCTTTAAAGCTCTCCGCATAAATCTTGTAGATGTCTTCGGTGCCGGACGGACGGGCGGCAAACCAGCCATGCTCGGTCATCACCTTCAACCCACCAATGGGTGCGCCGTTCCCCGGCGCCAGGGTGAGCATGGTCTGTATTTTTTCGCCTGCCAACGAGGTCTGTCCAAGCTGCCCGGGTAAGAGATTTGCCAAACACACTTTTTGTGCCGGCGTCGCTGGGGAATCCACGCGTTCATAGACCGGTTCACCAAATTCGCGCTCGAATGCACGATAGATGTTGGCGGGATCGCAACCCGTCCGCGCGGTCATTTCGGCGGCCAACAAACACGGGGCAATGCCATCCTTGTCCGTCGTCCAGACGGTGCCGTTCAGACGCAGGAATATCGAACCCGCACTTTCCTCGCCCGCAAATCCGAGCGAACCGTCGAGCAGGCCAGCGACAAACCATTTGAAACCCACCGGCACCTCAAACAGTTTTCGGCCGAGTTTGGCCGTGATCCGATCAACCATCTGGCTGCTCACGATGGTTTTCCCCACCGCCGCCGATGGGGACCATCGTGGCCGGTTTTGAAACAGATAAAAGATGGCCGCGCAGAGGTCGTGATTGGGCGGCAGCAGGCCATCGTCTTTGGTCACAATCCCATGCCGGTCGTGGTCGGTGTCGCAGGCGAATGCGAGATCAAATTGACCCTTCATGCCAATCAATCGTTGCATCGCATAGGGCGAAGAAGGATCCATGCGAATTTGCCCGTCCCAATCCACCGTCATGAAACTGAAAGTTGGATCTACCACATCGCTGACAACCGTCAGGTCCAGGTCATGTTCCTCTGCAATTCGCTCCCAGTAATGGACGCCGGCGCCGCCGAGGGGATCAACACCCAAATGCAGTTTTGCGCCGCGAATGACGTCCATATCCACCACGTTGCCCAGGTCGTTGACATAAGCGGTGACGTAGTCATGCCGATGCGTCGTCGCCGCACGCAAAGCCTGGGCGTAGGGAATCCGGTTCACGCCCGAAAGCCGCGCCGCCAACAGTTCATTTGCTTTTGCCTCGATCCAATTGGTGGCAACCGTGTCGGCCGGCCCGCCGGTGGGAGGATTGTATTTGAAACCGCCATCATGCGGGGGATTATGCGAGGGTGTGATGACAATCCCGTCGGCTAACCCTGTGGTGCGAGCGCGATTATAGGTCAGGATCGCATGAGAAATCACCGGCGTCGGCGTGTATTCGTCCCCTTCGGCGAGCATTACCTCGACTCCGTTCCCCGCCAAAACCTCCAGCGCGGTGGCGCAGGCCGGGATGGAAAGCGCGTGCGTATCAATACCGAGATACAGCGGGCCGCCGATGTTCCTCGACTTGCGATAAAGGCAAATCGCCTGGGTGATCGCAAGGATGTGCCATTCGTTGAAGGCCAGTTTGAACGATGAGCCGCGATGGCCGGAGGTGCCAAACACCACGCGTTGCGCTGGCACTGCGGGATCGGGCACCCCGGTGTAGTAGGCCGTGATGAGCCGCGGCACGTTGACGAGTATTGCAAGTGGCGCCGGTTTTCCAGCCAGGGGACTTATTTGCATGGTGATTCCTTTGCCGATTTGTTCTTGAGTTTCCGGTGAGGTGCGCTTGAGGAAAGCTTTGGCATGGGATTTGGTCAGGCTCGGGTCGGATCAACCACTCTGCCGAGGAAAAGGATGCTGCCGGAATGGAGGTCACGGATCAGGAAAATGAAGGGGTGATCAGCGCGGAAAATAGGCGTGGGCCGGGGCATCCTAACGGCATTCATCCGCATAACCACGCCAGTTGCGGCTGCGGCCTCTGTGCCTTCTTCGTTAACGTCAACGAACGCCTTGTGAACCACCGCCGAAATGAAGAGATCCCGCTCGCCGTCCATGCCCGAGAAGTCTGCGCCGGGCGAGAAAGCGTCCGTCATGCCCATCTCACCGAGGGGCTTGGCAAGACTGAATTGCGCAGCCAGCTTGAACTTTGGCAGGAGCACGGCGACATTCAGCTCACGGGCCTGCGTCAGCCAATGGTCGAGCGTTTGTTTATTCAGCAGATTCTCCAGGTTTTTCAAACCGTCAACGTCGCGCGGGAGAAGCACGACCATGGCAAAGCCGTCACCGGCATAAGGAAGCTCCAACAACTGCAAGCCTCCAACCTCCGCATACTTGAAGTCAGCCGTCAGGTTCATCAGCGGCACCGGCAGTTTCTGGGTGGAAGTAACGGAGAAAGGCGCATTGGCCGTGTTCTGCTTATCAAACTCCCTGGCCCACTGCCCCTTGAAGTAGATGGCATTGACCAGAACCAACTGTGTCGCCGGATTGACCACTCCGGGTTGGATAAGGTCGGTGATTTTGCCTTTGGTCTCATGGCCCACCCAGTCATTGATCTCCGTCCGGGCGGTTTCCGAACGGGTGCGAAAATCTATCTGTCTTAAATTTGCCCCATAACTCTGTCTGGCCACGTCCAAAAAAGCCGCCAGAAAAACATGGTCCTTCTGGGCCCATATCCCGTTGGCGAAATCCAACTCCATCCCATTTTTCTCCTGTTCTTGGTTTAACTGCTCTTGCAATTCGTTGAATGAGGCCGCGAGTTGGTTCTGGTTCGTACCGAAATGAAGCGTCTGGGCCATCTGTGCCGCGGTGTCTCCTCGCGCCCCAGCAAAGGTCATGGCCAGGCAGGTGGAGATGCTGTAAGGGGACAAGAACAGATTGCCGTCAACGGTTTTAAGCCGGGCGTAGAGGTCCAGTGCGAAGGCCGTGTTGCCCCCGGCAAGGCTCTCGATGTTGTTGGGAGCCGTTGGATCCGCTGGGTGGGCGATCGGGGCGCTCATAAATAATGTGATAAATATTAATCGTAAAGGAAGGCCCATCATCCTGCGCGGTCCCGCGCTTGCAGTTGGCCGATTCTCCCGTCGATCCTTACCAAGCGCGTCTGGGTCTGGTTTTACAGTGTCCCTGGGTGCGCTGGGCGCGGGAGGCGTGTTTGATCTCATAAAACCTGTTTCTCGTTGATGCAGGCACTCTTTATACGCGGGCCATTCCATCGCGCCTGACAAGTGAAAAGATTATCTGCTTTGAGGGGGCATTGATGGTGAGCCTCACTCGTTGAGGCCCCAATGCTGATAGCCGCGTTCCGACCGTTCCCAGATGTGCTGGAAGGTCGGGGAATCATCCTCGGCCGGGCCATTGTCGTTAATTATGAGGCTCAAGCCATGCCGCCCGGCAAACTGCGACAACTCAGGTATCGCCCTCGCCGAGCACGAAGCGGCGTGGCCGCCATCCCATACCGCCAGGGCGGCATCTTGAACCTGTCTGCCCACGGCCCATCGCTCCAGCCAATCCACCAGCCAAGGGAGCAGTGACTGAACCTGATGCAGCTCCAGTACCATCAGGTGTGCTTCCGCAGCTTCCGCCAGCGCCGCTTCGGCCGCCGGCGGAAGTTTCAACAGGCCCACCCTCCAAGGCTTGACAATCCAATGCGTGGTTTCGTCAGTCCAATGCGCCGCCCGCTCCAGCATCGCCTTCGCCCTGGCGGCGAACTCAAATGTGTCGTAAAGGACCACCGCATTCATGGCCCCCTCAAAACCATTCTCGTCTCCAATTGCCTTCGCACTCATGTTCTTCCTGTCGCTTTATCGCGGATTTGTTGTCACCCCCGGTTTGCTGACGCTGTCACAGCCAATGGCCCTTGTTGACCGTGATATGATTTAATACCGAGGTCGCGCCACCCTTGCGGGCGTCTTTGTCTGCTTCACCCCAGCCAATCCAAGTATTGACGGTGCCCGTCAAGGTGGCTACTGCTCCATCAACGGTTACCTTGACATCATCCCGGTCCACGAACGGACTCCAGAAGAAGCGGTCTTCGATGCTTTTCTTAATCTGTGCATCGCTCTTATATGGCTGCGGACCAAAACTCTCGGAACTAAAGTAGGACGGTTCGTTGTAATAATAAGGCCAGCCGTAATAGCCATAGCCGTCATAAAACCCATAGTCGTAGTCGGGATAGCCAAAGCCGTTATAATAATCGTTATTGTAGTCAGAGTACGCATAATACTCCGGTTCAACCTTCAGATGATTCCGAACTTCCAGCACACCTTTGATCCGCGAAGCCACATCCTGCGATTCGGCCTTTTGAAAACTTGAATCAACTCCGCCCGAAAGATAAGCAATGCGCTGGATGACCGCCACATCGATTGTGGAACTGTCGAGCAAAGGATCCCACAACAGCGCCGCCTTCAATTGCGTTTGCATTTCCAGGTCCGTGGACGGCTGCGACGGTCTCACTTTCAGCAAGTTGTCAACCTGAACCACGCCCATCACGTTTTTTGCGTCCTGCGCGGCGGCAGTCTTCGCCTTCAAATTGCCCACGGAGCCCCCGAGTATGACCATTCCGCCCTCCACGGTCACGTTCGGCGAAAAAGCCGAGACACGAGGATCAAGCTGAAGCGAGGCTTGCACGGCTTTTTGAATGTCGCCGTCCGATGTGCTGTCGTATTCGGATTGCTTCCGGGCAACGCCGTTTACCTGCGGTTCAACCTTCAGGCCGTTGTCGTCCACCGTCATCGCGCCGTTAACCCACGCATCATCGAAGGCTCGGGTCTTGCTGATCGCGCTGCCAATCGTTCCGGTGAGGATCACGCCGCCGTCTTTCACCGTGGATTGGATCGAGCCACCGTTGATCCAGATGTCCCACTGAAGCCGGGCTTTCACATCGGCTGCGATTTCCGCGTCCGTGCGTTGCGCGAGATAATTGATCGTCGACTGATTGGTGACCGCCGTGACACCTTTGATTCCGCTGGCAATCCGGGTGGCCAGCTGCTTTTCAGCATACGAACCAACGCTGCCGTCCAAAGTGACGACCGCATTGTTCACGGAAACGCTCGTTTTGTAAGATTCTGTCGCGGGATCCTGCGTCAGCGCGGTCCGGATATCCTTGAGGAGGTCTTCGTCGGAGCGCGACACTGGTGTGACGCTAACCATGTCAATCACCCCGCGCACACCCTTAATGCTATTGGCGGCCATCACCGCCCGTTCCTTGGCCAGCAGGTTATTCACGGACCCGGAAAGCGTTACAATCCCCTCGCTGGTGCTGACATCCACATCGTTCGGCGGGATACCCTTATCGAGCTTGAATCCGCTTTCCACGGCGGAGGTAATGGCACCATCGGTGCATTCCTTTTTATCCGCCGCTTGTAACGGTTGCAATGCCAGGGTTTGCATTCCTGCAGCCAGGAGCAGCATGGCGGATGATCTGGCCATCGCCGGATGACGAAGCCTGGTTTGTGATTTTAATACTTTCATAGTTTGCATATACTGGTTTTTTGTTTTGGTTTAATTTAATTTAACTAGATGTAATTGTCTTTGGAGATGGTTTCTTTCGTTTATACAGTCGGGCGGATGGTCCGTTTACTCCTGGCGCTCCACTATTTCCGGTTTGGTGCCGTTGAGAACTTCCCTGACCGGCGGTGTTTCCACCGCCGCGGGTTTCTTGAGTTCACCGGCTTTAAGTCCGTTGGCGCGTTCCTGGCCCAAGCCCATGGTCAGTGCCGTCATTCCGGCCAGCCCGCCCAGTTGCATGGATTCCACGGCGGTGCTGGGAACGATGACGATGGTCGCATTCGCCTTCAAGCCCTCGTACAGCATGTTCATGGCCCGCAAATGAAAGGCAATCGGATTGTGCTCATAGCTCTTGCCCGCTTCCGTAAATTTTTCCGCGATCTGACGCTCGGCGTCACCTAGAATCACGCGGGCCTGACGCTCACGTTCCGCCTGAGCCTGCATGGACATCGCATCCTCCAGGCCAGAGGGAATCAAAACATCCTTCACCTCCACGGAAATGACATTGATGCCCCACGGTTCGGTGCGCTGATCAATGATTTTTTGCAACAACGCGCTGATTTTGTCGCGTCCTTCCAGCATGTCCGAAAGCATGGTCTTGCCGATCACATCGCGCAGGGCGGTTTGGGAGGCCCAACTGATGGCGCTTTGATAGTCGGCCACATCCAAGGCCGCTTTCTTGGGGTCCACCACTTTCCAAAAGAGCACGGCATCCACATCGACCGGCACCGTATCTTTGGTGAGTGTTTTTTCCGCCTTAAAGCCCGTCGTGATGACGCGCGTGTCGATCCAATAAGGAATCGCATCCACGACCGGGATGATGAAAAACAGTCCCGGCCCTCTGAGGGCATGGAAATGCCCCAGCCGCAAAATCACCGCCCGGTCCCACTGATTCGCCACCTGAATGGTGGACGAAATGATCAAGGCAAGAATCACCGAGCCGACGCCGATCCCAACCGCCTCCACCTGTGCCCCAATTCTGTATCTGGCGTAGGCCAGGGCTGCCCCGAGGGCGAAAACCACGAAGGATATCAATATTGCAAACGAACTGTTTTGTTTCATTTTATATGTCTCGGTTGATTGCTCTTAATTTCGGCACCGCCGGTGGTTGGTGCGTTCACGATGAAAAGATTATCCCGGCAGCCATGCTGGCGCTATGGGGTGTTCACCGGATGTGCTTTTTTCACGGATGGCCGGGCGTTTTCCGCTTGCGTCAGCGCTTCGCATCAAATTCGCTATACCTCTAATGAGGAAGTTCGAGCACTTCGCACATTCCACTGTCATCAGGCCCGCTTTTGTTGGGGACTTGCAGCCCGCCGGCAGTTCACTTCACCTCGAGGCGGTTGCACACTGCGGCTGCGCCGCCCTTATGTGCATCTTGGTCGGCCTCTTCATATCCGATCCAAGTGCCGACGCTGCCCGTCAGGGTCGCCACACCTCCGTCAACCGTGACCTTGATGGCATCGCGATCCACAAACGGACTCCAAAATAGTGAGTTCTCGATGTCCTTTTTGACCTGCGCGTCACTTAAATGGGATTCTGGTTCCATTGTCGCCGATGACGTGGCGAGCGGTTCGTCTTCCGAGAAGTAGTTGGGCCACTGGTTGATGCCGGCCGCAAAATCCGGTTCAACCCGCAGGTGATTCCGAACTTCAACCATACCCTTAATCCGCGAGGCGACGTCCCGTGCTTCTGATTTTTGCTAAAATGAATCCACCGCGCCCGACAGGTAGGCGACATGGTCGATCACCGCCACATCGATCACGGACCTTTCCAGCAACGAATCGCGTAATAGTGCTGCTTTCAATTGATTCTGCATGTCTGCATCGCTGGGCCAGGCCGTGAGTCTCACTGTCAGCAAGTTGACCACACGGCAGACACTGACGATGTTTTTCGCGTCCTGTTCAGCGGCGCTCCTGGCCTTCAAATTGCCCACGGTGCCATCCAGAACGACCACCCCGTCTTCAACATTTACGTCGGGGGAGAAGATTGCGACCCGCGGGTCGAGCCGGAAGGCTGCCAAAATTGCGTGTTTGACGACACTGTTTGACCTGGCGGCAGATTTCAATTCACGGCTCACTTCGTGGCGAGGTGACGGATCGATTTGCAGCCCGCTGTCGTCCACCGAAATCACTCCGTTAACCCAAACATCATCAAAGGCTCGCGATCTGCCGATTGCACTTCCAATCGTTCCTGAGAGTGTCACTTTGCCATGTGTTACGGCGGAGTTGATCCTGCCGCCACTGACCCAGATGTCCCATCGGACGCGGGCATTCACATCGGCGGCAATTGCCGGGTCAGTGCGTTGCCCAAGATAATCAATGGAAACCTGATTACGAACCTCCTTGACGCCCTTGACTCCATGGGCAAGCCGGGTGGCGAGTTGCTTTTCCGGATAATAACCAACGCTGCCGGTCAATGTGACAACCGCGCTTCGCACGGAGACATTCACCGAATACGATTCCGTCGCAGGGTCCTGGCGCAATGCTGTCTGGATATCTTTGCGAAGATCTTCGTCCGAGCGTGAAACTGGCGTCACGGTCGTCAGGTCAATCACGCCAAGCACGCCCCGGATGCTCTCGGCGAGCTTCACCACCCGGTCTTTGGCCACGAGATCGTCCACCGCATCCGCCCCGTGCGCAACTTTGACGCGGCCGATGCGTGGGACGTTGTGGCGCGCGTCGAAGGTGAGCCATTCCTGGCCGAGATAGACTTCGCAGTAGGCGTGAAAATCCATCGGCGTGCCGGGATCAAGGTAGCCGATGTCGGGCAAATGTCCCGTCACATAGCGGGCGGGAAAATTGAAGGCCCGGCACAGCGCGATGACTGCATGGGCGAAATCGCGGCACACGCCGTGCCGGCCGAAGATTACTTCAGAGGCGGAAAGATCGGGCCGCCCGGAACCAAAGCGATATTCAATGTTGTTGTGAACCCAATCGCAGATGGCCTGCACGCGCGCGAGACCGTGGGGAATCTGCCAGAACTGATTCCACGCAAAATTGAGAAGCTTGTCCGAATCGCAATAACGGCTTGGCAAAGTGTAACGCAACATCTCATGCGGGAGCTCTCCCACGGGCACGAGGTTGCCTTGGATGTTCCGGCTGTCGGGCTGGGAAGAAACGGCGACCAGGGCATCATGCCTGACTTCGTTCCGGCCCGGCATGAAGGTGGAGCGATACAACAGATTACCGTGGCTGTCCTGAAATTCAGATGAGGGCAGGCCGATGCCAAAGGTAAGCCGCTCCTGCATCACATGCACCCGGCCTTCGGGCCGCGGCCGGAGTACAAACAGCACGGGCGTCGGCACGGAAGTTTCGTAAGTGAGATGGCAGCCGACACGAACGGCAATATCTAACGGCGTCCAATTCATGGGACCATGTGGCTTCCGGCTTTCAATATTTTCATTTGTCCAGAATACGCTCGATGCCTTCCCAGAACGATGGGGTGTTTTCGTAGCAAAGCATTTTCCCGACCCGACCCGACGTTTTTGCGTCCACGCCAGTGCTGATGTCGACTATGGTCCGGCGGGCATCCTCAAGAAAGATGAATGCCGTTTCGTCAATTGAGTAGAAGAGTATGGATGTGGCGGAGGTGCGGGCCGTAATGATGACGCCAGTGAACGGCGAGCCGCACACAGCGCGTGAAGGGACAATTGGGATTGGGCGCGTCGTACAGCAGGACAGTGCCACTTCGTTGCGGCCTGGGGAACAGCGCGTATTCGGGATAAAGGACCAGCGACGAATGTTTGATGAATTTGTCCCGCGGATTCGGCAGCCGAATCCGGGTGTGAAGCGGTTTGGGGATGGACTGGCAGAAAAAAGTGTTCCCCTTGTGGATTTCGCGAATCGCGGTAACCACATTGTCAGCGGATGTTTTTTTGATCAGATGGCCCATCGCGCCTGAGTTGACCGCCTCAATCATTTGCGCCTCTTCACTGTGGGCTGAAAGCATGAGCACTTTGGTGGTGGGGACCGCTTTGAGAATCTGGCACGTGGCTTGCAGCCCATTGAGCCGCGGCAGGGTGACATCCATCAAAACCAATGCTGGGTGAAGTTTTTTGACCAGGGCGACAGCCTGGTGGCCGTATTTGGCTTCGCCAACCACCTCCAGGTCGTCTTCGCGATCCAGAATTTTTTTAAGTCCCGGCGCACGACGCTGTTAGCGTGCGCCAGAAAGACAGTGATATGCTTCATAATTGGTGTTACGTCACAGACATCGATGCTCGAACAGCCTCAATTCTATGCATGAGGGTCAATTCGTCTATGGGGTGAACACCCCATATCATCTCCCATCTCATTCCAGCCTGTGGGGGAAACACCCTATGGCGCCCGTGATTATTTCAGTTAAAGTAAAGGCTGAGTATTATATGTCTAAACAAATTC
>Ga0302320_10028319_pt1 | contig 10757 bp, 8 predicted proteins | sample Bog_T0_3_FD_202130 | JGI IMG/M metagenome (GOLD analysis project Ga0302320, IMG submission 202130) | Peat permafrost microbial communities from Stordalen Mire near Abisko, Sweden - Bog_T0_3 | ecosystem: Environmental > Terrestrial > Soil > Wetlands > Peat | place: Sweden: Abisko, Stordalen Mire... | reverse complement strand
AGGAGGGCCAGACACCGCCCACAGGGCAGAGCAATATCGTCGCGCTTCCCTATACGGAGATCCTTTTCCTCCCCACCCGCGACCTGCGCATGGAAAAGTACACCGGCGTGAAGCTCGATGCGGCCACGCCCGGCGCGCCGCAGACCGCTGGCGTAGACGCCGTCCAGCCCATGACCGACCTGCCCGCCGTGCTCAACCGCCTCTTCGAAAAGAATCGCGGCCTCGCCTACAATCTCTGGACCCAGCCCCTCGCGCCCCAGGCAAAAGACCTCGTCGGCTTTACCGCAACCACGCTCGGCATGGGCGCAGCCCCATCCACTCACGACGTCACCGGCCCTTCGGCTGAGCTCCGCGTCGTCAAGGACGCCGGCGAAATCGACCTGCTCAAGAAGGCCTCAACCGCGTCCATCGAAGCCCAGCGCGTCATGATGCGCGCCGTAAAGCCGGGCACAACCGAGCGCGCCATCGCCGGCAAAATGACCGCCGCATGGATGGAAGACGGTTGCGAGCGCCCCGCCTACGCGCCCATCGTCGGCTCCGGCATCAACTCCACAACCCTCCACTATGCCGAGAACTCCCGCACCATCGAAGACGGCGACATCGTGGTCGTCGACGCAGCCTGCGAGTACTCCATGTACGCCTCCGACATCACCCGGACCGTCCCGGCCAACGGCCATTTCACTGACCGCCAGCGCGAAATTTATAACATCGTGCTCGGCGCGCAGCAGGCCGCCATCGACGCGTTTGTAGCGGGCAAATCGAAGATCAACGACCGCGACCGCCGCGACAAAGACTCGCTCGACAACGCCGCCTACAACTACATCAACACCCACGGCAAAGACCTGCACGGCGAACCGCTTGGAACATACTGGCTGCATGGTCTTGGCCACATGGTGGGCATCAACGTCCACGATCCGGCGGTGTACCCTGCGATCCTCAAGCCCGGCATGGTCTTCACCATCGAACCCGGCGTCTACATTCCAGAAGAGAAGCTGGGCGTCCGCATCGAGTGCGATTTCCTCGTCGGCCCCGACGGCAAACTCATCGACCTCGACGCCGCGCTGCCTCACACCGCTGAAGACGTCGAAGCCGCGATGCAGAGCAAGTAGGGAAAACATGGACCCGCGCGACGAACCAGAATCCGGCCAACTCGAATCACTGGCTGCCGTATTTCGCAATCAGCTCCTTGCTTGCCTCGAAGAGTGTGCCCGAGGCCGCCGTGGTTTGTTTGGCGAGGCGGTAGGCGAAGGCAGCGCGGAAACCGAATGGCCGGAGGCTTCGCAACTACGTGAATTGGCGATCGCGTTGCAGGGAATCTTCGCCCAGCAGGAAGAACCAAGCCCGCTCTGCGACGAGTTCCTCGACCTCTGTTCCATCCACGGCGAAAGCAATCCAGGCGAACGAAAGCTCGCCCGCTCCTTCCTCGACCGGATCTTGAATGGTGGAGTCGGTACCCCAACCCAGGAGAGAAAACCTTGGTGATTCTGCATGCATTCATCGCACTCGTGGCCGGCTTTGCCTCCATGGCAATTCTGGTCATCCTGATCACCGCGCTGCTGACCAAACTGACGCCAAGCTGGGTTGGCGAACAGGGCAATCCGAACGCAAGCTATATCTTCGTCAACCTTGGCTACTCGTTTCTGGCCGCTGCGGCGGGCGGCTACGTGACGGCCTGGGCCGCTGCCGCCAATCCGCTCTATCACGTCCTCGCACTGGCAATCGTGGTGCTGGCGCTGGCCGCGCTCAGCGCCATGCAATCCCGCGGAAAGCAACCCATCTCGTATCAACTTGCCCTTGTGGCGATTACTCCCCTCGGCGTGTTCGCCGGCGGCCTGTTCCGGCTTCGTGTATTGGGAATTCTTTAGGCCTTCCCGCTCGGTAGAGTTGTGACACTATGGTATAGTAGTGTCACAAGTGGAGAGAGGCGGCACATATGGATGTTTTGGAACTTCAAGAGCCAAAGGCCGTTTGGAAGCGCCCGGTCTTTGTTGAGGATCATCGGGTGCGGATGCGTTTAGGAGCAAAAGGGCGCCTTGTGATCCCGGCGGCTATGCGGGAGGCGTTAAAGATGGCTGAGGGCGACATGCTCGATCTAACTGTGGTGGATGGCGAACTGCGCATCGCGACGATGCGTGCGCGCCTGCGCCGCGCGCAGCAGCGGGCAAGCCGATATGTCAAACCAGGAACTCTCGTTTCCGAAGAATTGAGCGCGGAACGGCGCGAGGCAGCCAAGCATGAATGAGGTTGTGCTGGACGCCTCCGCCATTCTTGCAATTATTTTTCAAGAGCGAGGCAAAGAAAAGCTGACGGATGAAATTATGGATTCAGCGGTTGCCAGCACAGTGAATCTCGCTGAAGTCCAATCCAAGCTGATCCAAAAAGGCTACGATTCCGATGAGGCTTGGGAAGATGTTTTCTCGCTGGTCCCGGCAGCGAAGCCCTTCAGCAGCGAACAAGCGAAGATCGCCGGCAACCTCTTTGCAACGACGCACCCCTACGGCCTGTCGTTGGGCGACCGCTCCTGCCTGGCCCTCGCGATTGCGCTCAACGCTCCGGTCTATACGACGGAACAGCTTTGGAGAAACCTGAACCTCGGCATTCCGATTCATGTGATCCGGTAAATCCAATTGCGCCTGCACGCGGCAGAAACAGCGAAGGCCGGAGCATCGCTCCGGCCTTCGCTAACTCGCTACCCCTGTATATCAAACTGCTCCGGGTGCAGCGTCGCGTCGCTCTTCACCAGGATGTTCTTCCCTACCAGTTCCTCGAACTCGGTGAGCCAGCTTGCATTGTTTTGTTTCAGCGTCTTCACCGTCTCGGGGTTCACGCGAAGCAGCACATCGGCGCCTTCGAAGTGCTTCTTCATCTTGCGCAGCTCGGTGTAAATCTCATTGCACACCGTTGTCGGGCTCTTTACCATGCCGGTGGCCTGGCAGGTGGGGCAGGGAACTGAAAGCGTCCGCTCCAGCGACTGCTTCACGCGCTTGCGCGTAATCGCCACCAGCCCAAAGTCGTTAAATTGCAGAACCTTGGTCGGTGCGCGATCGCTCTTCAGCGCTTCTTCCAGAGCCGCCAGAACCTTGTAGCGATTCTTGCGGTCGTCCATGTCGATGAAGTCGATCACAATGATGCCACCCAGGTCGCGCAGCCGAACCTGCCGCACAATCTCGGGAACGGCATCGAGGTTCGTCTTCACAATGGTGTCTTCAAGCCGCGCCGACTTGCCAACATACTTTCCGGTGTTGATGTCGATCGCGACCAGCGCCTCTGTCTGGTTGATCACGATCGATCCGCCGCTCTTCAGCCACACCTTCGAGCGCAGCGCCTTCGAAATCTCGTCCTGAATCCCGAAATGTTCAAACAGCGGAGTCTCTTTGGTGTAGAGCTTCACGCGCCGCACCAGCGAGGGCGAAAAGCGGTTGAGGAACCGCACGATCCGTTCGTAGTCGGCTTCCGAGTCAACCCAGATGTTGGCGAAGTTGGCGCTCACCTGGTCACGCAGAATCCGCTCGATGAGCGACAGATCGTGATAAATCAGCGCCGGCGATTTCGAGCTGTCCGACCGCGTTTTAATCTCGTTCCAAAGATGAATCAGGAACCGCAGGTCGGCACGGAGTTCTTCTTCCGATGCCCCCTCGGCCGCGGTCCGCACAATGAAGCCGCCCGTGGCCTCTCCGCGCTCGTGAACCAGAATCCGCTTCAGCCGCTGCCTTTCTTCATCCGAAGCAATCTTGCGGCTCACGCCGATGTGGCTCACCGTTGGCATGAACACCAGGAAGCGGCCCGGCAGCGCGATGTGCGACGTGATGCGTGCGCCCTTCTTGGCGATGGGTTCCTTGGCAATCTGAACCAGAATCTCCTGGCCCGGCTTCAGAAGATCGCTGATGATCGGCAGATCGGAAGTCTGCATCGAGCGGCGCGAAGGTCCGCCGCGCCGGTTGCCCTGGTTTCCACCACCCGGGGCCCCACGGCCACGGCGCTGCCGCCCACCTTGATCCCGGCGCTGCTGCCCGGCGCCAGTTGCCGGCTGTCCTTCGGCAGGTGCCTCTTCCTCATCCTCTTCGCCGTCGAACGACTCGTCGTCCCCGCCTTTTTCGTCGAATTTCAACTGGATTTTGTGGTCGAGATGAGCTTCCTGCAGCAATTCACCCAGATCGCCAGTGCGCGCCTGCGCGGGAAGCGTCTCCTCCTCATAGTCGTCCAGGTCATGTTCGTCGGTTTTGTGGTGATGTCGCGGAGTGTCAAACTCCTCCCCGTCGATCACCTCTTCCTCAATCAGACCGCTCCCTGGGGCATACGACGAAACCGGAGCGGCCTTTGTCTTTGCCGGTTCTTCCTTCTTCTTCCCGAATCCGAAAAGACGGAAGCCCGTAGGCGCCGCGGGGTCAACATTGTGCGAGGCGGATGCGCCGGATTCCGGCTCATCTGACTCTTTCGTTTCGTCATCCGGCAGAGAAGGAGTTTCCGATCCCGGCCCGCCCGGGTCCTCATCCTGTCGCACGGCGGGTCCTGCTACCGCTTCATCGGCAGAGGGCTGCTCAATCGTCGTTTCCACCGAATAATCATCCGCATCGGCCGGCTTGGGCGCAGTTTCAGAGGTCTCCTCAAACAGCTCCTCCTTGTCCAGCCCTTCCTCCACATAGTCTTCCGTGACCAGGTCTTCTCCGCCCGCCTCAAACGCGTCTTCAGCGTCATCCCGCTCTGTGATCAGGCTTTCTTCTTCAGTTTGATCCGCGGAGCCGCTGTTGTCCTCAACCTCAACCTCGGGCGCATCTTCGGCATGGCGGCTGCGGTGCTTCGAAATCGATTCGCCGGGCAACAGCCCGCTGCCATCCCACGCCAGCGGCGCTTCAATCATCGTCGACGGCTTGAACGTGCTCGCTGGCCGTGCCGGCGCTTCCGGCGCGGATTTGGGGGCATCGTCCGCCGGAGCGCCACCATATTTCCTCAGCGACTCACCCGGCAGCACAAACGGTGCAGGCGCGCGTTCTTCGCGCGGCGCGGGAGCCGGCGTGAAGGTCGAGGGAACGCTCGCGGACGCCTGAATCTCCGGCGCAACTTCCGATTCCGCCGTTCTTTCCGAATAGCTCTCGCCGCTCGCTTCCGATTGGGTACCTTCCGAGCCAGCCTCTCCCGCAGGCATGCCGCCTGGGCCGCGGCCTCCGCGGCGATGCCGGCGTCCGCGCCAGCGCTTGGCGCCCGGATCGCCGGATTCCTGCTGCGCGTCGTCGGTCTGCTCTGAAATGGTCAGCGATTCCGGCGCAGCCGGAGGCGCGTCCACGCTGATCGGTGCGGCTTCAGCAGCCGGACGCCGCTCCCTTTGCGGCCGATCTTGTCTCGTTTCCTGGGGCCTCTGTTCCTGTGGCCGGGCCGGACTGGCCGTGTGCCGGACCTCCCGAGGAGCCTGGTTGCCGCCGCTCGCAGCGGCTTTCTCCAGCTCATCGGTTTCTTCCGGGTCTTCCATCTCCATGAAGTCGGTTACATAGAGGAAGGCGTCCCGCTCCAGGCCCACGTCCACAAATGCGGACTGCATGCCTGGCAGTACGCGGGTGACACGCCCGTTGTAAATCGACCCCGCCAGGGTGTATTCGTTTTCGCGTTCGTAATAGATCTCCGCGAGTTGATCGTCTTCAAGAATTGCAAGCCGCGTCTCATGCGGCGTGCTGGAGATACAAATCTCTTTTGCCATCGTACCTTTCCGTTCAGCGACTTTAGTCTGCTGGGAACTGCGGCAAGGCGGATGGGACGCGAGCAAAACCGGAAGGAAAGGGGATGTGCGGAAGGGATGACCCGTGACTCGCTGCTGTGCCGGTTACCGCGCGACGGCCAACCCCAGGGGGCGGCGATCCGCGGCGGATGTCGTGATGCGAAAACCGAACAGGCCCGACGATCGATATGTTGCGGCTATCCATTTGCAGAGAGTTTGTGGCCAACCATTTTGGGGCCGTTCCACCGCTGGCAGGTGTCCAAGCAAACCGTGCGTTGGGAGCGGAGCGAACCTGCTCCGATGCTCCCGCACGTTTCGAACAGCTTGTACGCTGCGAGCGATTACGGGGTCCCCGGCGACAGGTCCACGTCGCTGGGATGTAGCCGTTTTCCCGTCTCTGCGTTCCCATGAACCCTTGTCCTGCCGGGCTCGAGATCCATCCGGACCTGACCGGCTACTTACAAAAAAACTCATTTTCCCGTGTGCCGGACTGTTCCGGATGACACAAGAGGTAAACCTTTGAAAACTCTCGCCTAGTTCACAAACCGGCGCATGCGGACATTCATCACCACACCCAGCGACAGGAACGTGAACAACACCGAAGATCCGCCGTAACTCATTAACGGTAAAGGAATTCCGGTGACCGGCATAAAGCCGATGACCATGCCCACGTTGACCGCAATCTGAAAGGTCAACACAGCCACCACCCCCATGATAATCAAGGAGCCGGACAGGTCTGCGGCTGTTTGTGCGTTCTGAATCAAACGCATCAATATGAAAAAGTATAGCAGCAGGATCATTAACGCGCCCACGAACCCGTGTTCCTCGCTGAAAGCGGCAAAGATGAAGTCCGCATGCGGAATCGGCAGAAAGTCGCCCTGCGTCTGGCTTCCCTGGTTCGCGCCCTGGCCCCAAATCCCGCCCGAGCCCACGGCAATCAGCGACTGGCGGATCTGGTAGCCCGTGCCCTTCGGGTCGTTGTCGGGGTTGATGAAGCTTGTAAGGCGAGCTCTCTGATACGGGTGGATGAATTTGCCGCTGGTCCACACGCCGGCAATCAGCACCGTTCCGCAGGTCATCAAAATCAGGGCCTGCTTGACGTTAATGCCGCCGAGGAACAGACCCGCCACCAGGATTGGCGCATAGGTGAGCGAGGTGCCCATATCCGGTTGCAGCAGCACCATCGCCATGGGAACGCCCACCAGCGCGAAGGCCTTGAAGATGTCTTTCCAGGTAAGGCTGCGCCCCCCGAGGTTTGCAAAGTAGCGGGCCACGGCCAGAATCAGCACCAGCTTCACCCACTCCGACGGCTGAAACTGCATGTGACCCACGCTGATCCAGCGTTTCGCTCCCAACACCCGGTGCCCGAACAGCCGCACCGCAATCAGCGCCAGCAGGCAGACCCCGTAGGCCCAGGGAACCAGATCGATCAACCGGTGATAGTCGATCTTGGCCATGATAAACATGGCTACGATCCCGCCGGCAACATAAATCATCTGCTTGGTGTGGAATCCGGAGTACTTGGTGTGCATCGTGGCCGAGTAGATTTCAAGAACCGATACCGTGCCCAGCACTAGAACCATACCCAGCAGCGCCCAGTCGAAATCTCTGAAGCTCATAAATCGGCGCATGCTGGTTATTGTCCCTTCCCGGCGCTGGCCATGGCAGAACCCGACACAGGCGCCTGCTTTCTCAGCTGAGCCCCAACTACAACGGGTACTTTTGCCGGCCGCGAAAAAACTCCTCCTACGGGGCAAGAAGTGTCAGGGCACGACTTCAGTCGAGCCGATTGAGCTGAATTATCGATATGGGCTTTAGCCCCTGCGGGATTCTTCCCGCCCTTCACGCTCGCCACAATCCCATTCCCATCCACTCGGAATGTCCCTGACTCCACGCGGTCTCCGCTCGCGCGTTTGCCCGCCGCGTCCCGCGGCGTCGTCCAAACCCCACTCATCTCCACCGGTGTTTGAGTCTTTTGCGGAACCAGATTGTTCGCCAGCCGGCGCTGCTTCTCCACATAGGCCGACACAACCTTGGCGCCGATTCGGGCGGGGTAGTAGCTGAACTCGCCATTCTGCCAAAGCACGGCAACCACAAGTTCCGGGTTCCGTCGCGGCGTCACGCCCACAAACCAGACGTTCGGCCGGGTGATCTTGCCTTTCTCCGTCTTCCCGAGCGCCTCGTGGCTCATCACCTGGGCGGTGCCCGTCTTCCCGCCAAAATCGATACCCTCCAGGTGCGCCGATCCCGCAGTGTGAAACGCGCCCGGCTGCGTCACCTCAGCCATGCCGTCCGTCACTGTGGTCCAGTTGTCAGTGCTGATGGGAACATCCACATCGCCGCTGCCCGGAAAGCTCTCCAACAGCGCCTTGCGAAAGTCTGAGGACAATTGATCGGGAAACACAACATGCGGCCGCACCAGGTGTCCGCCGGAAGCAATGCCGCCAATAATCCGCGCCAGTTGCATCGGCGTCGCTTCCACGGCGCCCTGTCCGATGGCCACGTCCAGCGTCTCATCCGGATACCACCGCGCATGGTAGTTCTTCAGCTTCCATTGTGCCGAAGGCATCAGGCCCGCCTGCTCGCCCGGCAGATCGATCCCCGTCTTCTGGCCGTAGCCAAATTCCGTGGCGTACTTCGCAATCCGGTCGATCCCCAGCTTATCCCCCAGCATGTAAAAGAAGGTGTCGCAGGAAAAAGGAATGGCATTGTGAATATCCACTCCGCCGTGATGCTCGTCGCAATGGTGGAAGAATCCGTAGGGCCCCCAGCCGCCGGCGCAGTTGATCTTCATGTCCTGGGCGATCCCCTCTTGCAGGCCTGCCACTGACATCATGATCTTGAAGGTGGATCCCGGCGCAAGTTGCGCCTGGATCGCCTTGTTCAGCAGCGGATGGTCGGGATCGTTGATCAGCTTGTTCCAGTCGGTGCGATTGATCCGGATGGCAAACTCGTTGGGGTCGAAGCTGGGACGCGACACCAGCGCCAGAATCTCGCCGTTGCGTGGGTCCATGGCCACAATCGCCCCATTCCGGCTGCCAAGCGCCAGTTCCGCGGCCTTCTGCAGGTCTTCGTCGATCGTCAGCTTCAGGTCCTGTCCCGGCGTTGCGTGCTGGGTCCGCAGGTAGCCCATTTCGCGCCCGTGGCTGTCCACAATCACGTCGCGCGATCCGTCCTGGCCCCTGAGCAACTCGTCGTAGGTCTCCTCAACCCCCGCCTTGCCCACCACGTCGCCGGCCTCGTAAGCGGCAAAGCGCGGATTGTTCAGATCTTCCTCGCTCAACTCGCCTGTGTACCCGATGATGTGCGCGGCAAATCCGTCGCGCGGATACAGCCGGCGCTCCTCGTCAATCGTTTCAAGCTCGGGAAGCTCGTTGCGGTGCGCCTCGATAAAGGCGCGCTCGTCGTCGGTAATGTCCTGCTTGATCGGGATCGGCTGATACCCTGGCGCTGCGCGGTAATGGCGGATGGTTGCGCGCAGCTGGTCGAGATCCAGGTCAAGCCCCTTGGCAATCAGCGGCAGGTCGGCGTCCACGTTCTGGTTCTGCTCCCGGATCAGAAAGCAGGAGGCGGACGGATAGTTATCCACCAGCAGCCGGCCCTCGCGGTCAAACAGCTTGCCCCGCGCTGCCAGTACCGGTTCCTTGCGAATGCGATTCTGCTCCGCCTGTTGCTTGAAGTAGTCCGCGCCAAGCACCTGAAGCCGCCACAACCCCGCGGCCAGCGCCAGCATCATCACAAGAATGCCGTACTGCACCGCCGTCAACTTCAGCGTGGAGAGCTTTTCCCCGCGATTGCCCCGACTTGAATACATCTGCCTATTCCCCGGTCCCTAACCACTAACCCCTAACCACTAACCACTAACCACTAACCACTGCCTTTTAGTCCCTTATCTGCAGACGGTCCAGCACCGGAAACAGCACGAGCGCGATGACAGAATTCCCAATCGCCTTGAACAACTCCGTATACCAGATCCATTTCAAATCCAACCCAAGCAGCTCCCGGTAGATGAAAACATAAATCGTGCTCGATAGCAGCGAAAGCAGGAAATTCATCAACAGCCGGATCGTGTGATTCTCCACGTCGATCCGCACGCCCACCGATGCTGCCAGAAAGCCGCAAACGGTCTTTGCAATCCCGTTGACGCCAATGGCATGGCCCGAGAGCGCGTCTTCAAAAAGCCCCATCCCAGCGCCCATGATCGTGCCCTGGATGGGGCTGCGCCGGCCGAGCGCGAAGTAGATCGTCACCACCAGCGGCAAGTCGAACCATACATAGCCCCTCACCACGCGCGGCAGCCAGGCTTGCAGCACCAGCGCCGTCAGCGGCACCAGCGCGTACACCAGCAGCGGATAGCGGCGAATCTCCAGATCGCGCCGGAAGTTGGCGCCCAGAACGGACATGGCTATGGATTCCTCTCTGGCGCCGTCGCAGGCGGCTTCGTCCCAGCGGGCTTCGTCGCAGCAGGAAGCGCGCCCGGCGCACCAGGATTCGCTTGAGGTTTCGGCGTCGCGGGTTTCGCCGCAGTGGGCCCCGTAGTTGAAGGCCCCGTCGTTGCCGGCTTGCCCGCAGTCTTCGTCGCCGGCGTGCCGGTTCCACCCGTCGAGGGAGGCTGGCTGGTGCGCGGCGTCTTGGGCGCTGCATCCGCTCCGGCTCCATCCTTTGCGGCAGGCGCAACCGTCCCCGCGTTCTCCGGCGAAAATCTGTCCGGATGGATCGCCAGCGGTGGCCGTGGCACTCCATTCGGATTCGAGTTGTCCAGCAGCGGTTGCTGATCCGGCGGAAGGTTGGGGTCGGTCAGCCCAGGTAGCCGCTCGGCCTTGATCTCCGACGCCTTCTGCTGCTCCTTGATCGCCTCGGCCTCCGCGCCCTTCAGTTGCTCGCTGGTCGCCAGGTCCTGCTGGTCCTGGGGTGAGAAGTGCGGCTCGGTCGAAGTAATCACCAGCACCTCGTCCAGCCGTTCAAGATTCGCCGCCGGCTTCACAATCACGTCAATGAACGAGTCGCGGTCCGGGTCGCGCACCACCTTCTCCACCACCCCCACCGGCAG
>Ga0302320_10028316_pt1 | contig 10758 bp, 9 predicted proteins | sample Bog_T0_3_FD_202130 | JGI IMG/M metagenome (GOLD analysis project Ga0302320, IMG submission 202130) | Peat permafrost microbial communities from Stordalen Mire near Abisko, Sweden - Bog_T0_3 | ecosystem: Environmental > Terrestrial > Soil > Wetlands > Peat | place: Sweden: Abisko, Stordalen Mire... | reverse complement strand
AAACTTTAGAGATGGGCAGCGGGAACGCTCACAGGCGATTGACGCCCGCCCCCTGGTACAGCGCGAGTGCATCTGCCCGAACCATCACAACCCCGTCGACGGCATTGTCGTATCGTCACCGGCCTGCTTAGAACATGGGTTGCGCTGCCCCTACGTTGTGCATGATGGACGGGCTGGTCTGAATATGATTTGGATAGAGCTAGCACAGGCCACCTCTAGGTGATGCTTGCGGCGATGCTTGCGACGTGACGGCGCACCCGTGCCGTGTCCAATATCGAACTGGTAACGGCCAGAAGGGTTGATTTATATGGGTAGAAATCTGGTCACGCTGTGGTCACGATAGAACGTAAAAATGGGTACAAATGCATCCGAACAGTGACGAGTAAGAAATCACCGGCAACCATGCGCCAATAGCGGAGATAGGCGAGTTATGCACAACCCATGCAAACCCATCCTAAATGCCCTAAAACGCCCTTTCACGGCGGTAACACGGGTTCGAGTCCCGTTGGGGACACCAATCAATTCAGTGGTTTAGCGGAGTCGCCCAATGCGGCACGATTTTCTGGTGACTCTGTGGTGACTAAGTGAAGGTCACTTGGCAGGGCTTTGGGCATCATCCCGCCCATGATGCCGTCCAACTTGCCCACCGATGCCGCCATGTAATCGGGCGAGAGATGCGCGTAGCGTTGCGTCATGCGCGGTGTCTTGTGGCCTAGAATCTGCCCAACGAATGCGTCGATATAGGAAGCCTACGCGCAATCAAGTGCATTGCCGGAGTGGTTCCAGGCAACAATCGGCACGGTCTAGCGAAAACCCGCAAGCGTGGCTCGCGTTACATGTACGAACTCAGAGCGGCACCGAATCGCTCTGTTTTTCGACCGGAGTTGGAGTTGCAGCTCTGCTTGGCCATACTGCTGAAGAGCGATATAATTTGCACGAATCAGGGCCGAAAAGAGATTCCGGCTAAACTGGTAAGGAACAGACCGGGCACTCCCCCCCGACTGCGGCTATCTGGTCTAAGAAATAGTGATGGGCCCCGGTATTCCTGAACCAGACGAAATGTTAGTCTTCGACCAAATCTGACCTAAGGAAGAGGAGGATTTGGATGCGGAAGAAGCGATTCAGTGTGGAACAGATGATTGGGATACTGAAGCAGGCTGAAGTGGGAGTTCCGGTTGCGGAAGTGATCCGCAGAGCCGGGATCAGCGAGCAGACGTTCTACCGATGGAAGGCGAAGTATGCCGGCCTGGAGGTAGATCAGGTCCGTCAGATGGCACAGTTGCAGGAAGAGAACCTGCGGTTGAAGCAACTGGTGGCGGAGCTAACGCTGGATAAAGCGATGTTGCAGGATGTGCTCTCAAAAAAATGGTGAAGCCTTCACGGCGTGGACCGATGGTGGAGCGGCTGGTGGAAAACTACCTGGTGAGCGAACGGCGAGCCTGCCGGGTTCTTCGGGTGCCTCGAGCGACCTACCGCTATCGAAGTTGCCTTGATCCACGCACTGAGCTGCGGGCTAGGATCCGCGAGATCGCTCAGGCAAGAGTGCGCTACGGATATCGCAAGATCCGCGTGCTGTTGAACCGTGAAGGCTGGGAAGTGGGTAAGTATCTGGTGTACCGGTTGTACAAGGAAGAAGGGCTAACGCTGAAGAGGATGAAGCCTGCCGGAAAGCGGAAGGCTGCGCGAACTCGTGAGGATCGGGTCAAGGCCACGGCACCCAACCAGGCCTGGAGCATGGACTTCGTAGCGGACCAGTTGCAGGATGGTACGCGGTTCCGTGCTCTGACCATCGTGGATGTGTATACGAGAGAAGCTGTCGTCATAGAAGCTGGACAGAGCCTGAAAGGAGACGATGTGGTGCGCACACTGAATCGGTTGAAGCTCAGCCGCGGTGTACCGAAAGTGCTGTTCTGCGACAATGGCAGCGAGTTCACTAGTCAGGCGATGGACCTATGGGCCTATCGCCATAATGCGAAGATCGACTTCTCTCGGCCAGGGAAGCCGACCGATAACGCCTTCGTGGAGAGCTTCAACGGTACGTTCCGTAGCGAATGCCTGGACACTCACTGGTTCATGGACCTGAATGAGGCCAGGCATCTAATCGAGGCCTGGCGCAGGGAATACAATGAGAGTCGTCCTCACCGGTCTCTCGGTGACAGGACGCCTAGCGAGTTCGCCAGCCAGATCGCGGCTAGCCGCGATCTGGCTGCAACCTAAATAGGTCGATGACTAACACTCGACTTGGTACAGGAAAATTAGGCCCTTCATTATCGCGCTACACTAACAATGAAACTGGTACAAAAGATCGGGCAGAGCAGTGGAGTAGATGAGCCAGGCCATCCGGCTTGTTTGACCTGCGAAATTACCCATAAAGTTGACTTTTCAGGCCCTTCGAGCCAGCCGATGACTAACACTCAGATAGGTTGAACAATAACGAAGCCGATCACGCTGGGATTAGCAAATGCGGGGAAGCTGCTCGCCGAACATTACATCGAGCACGCGCGTTCCACCAATCTGGGTCTTCATCAGAACCATGCCGGGGTGCGTGTTGACGACCTCGCCGATGATGGCGGCGTCCGCGCCCAGCGGATGCTGGCTCATGCGATGGAGTACGACTTCGGCCATCTCCGGCACAACGAAGGCAATTAGTTTCCCTTCGTTGGCGACATAGAGCGGATCGAGGCCGAGAACCTCGCAGGCACCTTGGACGGACTCGCGCACTGGGATGGCGCGCTGGTCGATTACGATGCCGACGTTAGCGTGGCGGGCGAGCTCGTTGAGGGTGGTTGCGACGCCACCGCGTGTGGGATCGCGCATGGTGTGGATGAAATCGCGGCGCTCGCTCGAGGTGGAGAGCATGGCGACGACAAGCTGGTTGAGCGAAGCGCAGTCGCTCTGGATCGCACCCTCAAACTGCAGGCCTTCGCGCTGCGACATGATGGTCATGCCGTGGTCGCCGATGGTGCCGCTCAGGATGATCTTGTCGCCGGGACGGGCTTGGTCGGCGGAGATGTTGATGCCGTTCTCGATAACGCCGATGCCGGTGGTGGTGATGAAGATCTGATCGCCCTTGCCGCGGTTGACAACCTTGGTGTCTCCGGTAACGAGTTGGACGCCGGCCTCGGCAGCGGCGGAGCGCATGGACTCGACCACGCGACGAAGATCGTCCACCGGGAGGCCTTCTTCGAGGATAAAGGCGGCAGAGAGATAGAGCGGCCTTGCTCCACTCATCGCCAGATCGTTGACGGTTCCGTGGATGGCGAGCCGGCCAATGTCGCCACCGGGAAAGAAGATGGGCGTGACGACAAACGAGTCCGTGGTGAAGGCGAGACGCATGTCGCCGAACTGAAGTACAGCCTGGTCGTCCATCTTGTCGAGCGTGGGGTTGCGGAATGCCGGCAGAAAGATCTTCTCGATGAGGTCGGCGGTCAGCTTGCCACCGCTGCCATGGCCCAGCACAATGCGCTGGTGGTCGAAGATGGGGATGGGGCAGGAGCCAAATGGGGTAGACGATGGGACGATGTCGGGATCGTCAGCACGTAGGATTTTGGAGGCTTCATCAGCGGCTGGCATGGATATCTTCCGTTTCATCGATCACGTGGAGTAATGGATCGGACCGGTGGGGCGTGAGGTGACGGCCATAGGTGTAGTAGGCGGCGCATGCTCCTTCGGCTGAGACCATGGTGGCGCCAAGCGGATGTTGCGGAGTGCAAAGCGAGGCGAAGGCTGGGCAATCGTGCGGCTTCTTGAGGCCACGCAGAATCTGGCCGCTGATGCAGATCTCCGGCTCCAGCGGCGCAATCCGACCCACCTCGAAGAGCTTCTCCGCGTCGTGGCCGGCGAACTCCGGACGCAGATGGTAGCCGCTGCCGGGAATGGCGCCGATACCGCGCCACTTACGGTCGCCAACTTCGAAGACCGTGGCGATCAGCTTTTGCGCAGCCGGGTTCCCCTCGCGATTGAGGATGCGGGAGTATTGATTTTCGACGGTAGCGCGGCCCGACTCCAGTTGCCGGATCGTCATCAGGGTGCCTTGCAGAATGTCGAGCGGCTCAAAGCCGGTGATGACAATGGGAACGTGGTAGCGGGCGCTGATGGGATCGTACTCGGTGTATCCCATGACGGCGCAGACGTGGCCGGGGCCAAGAAAACCCTGGATCCGGTTGTCGGGCGCATCGAGGATGGCCTGCAGCGCGGGCGGGACGAGCACATGGGAGACGAGCAGGGAGACATTGTTGAGCGACTCTACGCGGGCGCGCCAGGCGAGCATGGCGTTGGCAGGAGCGGTGGTCTCAAAGCCGATGGCAAAAAAGACGACCTGCTTCCGCGGGTTGGCGCGGGCAATCTTGAGGCAATCGAGCGGCGAATACACAATGCGAACATCGCCGCCAAGCGACTTGATGGTGAACAGATCGCCGTCGGAGCCGGGTACGCGCAACATGTCTCCGAAGGAACAGAAGATGACATTGGGCAAGCGCGCGATGGCATGCGCCTTGTCGATCATCTCGAGAGGCGTTACGCAGACCGGGCAGCCCGGCCCATGAACCAGTTCCAGGCCGGCAGGCAGCAGGTAGTCGATGCCATGTTTGACGATGGAGTGGGTCTGGCCGCCGCAGACCTCCATCAAGAGCCAGGGACGGGTCAGAGTGCGGCGAATTTCGTCGACGATTTTGGCTGCAATTTCTCCATTGCGATATTCGTCGAGGTATTTCATGGTTGCTTCCCCCCCGGGTCGATAATGACCGGCACGAATTGGGCCCTTTCATCGTGCTCATCCACTTCGGGAGAATCGAGTTCGGTGAGTTGATCGAGCTCGCGCAGGGCCTGATAGGTGCGTTCCGCCTCCGCTTCGTCGATCCGGCTGAGTGCGAAGCCGACATGAACCAGTACGTACTCACCGACACTGACCTCGGGAATGTATTCCAGGCAAGCTTCGCGGACGACACCGCCGAACTGGACCTTGGCCATGCGAAGGCCGTGCTGGTCGAACGTGCTGAGAACCTTGCCGGGAATTGCGAGACACATGCTGAACTCCTTATAACTGCGAACGAACAACCTACGGGTCAGCCTCCGTTGTGGAGGATTTGATTGGCGATCACGGCCTGACCGAGCGAGATACCGCCGTCGTTTGCGGGCACGGAGGCATGGAGAAATACTTTAAAGTCACGGCGTCGCAACTCAACCGCCGTACGATGCAACAGGTACAGATTCTGGAAGGTTCCGCCGCTGAGACAGACGCGGCGCATACCATCGCCGATTCTGATTCGGGAGCAGACCTCTGCGATGGCGGCGCTCAGCGTATTATGGAAGCGCGCGGCGATCTCCGCAACCGGGCGTCCCGCGGCGATGTCTTGCACGATGCCGACGATGGTGGCGCGAAGGTCAACGATCATGATGTGGCTTGAGGACGCGCCTGGTTGCAGATCGAAGGGATAGCGGCCGGAGGTATGGGGCGCGGCGGCCATCTCCAGCGCGATGGCTGCCTGGCCTTCAAAGGTGACCTCCGAGGATAGATTGAGCAGAGCGGCAACCGCATCAAAGAGCCGGCCCGCGGAGGATGTCTCAACCGTCTGGATGCGCTTGGCGAGCATGGCATCGACGAGCTCGAGTTGCGAGGGCGCAATTGAGTCGAAGCATCTGAGTTGGGGAAGGTTGCCTGAACCGAGTGCGTCGCGCAGATAGCTGAGCGCCATGCGCCAAGGCTGGCGAACCGCCGCGTCTCCGCCCGGCAGGGGAACGTAGCGCAGATGGGCGCGCCGGGAGAACTGCGCGAGGCTTGCGACAAGGAACTCTCCACCCCAGATGCAGCCGTCGGGGCCGTAGCCGGTGCCATCGAATGCGACGCCAATCACCTCCCCATCGAGGTGATTCTCCGCCATGCAACTGGCGATGTGGGCATGATGATGCTGAATGGCGAACCTGCGTTCAATGCTGGAGGCGAGCGCGAGACGTGTGCTCCTGTATTCAGGATGAAGATCGTGGGCCAGGGCGCATGGCTCGACGCGGAATAGAGCTTTCATGCGTGCGAGGGTCTCCTGGAAGAACTCCTCGGTCTCGAAGTTCTGCAGGTCGCCGATGTGCTGGCTGAGGATGGCATGGCGTCCTTTGGTGAGGCAAAACGTGTTCTTCAGCTCGGCCCCGAATGCGACGATTTGCGAGAGGGGACGACCGAGATCGAGGGCGTGGGGAACGTATCCGCGCGAGCGGCGAAGGACGCGCTCCCGGCCCTCGAAGCTGCGGACCACGGAGTCGTCCACACGCATGGCGATGTCTCGATTATGGAGAATAAACCAATCGGCAACGCTGTGGAGCTGCTGCATGGCCGCGCTGTTCGACACTACGATCGGCTCTTCGCTCAGGTTGCCGCTGGTCATGACCAGGGCGGGAAACTCCGAAGCATGGTCTGGCGAGTCGCTGAATAAAAGGTAGTGGAGCGGAGTGTAGGGAAGCATTACACCGACCGTATTGTTTCCCGGAGCGATTGCGTCGGCGAGCGGTGCGGTTGGGTCGCGTGGCATAACGACGATGGGGCGGCGCAGATGTAGCAAGGAGGCCTCGTCGCCGGAAGAGACTTGGCAGAGCGATTGAACCGCGGCGTAGTCCCTCACCATGAGGGCGAATGGCTTGGCAGGCCGCTGCTTGCGCCAGCGCATCTCGGCGACGGCAGCCTGGTTGGATGCGTCGCAGGCTAGCAGAAATCCGCCCAGACCCTTGATAGCGAGGATTTTGCCTTGGTGAAGAAGCGCGCGGGCCTGGTGTAGAATCTCCAGCGAGTTGCGGCCGGCGAAGAGGTCTGGGCCGAGAGCTTCGCCGCGAGGCACAAGAGCAAGCGATGGCCCGCACACAGGACATGCATTGGGTTGGGCGTGAAAGCGGCGGTCCGCGGGGTCGGCATATTCCGCGGCGCACTGCGGGCACATGGTGAAGTGGGCCATGGTGGTGGAGGTGCGGTCGTAGGGGACGCCGTGGATGATGGAGTAGCGAGGGCCGCAGTGGGTGCAGTTGGTGAAGGGATAGCCGAAGCGCCGGTTGAGCGGATCACCCACATCGCTCCAGCAGGCATCGCATGTGCCCGCGTCGGGCGAGACCAGGGCATAGTCACCTGGCCGCCCTTTACTGGGCAGAATGGAGAAGGCGACCTCTCCGCGAGAATCGAGTATGGAGACGTAAACTCCGGCAATTTCGGCAAGATCCGGGGCATCTGCGCTCAATTTGCCGAGAAATAGATCGACCGCGGCTGGCCCGCCCTCAACCTCAATGGTGACTCCGGACGATGTGTTGAAGACGTGCCCGGAGAGCGAGAGCGACTGCGCCAGGGCGTATACGAAGGGGCGAAAACCCACTCCCTGCACGATCCCCTTGACATGAATGAGTCTGCGAACTACGGGCGCGATGGGGAGGGTGGCCATGGCAGGGTCAGGGAACCTGGAGCGGAACCAGCGCATCCTGCCGCGCCTGGGCCATGCGATGTTTCAGCCAGGCGAGCCATGCATCGAGCCCTCCATCGGATGTAGAAGAGGTATGCACAATCTCGATACCGGGATGCACCAAGCGCGCATTGACCTCCACCGCCTGCGCACTGAAGGGAACATAGGGCAGCAGGTCAACCTTGGTGAGGACGAAGAGATCCGACTTGAAGAAAATAGAGGGATACTTGAGCGGTTTGTCGTCTCCCTCGGTGACGCTGAGCAGCACAATCTTGGATGCCTCGCCCAGATCGTAGCTGGAGGGGCAGACAAGATTACCGACATTTTCGATGAATAGGAGATCGATGTTGTCCAGATCCCAGGCTTGCAGGTGCTTTTCAATCATGCGGCCATCCAGATGGCATGTGCCGCCGGTGGTGATTTGCTGCACGGGAAATCCGTACTGGGCCAGCCTGCGAGCATCGTTATCTGTCTGAATATCTCCCGTGAGCACGCATACCCGTGTTGCTGGATCGAAGCTGGCGAGGGTGCGTTCCAGCAGGGCTGTCTTGCCCGACCCTGGTGCGCTGATCAGGTTGAGGCAAAGCACACCGTGCGCGCGGAACCGTTCGCGCAAAGATTCCGCGACCAGCTGATTTTCACTGAGTACTTTGGACTTCAGCAGCAGGTGTTCCACCGGTCTCCACCTCCAGATAATCGAAATCCAGTTCATCGCCGCTACTGAGCGTGGTGTTGCTACCCGCACACACCGGACAGTGCGCGTTGTAGTCCACGACGGCAAACTCGTTGCCGCAGTCGTTGCAGATGCGACGCTGGGGACAGACCCGCGCATCGAGTTGCAGGCTCTGCCATTCCGTTCCCCGCAGCACGGACTCAAAACAGAAGTTGAGTGAATCCACATCGACCGCAGCCAGCTCCCCGATGCGCAGGCCAACGCGGGTTGGCCATGCTCCGGGGAAGTTCACGAGTTCCTTGCGCACGGCCTGCAAGATCGATTCCGCGATGGATAACTCATGCATGACCTTACCCCGTACCGATGCTACAGCATTGCGGTGTCAGCACTTATTCCACGCGGCCGCCGATCGAAAAGCTTGCGTGGGGCATTGCGGATACTCCCCGTGGAACGAGAGTAGAGGATGGCGGTTCATCTAACTGTGATGTACATCACAGTCTATCTTCGGGCCGTATTGAGCGGACCGAATCGACTGTGATGAATGTCACATTCATTGCTTGCTATAAGGAGTAGCTTCGCAGCATTCGCCGGTAGGTTCGCGTGATGCACGAAATTTATTGCGTCGCGCAAAACATTCGCTCTCCGGTGGGTACACGGACAGCGAGGTGGGCATGGGTCAATCTATCTGGCAATCGATGCAGCAGAAGGGTTACAGTCGCAGAGACTTTCTCCAGTTCTGCACTGCGGCCGCAACTGTGGCGGGGTTGGGGCGCACGGCCGTGGGCCAGGTTGCAGCAGCCTTCGAGAAGACGGAGAAACCCGCCGTGGTGTGGCTGCACTTCCAGGAATGCACCTGCTGCAGCGAGTCGTTCCTGAGGGCCTCGCACCCGATCGTCCTGGATGTGCTGCTGGATGTGCTTTCGCTCAACTACACCGAGACATTGCAGGCAGCGGCGGGATTCCAGGCGGAGAAGTGCCTGAGCGATACGATTCGCGATCACAAGGGCAAATATATAGTTCTGGTGGAAGGTGCTGTGCCCACCGGCGAGGACGGGGTCTACTGCATGATTGGGGGCAAGACTGCAGAGTCGATCCTGCAAACCGTATCGAAAGATGCAGCGGCCATAGTGGCGTGGGGCAGTTGCGCGTCCAACGGATGCGTACAGGCCGCCAAGCCGAATCCGACGGGCGCGACACCGATCTACAAGCTGGTGGACAAGCCGGTGATCAACGTGCCCGGCTGCCCGCCGATCGCGGACGTGATGATGGGCGTGGTGACCCACCTGCTTGTACTGGGCGAGATTCCTGCGCTGGACAATCAGGGACGTCCCAAGGAGTTCTACGGGCGGCGGGTACACGACACGTGCTATCGCCGGGCAAACTATGACGCGGGCCTGTTCGTCGAGACTTTCGACGACGAGAACGCGCGCAAGGGATACTGCTTGTACAAGATGGGCTGCAAGGGGCCAATAACGTACAACTCCTGCTCTGTGATCAAGTGGAATGAGGGCACCAGCTATCCCATCCAGTCGGGCCACGGATGCATTGGTTGCAGCGAGGCGGGCTTCTGGGACAACGGCCCGTTCTACCAGCATCTACCGTCGTTCCCCGGCTTTGGGGTGGAGAGCACGGCAGACTCGGTGGGCACGGTGGTAGGACTGGCTACGCTGGCCGGAGTTGCGGCCCATGCGGTAGTGACCAACGTACGCAAGCGAAGCGTGATTGCGGAAGTACACGCAGAAGACCAGAAGGAGTCCTGAGCAATGGCACGAGTAATCGTCGATCCGGTAACTCGCATCGAAGGCCACCTGCGCATTGAGGCAGTGGTGGAGAACGGTGTCATCACCGACGCATTCAGCGCCGGCACCATGGTGCGCGGGTTGGAGAAGATCCTGATTGGCCGCGATCCTCGGGATGCGTGGGCCATCACTGAGCGCGTCTGCGGCGTATGCACCACGGTTCATGCGCTGACCAGCGTGCGTGCGGTGGAGAGCGCCCTGGGCATTGCGATTCCACCCACGGCGGAGATCATCCGCAACATCATGATGACCACGCAGTATGTGCAGGACCACGTGATTCACTTCTATCACCTGCATGCGCTGGACTGGGTGGACATCGTCAACGCGTTGAAGGCCGATCCGAAGAAGGCTGCGGAACTGGCGCAGTCCTTCTCCAAGTGGGACAAGAACACAGCCGCGCACTTCAGCGATGTGCAGGACAAGATCAAGTCCTTCGCGGCCAATGGGCTGGGCATCTTCGCCAACGGCTACTGGGGACATCCGGCCTATGTTCTGCCGCCGGAGGTGAACCTGATCGCCGTCTCCCACTACCTGGACGCGCTGGTGTGGCAGAAGGAGATCGTCAAGATCCACGCTGTGTTCGGCGGCAAGAACCCCCACCCGAATTATCTGATGGGCGGAGTTCCCTGCTCCATTGACATGAACGAAGTGGCGGCCATCAACTCTGAACGGCTCAATCTGGTCTCGCGTTTGATCGACCAGGCCGATGAATTCATCAACCAGGTTTATATTCCGGACGTGCTGGCCGTGGCCTCATTCTATAAGGACTGGGCCAAGTATGGCGGCGGGTTGACCAACTACATGAGCTACGGCGAGTTCCCCACCAAGGGCTATGGCCAGATCGATTCATTCAAGTATC
>Ga0302320_10028309_pt1 | contig 10760 bp, 11 predicted proteins | sample Bog_T0_3_FD_202130 | JGI IMG/M metagenome (GOLD analysis project Ga0302320, IMG submission 202130) | Peat permafrost microbial communities from Stordalen Mire near Abisko, Sweden - Bog_T0_3 | ecosystem: Environmental > Terrestrial > Soil > Wetlands > Peat | place: Sweden: Abisko, Stordalen Mire... | reverse complement strand
CATTTCCACCGAGAGAGAATCGAGATGAAATTTTCCACTCTGGCCCGAACAAATTTCATTGGTGATTTTCCACAGTTTGTTTTCTCGTCCTCATCATCAACAACAACAACATCATCAGATGGTAGAGGACATTGGCCAGCATGCGGGTGAAAAACAAGCTGCTCCACTAGCACCAGCACCAGCACCAGCGCCTTCTCGCCGCTACCTCGAAATTGTTCGACGTGGCCTCGCAGACACGAGTGAGATTAGTCGACAGGAGATGAGGGAGGAGCTCCGTGCTCTGGCGCAGAACATCCGAGACGAGGATAAACGGAATGGGAAATGACATGTTTTTATCGCTGACAAGGTCCAAATTGATTTCTTGTCCTTACCTTCCCCTGTCGAGGCCTTCGCTTTGTGGGATGTGGATCAACTGGGTGGTACGGGTGCTGACCATTGGGGGCATCGCGGGCCTGCCTTTGGTTTTGGGTCTCCCATGCTTTTGCTGCCTGCCGGCGACCCGCAAGCCCATTGCCACGTTCAGCCTGCTGTGGGGCGTGTGCTACGTGGGCGGCATGACAGTGGGACCGCGCCAGACTGCGACGTGGGTTGCGTGGTTCTTCACCGAGATGTGGCTCACTTACGCTGTAAGGGCGGGAGGGTTTCTCCTCTACTGGGGCATCAAAGTGTTGGGCATTGCGCTGGCCAACTTTCTGAACGTGCTGGTGCTCACGCTGCTGGGATGGGTGGGCTGGAACGTCTACTGTTGGCTCGAGAGACGCAAGAGAAAGGCCCAACACGCGAAACAGCATTGAGCGAGTGTATTGCGCGCGCCTCGAGCGTGATCAGAGGAAGCCGGTAATAAAGGTCAGCGGCTCGATAATGGTGACTGCATCGAACAGTTGCAGATTGGAGCGAAAGTTGAGGGCCGCATTCACGTTATCCCAGGCGGCTGACAGGACCTGGGGATGAGCCAAGAAACTCTGAAGGAGAAACTTTGACTGCTGAAAAGGTCCCAGCGGTCTGTCAAGGGATAGCGAGGGGCTGGGCACCACGCCGTACGGATCGTTGGAAGTGAAGTTGGTGATCTGAAAGCTGAACGGCCCCCCAGGAGCCACCCTAATTTGGGTGGGATTCCAATTGGTGGTCGAGATCCAGAGATACTCAAAGTCAAGGCCCACATCCTGGTAATGCCGCGTCTGCCACGTCACATTGGAGGTGAGTGCAGGTCCACTTACAACGTGTGCCGTTCCGTTGCCAGTCACGGTGTAAGTGACGTTGAGCGTGTTGAGGCGACTGTCGATAATGGTCAAGTTCTGCTGGAGCCACGTTGCAATGTTGGCAAGAAAAGAAGCCTGAGCGTTGGCCTTGGCCTCCAGCACGTCGATCCTCATCTCGTGGTCGCTGGCGTTCCTGAGCAAGAAGGCCACCTCCACTTGGAGCGCACTAATGTTTGCAAGCACTACGGCCATGGTCGTCTGCAAGGCCGTCACGTTGTTCATCACACCCAACAACTTAATCTCATCGAGAGTGAGCCTGTTCTCCAGTAGTGTCGTCCGATTCTCCAGCGACGTGATGCGCAACCCCTGTGAGATTTCCGTGGCGTTCAAGGTGTTGATGCGTGCCGTGTTCTGGGTGACCCGCCCAATGGTGATGACCAGCGTCGTGTTGAGAAAGGCAATCTGGTCCGTGTGTTCCACCAGGAGTTCCTCTGCCGTGGTGAGGCGAGCATCCAGACTCTGCAGATCCTCCTGTACCACTTGCAAGCGCCACAGACCAACGCCCATCAGCACAAACACCATGATAAAGGCCAGGGCTCCCATGACGAGGGCCGTGTTCATGCCGCATCGGGTGCCATTCTTCTGGTACTCGGCCACCTCGGGATCCACCGTGTCACCCACCCGGGTGATGAGCGGTTTGGTGAGATCCCGACTGCTATGACCGGTGCTGCCGCCGCCGACCTTTTCGTGGCCACCACTGCTGCTGCCGCCGCCAATCCACCGGAGCATTCGAGGAGCGAGCGAGGCGTTCAGTCGACAGAGGGCATGGACGGCGTGTTTCCTACGGGTTCGGCACGAGAAAAGACCACAAACGAAAGCGGATCTCACATTCCTTTGCACTCGACTTTTGGAGGGGGGCTCGCTTTCATTTTTTAGGCTTTCACCCCACCGATGCCACCGTCGTCGAGGGACGATTGAATAAAGGCCAGCAGCTCGCCTGACTTCTTCATGGCCACGCGCTCGTCATCACGGTAATTCTCCGTGGTGTCCACCACCACCACGGGAATGGTGATGGCGGCGTGCCCAGCAAACCCACTGACGACGAAGCCTCCCTGGCGACCCAGAAAGAGACGATCGTGTTCCTTCAACACGAGTCCATTGTAATGGGGAGTAACCAGGTCTTCCTCGGCTTCGCGCTTCCTTTCCCGAATGCGCTGCTGGCACAGGGCGACGGTGCTCTCAAAGTCGGAGCCCGCCCTGCAATAGATGATGAGGCCAGGCGCCACTCCCTGATAGAGTTCCCTCCACTTGGCGTTGAGATCGAGGTAGCGATCGAGAGAGGCCTGGCTGACGTGGCCGCACTCGTACTGCACACGCATGAAGCACGTGTCACTCACAATGCTGCGCTCGCTCAGCATAATGGCAGTCTTCATATCCTCTGTGTCGTGAGGACTCGATGTGGATGCCAGCGTCTCCAGCATGGCGTGGAAGGCAGTGCGAAAGTAGTCGGTGCGCTTGTCGAAGAAGGTGGTCTGAAACTCAAAGGCCCAGCGCTTGGGATCATGCTGGTAGTCCTGGAAGAGACCGCTGCTCATCAGTTCGTCAATGGGTTCGGGCACAAAGAATATGCGGCCCGTTCCAAAGTGCTGCTTCAGGCTGGGGGCCAGCACTTTGAAGAGCTCCGTCTTGCCTGCCCCAATGGGTCCCTCCAGCGTGACCCAAAAAATGCGGGCCTGACCTCCTCGTGCTCCTGGCAGATTCACAAAGGTAGGCGATCCTCGAGCCAGGCCCTCCAACAGCAACTGCTGGTGGTGGTTGCTGCTGTCCAAGCTGGCACGAGGGGCATCGAGGATTGTCTCCATGTTCGTCTCTCGCAGAGGAGGAGAGCATAATATTTCTCCTTGTGTTGGGATCACAAAAAAATCATTTCCCTATCTCGTACCTTTGTCGTTGCCATGATGGAAAGGTTCTCTTTCATTGGTATTGAACGCGAAGATGGCGCCATCGTCGGTCGAGTTCCCGACGGCCGTCCCTTTGAAGAGTGGACATCCAGCGAACACTGTTTGTGGCAAATCGCCCGTATGACTTTTCATCGTTACAAGGTCAGTGCGAGAGGGACGCCTGTCAGTGCCAGACAAGCAGATTCCCTGCAGTTACGGGTCTATTTTACGCTGGCATCCGCGGTCATGGTGGATGCGAATACGGGGATCTTCTCAGTGGCGGACCTCAGGAATGATTTTCTTTGGCGCCTATCTGAGGGAGTGGCCGCTGGGTTTCCACGTGGCTCGGCACTCAAGTTTGAGTTGTGCCTTCGACCTAACCTGTTTCTTTCTAAGTTCTATTCCGTCATCCTCCGTGTTGAAAGCGGGATTGTTCGAGAAAAACGAGTGGATTCGTGCCGACGGGCAGTCATGGCACTGCTCAAATGTCTGTTGATGAGCCCCCGGACGCCCCGGGACGTCGACCTGCTTCTCGCACAGACGCTTTGGACCACGCGGCTCCAGGAGGACTGGAACGCGGCGTCTCCTTATGCGGGAGTGAAGAAAAGACGTTACGACGTCATAAGGGAAGAGAATAAACAGTGAGCGGGACACCGGAGAAAAATATTTTTTCCTTCCGCCCTTCCTTCCGCCCTCTCCTTCCGTCCGTCCAGTTTCAATCATGACTGATGGGTTGGAACTTCATGCCCGCTGTGACGTGCGGATTGACCAGCGATTGCGTCTCTGTGAAGGTCGTCGCCCAGAGATACCCGGGGAGCACATTCTCTGGGCATGCGTCCGGCGCGTTCATTTGGGATACATGGGACAGGACATTTTTATGCCAGAGTACGTGGGCCGCCTAGTGGAAGTGGCCAATGAAGTGCCACTGCAGCCTGCCATGGTGCATGACTTCACGTTTGCCAACGTCGTGACCGAAACATACATTGACGGTCTTGTTATGCGCGGCCTGCAAACATTCCACGATATGGTCTTACATGGCAGGGCCATGAAGAAACGCTACTTCCCCGGTGAAAATCGCAGTCTTGAATATCGGCTGAGGTATGGACCCCTTCACGCACCTCCCCTGCTGGAACCCAACTCCTGTCGCGATATCCTCATGACGGTGACCGACGTCCGCATGCGGGAAATGCGGGCCGAGGCCTGCCAGCGAGCAGTGCTTGCGTTGATGAAATGTCTCTGGCAGAGACCCGCCACGCCCCGGGACGTAGACACCTTGCTAGCGCGATCACTATGGACCACACGACGGCAGGAGGAGTGGGACCCAGGGGAAAGGCGAGAATAAAAGGGCGTGAGGGGACAGCGAGGGAAAAATATTTTTCACTCCTTTTTGTTGCCAGAGGGTCTGTTGTGTGTCGCGCGGACAGGAGGCCATGTGGTCAACGAACATTATGAAGGATGCCGAGTTTGTTGCCATTAAGGGTGCGGACGACAACTTGACCATGCACGTCCCCGGTCGAACTAACCGGCGTTGGACGGATTGGGATGACATCTTCTCGAGGATCGTCTTGATTGTGCACCTCGAAGGTCTTTCGGGGTTCTGGGACGTGGACGTGGCAGAGTAAGGTCGTCTTACATTCGAGTGCGCGCTTCCTGTGCAGACTGTACGAGATATTTCTGGTAGCGTGGTTCTTACCGACGGCATGTTTAGCTGGTTCCAACATTATGCCTTGGGATTACGACGCTTTTTTCCTCGTAGCTGCACTTTGCGGATCAGCTTACGTCATGAGCCCGATAACTGTCTTCTAGATCGTGCGCTCGTATTCATAACCATTGAAAACCTCACCCTGATTCGGGCACGGACCAGAGCTTGCAAAGACGCCGTTCTTGCATTAATGAAGTGTCTGCAACAGACACCAAGCACTCCTCGAGACGTGGACATGCTTATTGCGCGAATATTGTGGACTACGCGACTTGAGGAGGAGTGGGACATGCCATCTGGCGGCGGCAGGAGTGAATGAAGAACAGTTTTTACTCCTTCTTCGTCTGCTCGTTCTGGTCCATCCCCAGGTCTAGATCCACGTCGTCCTGCTCAGTGCCCCAGGTGTCCTTGCGCAGCAGTTCGCACTGGCCCTTGTGCGCCAGGTTCATCCACTCCACCAGGGTCATGAAGCCTTCCCCGCCGCTGGCCGCAAAGGGATGGTCCATGGCACAGGACTCACTGCAAAAGGCCCACACCGCCGAAGTGTGGAGACGTACTCGAAGAGTGGCATGGCTTCTCGCTACCAAAGCATTGCACAGTCGACAGGGTACCTCGGGTTCAATTTCGATGAGGTCGGGAACTTGGTCGTCCTCGTCCTCTTCCATGACCTCCAGCATGTCTTCATCCAAGATGGTTGCTGCGTCGTCGAGCAGAAGGCCTTCGTGCTTCCTCGACTCGGGACCTTCTGTCTGGGCGTCTTCAAGACAAAGGCCTTTGCTGTCAATGGGTGCGACGCTGAGGCCCCCCATTCCCTTGATCATGGTGTCCACCCAGCTGGGAGCGGGCACAACCTTGCGTCCTGCCCTGTGATCGATGCCCTTTAAGATGAGATCCGCAAGGGGGTCTCCCACCTCGTAGCAGGCCCAGGCCGCCATGCACTCGTATGAACAGAAAACGGAGGGGTAGTCTGGCTCCCCGTTCTTGGCCGAGGGACAGGCCAGCGGCGACTGTTCAATCTCGCGCTGGCAACCAACATAGTCGCACTTGATGATAGCACGAGCTCGTCGCTTTCTTCCATCCGTGGCCCTAGACTGGTCATCGCCGGCTTGCTCCTTGGCGTCGGCGGCCTCGGTATCCGGTGGCAGCGGTCGGTAGGCGGGGGCAATGGTGGGCATGGACCAATCATCCTCTGGCGCAGTGCCGTGACCGCTCTCCTCCAGCCATGCCTGGAAGTTGGCCTGCTGAAGGCGTTGCTCCTCTGGGGTATGGGCCGATGTGCGAGAATGAATGCTGCCCCGCGGACTCTGGATGAGGTCAAAGCGCTGCGACACGACAGTCCAACCCGGGGCAAGCTCTTCGGCGTCCGGCAGTGCCTCGCCGTCGTCCTCCTCTATCTCATGCAGCAGCGGTGGAGAAGGCGGACCTTGGAAGGCTTGCGAATCGTAGAAAAGCCCCAGGTCATCCTCCACCATTACGTCGTTGGCGGCGACGTCGTCGTCGTCGGTCTTGGATTGCATTTCTCTCCCTCAGCTGGCTCTCAGTATCAGATGCGACAAAGGAGAAAGCCCGTCACTGGAATGGATTCCAAAGCACCCCTCTTGACAGCCGACCATGTGACAATTTCTACGTCGCCATCGCCGCCTCCCGTTCATTGGATCTGGAATTTATTCCCTTGCCGCCGCCGGGGTGATCCGCAACCCCTCTCCAACGCCGAGACCGTCCAACGACTGATGCAAATGCAGACCACACTACAGATGGCGCGCGACAGGGCCCAGGAGGACTACCAGGAGAAGGCTGCCGAGGTGGCGCAGCTGGCACGACGGGGGCTGAAGCGTCAGGCCTATGAGAGTATGAAGACGGCCAAGCAGTACAAGCAAGACTGGGAGACACGCCATGCCATGCACGAGGCTGTGGAACGCATCAAGAGTCGCCTAATTGCTCAGCAACACAACATGGCCCTCTTCTCGTCCTTTGCCGAGGCCAACGAATCGCTCACCAAGATGCTGGAGGAAGTGCCGCTGGAAAGGGTGGAACGAGTCCTCGATGACATTAGCGAACGCATGAGGGAGACCCACGAGATCTCAACGGTGCTTGGTTCCCCTGCCACAGAGAATGCCGTGGACGATGATGAACTGGCTGACTTCCTCAAGGAGGGCGGTGACCGCGGAACGGCTGCTGAGACTTTTATTGCTTCTCCGCTTGCACCAATGACAGGGACCACCACCGCCACTCAACGGATGCTGATGGAGTGACTGCCACCATCACCCCGTCCGTCCGTCCGTCAATCCCGACGGCCTCTGTGAGTGTGGGCAAAGCGGCGCTTCTTGACTGCACCCTCTGCATCTTCCTTGGCCACCACCAGGGCAGCTTTGTCGTGCTCATGGAGTCGTGTCTGCCAGCTAAAGGTGCACTGGGAACCCGACATGTCTGCACTGGCCGCTCGCATCAGAAGATGAGCTCCATGTTCCTCTGCCAGATTGCGGACCACATAGGAGATGCCCAAGTTATCGGTGAGACCTTGGGTAGAGTCGCATACCAGGTACTGCTGGGTGCCCACCACACAGCACAAACTGGTTGCCACAATGTCGTCCAGCGTGAGGCCAGCAATGACCCCCGTCTTGGGCCACCGGGTCGTTGCCGCCGCGTTCCTCTCTGCTTCAAAGCGGAAGGCCACGTAATTCTCGTGAGCGGGCTCAATGGCGCCGATAGACGATGATGACGAGGGAGAGTCGATCATTCTCCTGTCCCAGTCCGTGTCGCTGTGGTGGTGCTCCCGGCCAGGGAAATACAATATGCATACCAGCACGAGGGTGACGCATGCAATGACGAGGCCCAACCATCCAACAATCACGTTGCAGGACCACGGCACGGGTTTGGGATACATGTGATTCTTTCGCGGGGACAACTCCAGGGTGACATCGTCTGGAGGGGGCGGTGGCGGCGGTGGCGATGAAGACATACCATCTCCAATGGACCGAGCTGCTGCAGGCAGGGGCAACCTCTGGGGTCCCGCAAGAATGGCCTTGAGCTGGGCAGTGGTAATGGTTGAGGAGCCAGGTCGAGGGGTCACCGTGCTTTGACCGGGGAGCATGTGGTAGGGCGACGACGCCTGGAAATCACCGCCGCCGTGAGGGGCACCCGTGGACCGGAACAGTGTGGTGTTGACGTGCTTCATCCTGGCCACCACAACCACATAGCGGAGCAGGACAACGACGACGACGACAAGGGGAGGATATGCTACAAAGCACAGACGTCGAATCGAGTAAATGGCGGACGATTCAAAAGCCTCGCCACCTAAAAAGGCTGGCACGGGCCGCATTACTTCATTCCTCCAGCCGCCGCCGCAGATTCGAGAGAGGAAGAAATTTTTAACCGTGAGATGGATATGTCACGATGAGGCCATCCGCTTCGTAGCCAAAGTTTGTCCCGCGGGTGGTTTTCAAAAAAGATGGCCATGGTCATGGTGCCGGTGATCCCGGAGAACTACTACTACGACCTGGCCGTCAATTACATTGCGTTTGCACCGTGGGCCATTTGGGGAGCCCTGTGGGTAGCCTACCTGGTCTCCAAGGATGGGGCCTTTTGGATCATCAGCGCGTCGCTCACCTTTAGCTCGGCGCCCCTGTACGTGGCCCTCGTGTACTTTAATGATGTGCGCCCCGGCCTGTTCCTGCCCAGCATTGAGCGTTGGTCCTTCCCCAACATGGAAATTGCCGCTGTGAGCTCCTTCTTCGTGTACGTGCTCTTCTTCCGTATCTACTACAAGATCAGCGTCACGTATTGCCAATGGCTAATGTTGGGCCTGTTCTTTCTGCTCCCACCCGTGGTACATCTGGTGGCAGCCCAGACAGAGTTTTGGAAAGTGGCCATTAGCGTTGGATATGGCATTGGCGTGGCTCTCATTGTATGCCCTCTGTTGTGGACCAATCAGAGGGTGTTTGCCTATTTGTTCACGCTCCCCTACTTTTGGACATGGTTCGGTCCCTCCATCCTGTGTCGCGATGAACCAAGCCGCACGCTCTACGATCGACTGAGGACATGGCGTCAAACCGAGTCAGAGCGGGCGCGAGCCTCGCGTGGCTTGCTTGCGGGGCCCTCTTCAATCTTGTTGTCCAAGTGAGTGCAGGGACTTCCTTGCATAACTTTAGACTGACGATCCGTCGTCCTCCTCTCATGCGATAGGTTTGGATCGACCACGTCCCAAACGACTATCCTGTGAGCTGGGTGCTGTGGGACCTGGGGTTTGTCTTCATTCCTCGGGACATGCCACGTTGGGGAGCCGATATCTTTCTGGGCGTGGTGGTTCTGTTTGCCGTGGTGCGCATCTTGTTTTTCCCCCTGCCAGATCCCCACATGACACGACTGGAGATCCTCACGCGATTTGCCTGGGTGTGGGGCACCATGTGGTGGCTGCGGGCCTTCACAGTGGGGCTGACCCGGTTTCCACGCCTCGACCCTGAAGCACCGTTGGCCGACTATGACAATGTCTTTGTCAACATGTGGGGCATGGCACAGGCCGACTTTATGTTCTCGGGCCATGCTCAGACAATGACGCTGTGTGGCTGGTTTGTGGGGTACTACACGTTTCAACACGTCTACTCGCAACTTATGTGGATTCTCGTGGTGGCGGGCTACTGGGCCGTCCTCGCAGCACGCATTCACTACAGTGCTGACGTAATGGTGGCCGTCATCATTGCATCGCTGCTCTTCTTCTTGTTTCACCTGCTGGTGGATCCTGATTGCTTGGCCGGGTGGCGTTCCACACTCGTGGTCAGCATTCCACCTGACGGCGCGCATCCCATGACCCTACCCATGACACTGACGGATGCCGCTGGACGCAAGTGGGAGATCAAAGGGCAGGGCACGGTGCAGCTGGGGCGGTACTCGTCACTGGGACGGCGGGAAGCCTTTCGTTGGCTGGTGGGATTGCTCGGTGGGCACTACGAACATAAAAACGAGGTGTGGCTTTAAGAATTCTCCGTGGGTCATTCCCCGCGCACACAGTCCCCGCACTTGCGCTCCCAGTTGGCTGCATGACAGGACAGGCCACAATACTTGAGGCCGCAAGTCTTGCAGAAAATGGTGAGCTCCGTGGCCACGTTGCAGCCCACACAGGCAGGACGCATGGGCTCGCCCACAAACCACACACCATTCGCAGCGGGGAAGGGTGGCAACGCACGTGTCAGGAAAATGCGCACAATCTCATCGGTCCAGTTTTCCAGAAAATGGTACCCTTCACCCCTTGTAAACACCGGGACAACTGATTGGCTTTGGAACCGCCGTGCGTACCATGTGCAGTAGGTGCGCATGCCGCCTGAGTATTCGTTATTGAGTCGCGATCCGGTCATCGCCGTCGTGCCGCCAAGCAATAGACTGGCTGGAAACGGGCGTTCAAGCAGAAGTTCGTGGAAACGAAAATGATGCCCCATGTTCTTGAATCTTCGGCGCAACGCTGACCCTCCTCGGACATTTATCTCGCTCCGTGCATACTCGAGAAACCAGAATACAGAACTGTGGGCAGCCGCGACAACAGCATTGGTGGCGTCTATAGGGTCAAACGCATTGACGTCCTCCTGCTCGTACAACGCCGCCGCAAAGTACAGCTGCCCATCGCTTCCTTTCAGCACAAGTCCACGCCTGAGGCCTCTCTCCTCTGAGAAAGCAGGCACGGACAGGGTGATTATCTCGCCCGTTGCAAGCACGTTGGAGGGACGCCGTTGGCCGTCCTCGTCTGTCTCGGGGTTCTCCGGATACTCTGCGAGCCAGTCCTGGGCAATCTTGTTCTGCATCGCTGCGCAGTGCCAGAGGGCCGAGCGTCGAAAGAACACCGACCACTGGTACCAGCGTCGCCAGGGCATCTTGGCGAGTGCGACAAGCTGTGGGGCGGGCTGCTCATTCGCCTTCTTCACGGTCAAGTCAGTG
>Ga0302320_10028308_pt1 | contig 10760 bp, 10 predicted proteins | sample Bog_T0_3_FD_202130 | JGI IMG/M metagenome (GOLD analysis project Ga0302320, IMG submission 202130) | Peat permafrost microbial communities from Stordalen Mire near Abisko, Sweden - Bog_T0_3 | ecosystem: Environmental > Terrestrial > Soil > Wetlands > Peat | place: Sweden: Abisko, Stordalen Mire... | reverse complement strand
TGGGTGGCCCAGTATCCCGGTCCGGTCCGGCGGGTCTGATATGGGAACAAGGGGTGGTGCGGATAGCTGATGGGCCATCGCGCATCGACCTGGACTCAGAACGGACTCAACCCCAGCATTCCTTCAAAGTCCGAGCCCGATAGGGCGGCCGATTGCAGGTTCGCTGGGGCACCCCCGAGATGCAGGGCCTTTTCATCGAGGCACGCCACGACCATCTTTTTCCATGATTCGCCAATCCATTCCAGGTCCCGATCGGCATACGGCTGCACGCGGTGCACGGTCCAGCCTGCCCCTTCCAGCTCCGTGACCATCTCTGGTGCGGCTATCGCATTTGTCGAGTGGATGATGACGGGAGCCACCGGCGCATGCCGGGCAAGAACATGAACGATGTTTTGGCCAGTTCCCGGTTCGAAGACTTGCCCATCCCGCTTCTGGTTCGGCCCCAGATCATGATCCAGGGAAAAGAGTATGACCTTCGTCAGATTCTCCCTCAGCCACTCGACCATGTCAGGCGCCGTCTCAAAAAACACGGCCTGATGGGAGGGATACAGGCGGGCGAGGACCTCTTTCATGCGTTCGATCCTGCAGGCCTCGTCGTCAAGAATCGCAATCATCACAGGGTCCCCTCTGCGAATGAATGAGGTTGAGTGACCGCCGTTGTCTATTTGCCGATGACTTTTTCCACTTGGCCGATCTTTTTCTGAATTTTGCCGCTGACCTTCTCATCCTGGCCTTCAGCCTTTAAGGGAGGATTATTCGAAGCCTTGCCGGCGGTCTCCTTGACCTTGCCTTTGAGTTCATGGAAAGCGCCTGCAACCTGATCCTTCGTGCTTGATTTCATTTTGCTGACTCCTCGAGAAAAAACGCTGCCGTGCACACCGAAGGGGTGGCCCAAGAAGCCAAGCATCTTTCGGGCCACAAATTAACTTGCTTTATTTTAAATAATTATAATCATGGTCCGGGAGAGAACCGGGTTCATCGATCATTCTGGAATAGCGCGTCAAGCGATCTTTTGCGGCGCGCGGCACCAGGGCGCCGCCCGGGCCACCGAAGGCCAGATGGACACCGCGCCCCCACCCAGGAGCGTGGGGCAGGGTATCGATCCGGAGCGATGCACCCTCCCTATCCCTCAAAATGAAGTTGGGTCAGATCAAAATGCAGGGGAAGCATCCAAATGGGAATGCAAATATTGTGTTTAAACAACTATTTACAAACTGGATCGGAATTTGCTTGAGCCTCCAGAATCACCAGGAGGGAAAACACCCATGAGCAGCGGAACCATCGAAACAGGCCTTTCGAGAGAGGCGCATGACATCCACCAGGCTCTGGCGAGTCTGCAGGAGGAACTGGAAGCCATCGACTACTATCACCAAAGGGTGGACGTTTCGGACGACGAGTCCCTGAAGGACGTCCTGGCCCACAACCGCGACGACGAGATGGAGCACGCGACGATGCTGATGGAATGGCTGCGCCGGGTCATGCCCGGCTTCGACCTCCAGATGCGCAAATTCCTGTTCAGCACCGGCAGCCTCACTGCCCTTGCCGCGGTAAAGGCGGCCACCCAGGCCCCGAGAACCGGATTGGGGTTGGGAAGCCTGCAGGGCAAAGAGAACAAGGAGCAGTCATGACCGACATCCTCAGGCGCGACCTGGCACCCATCGCGGAGGGAGCCTGGCAGGAGATCGAAAGGCAGAGCACCCGCATCCTGAAGGGCAACCTCTCGGGGCGCAGGCTGGTGGATTTCTGTGGCCCGCTGGGGTGGACTTTCGCCGCGGTGAACCTCGGCAGGCTGGACCTCGGGTCCGGCGAGGCACGGGACGGGGTGGCCTGGGGCATGCGCAAGGTCCTCCCCCTGGTCGAGATCCGGGTTCCCTTCAAGCTGGGGATCTGGGAACTCGACGACGTGGAGCGCGGGGCGAAAAACCCTGACCTGGATGGGCTGACGGCGGCAGCTGCCAAGGCTGCGAGATTCGAGGAAATGGCCATCTACCACGGGTTCGAAACCGCCGGAATCCAGGGCCTGCTCTCGGGTTCCACCCACAAGCCGGTGATTCTGGGGCCGGATCGGAGCGGCCTCGTGGAGTCGGTGGAATCGGCTCTGCTCGCCCTCCAGGAGGCGGGGATCGGCGGCCCTTACGCGCTGGTGCTCGGAAAGGAGCCATACAAATGGTTTATGGCGGGAGAACCGAACGCCTACCCCCTGCGTGAGCGGATCCAGGACCTGGTCCCCGGCGGCATCCACTGGAGCCCGGTCCTGAAGGGCGGCGCCCTGCTTTCGCGCCGGGGCGGAGATTTCGAGTTGACCGTGGGCGAGGATCTGGCCATCGGCTACAAGTCGCACAACACCAAGGACGTGGATCTGTACTTCACAGAATCCTTCACCTTCAGGGTGCTGGAACCCGCGGCCGCCGTGGCGCTGGAACTGAAAGCCTAGACCCCAGGCATCCTCCGGCCTGGGGAGATACGCCATGGACTCAAAGTCCATGGCGGTGGCTGGAAGCCAAGTATTCACATAAAAGGAAGACCTGCCATGAGCAAGCTCACAACCCATGACGGTACGGAAATCTACTACAGGGACTGGGGGGCGGGGCAACCGGTCGTGTTCAGCCACGGCTGGCCGCTCACCGGGGATGCCTGGGGAGGGCAGATGGTCTTCCTGGCAGCACACGGCTACCGCTGCATCGCCCACGATCGCCGCGGACACGGGCGTTCGGGCCAGCCTTCCAATGGCAACGATATGGATACCTATGCTGACGACCTGGCGGAGCTCATCGAATCGCTCGACCTGAAAGGCGCCATTCTGGTGGGGCATTCGGCCGGAGGAGGGGAGGTCGCACGTTACATTGGGCGCCACAGCACCCGACGCATCGCCAAGGTTACGCTGGTGGGGGCGGTGGCGCCGCTCATGCTCAAGACAGCGGCCAACCCCGGTGGCTTGGCGATGGCTGTGTTCGACGGCATCCGCGCCGGCGTCGCCGCTGACCGTTCCCAGTTCTTCAAGGATCTGACGACGACTTTCTATGGGGCCAACCGGCCAGGCGCAAAGCTCAGCCAAGGCGTCCGCGACGCCTTCTGGCTCCAGGGCATGCAGGGCGGTCTCAAGAACCAGCTTGACTGCGTCAAGGCGTTCTCCGAGACGGACTTCACCTTGGACCTCAAGCGGTTCGACGTTCCGACCCTCTTCCTTCACGGCGACGACGACCAGATCGTGCCCATCGGCGCCTCGAGCCAGGCCGCGGTGAAATGTGTCCGGAACGCCATCCTCAAGGTCTACCCGGGCGGCTCCCATGGGCTCGCCGACACCCGCAGGGACGAACTCAATGCGGACCTGCTCGCCTTCGTCCGGTCCTAAAGGGCTATCATTGCAAGAAGAAGGGCCCGGCGCATGCCGGGCCCTTCTTCGCCTTGGCCGGAACCTAGGCCAGCGCGTTGACCTTGAGGGTCAGGCGGCTCTTGTAGCGGTTGGCGGCGTTCTTGTGCAGCACGCCCTTGCGGCAGGCCTTGTCCACCACGCCCAGGGTCGTGGGCAGCAGGGTCGCGGCTTCGGCCTTCTTGCCGGTGGCCACGGCCGCCAGGAACTTCTTCAGGGCGGTCTTCAGGGTGGACCGGTTGGCGCGGTTGCGCAGGCGGGCCTCCACGTCATGGGCGGCTTTCTTTACTGCTGACTTGTGGTTGGCCATGAATCCAGTCTCCTGCTCTCAGATCTTCCGTGGGGCTTCGGTGCACAGCTAAGTTCACCCCTTGAGGCGAATAATCATGATATCCCAACAACCCCTATGTTCAAGTGGAAAGAGTGGAGGAAACCCTAAAGTAACCCCTTCCCGAGGAGCCATCCTTCCTTCATGCTGGTTGGAGGCCCCTGGCTTCCGGATCAAGGATTGTCATGGAGCGTTCAAGAAACTCTTTCCAGCAGGCCCTGGCACAAGCTTTGCCGGGGCAGGAGATCGGCCTGGACCGGCCGCGCTCCGGGGAGCTGGGCGATTTCGCTTTCCCCTGCTTCCGCGCGGCCAAGGCCCTGGGCCTCAATCCGCAGGCGCTGGCCCGGGACCTGGCCGCGAAGATCGTGATCCCGGGCGCCGAACTGGCGGCGGCCGGCCCCTACCTCAACCTGAAGCTGCAGCCCGCGGTGCGGGCCCGGGTGCTGCTGGAGGCCCTGCTGGGGACGGTCCCGTTCGGCAGCGCACCCGCCCACGGTGAGACCGTACTGGTGGAGTACAGCTCGCCCAACATCGCCAAGCTATTCACCATCGGCCATCTGCGCTCCACCATGATCGGCCACTCCCTGGCCCAGGTGAACCGCTACCTGGGCTGCAGCGTCACCCGGCTCAACCACCTGGGCGACTGGGGCACCCAGTTCGGCACCCTGCTGGCGGCCTACAAGGCCTGGGCCGAGCAGGACAACCCCGAGCTGGAACAGGACTTCCCCTGGGCCGACGAGGTCCCGGAAAAACTGCGCACGCCCCTCTACCGGCTGTTCCAGCTGTACGTGCGGTTCCATGCGGCGGAGGAATCGGACCCGTCCTTGCACGATGAGGCCAAGGCCTGGTTCGTGCGCCTGGAACAGGGCGACCCGGAGGCCACCCGCCTGTGGTCCTGGTTCCGGCAGATCAGCATCCGGGAGTTCCTGCGCATCTACCAGCGCCTGGGGGTGGCCTTCGACACCCTGGACCAGGGCGAGGCCTTCTACCAGGACATGCTCCAGCCCACCCTGGATCTGCTGCAGCACTCCGGCCTGCTGAAGGAGGGGGACGGCGGGGCCATGATCATCGACCTGGAGGACGTGGGCATCCAGACCCCGTCCCTGGTGCAGAAGGCGGACGGCAGCAGCATCTACGCCACCCGGGACATCGCCGCGGCGCTGTTCCGCAGGGACACCTGGCACTTCGACCGCTGCGTCTACGTGGTGGGCGCCGACCAGATCCTGCACTTCAAGCAGCTGTTCGCGGTGATGGAGAAGCTGGATCCCTGGTACCGGGGGCGCATGCTGCACACGCCCTTCGGCATGGTTTCACTGCCCGAGGGCAAGATGTCCACCCGCAAGGGCAACGTGATCTTCCTGGAGGACGTGCTGGACGAGGCCGTGGTGCGGGTGCGGGCCATCATCGAGGAGAAGAACCCGGAGCTGGCGGACAAGGCCGCGGTGGCCGAGATGCTGGGCATGGGCGCCGTGGTGTTCTTCAACGCGCTCAACGACCGGGTGAAGCCCATCACCTTCACCTGGGACCGGGTGATCGCCCTGGACGGCGACACCGGCCCCTATGTGCAGTACGCCCACGCCCGGATCCTGTCGGTGCTGCGCAAGGCCGGCGGCGACTGGGCCAACCGGGCCCGGCCCGGCGCCGCGGCCGATTCGGCGGTGGTGCCTTTCGCGGCCGCCCCGCTGCCGGACAGCATGGAGGGACTCGAGGACGCCCCGGCCCAGACCCTGCTGTTCGAGCTGGCCGGGCTGCCCGAGGCCTACCGCACCATGCAGCGGGAGAACATGGGCACCGCCGTGGCCCGGCAGCTGCTGACCATCGCCAAGGCCTTCTCCGGCTTCTACACCAACTGCCCGATCCTCTGGCCGGAAAACAGCCAGGCGGTGCGCGATTCCCGCCTGGCCCTGTGCCTGGCCACGGCCCGGGCGCTGCGGCAGGGACTGCACATCCTGGGCGTCCAGGCGCCCGAGGCCATGTAGATACTGTAGACAATGCGGAATTTTCCAAACAAGCGGCTTGTGCCCGGGGGGGAACCATTATGACCAAATTCGTGTTCGTGACAGGCGGGGTGCTGTCGAGCCTGGGCAAAGGCATCGCGGCCGCGTCCCTGGGGGCGCTGCTGGAGGCCAGGGGCCTGAAGGTGACCCTGATGAAGATGGATCCCTACCTCAACGTGGATCCCGGCACCATGAGCCCGTTCCAGCACGGCGAGGTGTTCGTCACCGACGACGGCGCCGAGACCGACCTGGACCTGGGCCACTACGAGCGCTTCACCTCGGTGCCCACCACCCGCAACCACACCATCACCACCGGCCGGATCTACAACACGGTGATCCAGAAGGAGCGCCGGGGCGACTACCTGGGCAAGACCGTGCAGGTGATCCCGCACATCACTGACGAGATCAAGGCCACCATGAAGAAGGTGGCCAAGGATGTGGACGTGGTGCTGGTGGAGATCGGCGGCACGGTGGGCGACATCGAGAGCCAGCCGTTCCTGGAGGCCATCCGCCAGTTCAAGCTGGAGGCCGGCCAGGGCAACGCCATCAACATGCACCTCACCTACGTGCCCTACATCAAGGCCGCCGGCGAGCTGAAGTCCAAGCCCACCCAGCACAGCGTGAAGGAGCTGCGGGCCCTGGGCATCCAGCCCGAGGTGCTCCTGTGCCGGGCCGACCTGGACATCCCCCGCTCGCTGCGCGACAAGATCGCGCTCTTCTGCTCGGTCACGCCGGACGCGGTGTTCTGCTGCCGGGACGCCGAAACCATCTACGAGGTGCCGCTCAACCTGCACCTGGAGGGGCTGGACGCCAAGGTGGCCGCGCTGCTGAACCTGGCCGACCGCAAGCCCGACCTCACCGCCTGGCACGACCTGCTGCACCGCATCCGCAACCCCAAGGGCACCGTGCGCATCGGCATCGTCGGCAAGTACGTGGAGTTCAAGGAGAGCTACAAGTCCCTGATCGAGGCCCTGCACCACGCCGGCTACGGCCTGGAGACTGAGGTGGACCTCAAGTGGATCGAGGGGGAGGAACTGGAACACTGCGATCCCGCCACCGTCCTGAGCGACTGCGCGGGGATCCTGGTGCCCGGCGGGTTCGGGGTGCGCGGCACCACGGGCATGATCAAGGCCATCCAGTATGCCCGGGAGCACAAGGTGCCGTTCTTCGGGATCTGCCTGGGCATGCAGATGGCTTCGGTGGAGTTCGCCCGCAACGTGGCCGGGTTGGAAGGGGCCGATTCCACCGAGTTCGAGGAGAACCCCAGGCACCGGGTCATCTTCAAGCTGAGGGAGCTGGTGGACGTGGAGGAGCTGGGCGGCACCATGCGCCTGGGCGCCTACCCCTGCGTCCTGGACGAGGGCAGCCAGGCCGCCAGGGCCTACGGCAGCCTGAAGATCAGCGAGCGCCACCGGCACCGCTACGAGTTCAACCAGGCGGAGTTCCGCGGGCCCATGGAAGCCAAGGGCATGGCCTTCACCGGCCTGAGCCCGGACGGCACCTTCGTGGAGATCGTCGAGCTGCCGGACCACCCGTACTTCCTGGGCTGCCAGTTCCATCCCGAGTTCAAGTCCAAGCCGCTGCAGCCGCATCCGCTGTTCACCGCGTTCGTGAAAGCCAGCGCCGAACAGTCCCTGAGACAATAACTCCTATCGCGAGGTGCCACCTTGACCTTCTCGGCCACGAACATCGACAAACTCTGCATCGACACCGTGCGCTGCCTGGCCATGGACGCGGTCCAGAAGGCCAACAGCGGCCACCCGGGCACCCCCATGGCCCAGGCCCCGGCGGCCTACGTGCTCTGGACCCGGTTCCTGAAGCACCACCCGGCCAATCCCCTCTGGCCCGACCGGGACCGTTTCGTGCTCTCCTGCGGCCACGTGTCCATGCTGCTCTACTCGCTGCTGCACCTCACCGGCTACGACCTGTCCCTTGAGGACATCAAACAGTTCCGCCAGTGGGGCTCCCGCACCCCGGGCCACCCGGAGTTCGGCCACACCGCCGGGGTGGAGACCACCACCGGCCCCCTGGGGCAGGGCATCGGCAACGCCGTGGGCATGGCCATCGCCGAGCGCTGGCTGGCCGAGCGGTTCAACCAGCCCGGGTTCGAGGTGGTGAACCACCGCACCTTCGTCTTCGCCGGCGACGGCGACCTCATGGAGGGGGTGGCCCAGGAGGCCGCCAGCCTGGCCGGGCACCTGGCCCTGGACAAGCTGGTCCTGCTCTACGACAGCAACCGCATCACCATCGAAGGCTCCACCGGGCTGGCCTTCACCGAGGACGTGGCCAAGCGCTTCGAGGGCTACGGCTGGCGCGTGCTGCGGGTGAGTGACGGCGAGGACCTGGCAGCGCTCGCCTCGGCCTACGAGGAGGCCTGCCGCCCGTGCGGCAAGCCCACCCTCATCGTCTGCCGGACCATCATCGGCTTCCCCGCCCCCACCAAGCAGAACACCGCCGCCGCCCACGGCGCCCCCCTGGGCGAGGCGGAGATCCGCGCCACCAAGGAGATCCTGGGCTGGGATCCCGATGCCAAGTTCCTGGTGCCGGCCGAGGCCCTGGCCCATTGGCGCCAGTGCGAGACCCGGGGCGCCGGGCAGGAGGCCGCCTGGATCGAGCTGCTCGCCCAGTACCGCGCCGCCCACCCGGGCCTCGCCGCGGAGTTCGAGGCGATGCTGAAGGGCGAGCTGGAGCCCGGCTGGGACGGCGGCCTGCCCAGCTTCGAGCCCGGCGCCAAGTTCGCCACCCGGGAAGCCGGCGGCAAGGCGCTCAACGCCCTGGCCGCCAGGATCCCCAACCTGCTGGGCGGCTCCGCCGACCTGAGCCCCTCCACCGACACCGTGATCAAGGGCGCCGGCGACTTCGAGCCCGGGAACAGCGGGCCCAACTTCCACTGGGGCATCCGCGAGCACGCCATGGGCGCGGCCCTGAACGGCATGGCGGTCCACGGCGGGCTCCATGTGTTCGGCGCGACCTTCTTCATCTTCAGCGACTACATGCGGCCCAGCGTGCGCCTGGCGGCGCTCATGGGGCTGCCGGTGAAGTACGTCTGGACCCACGATTCCATCGGCGTGGGCGAGGACGGCCCCACCCACCAGCCGGTGGAGCAACTCATGTCCCTGCGCATGGTCCCGAACATGACCGTGATCCGGCCCGCCGACGCCAACGAGACGGTGGAAGCCTGGCGCCTGGCCATGCAGCACGGCACCGGTCCGGTGGGCCTGGTGCTCACCCGGCAGAAGCTCCCGGTGCTGGATCCGGCCAAGGCCAAGGGCGCGGTCCGGGGCGCCTACATCCTCGAGGAGTCCAGCGCAGCGCCCAGGCTGATCCTCCTGGCCACCGGCAGCGAAGTGCACCTGGCCCTGGCCGCCCGGACCGTGCTGGAAGGGGAGGGCATCCCCACCCGGGTGGTGTCCATGCCCTGCTGGGAGATCTTCCAGGCCCAGCCCGAAGCCTACCGCCAGGAAGTCCTGCCGCCCGCGGTCAAGGCCCGGGTCTCCATCGAGGCCGGGGTCACCTTCGGCTGGGAGCGTTACGTGGGCGCGGGCGGGGCCAGCATCGGCCTGGACCACTTCGGCGCCTCGGCGCCGGCGGAGACCCTGTTCGAGCAGTTCGGGTTCACCGTGGCGAACGTGGTAGCCACGGCCAAGAAGCTGCTATAAACCGGCCGAACGTGCCGGAATTGATGATTTTTTCCACCCAAAGGGAAGCATTGTAGCGACACTACCTCGGTGAAAAGTTACCTCCTCCGGATCCTCGGCGCCGGTTTCGGCCTGGCGGTGATCCTCGGCGCCACCGTCGGGGGGAGATCCTGCGCCTCCCCGGGTCCGTAGCCGCGCTGCTGCCCTCGCCCACCCTGTTCTTCCTGGCCTGGGCGCTGGGCGGCGTCTACGCGGGGATCTCCGCCCTGAGCTTCGCCGAGCTGGGCACCCGGCTGCCCCGCAGCGGGGGCCTCACGGTGTTCGCCGGCGCGGCCCTGGGTCCGTTCGCGGGGTTCGTGGTGACCGTCCTCTACCTGACCCTGTCCTGGGCCATGGTCCACGCCCTGCCCTTCGGGACCCTCACCGAGTCGGACCTGCCGGGGGCGGACCTGGCGGCCCGCATCGCCGGCGGCGGCGCCCGCCTGACCCGGGCGCTGATGCTCCTGGCCCTGCTCAGCGCCATGAACGCCACCCTGCTCATCGCCAGCCGGGTCTTCTACGCCCTGGGCAGCGCGGGCCTCGCCGGGGAGCACGCCGCCGACGTGAACGCCGGGGGAACCCCCACCACCGGCCTGCTGGCGACCCTGGCCCTGGCCCTGGCCGGCCTGGTCCTGCCCAGCTTCGAGACCGCCATCGCCTTCATGAGCCCCTTCGTGCTGATCAACTATGGCTTCTGCTTCTTCAGCCTGCTGGTGCTGCGGCGGCGCGATCCGGACCCGGGCGGCGTCTACCGCGCGCCGCTGTTCCCCTGGACCCCGGGGCTGTGCCTCTTGGTGAGCCTGGTCATGCTGGCCGGGAGCTTCGCCGCGGACGGGCGCCTGGCCCTGGGGTCGGTGGGACTGCTGGTGCTGGCATGGCCGCTGTTCCGCTGGACCCGCAGGGCCCGGACGGTGGTGGTGCCGGATGGGGAGAGCCTTCAGGGGTAGTTGAACACCACGGTGTAGTAGCCTTCGTAGGTGCCGGACCCCTGGTTCCGGTTGAGCCTCAGGGTCGCCCCCACCCTCAGCGCGCCATTGCCGGCGGCGTCCAGGTAGAGGCCCTCGGGGGCCGGATCGGTCCTGAAGTTGAAGATCTCCACCGGCTCCCCCGGACCTCTGAGGAACCATTTCTGGGTCGGAGCGGGCAACTCGATGCTGACCTTCTCCAGGGGCTCACCCTCGATCTGGAAACGGCCGGGGGCGCCGCCCTTTCCGATCAGGATGCCTGGATTGCCCTTGTCCACCTTGCGCGCGCCGCTGGCGGGGTCGAGGCTGACCAGGGATTCCGAACCGGGCACCAGGCACCGTCCGAACTCCAGGGTGGCCGCCGCCCGCACCTGGAGCGGGAGCATGATCCGCCCCTGGAGATCGAACACCGCGAGGGCCGAG
>Ga0302320_10028306_pt1 | contig 10760 bp, 8 predicted proteins | sample Bog_T0_3_FD_202130 | JGI IMG/M metagenome (GOLD analysis project Ga0302320, IMG submission 202130) | Peat permafrost microbial communities from Stordalen Mire near Abisko, Sweden - Bog_T0_3 | ecosystem: Environmental > Terrestrial > Soil > Wetlands > Peat | place: Sweden: Abisko, Stordalen Mire... | reverse complement strand
GGGATGTGGCCGGAAATGCGCGACATGATCGCCGGTCAACTCAAGGCCATCTCCCGCGTTTATCCCGACCAGCTTCCCGAGAGTGAAATCACAGCGATTCTTGACCGGCTGGAACATCCTCTCGACCGTGCGTAATGCAGCCTTATGGCGCTTAAACCGAAATCGTTAAAGGCTGACCAACTGGACCTTTTTGATTATATTCCACGACATGACAACGCTGACCCAATACGGACGGCTGGCCGAGAAGCATTGGCGGGAGTATCTGCCGAAGATGGTTCAGGAGTTGGAGGCGAAGGGGCAACTTCAAGAAATGCTTCTGGAAGCGGAAGAGAAGACCAAGGACGAGATGGAGGAAATCACGCGAAAATTGATTTCGGAACAAGGCTACACGCCGGATCAGTCCGAGCGGGCCGCTTGGGAAATCGTCCGGGAGCGGTATATTTTGGTTCCGCCGGAAGAACCATAGAGTTTGGCGCCGGTAATTACCGGATCTCCGAGACCGATAGACTCGGCCTCGGCGGGATGAAACAAAAGTTCCGGCAGAATGTCGCCGCGATTGAAACGCTGCGACGAATCGAAGAGAGGAACCGGGCGGCCACTCCCGCCGAACAGGCGGTTCTCGTCAAATATGTGGGGTGGGGTGGAATTCCCCAGGTCTTCGCCGAGGTGCCGCCCAAGGACTGGCGCGAGGAACACGCGAAAATTGCCCAACTACTCACGAAGGAGGAATTTGCTTCCGCCCGCGCCTCGACCCTCAATGCCCACTACACCGCGCCCGAGGTCATAGAGGCCATGTATGCCGCCGTGGAGCGGTTGGGGTTTCAGGGCGGGCGTATTCTGGAGCCGTCCTGCGGGCTGGGACACTTCATCGGTCTCATGCCGGAGACGATGCACGCCCAGTCTCCCGTTACCGGGATCGAACTCGACTCGATCACCGCCCGGCTTGCCCAAAAGCTCTATCCCAGCGCCGACATACGCCACGGTGCCTACGAGGAGGCTCAATTGAGCGATGAAGCATTTGATTTGGCGATTTCCAACGTCCCGTTCGGGGATTACCAGCCCTACGACAAGAAATTTAACACCTACAAATTCCCGATCCATGACTACTTCTTCGCCGCCTCGATGGACCGAGTTCGACCGGGCGGGTTGATTGCCTTCGTGACCACGAAGGGCACCCTCGACAAGCGGGCTGGTTTCCTCCGACGCTACGTTGCGAAGCAGGCCGATCTCGTAACGGCGATCCGCTTGCCCAATACCGCGTTCAAGGGCAACGCGAACACGGAAGTCACCACGGATATTGTGATTCTGCAAAAGCGAATGCCGGGACAGTCCCCGACTGGCCCGGAATGGGAAAAGAGCGTCACGTATAAAAATGGCAAAGGTGAAGAAATGCTCCTTAACGAGTATTTTGTCGCCCGTCCCGAACAAATGCTCGGGAGAATGGCCTTGGAAGGAAAGATGTATGGTCGGACAGAGGCGGCGCTGGCCAGCGACGGACGCGATTTGACGGAAGCCTTGCACGAAGCCATCGGGCGATTGCCGGAAAAAATCTATCAGGGCATCAAACTGGGCGTGGTCGCGCCGGACGAGAGAATCACGATTCCAGCCCCCGCCGACATTAAGCCGAATGCCTTTGCCGTCGTCGAAACGGAGGAGGGCAACCAGATCGCCGTTCGGGAGGGCAGCGCACTGGTGATCCTCGACGACTTGCCGCCAAGCGTCTCATCCCGGATTCGCGCGATGGTGCGATTGCGGGATACGACGAGGGAATGCCTTCGCACCCAGGTCGAGGATGCTCCAGAGCTTCAAATCCTTGCGGCCCGCGAAAATCTTAACCGGGAATATGACCGCTTCTATGCGCGGTTTGGCCCCATTTCAGACCCGAACAATACGCGGATCTTTCGGGGCGATCCGGACTTGCCTCTGCTCCGCTCACTGGAGAGCTTCAACGAGGGAACTCGTGTGGCGAAGAAGACCGCCATCTTCCGCGAGCGGACCATCCAGCGCCAGAAACCGGCCGAGTCGGCGCAGACGGGCAAGGAAGCGTTGCTCATTTCGCTCAACGAGAACGGAAAGATCGACCTCGACCACATGAGCCGGTTGCTTGCCAAGCCGGTCGAGGAATTTTTGCCCGAGTTGAAAGGGGCCATGTTCGTTGATCCGCAGACCAACCGCTGGGAATCCGAGGATGCCTATCTCTCCGGCAATATCCGTGAGAAGCTGGCCGTGGCGGAAAACGCCGCGCGGAACGATCCGACATTCAGGGAGAACGTCGAGGCACTGAAAGCGGTCCAGCCCGAGGACTTGAAAGCAACCGAGATCGACGCCCGGCTCGGTTCGGTCTGGATACCGGAAGCCGACGTACAGAAATTTGTTCAGGAATTGCTCAAACTCGATAACCCGGAGGATGTGAAGGTCCGGCACGTTGCGGCCTTGGGAGCGTGGAGCGTTCAGGGAGAATTTATGGCCAAGCAGTCGGTGGGCAATACGACCGAATGGGGCACACCCCGTTATTCCGCAATCAATCTCATTGAAGACGCCCTCAATCTTCGCACTCCGACAGTCTATGATCCTCACCCCGAGAAGAACGATCAACGGATCATCAATGCCGCCGCGACTGAGGCGGCGCGGGAAAAGCAGCAGCAGATCAAGGAACTGTTCACCACCTGGATATGGCAGGACGATGCGCGCCGCGAACGGCTGGTGCGACAATATAACGATGAGTTCAATAATATCCGGATTCGGACGTTCAATGGCGACCACCTGACCTTGCCGGGAGCCAGTCCGAATATTTCATTACGGGAACACCAGAAAGCGGCGGTCTGGCGCATTCTCCAGACTTCCAACACCTTGCTGGCTCATGTCGTCGGCGCGGGCAAGACCTACACGATGGTAGCCGCAGGCATGGAATCGAAGCGGCTGGGGCTGGCGCAAAAGCCGATGTTCGTTGTGCCCAATCACATGCTGGAGCAATTCTCCTCGGAGTTGCTCGCCCTTTATCCCGGCGCGAACCTTCTGGTCGCGGGCAAGGAGGATTTTGAAGCGTCCCGGCGCGCCCAGCTTTTTTCCCGGATCGCCACCGGCAATTGGGACGCGGTAATCGTGACTCATTCCGGCTTTGAACGGATTCCGATGTCGCGGGAGGCCCAGGAGAAATTGCTGCAAAAGCAAATCGACGACTTGCAGGATATAATTCTTAAACAGAGTGGCGACAAGAGCTTCACCCGGCTGGTGAAGCAATTGGAAGCCGCAAAAAACCGGCTTGAAACGCGCCTCAAGCTCCTTTCCGCCGAGGAGAAGAAGGACAACACGCTGACCTTCGAGGAGTTGGGCATCGACCGCCTCTTTATCGACGAGGCCCACTATTTCAAGAATCTCTTCTACGTCACAAAGATGACCCGAGTGGCAGGTCTGCCACAAACGTCATCGCAGCGGGCCTTCGATATGTTCCTGAAGGTGCGACACCTTCAGGAGTTGAATGGAGGTGGAGGAGTCGTTTTCGCCACGGGCACACCCGTGACGAACACGATGGCCGAAATGTTCACCATGCAGCGTTATTTGCAAGGAGCAGAACTGGAAAAACAGGGGCTGCAACACTTCGACTCGTGGGCGGCCACGTTCGGGGAGCCGGTGACTGCGATGGAGCTGTCGCCGGATGGGGCTGGTTATCGTTTGAACACCCGGTTTGCCCGGTTTGTGAATGTCCCGGAACTGATGCAGAAGTTCCGGCAAATGGCCGACATTCAGACCGGCGAAATGCTTCAGTTGCCCATTCCCAAGCTTTTTCAGGGCAAGGCCATGGTCGTGAGCGCTCCGGCCACGCCCGCGCTCAAAGCGTTTGTGGCCTCGCTGGCCAAGCGAGCCGAAAGGTTAAAAAGCGGTGGAGTCGATCCTGCCGAGGACAACATGCTCAAGATTACCGGCGAGGGCCGGAAGGCTGCGCTCGATTTGCGGCTGGTCGGCTTGGGCCGGGACCACCCCAATAATAAGCTTTCTCTTGCCGCCGGGGAAATCTTCAAGATTTGGGCGGAAACCCAAAACCAGAAATCAGCCCAACTCGTCTTTTGCGACCTTTCCACACCGCAGCAAGGTACGACCAAAGAATTTTCGGCCTACGACGACCTGAAAGCCAAGTTGATGAAACTCGGCGTTCCCGAGCCTGAAATTGCCTTTATTCAGGATTACGATTCGGACACAGCCAAAAGCAGTCTTTTCAAAAAAGTGCGCGCCGGCCAGGTGCGTGTGTTGATGGGAAGCACCCAAAAGATGGGGACCGGCACCAATGTGCAGGATCGTCTGATTGCCCTGCACCATCTGGACGCACCGTGGCGTCCCGCCGACATCGAACAACGCGAAGGACGCATCTTGCGCCAGGGCAACAAGAACCCCGAGGTGAAAATTTTCCGCTACGTCTCGGAAGGTTCATTCGACGCCTATATGTGGGGCGTCCTCGAAACCAAGGCCAAATTCATCGGCCAAATCATGAGCCGACAGAGCCATGTCCGAAAAATTGAGGACATGGACGCCCCCGCTTTGACCTACGCGGAGGTCAAAGCCATCGCGTCGGGCAATCCGCTGGTCATGGAAAAGGCCAAGGTCGATGCCGAGGTGATGCGGCTTAACCGGCTTCGCTCCCAACACAGCGAGGCTCTTTTCCATAGCCGCCGTTCGCTTCGGCAAGCGCAGGAGGACATCCCGCGATTGGAGGAAAGAATCGCCAATATCAGCGATGACCTGAAAGTACGCCAGAACACCCAAGGAGACGCCTTTGCTCTCAAGATCGGAAAGCAGACGTTTCGGGGTCGGGAAGCGGCGGGCGAGGCATTGAATCGGCTGGCGGAAAAATTCCATCTCGACGACAAAATGATCGAGGTGGGTTCATTTGCCGGGTTCAGCCTTCAGCTTTGGCCCGAGAGGACCAAGGAAATCGTCTTGAAGGGCAAAAATTCCTATGTCGCCAAGATTTCAGAATCGGCGTTGGGGACGATCAGCTCGATGGAGCATGTGGTCCGTTCCCTTGACGACCATGCGAAAGAACTTCGCAGCACTCTCGCCACGACCCAGCGCCGGATCGAGGAATTGCGTCCCCACGTCGATAAGCCCTTCGACCACGAAGAAAAACTACAAACCTTGGTTCAGCACCAGCAGGAAATCATGAAGGCACTCGACCTGACCAAGAACCAGGCTTCCAACCAACTATCTGCCGAAGAGGTTCCGATTATCGAAGAGGTCATTCAACCCGAGAATGTCGTCGCCATCGAAGAGAAACCAAAAATCAGAATGGCGGTCGCCTAGATGAGAAAAAAACAAGCAGCCGTATGAGTAACTACAACAAACATATTAAAAATCGGAAGATTAACAACTTTTCAGAGTTGCGCACCCAGAAAGAAGAGGACCAAGACTCAAGGCATGGACTCGCACTTACCGGCAATAGTCCTCCTGGCGGGATTCACGCTTATGGCCGCCTCCGACCTCCCGAAGAGACACGGGAAAGTCTCATCGAAGTCCGATTCGCCAAACAGAACCTCGACATACGAGTCGAAGCGCTCGATTTGCAAACCAAGATTATCTCTATCAGCGCAATCGGTTACGACGAATATCTCATAGCCCGAGAACAACTCAAAAAGGAAGGCCGGAATGTGAAATTCGAGCCAAAGCGCATTCCCAAAGCCAACTAGCCGGCTTTCTCAGGATTTGAAAGCGAAAGTGGCGGGAGCGACTTTCTTAATCTTACCAGACGCGATAAGCGACTTGCCGGTGCCATAGAACCACGCCGTCACGTTCCCCGGACGTGTCTTTACGGCGATAGCAATGTCTTTCACATGAGCGCCCTTTGCTCCTTTGCTTTGCAGAAACTTCACGATTTTCTTCGACAAACTGCCGCGACGCTTTCGGCGCGCCGGCACCTGTTCGCTCGACGAGCGCATAGCGTGAGGTCTGCGGCCTTTTTGTTTGGTGCCGAGGGTCCAATTGCCCTCCGAATCAATGATCCCGTTTCTTTCCAGGAGCGAGATAGTCTCAGCAGTTTCCTCAAATGGCACGTTTTGGCTGCCGACGTAGTGAGCGATTTTCAGATGCGCGAGCGTGTAGTTCATGACCGTGACGGGATAGTATATAAGAGAAACAAAAAAGCTATCCTCTTTCAAAAGCGAAAAATCACAGTACAAGACGAGCCTTGATTTGACGGCAAAAATCGACCAGCGGGTCGCGTTCGTCTGGATACAGCGCCTCGATGGGAATGGCAGTATAGTCCTTTGACCAGAAGCCCGAATGGGATAAACGAAACTTGGCCAGCAGTCTCCGGCCAAAATCAATTTCATAGGGCCGGTAATCTTGCTTTTCATCAGCAGTCACGAGGTCGGGATATTCGGCCAGGAGGTAGCCTTCCTGAAAATAGGGACGTCGTGCTTCGGGAGGGCAAATGCTGCTTAACCGAATCGTCTGGATTCCCTGTTCCGAAGAGGCCGTAACGCTGCCCGACAGGGATGGCACGGCGAGAACATAAAGTACGGGATCAGAACCCGAGCCATCGTTGTTGGCAAATGAGGCGGCCACCCGCAACGACTGCGTAACATCGAGGAGAGGTGTGCCGCAAACCTCGTAATGCTGGAGAATGGCCCAGCGGAGCAATCGATGCCGCACGATCCGCTTACGGCCAAGAAAGCGGCTGTCCCAAAAATCATCCGAAAGGATCTGCTCGGCATCAGTCAGGACTTGATAACGGAGCGCCAGATCGGATAATGATGGCGTTTTTGTCCCGCCTTTTTTCGGTCTGAATATGGTGGGTTTGATCGACGAATTGCCCTTGCGATTGAGCCAATCCCGTTTTTGACCCCTAAATAAAAGGACATGCTCCGGGTTGAAAAAGAGAGCTGGGCCACCTTTTCGACAAGTTCCGGGTAATCTCGGATGAGTGCTCCCTGGTCAGATCGAATCTCATGATTGGTCACGGAATGAAAGGATGCGTCATTTTCCAGAATGGAAGTGATGTTTCGACTGTGGATCGTTTGCATAATTGAGAATGGGGCATTTAGATTTTACGGACACTTGCAGGGATAGCGGACGGGGCGTGGCCAGCCGCCGCGCTTCGCTCCGGCTCCCGCGCCGGCCTCCGGTTGCCTCCGGCCTTCGCGTCCGCCTTCCGCTCGCTTGCGCTGGCCACCTCCCGTCCGCGGGGAAGCAGCTTTGGCCGCGCGGGGTCCTGCTGGCCCCCCGCGCCGCCGCCAGGGAAATCAATTGGCCAGGCAGAGCCGAGCGCCCGAGGCTTCGACGATCACGTTGCCGCAGCCATCGCCACCCTCCATCACATCATGGACGATGGCGTCCTGAAGGTAACGCTCCACCGTATTGCGCATGGGACGAGCGCCCAGAGTGCGGTGATAACCTTCCCGAATCAGAAATTCCAGAGCGGGAGGCTCCACCGTAAGGGAATACCCCAGGCGCTTGAGCCGTTCCATTTCGCGGTTAACCATGAGCACGCAGATTTGCCGCTGCACCTCGAACGTCAACCGAGTGAAGACGACCTTCTCATTGATACGGGCCACCAGTTCAGGCCGCAACGTCTGATCGACCCGCTTAAGCACCGTGCGTTCGATGGTGGCAAAGGCGGAATTTTCCATCCGCATCGCTTCGGACGAGCCGATATTGGAGGTGAAGACGACATAATAACCGTTGAGGTTTTTCGTTTCGCCCGTGGCGAGGGTAATGCGCCCGGCATCGAGGATTTGCAAAAAGAGATCGAGGACAAGCGGGTGCGCCTTTTCCATTTCGTCGAAGAGAAGCGTGCCGTGATCGGCTTGGGCCAGGGCGCGGCCCAGCATCCCGATTTCGGTTGCACTTTGACCGAGGAGCAGCCCCACCGAAGATTGATTCTGAAATTCCGACATATCAAATCGGTGGACGTAACCGGGGCCGAAGAGATAATCGGAAAAGCAAACGGTCGTCTCGGTCTTGCCGACGCCGGTCGGCCCGACGAAGAGGAACGAACCGCGAGGACGCGAGATGTTGGCCAAGCCGATTTCGCCCCGGCGCAGGACGGAACAGACACGGGGGATGACATGCTCCTGTCCGCGAATTTCATGGGAAAGATGAGGGTGAAGATTTTGCAGTTTCTGTGAAGAAGGGGTATTCATAGCGACGAAAAATAAACCCGTTTTTCTTCAAAAACGGGGCCATCGCTCAAGCACAGTCACTACTCGCGTAAACTTGCGCTAACGCAACCACTACTCAGTAAGTGGGAAGCGCCAAAAAATGATGAACTAGGCGGCGTGATAACGACCACCTCTTCTCTACTGGCCAGCTTATCGGCTGGAAAACCCATCTTTGCTCAGGCCGCAGGCGGCGGGGCGGCCCAACTCGTCCAGGGCTTTAGCCTCGCCCTCGGCGTGATGTTCCTCTTCGGCTTCATCTGGGGCGTCCTCAAAATCTGGAGCGGCGCGAATGCCATTTCCAAGGGCGACCCGGACGGCAAGGCGGGCATCATCGCCGGGATCATCATTGCGGGAGCCGCCGCGATCATGGGCGCGCTTTTCGCCATCTTCGGCCTAAGCGGAGGGGTCTTGACTCCGAGCTTCTAACGAAAGTTACAGCACCCGACTTACGCCCATGAATCTTCGCATGACCGATACCAATGCCGCCGACGACTCGGGAGGCTCCGTGTGGGGCCTTGACGGGAATCTCTTCATGCCCGTTGTGGCCTCAGCCGCCGTTTCCATCGGGGTGCTGTTGCTCTTATTCGGACTCTTTCACGTCCACTGGCTCGTCAGCGGGTTGATCGGGGCCATCCCCTTCGCCGGGACGCTGACCTATGTGCTGCTGTTCAAACAGGGCAAGCCCCCCGGTTACGACCGGGACTTGTTCGACCTCTGGACGAGCGGGCGGGGGTTCTCGCCCGTGGACAGCAACCAGGATTCTTTCCGACCCCTCAAATGAAACGACACGACAAAGCACCCAACGGACATTTTGCCGAAGGTCTCATCCTTTACGGGAACCTTGAAACCGGAGGCTTGGCGAGCAAGGGATTCATCCTTGAGCCGCCCGATTTGCATAACGCATCCGTCGCGCTCCTGAATGAATTTCAGGATAAAATCCGCATCTTCCTCGCCACGCTCGGTCCCAACCAGCGGGCGCAGATTCAGTGGACTTGCAATTCCGACTATAAAAAGGAACTCGTGCGTTACCACGAGGAAACAGCCAAGGGAAACAACGACACGATCAAGCGTATCCGAAACGAACGGTTTTCCCGCTATTGGCAGCGGATGCTTCACCGCACATTGCGCCGGGAACAACTCGTCCTTTTCATCTCCCAGGACATCGAGACCTATTCAGGCTCACTGAAGACCCGTGCCGGTCTCCTCGACTATTACGAGAAGACCCTGAAGCAGTTGAAGAACGACTTCGAGGAAATCGGGACCACGTTGACGACCATCTTTGGGAATGGAACCACGTTGGAGCCTATGAGCGACCTCCAGCACTTCAGCTATTATAGCCTGTTTCTCAACCCAACTTTGGCCGACCGCGTTGAACTCGATTTTGCCGAACTCTATCATCCCGACCTGACCATTCAGGAATTGTGCTGGCATGGGGATGGCGTGGGATTCAACGAGAAAACAGGATTCTACCTCGACTGTCACTACCACAACATCTTTTCCCTCAAACGGTGGCCGCAGAGGACTTACCCGAGCCTGATTCACCGGCTAACCAGCCTGCCGTTCCTCGATTATCAAATCACGATCAACCTCGAACCGATTCCGGTTCGTCACGAAATCACCAAGGAGGAAAAGGCGATGGACCGGCTGCGCGGCGACTATCGCGAAGAAGGCAAGCAATCCGTCGCGGTTGCCCTGAAAAAGAAGGAAAAGAAGATCGACTCGCTGGCCCAGGGATTTTCCTTCCCGTTCGATGTCCAGTATCTCATTCGCGTTTGGGAAAGGACCGAGACCGGCCTGCAATCCAAGAGCGCCGCGATCCGCAACGCGATCAACAACATGAACGGCGCGCAGGTGCATGAAACCGCCCTTCCGACCACGGCCAAAAAACTCTTCTTTGCCAGTTGGCCCGGTTGGACTGGCTCCAGCTACCGGCACCGCAATCTTTACGCCGAAGATCAATATCTGGCCGACATGCTGCCGTTTTCGTCCACCTTCACGGCGCACTTGAAGGACGCCGAGGCCATTTATGACGGGACCAATGGCAATCTGGTCGGCGTCAAAACTTTCGTGGGGGGCTCGCCTCAGCATTCCGTTCTTATCGGTATGACCGGCGCAGGCAAGTCGTACCACATGGACGACCTGCTTTCGCAGACCCAGCTCTATTACGACTACAACGTCATCATTGAAGAGGGGCTTTCTTATAAAAAATTCACCGAAAGCCTGGGTGAAAAGCCGATCCTGATTCACCCGGATGGCCAGTTGACGATCAACTATCTCGACACCCAGGGATTGCCGCTTAACCAGCTTCATATCGCCACGGCGGTTGCGCTGGTTTCCAAGATGATCGGGGAATCGACCGACCCGGAAAAACAGCAGCTTCGCCAGGCCCAAATCGGGCAATACGTCAACCAGCTCTACGTTGACACCTTTCAGGAATGGGCTGGAAAAAATTCAAATCTCATGGCCGACATCCAGCGCCGCGCCTGCGCCGTTCATCGCTGGCGCGAGGAAAAAATGGAAATGGGCGCCACCCATCTCGAAGCGTTCGCCGATCTGCGGGACCGGATGAACGCGAAGGAGGACCAGGCGCTGGCCTTTTACGACAGCCTC
>Ga0302320_10028304_pt1 | contig 10760 bp, 11 predicted proteins | sample Bog_T0_3_FD_202130 | JGI IMG/M metagenome (GOLD analysis project Ga0302320, IMG submission 202130) | Peat permafrost microbial communities from Stordalen Mire near Abisko, Sweden - Bog_T0_3 | ecosystem: Environmental > Terrestrial > Soil > Wetlands > Peat | place: Sweden: Abisko, Stordalen Mire... | reverse complement strand
ACCGGCGAAAAAGTAGGCCGCAACGACCCATGCCCTTGCGGGAGCGGGAAGAAATACAAAAAGTGTCACGGGACTGAAGGGTAGGCTGGCAGCCCCGGTTCGCTGATCGAAGACCTGCGCGCCGGCACTTGCCGCATGCACGCGCGCCGCATCCAACGAATGGGATTGGCGAGAGAAAAGCTTCGCTAGCCGAAGATGCCGAAGAGCTTCTTCTTTTCTGTGTCTTCCTGGATTCCGCACGCTGCTTTGGCCATCTGGCGGATGGCGCGTGAGATGGGAGAGTCATCCATGGCGATGGCCGTCGCCGTGTTCTGCGTTCGATGGGCGGCTGCGTAATCGTCTGGAATTCTCCACTCGGCCGGCATGGTCAACGCCTTGGTAATATGATCCTCATCGAATCCCAGGGACCGGGTCGTATAGCGGTTCAGCACGATCTGCAGCGGGGTAGCCCGAGGACCGAACAACTGCGAGATCATTCGATTGGCATTTCTCAGTTCAGAGATGCCAACCTGAGTGATCAGGTAGATGATCGCGGAGTTGTCGAAAACAGCGGAACCCTTTAAATCAGCTCTCGAGCCTGCGTCCACCACTACGAAGTCATAGTTCTGCTTCGCCACGGAAATCAGCCTGTCGACGGCTGCGTTTGTGGCCGGGGTGGGGGGAAACTCATTCGGAGCGGCCAGCACGTTCAACCCTGAGGTGTGCTTGGCGAGCAGCGAATTCAGAAATCGCCCATCGAGCCGGCTGGGATCCTCAAGAGCGTTGGCGGTCGAGTATTTCGGGACCATGCCCAGGTTGATGGCCGTGTCGCCAATGGGCACACCCAGGTCGATTAAAAGTGTGTTCTGGCCAGATTCCTGGGCGACACAAATCGCAAAATTTGTGGCTAGGGTGGTAACCCCACAACCCCCCTTGGTTCCCAGGAAGACGAAAAGCTTTCGAGCACCCGATTTTTTTGCCGAGCGCGGCGCAGTACGTTGCGTCGAAACCCTGGCCAGCGCTTCGGCCATATTGCCGGTACTGACCGGCAGATTGAGGAATTCGCGGGCGCCGGCGCGCATGCTGCGCACCACCAGATCGACATCGGACCTGGCCGAATAGACCATCACCGTGGCCGAACTCTGAGTGGAGATGGTTTTTACAACACCCAGGGCGCATTCCGAGTCGCTGTCGAGATCGAGGATGATGACGTCGTAATCCTGCTCAAGGATTCTCGTTAACGCATCGTGGTCGGCAGGGTAGGCTGGATACTCCCGAATAAAGATTCCGCTGCGTCCGGGCTTTTGGTGATCGCCGCGGCTTCCCGCATCGGACGGAGGTCCGCCGATAGCCTCGGCAATACCTTTGCGGCGGTCTACGTCTGGGCCAATTAGGGCCACGGACATGTCGCCTCCACTCGGGATGTCAGAGGATTGAGAAGGGTATGGCATAGTGCGGTCGCTGATTCCTGCAGCGGAGCAACACTGCCAAGTTTAACCTGTGAGGGGTGAATCGTCCGAGTCCTTTCTCAACCCAAACAAGCACATCGGTGCCGGAAGGGTCAGAGTTGCAAACACCGCGAACTGCCATCGAGGGAGCCGGAATGGCTCCCACGCAAACGTTTGGCACTGAAGTGCGGTTCCTCAAAGAGCAAAGTTAATGTCGACCGTTACCGTTGACTGGTCGGGCGCGGGGAGGAACCTCCATTTGCGGACAGCATCCTCGGCAGCGGGAGAAAGCGCGTGATTGCCGCTCACGGCCTTGGCGTCGATGACCTTGCCCTCGGGGTCCACAGTGGCCTCGACCCTGACCAAGCCTTCAATCCTGAGGCGCTTGGCGATTTCGGGGTAGATGGGTGCCACGCGCGATTTGACCGGCCGGGCGTCGGCTGCGAAAGCGGGGAACGTCAAGGCCAGCAGCAGAGCCAGAGCGGCTCCGTGCATCCACGTTGAAACACCGCCTCGCGGACGTTGTGACTTGCTTTCAAAGTGCTTATTGTTCATATTCCCTCCAAAAGGTTAGTAACTACACATTTGGCCTTATCGGCGCCAGACGAGGCAGGATGAGTCGATTTTTAGAATTGAATTACGAAGGGAACCGCGCCGCGGCGAGATTACAGCGGAACCAGAATTGGTATGCCCGAAGCCCCGGCATTCAAGTGATCGCGCCCATCGGGAAGCGGCAACCCTTCAAGAGCTCGGCCGCGCATCGCTATTCTGGTTCTGCTCTAAGAATGCGGGCTGCATGCGGCGACAGCCGCGAAAGTGAGGTCGTGGGCATCGGAGTTGTGTTCCTGGCGCCAAACTTCGAAGAGACGGCCGTAGCTGAGGGTGCTGTATCGGGATGGATCGATGCCCAGGCTGGCTGCGGCGCGATCGATCCATTCTGAGGGGCCTTCAAGCTCGGCGTAGTTGCCGATCGGGGTTTCATCGACGACGCAGTGGCCTTCCCCGCTTGACCACTCGGTGCGCCACTTCTCGTAACGGAAGGCCGGAGCGAGGCCGAGGGAGAGAAAGACCTGGGCCAGTGCCGCGCCGTCGGCGACATCGGTTTCAGTCTCAAGGCGGTGCTTGTGGGTGTCTTCGCCGGGACCGACGGCGGGAAGACACTTGTGGGTCAGGGTCCACCGGCCTGCGTAGCTTCGGATGCGTAGGATTTCGGTGCGGGCGCGCAGCTCGCGGTCACCGGTATCGTACAAGACGTTGCTCTCAAACGACCGGGGGGTCTGAAGCGTGAAGCCGGCTGCCACCAGGCGACCTGTGAGGGTGGCCACGTCATCGGGTGCGTCGAGCCGGAATTTGATTTCTGTTTCGACGGGCATTGAAAGGCAGTCTCCGCCTGCTGGCTCCTGGCTCTTGGTTGCACTTCGGAAAGAGGGGTCTCAAGCACGATAGAAAACAACACCGGCCACGAGGGAAAGTATACGGCAGGCGATCGTGGTTGGCTTCGTTTCGCAGGCCTCAAAAATGGCGCCCTGGCCACCCTGCTTGAAAAGGCGACAATAGAAGAATGAAAACGCTGCGGCTGATTGTGGACCCGGAACACCTGGAGACGGCTGAGGCCAAAGATGCCATCGAGCAGGCGGCTGAGATTTTGCGATGCGGGGGTTTGGTGGCTTTGCCTACCGAGACGGTGTATGGGCTCGGAGCGAACGCACTGGATCCAGCGGCGGTGGTTAGAATTTTCCAGGCCAAGCAGCGGCCGGCCTGGGATCCGATTATTGTGCATATTTCAGATCTGGCGATGCTCGATGGGCTGGTAGAAGAAGTCTCTGGACGGGCGCGAAGACTGATCGGAGCTTTCTGGCCCGGACCGCTCACGCTGCTGCTGCCGCGAACAGCAAGGGTTCCCGATGCAGTGACGGCGGGGCGGGCACTGGTCGGGGTGCGGATGCCGGCGCATGAGGTGGCCCTCCAGGTGATTCGACGCGCTGGGGTTCCCGTGGCGGCGCCAAGCGCGAATACATTTGGGCGTATCAGCCCGACAACGGCGACGCATGTGCTTGAGGACCTCGACGGGCGGATCGACGCGGTGCTCGATGCGGGGGCGACCACGCAAGGGGTTGAGTCAACGGTTCTTGACCCTTGCCAGACGCCGATGGTCATCTACAGGCCGGGAGCGGTAACGGCCGGGCAAATTCGTGCCGTTGGCGGGGCGGTGGAGATTTTCAGGCGCGACGGAGAGTTGGAAGACACGCCGAGGGAGGCAATGCCTTCGCCGGGCGTGGGCGTGCGGCACTATGCGCCCCGGGCAAGGCTGGTTTTGGTGCAGGCGCCTCCAGACGAACTGGGCGCACGACTCTCCAGGGCCGCGCGCGATTGGCCGGGCCAACGAATTGGGCTGATGTTGCCCGCCGGGATTGCAACGGCGATCGAGGGAGCTCTGGTGCTTCGATGGGGGAGTTGGGATGCGCCAGAGGAGATGGCTCACGAGCTTTACGCCGGGTTGCGCGCGCTCGATGCGGCGGGGTGTGAGGTGATTCTTTGCCCTCTGCCACCGACGGCGGGGATCGGAGCGGCGATCCGGGATCGGCTCCTCAAGGCAGGAAACGAAAATTGCGAACAGGGAACAGGGAATAGGGATTAGCTTTCAGCTTAAATTTCGATGAGCATAGATTCCGAGCGGGCGCAAGCAAGGATCACTGCGGGTTTTGGGGCTGCCGGCTTGTTTCTGTTTTCTATTCCCTATTCCCTGTTCCCTGCTTTATTGTCCGGGGTCGCCCAGTTTGTACATGTATTTGATGGCGGATTTGTAGATGAGGGCCTTGCTCTTGCCACGGACTTTGAGGGAGTTCCGGTCGTACCACTCGATGCAACCCTCAAGCTCTTCACCGTCTTCAAGCACAATCACCATCGGGGTTTGGGCGTGGATCTGCTTTTGCAGGTAAAAGAGTTCGGCATCTCTGTGACTGGCTTCGCTGGAAGACAGAGCCACGAAGCGGAAGGGCAGCGCCGCAGGCGGATTCCGCTGGATGCGCCCCGGCGGACGGCTGCTCACGGGGGTGGGAATATGTGCGCTTTGGTTGCTGACAGCGAATTGAGTAGCTTGAGTGCTCATAAAAAACAACTCTCCACGGGAAGAAAAAGGTGCAAATTGACGGTACCCGTTGGGCCCGAAGCCCAAAATCCGGAAGGAATTCGCCTGATGCCTCTTGACGCACGGGTGTTGATGAGAGCCGCCCTAACGAGCGAGGGATCCATGCACCCTTGGCAGCGAACGCCGGGTAGAAGTCTGCGATGGCCGAAACGGCCTTGCCAATACCGGAGTAGTTGCTATGGGTGGAATTGATTGTACACAAGAAGATGCTTGAGGCCGGGGAGAAGTTGCTCGACATTTCCGCGGAATGCTTGTTTGGCGTGAGCAGTGGTGCGAGTGGCGATGAATCCGGCCTCAAGCCCTATATCTAATCCCGGATCAGGCTGACGGCCATGGCGTCGAGCGAGAGGGAGCGGAGAAGATTGCGGCGCATGCCCTGCTCAACCTGAGTCAAGGCTCGGGCGGCGGAATCGATCCAGGCGAGACTCGACTCCAGAGGCGTCGAGCCTTGGGCAGTAAGGCTGGATTCGCGGGCAAGTTTTTCGAGCTCGGCGGCGAGGTCCAGGTTACGGATGAGTTGCGGAGTGCCTGCCACAATCAGCAGTATGTCTTCAATGAGGCTGCCGAAAGCGCGGAGCAGGTTGATCGTCTTCTCCGCGCCATCGGCGCCGGCGCGGTAGCTCTCAGTCGCGTGGAACAGTTGCGAATAGTCAGGCTCACGAAGGGCGGTGCGGAGAAGGACCAGGGCATCCTGGCGGCTGGTGAGGTAGGCAGCAAGATCGAGGGTGAGGGCTCGGCCCACAGCGCCTTCGGCGAGGCGGGCTGCAAGGGCGCGCTCCTGGGGCTTCAGTTCCGGCCGGCGCAGGGCGAGCAGCGGCTCGAGGTCGGTGGCGGGAATCGCTCCGAGGCGGTGAATGACGGCGCGGGAACGAATCGTGGGGAGCATCTCCTGGGGATTCTCGGTGAGCAGGATAAGTGACGTGTGCTCGGGCGGCTCTTCGAGAACCTTAAGCAGGCTGTTGGCCGCCTCTTTCATGAACGCCGAGGAGGTGAAGATGGAGAAGGATCGCTTGCTCTCGACCGGCGGCCGGTAGTAAGCGACATGAATGACCTGGCGCACCTGGCCCAGCTTGATGAGCAGTTGCGGCGGGTCGGGCGGAACGATCAAGACGTCGGGATGGGTCTGGATGAGAATGCGTGTCTCGCGCTTGTCGGTTTCACGGAGTGCTTCGCGGGCTTCGACTGCCTCCGCGACCCGGGCTTCAAGGTCTGCCGCGTCGTCGATGCGGACGCAGTTGCGGCACTGGCCGCAGAAGTCGGGCAGGCCGTCGGACTCGGTGGGAGCGAGGCAGTTCACTGCCTTGGCAAACATGAGCGCGAGCGTATATTTGCCGGCGCCTTTGGGGCCGGCGAGGATGAGCGAGTGGGGAAAGCGCTCGGCGCGAATGCTTTCGCGGAGATGAGTGACGGTTTGCGCGTTGCCTAGGAAGGTCCGGAAGCCCACGGATTGAGTTTAGTCAGCGGGTCAGCAGGTCAGCAAGTCGCCCAGTCACTTGGCTTATGAACGGCATGGAATCGGCGGCCCTGAAGATGAGACGTGGGTCGCTCTGCCCATGTATGCTCACCTGCTGTGGAGCAGGCCAATCAAAAACATGCACGAAAGGGTTCAGATGAGATTGAGATCGATGATTGCAACAGTTGTCTTTGCGGCTTGCGGCGGGGTGTTGGCGCACGGGCAGGCTGTGCTTGCGGCGCTACCGGGCAACGGCTTGGCGCAGCACGACTTCATGTATGCGGGTGAGTCGCATGACAGGAATATCTACATTGTGCGCGGTGGCAAGATTGTGTGGAGTTACTCTGACCCTGCTGCCAAGGGAGAGATCAGCGATGCTGTCATGCTGGCGAATGGGAATATCCTTTACACGCATCAGTTTGGCGTGACCGAAATTACGCAGGGCAAGACGGTGGTGTGGAACTACGACGCGCCGCCCGGGCATGAGGTGCATACGGCGGTTCCAATTGGGCATGACCGCGTCATGTACATCCTGAATGGCGACCCGGCCCTGCTCCGCGTGGTGAACATCGTGACCGGGACAACCGAGAAAGAGATGGCGCTGAAGACCAAGATGCCGGCCAGCATCCACGCGCAGTTTCGCCACATGCGCCTCACTCAGCAGGGCACATTGATGGTGGTGCATCATGATTTGAACAAGGTGGTGGAATACGACTCGAACGGCAATGAGCTGTGGTCGTTTCCGGGCAACACGTTGTGGGGCGTGACTCCTCTGGCCAATGGAAACGTGCTCCTGACAGATCACACGGGAGTGCGCGAGGTGACCCGGCGTGGAGACTCTGTGTGGAGTTGGACGCCGTCCGATGTGCCCGGCTACAAGTTCTCAAATCTGCAGAATGCCTGGCGGTTGCCGAACGGAAACACGATCATCAACAACTGGGAGAACGAGTGGAGCGTGCCCGCAAAAGATGTCACAGGCACGCTGCAAGCGATCGAGTTGACTCCGGACAAGAAGGTCGTGTGGGCGTTGGCGTCGTGGTCGGAGCCGGCGAGGCTGGGACCGGCGACAACGATTCAGCTTTTAGATGGCCCGGCGATGGAGGATGTGCATTTTGGGGAGTTCAAGTAGCGCTGGGGATTGGATTTAATTTTTTGCGGCATCCTTTGGCTTGCAAGGGGAATCTTCTCCATTGAGGCAGGCCCCCTGGGATTGAAGGCTGGTCGGTGGGAGAGGAAAAAATGGCGATGGGCAAGGATAGTAATTTGCACGATAGGGATTTGCGGGAACACCTGGTCAAGTTGCTCATGGGGGGCGACGCTCATGCGGACTTCGCCAAGGTGATCGCGGATTTTCCGGGTGAGCTGCGGGGCAAGACGCCGAAGTGGGCGGAGCATTCAGCCTGGGAACTGCTGGAGCACATCCGGATCGCCCAGTGGGACATTCTCGAGTTCTCGCGCAACTCGGCGTACAAGGCGCCAAAGTGGCCGGACGAATATTGGCCGTCGTCAGAGGGTCCGCCCGATCCAAAGGCATGGGATCGGAGCGTGAACGATTTTTGCGAGGATTTGAAGGCAATGTGTGCCCTGGTGGGCGACGAGAAAACGGATCTATTCGCCAGGATTCCCCACGGGGATGGGCAGACGATTTTGCGGGAGGCGCTAGTGGTTGCGGATCATAATTCCTACCACCTGGGCCAGATCGTGCTGCTGCGGCGGGAGCTGGGGGCATGGGGATAGCTGGAATCCCAGGCCGCAAAGAACCCGCCGATCCAGCCGGCCCAGCTTGTCTTGCCGTGAGCGGTGCCTGCTCTGAAAAACCCAACATAGATTCTGCTGCCTGCATACGGGCCTCGAAACTCCATTGCCCTCCGCGTCGAGTTTTACGCGGCATGTGAAGCTGTGCCCGTTCAAACCCAATCTCTACAATCAGTTCCAGAATTCTCGGAATTCAAGTACGAGACTCATCCGGCTTGGATCATGGCAGGCCTTCGACTCCCCCTGTGAGGGTCTTCGCTCAACGATGACCGCCCTTGGTCGCGTGAGCCGGATCACAAAGCAGTATGGATGAAGAGTTTTAGTCTGGTTCAAACAGTGAACAAAATCAATCCAATCTCATTCCTGGCCATGGGAGTCTTGTATTTGGCGTGCGCGTCTGGGGCCGCGGCGCAGCAGTCGGCCTATCAGCAATTCAGGGCGCATAACGCAAACATGACTGCGCTGCAGCCGGCGTGGATGGGGCCGCTGATCCAGTCCGATTCACGGCTGTCGCAATCGCTGCGGATATCCGTCTCGAACTCGTATACAGAGAGCGGCACACAGACGGTGAATTACGGCAACTGGCACACCGCGAGTTTTCTGGCCGGCAATCGAGTGCAGGTGAACCTGGTGGCGCCGCCCTATATCCAGAACCACTCGGCGGCGATGAAGGATGGAATTGGAGACGCGAACGCTGAGGTCAAATACCGCATTGCGTCAGGCAACGCTGGGCATGGCAACTTTGCCGTGACGGCGATGCTGTGCGAGAGTTTTCCAACGGGAAGCCACCAGAACGGAGCGCCCACGGCAATCTATTATCCGACGTTGGCCGCGGGGCGAATGTGGGGCCGGTTTGACGTGCAGACGACGCTCGGCGGGTCGATGCCGACGGGCAAGATCTGGGAACAGGGCCGCCAGATCCAATGGAATACGACGGCGCAGGTGCTGGCGGGGCGGAATCTGTGGTTGGACATCGAGGACAATGCAATGTTCAACTTTGGCGGGCCGTTTGACGGCAAGACCGAAAACTTTCTGACCCCTGCATTCTTTTACGTATTGCGGCGGAAAGAGTGGAAGGCGACGCATCCGATCTTTGTCGTCGGGGGCGGGATGCAGATCGCCACATCGGGATTTCATACCTACAATCACAATCTGATTCCGGAGATGCGGATGCTGTTTTAGATGCCCGATCGGCAAACAGGGCCCATGCCGGATTGTGCATATGCAAAGTTGTGCCTTGACCTCAGGGCGGGCAGGGCGCAAGACTAGAGCAACCGAACGACAATCAAGCAGGAAATTCAAACCCACAGAAAGGCGGACCTTTGACAGGCCAGGCAAAGGGAGACGTGTACGCGCAGGGGGAAGACTACGGCCTGCATGCGGGGGTGCTTGGGCCGCTGGAGACGCTGGCGCAATCGGTGTCGGCAACGGCGCCATCTACTTCTCCGTCGCTGACCATTCCGCTGGTGTTCGCGCTTGCCGGAAATGGCACGTGGTTTGTATACCTGCTGGCCACGGGGGCAACGCTGCTGGTGGGATTTTGCGTGAGCCGCTTTGCGCGCCTTTCGGCCTCGCCCGGGTCGCTTTATAGCTACGCGTCCGACACTCTACCGCCTGTCTTTGGCGTGGTGGCAGCCTGGGGACTGCTCCTCGCATACCTCGCGACGGGCGCTTCAGTGGCGGGAGGCGCGTTGTATTACTCCACCATGATGTCGCAACAGTTTTTCCACTTTGCACCGCCGGCGCTGCCGCTGTTGACGCTGGGGTGCGCGGCGGCCGGCTTGATTGCCTACCGAGATGTAAAGCTGTCCGCGGAGTTGATGCTCTGGATCGAAGTGATCTCCGTAAGCCTGATTCTGATTGTGCTGGCGGTGCTGGTTTGGCGGTTCGGTTTTCAGATCGATGTCGACCAGTTCCGGCTGAAGGGGGTCACGGTGTCTGCGCTGGGGCCGGCGCTGGTGCTGGCGATGTTCAGCTTTGTGGGCTTTGAGAGCGCCACCACGCTGGGCGGCGAGGCGCGGAATCCGCTGAAGACGATTCCCCGGGCGGTGCTGCAATGCGCGATTCTATCGGGCGTGTTCTTTATGCTGTGTTCTTACTCCGAGGTACTGGGATTCTGGGGCGAGGCGTCGAAGCTCAGCGACTCGACAAGTCCTTTGCACCAGTTGGCCACACAAGCCGGTATTTCGCCGCTGGGCGTGGCCATTGACTTTGGGGCGATGGTGGCGATGTTTGCCTGCGTGCTGGCGTGCATCACCGCGGCGGCGCGGGTGCTGATGCGGATGGCGCATGGGGGGCTGCTGCCCGCCGGCCTGGCAAGGACGAACAAGCGGCATGGAACGCCGGGCGCGGCTGTTGCGGTTTCAGCGGGCCTGATGCTGGCGGCGACGGCGGCGCTGGCATTGCGCGGGGTGGAAGGGTCAGACATGTACGACTGGCTGGGGTCGCTTTCCGTGTTTGGATTTTTGACGGCGTATGCGCTGGTGGCCGCTGCGTTACCTTTTGCCCGGCGGGCGCTCGGGCAGCACTCGCATTGGGTGGCCGCGGCCAGCGTGGTGACAGTGCTGGTGATGATTCTGATCGTAATCTTCGATCTGAAGTCAGCAACTGACGCGAATCACGCCCGGATTCCGTGGATTTACCTGGGATATATTGCGGCGGCGGTGGGTTGGTATTTGGTGCGGGGGAAGGCGGTGGTTAGTGGACAGTGAAAGAGTGAAGAAGTGAAAGAGTGAAGAAGTGGATGAGTGAAGAAGTGAATGAGTGAATTCTTGAAACAGATTTCGGCTGCGCCGCTTACCTTGCCTCGGGAGAACAATCGTCGCGGTATTCGCCGACCACGGCCCAATTTTTCACTCGTTCACTTCTTCACTGCATCACTGTCCTTCTTACTCTTCGCCAATGTCTTCATTCCAGACTTCTGGGTGGGCCGCAATATAGCCGGCTAGTAATTCGCGGCAATCGGCATTGTCGAGGT
>Ga0302320_10028302_pt1 | contig 10761 bp, 9 predicted proteins | sample Bog_T0_3_FD_202130 | JGI IMG/M metagenome (GOLD analysis project Ga0302320, IMG submission 202130) | Peat permafrost microbial communities from Stordalen Mire near Abisko, Sweden - Bog_T0_3 | ecosystem: Environmental > Terrestrial > Soil > Wetlands > Peat | place: Sweden: Abisko, Stordalen Mire... | reverse complement strand
GATGAGGCAGAGATTTACGATAATACGGACAGGCGGCGAGTTCTGATCGCGGAAAAGCGCGCAGGGCTTGGATTTGTGGTTCGCGACGCTGGTCGCTGGGCGTTGATCGAAGAGGGGGCGGGATGAAGAACTTAACTTCGGACGAGCTTCACGAGGCGATCGATCAGGGGTTGGCCGAGGTGGCGAGGCGGCTTGAATCCGGCGAACTGGATGGGTCGGGGCGGTACTACACCGACGAGGAACTGGCGGCAGGGGCGGCGACGGGCGGCAAGCATGTGGCTGCAAAACCGGAAGAGGCGAGCGCGGCGTAGGTGGAAATCATGAGCCGCCGAGCCTTTTCCCGTTTCCGTCGACGGGAAAATTCCCAAGAAAATTCGAAGAAATCAAAAATGTAGTGAAACTGGACAGGGCTTCTGCCGATAGAGGTTACATTCGTAATCTCAGGAAGGGGGCTTTGTGTCCGTTTCTGCAATTTCGTCCGCTTCACTGCTCGAAAGTACGCTCTCAGCCGCACTGAGTTCGACGACGAGCACGAATCAAACCGCTACAACCAGCGCCGTAAGCTCCAGCACGGCGTCCACAGCAAGCAGTTCAACCAGCAGTAGCGCGCTCAATACCCTTACGCAGGACATGGTGACCCTGCTCAAGGCGCTGGCGTCGGGAGATCTTACCTCAGCCAAGACAGACCTTGCGAAGCTGAAGAAGGATCTGGCCACGGAGGAAGCATCGACTTCGTCCGACACCACCAACTCCCTCACCAAAGACGTGGTCTCACTTCTGAAGGATTTGACCTCGGGTAACACAACGGCAGCGAAGACGGACCTGACCAATCTCCAGAAGGATTTGTCGGCCGAAGACAGCTCCACTTCCACATCTTCTTCGACGAGCCAGAGCAGCTCGTTGGATAAGCTGGTATCGAAGCTGGAAACCTCGCTCAGTTCCGGGAGCGTATCAGATGCCTTGCAGAATCTGGCCAGCTATCTGGTTCAGAACGGGCAGGGAACGGGAAGCCTGCTGGATACAACCGCCTAGGCTGAACAGCACCAAAGGGCCAGGCAATGCCGATGAAAAGCTGTTCGAAGCAGGGTGGAACGGTATCGATATGCGCCCAATGCAGGCGTGCTACGACCGCGCTCCCTTTGAACAGGATGGAAATACACCCGAAGAACCGGACTCTGCCCCGGTTATTCGGTGGAAGTGACGACGGAACGACCTAGCCCTGACGGCTCTGGGTCCCGGAGACTCCTTTCAGTTCAGATGACGCTGTGTGCCGCGATGGTTGGCCGAAGCGCGGGCACGCAAGCGCACTTGCGTTGAATCCTTTAGTATGGGGCAGCGGAGAAATGCCCAAATGGAACGAATGCTAGCGACCCCGGCCGATGCCGAGATTATCTTGAGACTGTATGAATTGCGCACCGAAGCGGAGATGCGCAAGGCGCGTGCCTGGATTACCGGCCAATTCTGGCCGGCGACGGCGGAGGAGTTTTTCGCGGTCGCGGCCAACCCGGCCGACGAGCACAACGCGTGGTTCCGGCAAGTGACCTCCTACTGGGAGATGGCGGCGGCCATGGTGCTGCATGGCGCGGTTTCAGCCGAGCTGTTTGTGGATTGTAATGGAGAAGGCTTCTTTCTACTGGCCAAGTTCGCGCCCATCCTGAGCGAGATCCGGGAGAGGAATCCGGGTTTCCTGACCAAGACTTCAGAGTTGACCAACCGGTTTTCGGCGGCGGCGCAGCGGTACGAGGTGGCCTTGAAGAGCATGGCGGCGCGGCGCAAGAACACGGCGGCCAGCGTGGAAGAGAGCGCGTAGGGTTGCAGTGGGACGAAATCCGGCTCTGCGGAGCGCTTGCCGAACTGCGAGCCTTTGGAGCATGATTGGAACTGTTCGAGAGTTTCCAATCCCCTGGAGGTTTCGCATGAAGCGTGTAGCAGCTCTTGTAGCAGTAGTCCTTGCCTTTGCCCCCCTCTCGGCCATGGCGGCCGACGCAACCATCAATGGCTGGATTTCCGACGCGATGTGCGGCGCCAAGCATGCCGGAACGGGCGCGGCGTGCGTGAAGAAGTGCATTGAAGGCGGCGAAGCGCCGGTGTTTGTCGACGAGGCCAAGAAGGAGGTCTGGACCATCGACAACCCGGACGCGGTGAAGGCTTTCTACGGCGGCCATGTGACGGTAACCGCGACCACCGATGCGGCCAAGAAAAGCGTCCATATCGACACGATCGAGGCGGCGAAGTAACGGTTTCCGGCGCGGAAGTTTGCGATTTGCACTCGCCACGGCACTGAATCTCTGCTAGTGTCATATCCGTTGTCTGGCTGAGAGCATTTTCGGAATCCATGTAGGCTTTTTGAGGGGCGTGCCAGGCGGCTTTTCCTCGAGGAAGGAGCCGCTTGAGTGTCCGGCTTCGGTCTACACCAATTCCGAAAATGGAATAGCCCGGTCTTCCGGAGCGTTTTTCCAGTCCACATGGTTTCCTGGACAGGTGCGGTGTGTCCTTCTCGTGAAGAGAGTAAGACACCGCGCCGAGGTCTGGTAGAAATTGTTTGGGACTCCTGGGAGTGCGGGCAGTTGGGCAAACTGCGGATTGACCTGGGAATCGACCATGGCACGAGCGATCTGGAACGGCAAGACGATTGCCGAGAGCGAGACAACGGAGACGGTGGAAGGAAATGTGTACTTTCCCGAAGCCAGCCTCAAGCGGGAGTATTTCAAGCCCAGCAGCACCACCTCAACCTGCCCTTGGAAGGGCCAGGCGCGCTACCTGAACCTGCTGATCGACGGGCAGGATAATCCGGACGCAGCCTGGTACTACCCCGATCCGAAGCCTGCGGCGCGCCAGATCAAGGGATTTGTGGCGTTCTGGCGAGGCGTGGAAGTGGAAAAGTAGGGGCCGTTTGCGGTTGAGCGAGCGCCTGCTCATCCCCCTCCGGGGCTGAAGCCCACATTGACTATAGGGGCTTTCGACGTACGGAGTGAAGCCTGTACCCTTCAGGTTTCGCGTTTCTCCGCAACCTGTGAAGACTGTACCGTTCAAATCTGACGACTAAGTCTGGAGCTGGAATGCGCCTGCGCCGCTTTCTTTTGCCTGCTGTGATTGCTCTTGTTCTGAGCGGATGCGCGCACAGGACTGCTCCACTGGCGGCTCCGGCTGCGCCCACGCTCACAGGAGACGCAGCGCACCCCGGCCAGACGACGGGCTGGGTGGATACGAAGCTCTACTTCGGGCTGGGGTTGGCGGACCATCCGGAGCAGGGCGTGAGCGAAGCCGCGTGGCGGGAGTTCCTGGACAGGGAAGTGACGCCGCGGTTTCCTTCCGGCCTGAGCGTGCTGGAAGTGTACGGGCAGTGGCAGGGGACCAAGGACCCAGCGCCGCTGCGGTTGCGATCGAAGCTGCTGATTGTCGATTACCCGGACACCCAGGAGAACCGCGACAAGGTGGAAGCGGTTCGCGCGGCGTGGAAGCGGCAGACGGGACAGTTGTCGGTGCTGCGCGTGACGCAGCCAGCGGATGTTTCGTTCTGAGGGGATCTGGGGCGGGGGGCCGTCCGAGCGATTCGCGCACAAGTCCGCTTGTTCGTCTCGATTGGAGATGCCGATAGACAATCTGATCTGAACGCTTCCGGGCAACTGGAGGGGTGGTGCGGAGCCTTGTCTGCAACCGGAAAGGGGATGCTCGCTGTCGCCTGGGTGTAGTATCTTGTTTGTTCAATGTCAAGGACGACCGGGCAGCGGAGAGAGCACCTGCCTTCGTCGGACGGATTTCCGGCGATAGGGAATGTTTTCGGGGATTTCTCCTCTATGTCTGGATGGGGAAGCCAGTTTTCGAGGGAGATTCCAGAGTGGGGACGCTGAAGAGGTTCGCCGGCGCGGGCGGTCGGTGAGCGGGAGCATGGATTGCGATGATGATGCGGACCGTCGAACAGCGGGTAAGGTTCACGCTGCTGGTGTCGAGCCTTGCCGCGATCCTGGGCATGGCCGCCGGTTTTCTGCTGTGCCGGGTGGTCACGCTTCGGATGGCGATGGTTGAGCTTGATCGTCACGCGTGGCGTTACATGCTGCGGGCAGAGGAGTCCTCGAAGGCTTCGGAGCGATTCCTCACGTCGATGGCCGCGGCGGGACTTCCCGCCTGTTCGGATGCCGAGATTGCGTACATGCACCATCTGCTCTTTCAGTCGGAGTTTCTGAAAGACGGCGGCCGGATGAGTGGCGGACGGGTGGAATGCGACGCGATGTTCCGCGCGTCGGAGATCGCCCAGAAGGTATTCAAGCCGGCCTTTCTGTTGAAGGATGGGACCGAGGTCTACACCGATATCCGGTTTGTGCCGGGCGATCCGGACGCGAGGGTTGGGGTGCAGCGCGGCGGTTTTTTTGTCTCGTTCCTTCACTGGCGTCCTGAACGGCTGGGAAACCTTCCGCTGGACTTTACGTTGACCGAGGTAGACGATACCCGGCGGCAGCCTGGCTGGCTGCACGGCGAGAGGCCCGCGGCTCCGACAGCCGTTCTGGCAAAGGACGGGTGGGCGCGAGTGGGCGACACCTTGTACACGACGCATTGCTCTACGCACTACTTCAATTGCTTTACGGCATTTGTGAGCACCAAGGCGGTGTTGGCCGCGCGAGAGCGCATGTCTTGGGCGAGTACCGGGCTGGGCGGAGTGGCCGGCGGACTCATCGGCTTTTTCTGCGCGCTGTTGTACCGGCGCAACCAGAGCATGGTGCATCAGCTTCGAAAGGCGATCCGCGGCGACAAGTTGCGCATGGTGTACCAGCCGATTGTGCATATGGGAGACCGGCGGATTGTGGAAGCAGAAGCGCTGGCGCGGTGGACGGACGAGGACGGCTACGCGGTGAGCCCGGAGATCTTTGTCCCGGTGGCCGAGGAGAGCGGCTTTGTGGGCGAGCTGACGGAGCTGGTGGTGCGCCAGGTTCTGCGCGACATGGGCGATGTGCTGCGCGGGCGTCCGGGCTTCAGCATCAATATCAATGTGACGGCGACAGATGTTGCCGATCCCGCGTTCCTTCCCATGCTGGAACGGTTACTGACCGCAGCCAGGGTAGCGGCGCCGAGCCTGACCGTGGAAGTGACGGAGGGGTCAACGGTGAAGAAGGAAATGGCGGTGGGGACGATTCGCGCATTGAGAGAGCGCGGGCACAGCGTTCACATCGACGATTTTGGCACGGGTTACTCCAGCCTGTCGTATTTGCATTCGCTGGCGGTGGATGCGATCAAGATCGACAGGTCGTTTACCCACGCGATCGGGACAGAGGCGGTGACACTGGGGATTCTGCCGCAGATTCTGGGGATGGCCAGGACTCTGAACCTGGAGGTGGTTGCGGAGGGGATTGAAACGGAAGAGCAGGCGCGGTACTTTGCCGAGTACGATCAGCCGATCCTGGGGCAGGGCTGGCTATTCGGCCGCCCTGTTCCAGCGGAGCAGTTTTCGCGCCTGCTGGCCGAGAACGAGGAGCATGCCTTGGTTCTTGTTCCGCCGGGGCCAGATGCCTGAAGGGATGGGCTGAGCAACCGGTTGTCTGGTTGGGCGGGAGCGGGCCGCACAGCCCTTGTCATTGGAATCGAGATTGCAGGGAAGCGATCAAATTGTCGTTCGTCATGGGACGGGCGAGGTAAAAGCCCTGTGCAAAGTCGCACCCGGCGTCGCGCACAATCTGGAGAGCATCCGCATCTTCAACCCCCTCCGCGACGGTCCGAAGCCCGAAGCCTTTGGCCAGATCGATGATGGAGTGAATGATCTGCTCATCGCCCTTGTTGGTGGAGACTTCGCGGATGAAAGACTGGTCGATCTTCAGCTCGTCGAGATCGAAGTGCCGCAGGTAGGCAAAGCTGGCGTATCCGGTCCCGAAATCGTCAAGGGAGAGGCCTACCCCGAGGGCTTTGAGCTGCTTCAGAATGGAGGTCACCTTGGCATTGTTCTCGATCAGGATGGATTCGGTCAGTTCCAGCTTGAGAGAACTTGGCGGAAGCTCCGCATCGGCGAGCGCCTGGCGGATGTCCTCCGGCAAGCCCGCACGCTTGAACTGGACCGCCGAGAGGTTTACCGCGACCACCAACTCGCCAAGGCCAAGCTGCCGCCAGTGGGCGGCCTGGCGGCAGGCTGTCTGCAAGACCCACTGACCCATTTCGACGATGAGTCCGCTGTCTTCTGCAATGTCGATGAAGCGCCCCGGCGGGATGATGCCTAGCTCTGGGTGGACCCAGCGGATCAGCGCCTCGGCACCGACGATTTTTCCCGTGGCAATGGAGAATTGGGGCTGGTAGTGGAGGATAAACTCGCCGCGCTCCAGTGCCCGGCGCAGGCCGTTCAAGATGAGCAGGTATTCGGACGCGTCCGACTCCATTTTGCCGGTGTAGAAGCGATAGCCATTACGGCCGGCCTTTTTGGCCACCGCCATGGCCATATTTGCCTGCTTGTGAAGGTTGTCGAAGTTCTGGCCGTCGGTGGGATAGGCGGCAACGCCGATGGAGAGCGTGACGGACAGCTCAAAGCCTTCGATCGAAAAGAAGGACGAAGAGGCTTGTTCCAGAATCATGGTGGCGATGCGGTCGATCTCCACATGATCGGAAACGAGGAAGAGGACAATGAGGAACTCATCGCCTCCGGTGCGGATCAGAAAGTCGGTCTCGCGAAGGCAGGCTTGCAGGCGCTTGGCGATGGCTTGAATGAGGAGGTCGCCAATCTGGTAGCCAAGCGAGTCGTTGATCCTCTTGAAGTTGTCCACGTCGAGGGAAAGCAGGGCCGACAGGCGGCCTGCCTTGTCGGCCGCGGCCATTGCGCTTTCCATGTACGTTCTTCCCATAGTCAGGTTGGGAAGCCTCGTGAGAGGATCGTGGAAGGCAAGGAACGATGCGCGCTCTTCGGCCTCCAGGCGCGAGGTAATATCCTGTTTGATCGCGATGTACTGCGTGATGGCGCCAGACGTGTCGCGAACCGGCGCCACGACGGCGTCTTCCCAATACATGCTGCCGTCTTTTCGCTTGTTATGGAAGAGACCGTACCAGGGTAGGCCCTTGGTGATGCTCTTCCACATCTCCTGATACAGTTCCTTTGAAGTATTTCCACTTTTCAGAATTCTCGGATTCTTTCCCAAGGCCTCGGCGGCCGTGTATCCACTGCTGGAGGTGAAGGAAGGATTGACGTACTGAATGGCGCCGTCGGTATCCGTAATGACCACGGTGACGGGACTCTGCTCGACCGCGGTGGTCAGCTTCCGCAGTTCCGATTCCATCCTCTTGTGCTCGCTGACATTCTTGCCAATGTGGAAGGCGCCAATCAACTCTCCATCCGGTGAAAGGAGCGGCGCAAAGAACGACTCAAAGTGGGTTTCATTGCCCAGGCGTGTGGAACTCCAGCACTCGAGCAGGGACTCGCCCTGGAGAGCCCGCTTGAAATTTGCAACCAGGATCGTCAAGTCGTTGGAGTGCTTTGTGCTCCATTCATCCATCCTCAGCCCGGGCTGGAAATCGATACAGTCTCCCGTTGTCAGGAAGCTCCGGTGCACATGATTGCACAGCGTGAGCCGCAGATCCGTATCGACGGCCATGACCATATCCTGGGTGCCCTCGATCATCCCCTGCACGCGCGCATTCGAAGCGGCGAGTTCCTCCTGGAGGCGAAGGCGTTCCCGATCGGCTTCCATTCTGTCCATGGCGAAAGAAATGTCCATCGCCATTTCATCAAGCAGCTTGACTAGATCGTCGGTGAAGAAGGCAGGCTGGTTGGAATAGAGGGTCAAAGCGCCGACCGCGTTGCCCTGGAACAACAAGGGGAAGCCGGCGGAGGACTTCAGATCGAACTTCTCCCAACGATCCTGCCAGGGCTTGCCTTGCATCGACACCCGCAGGTCGTTGGCGATGACATGGGTGCCAGAGACGATCGCATGGCCGCTCGGGCCGGTGCTCAACTCTGAGTCCGCATCCACAGACACTTGCACCCCTTCGAGATAGGCAACTTCGGAGCCTGCCATTGCTACGGGAACGACCATTTTTGTCGCCGGGTCAACCATGCCGATCCACGCCAGTTGAAAGTGGCCGAATTCGATGGCAATATTGCAGATGTCCCGAAACAGCTCCTCCTGGTTGCCGACCCGGACAATGGTCTGGTTGGTCTGGCTGAGCGCAGAGTAGACATCCTTGAGATCGATGATCCTGCGCTCCGCTTCCTTCCTCGCGCTGATGTCGCGGACAATGCTCTGCACCACGATCCGGTCGGCCATATTGACTCGCCGGGAGCTGACTTCGACCGGGAATTCGGAACCGTCCGAGCGTTGATGGTTCGATTCGAACCGCACTTCGCCCTGACGCAGGACATTATCCCAATTCCCGCGCCAGCCGCTGCCCTTGCGGCGCAACTGATCCACTGTCATGGTCATGAGGACAGAGAGGGGATATCCATACGCTTCGACGGCGCGGTCGTTGGCTTCGATGATCTTTCCGGTGTCATCGAACAGGAACACAATGTCGTTGGCGAACTTGCTGAGTTGAATGAGCCGGTTATTCAGCGTGTCGGCTTCCTCCAGGCTGGCGTGGGCCCACCGCGTCATGTAGACGAACAAGGCGATACCGGTCAGAAAGACAAAGAACAGGTCCTTGGCCATTCCTATTACAAACGGCAAGAAACCTATGCCCCCGAACAGCAAAACAATGCCGTTAGTGACAAGAATCCAGGCGCAGCCAAAGAGGAGATAGAACCGGACTACTCTCAGAGTTGCGCTCTTGCCGATCGTCAATGGGCGCTCCGGTTCGCGTTCGTGCATGACCAATCCGCCTCGGGGTTCTCCCAACACTGTACACAAGCAACGACGCGCGTGTTCTTCTCTTATCGGCCTCGGGTAGCGATCTGGTCACCTCCCACCAGCGCTGGGTCTGGAAGTTAGCTTCTACAGCAATAGGACTGAGTATAGGGCTTAGCTACTCCATTGCTAGGCAATCTTCGGGGACAGGATCCGGGGAGGGTTAGGGAAGGTCTTGAAGGCACTCCGATCGACCTTGCCAGGATAGGTTCCGGAGAAGGAGCGACCATGACGGCACAATGGATGATGTATTTCGATTAGAATAAGCAAGTTAGCGTGCGCTTTGCGGGCATGGCGAGTTAGCAGGTTGGCGGCGGCATGGGCGGTGGTGAGTCAGTAGGCCTGCAGCTGGTCGAGGGGCAGGCGGACGCGGAAGCAGGTGTTGCCGGGCTCGGAGCGGACGCTCAAGTGACCGCGGTGCTTGCGAACGATGCGCATGGCGTTGTCGAGACCGAGGCCGAGACCCTGGCCGGGGGGCTTGGTGGTGAAGAAAGGTTCGAAGATGCGGTCCTGCAATTCGGGACGGATGCCGGGGCCGGAGTCCCAGATTTCCACGAGCAGCATCTCTCCCTCGGGACGGGTGGAGATGCGCAGCTCGGATTTACAGCCGGGTGCGTGGTTCTCGGCGATGGCTTCGAGGGCGTTTTCGATGAGGGCGGTCCATACCTGGTTGAGTTCGCCACCATAAGCGCTAATAGTGGGCAGGTCGGGTGCGTAGTCGCGGACGACTTCGACATCGCCGATGCGGGACTGGAGCATTTGCAGGGTAGCGTCGAGGCCGGCGCGGACATCGACTTCGAGGATGGGGGCGCGGTCCATGGCGGAGTAGGCCTTGATGGCGCTGATGAGGTCGAAGATGCGGGCGGTGGAGTTGACCAGGGTCTCGACGGAGCGGGTGGAACGTAGGTAGCGGGCGAAGTACTGAAGCAGGATGCAGGACTCGGCGGCTCCGAGGAAGGTGGGGAGCTGCTCGAGGTCGGCGACGGTGACGGACTGCTCGGCGAGCTGCGCGGCAATCTCCCATGGGTCGGGGCAGGCGATGGTATTGAGCCAGGCGCGGATGGACTCCTCACGGGCGATGAGAGGGGCGGCCTGCAGGTCGGCGGGCTGGGGGGGACGGTCGAAGATCTTCTGTTCCCAAGTCTCGATGGCCTGGACTTGCTGTTCGCTGAGGCAGAGGTTGACGAGCTTGAAGCGGTTCTGGCGGTTGGCGTGGAGCTCGTCCATGAGGCTGCCGGCGGCGCGCTGGGCGGCGGAGGCGGGGTTGTTGAGCTCGTGGGCCAGGTTGCCGGCCAGCTTGCCGAGAGCGGTAAGCTTCTCCGCCTGCTGCTCGATGCGGGTGACCTCGCGGACGCGGTCGAGGAGGGTGGAGACGACGCGCTGCCCCATGGATGGGATGGCGCGGATCATCTCGTCGAAGCGCGAACGGTGGACGGCGAGGACCCAGCAGTCGGTGACGGCGAAGCCCTGGCCGCCGTAGCTCGTCATGCGCGAGTAGGGGAGCAGGCCGGTCATTTGGCCGGCGCGGCCAATGAACAGGGCCATGGGGCCGCTGTGCTGGCGGCGAACATGGATTTCGCCCTTGAGGATGAGCATCATCTGCTCGGCCGGGGCGCCTTCTTCGAAGAGGATTTCGCCAGCGGAGGCGATGAGTTCGGTGCCGTGGCGAGCGAGCCAGAGGCGGTCTTCGAGGGGCAGGCCGTGGAGCGGGCCGATACGATCAATGGCCTCCGCGATTTCTTCGGCGGCGGTGGGACAGGCAGGCGGGGTGACGGCGGGGGAGAGCATCCGGGACCTCCGGGGGTGCTCTATCAGGATAGCCGATTGCCAGGGCGAGGGATTCACAGGGCGGTGCGGGTGGGAAGGCGTGGCCGCCCACCCTTCCAGGATTGACTGTGAAAGGGTGGGCACCGAAGCCGGCGGGTCACGACAAAAGGGGTCTACCGATTGCCGC
>Ga0302320_10028299_pt1 | contig 10761 bp, 9 predicted proteins | sample Bog_T0_3_FD_202130 | JGI IMG/M metagenome (GOLD analysis project Ga0302320, IMG submission 202130) | Peat permafrost microbial communities from Stordalen Mire near Abisko, Sweden - Bog_T0_3 | ecosystem: Environmental > Terrestrial > Soil > Wetlands > Peat | place: Sweden: Abisko, Stordalen Mire... | reverse complement strand
CAGCTGGGCAATCCTCAAGCCTCACTGGCGTTTTCTCCGGCGGCACAGGCGTAATCACTCCCGGCGATCTTTCCGCCACCAGCGGCACTGCGGTTACAGTTAAACCGGCCAAAACAACCACCTATACGCTCACCGTGACTCCCACCAGCGGAACCGCCGTCACTGCCACAGCTACGGTTACAGTGAATCCTGCTTCAACGGCAACCACAGTCACCGTGGACCCCTCAAGCCCGGGCATTCCAGTCACCGACCAGCTACTCGGCATGAACATGCCCGCATGGTACGACTGGCCCGACAACGCCAGCGCGATTAATTCAGCATTCAACGCCGCAGGTATCAAGGCGATCCGCTGGCCGGGTGGCTCCTGGTCCGACGACTACCACTGGGGATACCAACCCGGCAGCAGCACGCTGACCACGCCCTATGAATGCCAGACTACATCTCCTGTCACCGGCGGCTGGGGCGGCTATAGCACCTTTGCTGACTTCGTGAGCAAGATCCCGCTCGCAGGCCCCTATGACTTGGCGCTCACGGCGAACTACGGCTCAGATGAGGCCTGCACCGGTGGTGGTGATCCCGATGAAGCGGCTGCATGGGCAAAGGCGGCCGTCACTGACGGCATCACCGTCAGCCACATGACCGTGGGCAACGAGGAATACGGAAGCTGGGAGACTGACCTGCATGCGATTCCCAATGACCCCACCACCTACGCCGCATCTGTAGTCGGATCGAGCGGCTACTACAGTCTGATCAAGACCGCCAGTCCCAAAACGCTGGTGGGCATCGTTGTGGACGGTGATAACAGCGACACAGGCTGGGACCACACCGTACTCTCCAACGCCAAAGGCTCCTACGACTTTGTGGAATTCCACTATTATCCGCAAGGACCAGGGTCGGAGAACGACACCGCGCTTGTACAGCAGCTTGCGCCTAATTTGACTACGAACCTCAACACTGTCAAGGCGGAAATAGCCAAGTGGGGAACTCCGAACACTCCCATCTACGTCGGAGAGATGGGTTCGGTCTATACCAATCCCGGCAAGCAAAGCTGGTCCATCACGCAGGGCCTATATGCAGGCCAGGTTTTAGGCGAAATGATGAACGACGGAATTTCGCGGGCGACCTGGTGGATTGGCTTCGGCAACTGCAACGGCTCCTTGGGGAACGATAGTTCAACGCTCTACGGCTGGCAGGATTTCGGAGCGTACAACGTCTTCTCCGATGGGTCCGCGGATCCCACCTGCCCGAATGCCGGCCCCGTCGGCACCATGTCTCCCACCGCGCGCGCCTATCAGCTTTTCAGCAGCATCGCCGTCAATGGAGAATCCGTACTGACTCCGGTCGTTGCCGGCGATACCACCGACATACGCGCGTATGCCGCCACCAACAATGGCGGAACAGCACTGTTCCTGTTCAACACCCATCAAACCACCAGCCAGCCGGTTCAGATCACGGTGACAGGGCAGTCCACCTCGTCAAGCGTAACCGTCACTACATATGACAAGTCCATTTACGATCAGTCGCAGACAGATGTCTGGGCTCCTCCAACAACGCAGAGCCTCGCCCAGCAGACGCTGCCGCTGACCCTGACCCTCACTCCGTGGAGCATGAACGTGGTCATCATCAAATAAACAGGTGGTCGGCACTCTTCGCCAACGCGGTTACCGCCGTGGTAGAGTGAAAATCCACGGAGGTCATGACGCAATGGCGACTGGGGTGCATCTCCCTGGCAATGAAGAGACCATCGACCTGCAGCAGCAGGTGGCCCGTTTGCAGGCGCTGCTGGAGGCTTCGCGGCAGGTTCACTCCACCATTCGCGAAGAAGAAGTGCTGGAGCAGGTGTTGCGCATCGTAGTGCGCGAGCTTGAGATGGCAGGCGCCTCGTTTGCCGGCACCACGCACGTTTACGGCGACGAACCGACCGACGACACGGTTGGAGTTCTGCGCTTCCCATTGGCTGACCGCGACGGCAAGCGAATGACCGAGCTTCTGGTTGCGCCCCCCGATGGACGCGAACTCACGCTCTACGAGTCGGACTTCATCGAAGGCCTTTCCCTGCAAGCCGCGGTAGCATTGGAGAACGCCCGCAACCACAAGCGCAATGTGGCCTTTGCCCGCGTTCAACAGGATCTGGACGCCGCGCGCCTCATCCAGCGTTCGCTTCTTCCGCAAACCCTGACAACCATCCCCGGCTACTCATTAGGCTTCCGCTCAGCCACCTGCTACGAGGTCGGCGGCGACTATCTCGACATTGTGGAGCTACCAGACGGCAGCGTGCTTATTGCCGTCGCCGACGTAGCGGGAAAGGGTCTCGCTTCGGCGATTGTCTCGACCAGCTTCCGCTCGGCGTTCCGTGCCATGGCGGTGACCGGCATGCCGCTGGACGAACTGGCAAGCCGGATCAACCAGCACCATTGGGAAGAGGGTGAGGAGTCGCGACGACGCTATGTAACGGCAATCTTCATGCGGTTGCAACCGAAGTCAGGCGAGTTGGAGGTGCTGAACGCCGGTCACAATCCAGGCTTCCTGGTAGAACCGGGCCGAATAGCGCACGAGTTCAATGCGGTCGGGACGCCGCTGGGCCTGCTGCCGGGAATGAGCTACTCAATCGAAAAGCATGGGTTCGATCCTGGCTCGCGGCTCCTCTTCTATACCGACGGCCTGACCGAAGTCTTCAAAGGAGATGAAGAATTCGGTCCTGAACGCCTTTTAAATGAATTTTCTACCTGTCCGGCGCAGAAAGCAGATGGTATTCTCGATGCATTGTGGACCACACTTGAAGAGTTTTCCGCAGGCGGCCCGCAAGCGGACGACATGACAGCACTGGCACTGTGCCGGTGCGGGATCAACCCGGAGATGCCCGCATGAACGCGATGAAAACCACGAACGTTGAGGTCCGGCTGCCGTCGCGAATGGGCTTCGAGAAGGTGGCCATGAGCACGGCCGCTTCGGTGGCCAAGCTGATGGGCTTCCGCGAAGACCGAATTGAAGACTTGAAAACTGCCGTTGCAGAGGCCTGCATCAACGCCATCGAGCACGGCAACCGTCTCAATGAGAAACTGTCTGTAGGCGTGGTCATGTCGGCCGGCGAAGACTCGCTCGAAGTCAAAGTCATTGACGACGGCAAGGGCATGAAAAATCATCCGTCCAAGCCGGATATCGACCGCAAGATGCATGGCGAAGAAGACCCTCGCGGCATGGGAATGTTCCTGATCCAGGCCCTGGTCGACGAGGCCGAATGGGTGGCAGGGTCGAACGGCAAAAGCAGTTATGTCCGGCTGGTGATCAGGCTGGATAAAGAACAGGCTTAATCAAAAGAAATACGGAGATCATCGATCGTGCAGAGCGAAACCAAGTCACACGTTGACCAGCTCACCTCCCCAGCCGGACACCCGGTGACCGTCCTGCGTTTTGAAGGGGACATAGCCAGCACCTCGAAGGAAGCGGTTCTTGGTGTCTACCAGGCGCTGCCCAAAACCACGAACAAGCTCATCCTGCTGGACTTCTCCAAGGTGGATTACATCAATTCGAGCGGGATTGCGCTGGTCATCCAACTGCTCATCGAAGCCTCGAACTCCGGCCAGAAGGTCTACGCCTACGGCCTTTCGGCTCACTTCGTCAAGGTGTTCACGATGGTTGGGATCACCAAGTACGCCGGGCTCTTCCCGAGCCAGGCCGAGGCCATGGCGGCGCTGTAACAAAAGAGGTAGGGTGCCAGAACCTTCGCAACGCGGCTCTGTTCCCCCACTGCAATCCGCGGTTTCTCTCGATGCAATGCGTGGAGACGACGACCGGGACACCAAGTTGCTCCGGGAGATGGCTGAGAGGGCGATTGAATACGTTAGATCATTCGATTGGTGTGTCGAACTCCATGAGACTTCCTTCGGGGACGGCGTTGGCGGTGTTGTCGCCCTCTTCCTCTTCTATGTGAGCATCAGGGAGGTCGAAGATCCCGAATGGACTTGGGTCGTCGTTGGAGACTTCCCATCGGCATACATGGAATTTGAAGCGGCCCTCAATCCACACGCCGCCCTACTTCGCTATATCGAAGGGGTGGAAGAATGGTGGGCTTCGACTCCCGAGGAGCGCTCCACTGGCGATCTGATTCCAATCGATGTCCCCGATGGCCCTGAGTTCATCGAAATGCTGCACGGACGGATGGGGACGCTGCGGTCCCTCGTGCTACCGAATATCCGGGAAAACTAACTTCTCTCAAATCGCCGCCCTACACGCGTTATCATGGCCCCATGAACTTAGAAGCGATCCAGGCGGCAATCACCGAAGCCGGCATCGACGGCTGGCTCTTTTACGACCACCACCACCGCGACCCCATCGCCGCCGGCATCCTCGGCCTCGACCCCAAGGCCCACATCACCCGCCGCTGGTACTACTACATCCCTGCCGTCAGTGATCCCCGCAAGCTCGTCCATCGCATCGAGCAAGGCCGCCTCGACACCCTACCCGGCGCGAAAGGTCAATACTCAAGCTGGCAAGAGCTCCACGGCGGCCTCGAAGCCATGCTCTTCGACGCCCGTCGCATCGCCATGCAATATTCGCCCAATAACGACCTCATGTACGTCTCCATGGTCGATGCCGGGACCATCGAATTCCTCCGCGGCCTGGGAAAGCAAATCGTCAGTTCAGCCGACCTCGTCAGCCAGTTTGAAGCCGTCTTGAGCGAAGAGCAGATTGCCAGCCACTCCGTCGCGCAAGTCGCCATCGACAACATTCTGTCTGAGGCATGGCAGGAGATGGCCCGCCGTCTTCGCCCCCCCGACGTTGGCGCACCCTATCTGACAGAATTCGAGATGGTGCAATGGCTTTCGGAGGCAATGCGCCGCGAAGGGCTGGTTTGGGAGAATGGCCCCAACGTCAGCGTCAACGCGAACAGTTCCGACTCGCACTATGAGCCCACAGCCGAGCGTTCCGCAGCCATTCACTTGGACGATTTCGTCCTCATCGACATTTGGGGCCGTCAGGACAAGCCCAGCGCCATCTATTACGACATCACCTGGACCGGCGTGGTAGGTCGCGAGCCTACGGAATTTGAGCAGCATATCTTCGAGACCGTCCGCAACGCACGCGACGCTGCGATCACGACTGTGGAGCAAGCATTTGCCGCCAATCGTCCCATCCGCGGATATGAAGGCGACGACGCAGCCCGCGCAGTAATCGAAGAGGCCGGATTGGGCAAATTCTTCACCCATCGCACCGGCCACAACATCGCCCATGAGATTCACGGCCCCGGCGCGCACCTCGACAACCTCGAGACCCACGACGAGCGCCTCATTCTGCCCAACACCTGCTTCTCCGTCGAGCCCGGAATCTACCTCCCCGAATTCGGCGTCCGCAGCGAAATAGACATGCTGACTGCTCCCGGCAAAGCATGGGTAACTGGTCGCATCCAGACCGAGTTAATGAGGATTTGAACACACCGAACCCGTACGAAGGTGTCCATCCTGATGGTTTAGCGCATCTAAGGCAGAGAGCGGCACGATTATTCGGCAACAAAATGGCTGCGGGAAGGACTTTGCCTGACGGGAGTTCCGCACTTTTCTAGCCTCTTGTAATCCTCTTGTTATTCAGTCCCCCATCCCCAATGCCAGCCAACTGCTCCCCCACTATGCAGTATCTTGTTCGACTTGCAGAATTAAGATTCTTAAGCAAGAATTTCCAGGAGATTTTCGCCGCGATGGACGAGACTGCCCGACAGGACCTGCCGCCCGCAATGGACGCCGTAATAGCGCCTCAAAGTCGCATTATCGGCTCGGGAGAGATGGCAGACCGCGTCCGCGCTTTCGATTGGGGATCCACCGCGCTAGGATCAATAGCAACCTGGTCAAAAGAGCTACTCACAATTGTGAACCTCACGCTTGCCTCAGCATCCCCCGCGCGCATAATGTGGGGACCCAACCTGATCCTGATCTATAACGATGCGTACCGTCCGGTTCCGGGACCGCGCCACCCCGCTGCGCTGGGAAAACCGGCAATTGAAGTCTATGGAGAGTCCTGGAGCGTCGTCGGACCCTTACTGGAAAATGCAATTGCAACCGGCAAGACGCTCTTTTATGAAAAGCTGCTTGTTCCTCTGCCCACTGAACGCGGTATGGAAGATCACTACCTGAATTATTCCTTCAACCCGATTTTCGAAGACGGGAAAATCGCCGGCCTTTTCGGTCCGCTTCATGACGTTACCGGCGAAGTCACAGCCGAGCGCAAACTGCGTGAAAGCGAGGCGCGCTCCCTGCGCATCATGGAGAGCATCGGCGATGCAGTGATCGTTACCGACACCGATACACGCGTCACACGCATGAATCCTGTCGCGGAAGCGCTGACCGGATGGTCCCTCAAGGAGGCGGCAGGCCGTCCGCTCGCGGAAGTATTCAATATCGTGAAGGAAGGAACTCGCGAACAGGTTGAAAACCCCGCGGAGAAAGTAAAACGACTAGGGACAATCGTCGGTTTAGCCAACCATACGGTCCTGATTCACCGCGACGGAAGCGAGATAAGCATTGACGACAGCGGCGCCCCCATCCGCGAAGACGATGGGAAGATCTCCGGCATCGTTCTCATTTTTCGGGACATCGGTGAAAAACGGCGGCTTGAAAAAGAACGTGAGGAGTTGCTCGCAGCGGTAAGCTCCCGATACGCCGAACTGGAGGCCACATACAACAACGCCGCGATCGCGATGGCGCTGATCGATACTGCTGAGTTTCGTTACATGCGTGTCAATCACAAGCTGTGCGAGATTCTCGGTTTGAAACAAGATGAGATTATCGGAGCGAAGGTCAGCGACGTTGCAGGCGGTGTGCCCGGCCTTCAAGAAGCACTCCAGTCGGTCGCCAACGGTCAACCGGTCGTTGGGGGCATTCTGGAAGGCGAGTTGTCCACTTCGCCCGGCATGAAACGATACTGGACGGTGGATTACTCGCCTGTCATTGGAAGCGACGGGAAGGTTGTTGCCATTGCAGCGGCATCTGCCGAAATCACCCGTCAAAAGCAGGCGGAAGCTGTCTTGATGAAGAGCGAAAAATTGGCTGCGGTCGGCCGGCTCGCTTCTTCGATCGCGCACGAAATCAATAACCCTCTTGAATCCGTAACAAATCTTCTTTATCTGATTCGGCTGCGGGAACTTTCGCCTGAAGTTCAGGAATACCTCGATGTTGCGGATCGCGAACTTCGCCGCGTCTCAGCCATCACCAATCAGACGCTGCGTTTCCATAAACAAAGCTCGAATCCAACGGAAATTCAATGCGATCAGCTGATCCGCGAAGTGCTAACCGTCTTTCATGGCCGTCTTATCAATTCGAAAATTACGGTTGGAACACGGGAACGTACAGTCCCTCGAGTCGTCTGCTTCGAAGGTGAAATTCGACAGGTGATTAGCAATCTTGTCAGCAATGCCATCGACGCCATGCATCCGGAAGGCGGAAGACTTCTTCTCCGCACTCGCGCGGGGACAGATTACCGCACGAATGAAAATTGCGTTGTGATCACAATCGGTGACACCGGGTGCGGTATGTCGGCACAGACAATGCGCTGTCTCTTCGAGCCGTTTTTCAGCACCAAGGGAACCACCGGCACTGGTCTTGGATTGTGGATCAGCAAAGATATCATGACCCGGCACGGCGGTTCGATCAAGCTTCGAACCAGCGATCGTCCCGGCAGAAAAGGGTCAGTATTCTCTGTCTATCTTCCGAACAAAATGGCGCGCCTGTAAGAAATGTAGAGTCAACTCGCTCTAGCCACCGTTGGGTGAAATATTTAGCCTCTGGTCCCTCGCCTTAACCCCTGATCCCTAACCCCTGGTTCAATGCGATATAGTCAATAAGGCATGGCAAATCCCCAAGAAAAGAAGAATCAGACGGAAGGCGGATTCATTTATCTCCCGCTGATCGCTGGCTGGCTTGTGCCCGGTGCGGGCCATTTTCTGCTTCGCAAGTGGGGTCGTGGAGCGCTGCTTTCCGCGTCCATCCTGGGCATGTTCGGGACCGGCCTGGCCATGGACGGCCAGATTCATACCGGCGCGCACGACATTCTGGACATGTTGAGCATGGCCGGCGACCTGGGAACAGGAATCCTTTATCTCCTGTCCAGAGTTATGGGATGGGGCACCACCCTTGTTCAGGTCACAACAGGCGACTGGGGCTCTCGTTTCATCGTCGTCGCAGGCCTCTTGAACGTCATCTCCGCTGTAGACGCGCACAACCTTCGCACCGGGAGGAAAGCCTAGTGTTCAGGCCCTCTCATTTTGCCGCGGTAGTACTGTTCGCACTATTCGCTTCGGTAGTCTTCGGGATCACGCAGCGCGATACACCACCGAAGATGGTCCGCTACGGCCTCTACTGTTTTGTCCTGTTCGTAGGTTCGGCAATCGCGCTCAGTTGGCTTATGTTCCTGGTCGCCCGCTAATTCTCCGTACCCAAATCTGGAATCAAAACAAGCCAGTCATCATGACTTGCGTTTCAGGTTATATTTGCAGTGAATGCCGTGCCGGACGCACCACAAATGCTCCGTGCCGAGCTTTGTGCGCCTCTTTCCTGGCGCAAGGGCTGGAAACCACAAATCCTCATCCCATCAAAATGGCGCGCTTTCGCTCCCAAACCGCAGCGTCAAAGGTATGTGCACAGACATAGCCTTCCGAAAGATAAAGTTCAATTGCCCTGGTATTCGACTCCGTAACAGTCAGCGAAATTTCCGTGGCCCCGTGCCGCATAAAATGGAACGCCGCCACCGAAAGCAGCATGCGTGCCAAGCCAAGCCGCCGGTAGCGCGGATGGACACAGAGCTGCGTGATATGCCCGCTCTGCGCACTTACCCGCGAACCCAGCACCACGGCTACCAGTTGCTTGCTCTGGCGATCGACCACTACGTGCGAAACCTGCGCCGAAAACGCTCCGCAACCCGAATACCGCACAATGTTATGCAGGAAGCGCTGCGACCCGTGGATAGATCGGTACTGGTCGTTAATCACGCTATCAGGATGATCGCCATAAGCCTCAAAGATAAGCTGGCCCGCGGGCGTTAAATCATCTTCGCGCCATGCACGCAGCTCCAGGCCGTTCTTAAGATCCACATGCGGCTGGTTCCATAGCCCGTGAAGCTGCTGAACCAGAAACAAGCGCCGGAAGACTTCGAAACCCGCCTGCCGAAAGAGGCTGGAGTGCACTCCAGACGGGTGCAGCAGAAGCTGCGACTCGATGCGGTCCACATGCGGCGAGTTCAGCAGCGTCTCAAAGAGATGTCTCAGCAGCGTTTGCTCAATTTCATGCGCGGATGCCGGAACCAGGTGGGTAAGCGGCACACCAACACCAGGAGCCGCATCCAGACCACCCGCATTGCTGCTCAGGGCAAATACGTCGCCGATCACTGCCTTGGTCTCTTCATAAACACAGAAGGCGTACCCGGTTACCTGCCCGCCCTCCAAAGCTGCGTACCCCGGCAACATATGGCTATCCAGATACTGCATCAGCAGCTTCGAAGAAGTCCGATAATCCCAATGCAGCCGCTCTCTCCACACCTCACCCTCGGCATCGAGCACAGCCCTAAGAACAGGCGCTGCAAAGTGCCTCAGGTCGAGAATCTCGATGGAAACGCCGGTTGCCATGAACTTTCTCCCCAATGTTGGACGGATGCCTGCGTAACCGGAAAGCTTTCAGCGCATAGTCCTGTCGCAAGAAGGCAGGTCAAAACGGATTAGCCTCCCGGTCACTGTGCCATTTTTTTTCACTGAAAGCAAGTTGCAGACCGGCGAAGCACCTTACCTGCTGCCCACCATGTAGACTACGAGCCCCTGTTCAGGCCAAGTAAAAAGCTGTTCGTAATGGCGGCCCTCCAGGTACTCATCCAATTCAGAAAGTGTATGCAGATCCACCCCATTGCGCCCGGTCACACGCACCACCAGTAGATGCTGGCCGTCTGGCACGCCATCCTGCTTGTAGTTGATGACCTCGCGGTTGCGATAGAAAGAGAGTCCATATTCCACATCGCGCCGAGCTTCGAAAACCGCGACAGTTTCATCTGGAGAAGCCACCGTAGCTAGGCGATCGGCGAGCGGCCGAGCGGAGTAGGCGCGGTCCAGCAGGTGAATCACGCGCTTGGTTGCGCCCACCGCAGGAATCCCAAAAAAAGGCCCCACTCCATAAAGGAACAGGACAAGCACAGCCAGAATGGAAGTTGTGACCAGGCGAAGCCTCGCCACCCCATATCCGTTCACCACAATCAGGATCAAAAGCGCTGCTCCCGCGGCAGACAAAGACGAAATAGCAAGGGCCTGTGGGGGAGGAAACTTGGCTCCATGCGCCACGAACCACGGCAGCAGCAGCGCAAACATGGTCATGATGCCGCAAAGCGCCGAGTGGCCGATCAATACCCAGCGATTCAGCCCGGGCTGCCGGCGCCGGTAAAGATAGTCACCTGTAAGAATCGCCAGAGGGGGAATTGAGGGAAGAATGTATCCCGGCAACTTGGACCTGGAGAAGCTGAAAAAGACAATCGGGATCAGCGCCCAGAGAACCAGAAATTCCGGAAAAGCATCACCGGGCCTGTTCGGCACTCGCCGGCGCGGATTCAGTCTGCGCAGTCGCCACTCAGCCACGGAAGTCTGGATGCCATCGACCAGCGCCCGGACAGCAATCACCGTCCATGGCATCATCGCGAGCACCACAACAACCAAGTAATACCAGACCGGCTGCGAATGCTGATACAGGTCCGTCGTAAATCGCTGCAGGTTCTGTCTCATGAAAAAGTCATAGAAGAACG
>Ga0302320_10028297_pt1 | contig 10762 bp, 9 predicted proteins | sample Bog_T0_3_FD_202130 | JGI IMG/M metagenome (GOLD analysis project Ga0302320, IMG submission 202130) | Peat permafrost microbial communities from Stordalen Mire near Abisko, Sweden - Bog_T0_3 | ecosystem: Environmental > Terrestrial > Soil > Wetlands > Peat | place: Sweden: Abisko, Stordalen Mire... | reverse complement strand
TCACAGTCGCCAGCAAAATCCACGCTGGATTCTCCGAACCCCTTAAATTCGAACACATCAGACATTCGAATGAGCGGCACCGAGTCTCAAGGCATGGCAACTCTGGACCTCGAAAGAATCAAGGAAGACGGAAAGACTGGATCTCCATTAAAGAATGTGGCTTTGACGATTTCCAATTTGAATACACCATTAGTTTCTCCTACAAATACACCAACGAACGATCCTTCGCCAATCGAACAGATGGTGGTTGAACCCTTGGCAGCAACAACTACTACGATCCAAGATATTGAGGAGAAAATGCAAGAGATGGCTGAGAGTTCTGCGCCAATAGAGCTTCCGCCTCCTCCGCCTGAGCCAACTATAATACATAAAATTGCAGCAATAGAGACACGACAGGAGGAAGAGGAGGAAGAGGAAATGTTGATTGACATTGTGGAAAATGCTAACAATGTTAACATCGGCGCGGACGAGTTTATTGTGACTGAACAAACCACCAAAAGCGACTCAGAAACTATGCCTATTACGGAGCCAAAATCCACCGAAGTTCAGACTACAGAACATCCAATTATAGAACCACCAGCTATGGAAGCTATTACTCCTCCTATAACGACACAAAGCCCAGAAGTTACCCTTTCTACCTCCGAAGAGCCAACAACTGCCACTGTACCAGAAGTCCAAATACAAAAGCGACCAACACCTGAGGCTACTAGAGCAGAGGCTGCTCCTCCTGCGCCTGCGTTGGAGCCAGAGCCGGCGCAAGAACCTATTCACGAAGAGAAACCCGACTTCCAAGATCTTCTCGGGGGACTGGAAAGAAACCTTTATCAGAAAAAGGACCGCGGAGCTACAACTGCCGTCATCAACCCAGACTCTCCGAAATTTATACCGGAGATCGAGGAGAAGGATGTTGAAACTAAGGAGCCGAGGACTAGCGAAGGGGTTTCACAAGAATCTGAGATGTTATTAGAGGCTTTTGAGAAACCGATTGAGCAGGATCCGGAAGACTCTGACATGTTACTTGATGTCTTAGACGGGAATGTTACACAAGTGGCTTCGGAACAAATGGATGCTGGAGAAGTGATAGTAGATGAGAAGCAAGAGGAAAAGGTCACTGAAAATGAAGATGGTAAAGAGACAAAAATCGTGTCTGTAGAAGAGACAGAAAAGGCAGGGCCAGCCTGATTTGTCAATGTATATCAATGATCATTAAGTTGTAGCTATTTTGCGAGTATGAAGAGCTGGAGTCATCATGTATAGCTTCTATATAGGACTGGATAGAGTATGGCGTTTGCACAGGGGTTATTACGGCAATTAACGCACGCTGCTAAATTACTTTGCAATAGTTTTCTTCAGTTATCTTATGACTCTCTTCCAACTCCTCGCTTGCTTATTCTCTATTATCTCTCAACTCCACAAAATCTTGGCCATTCGTTCATACTGGTCTAATCCAAAAAGAAAAAAAGTTGCTGACTCGGCAAGTAGCTTTTATGCAATCAGCGACTGTATCTCTTCGTCAGTCAAACCAAAAATATACAGCAAATCCAATAGACTCTCTCCATTCAACCTCGCCTGCGCCTCCATCTGCACGAGGGGCTTCGCATTAAACGCAACTCCCAATCCTGCAGCCTTCATCATCAATAAATCATTAGCTCCGTCTCCCACAGCGACCACTTGTGTCAAATCAATATTCTCCTGCCTGGCTATCTCGAATAGCAAATCTCGTTTCTTTTCCGCATTCACAATGTGTCCTACCGCCTCTCCTGTGAGTTTCGAAGTCTCAGGATCCGAAGCAAGAGAATTAGCGAAAGCGTAGTCGATTCTTAGATCATCGGCTAGCCATCCAGTGAGGGGGATGAATCCTCCTGATAGAACAGCCGTCTTCACACCCATTTTCTTAAAGGCGCGGATTAATTCTCGAGCTCCTTTTGTAGGTTTGATGACGCTTCGCAGTTTGGTAAAAATATCTGCATCCACGCCCTTTAATAATCTCACACGCTCCCGGAAACTGGAAGAGAAATCTAATTCGCCTTTCATAGCTCGGGCGGTGATGGCAGATACTTCGGTTTCGACACCAATGGAAGCCGCGACGAGGTCGATCACTTCTTGCTCGATGAGCGTAGAGTCCATATCGAATACAACGAGACGGGGATATCGCCGGAGGATAGTGTCCGGTTGGAGAATTACGTCGACATTCCACTCTCGCTCGAACCGGTAGATGAGTTCGTGTTTGCGCAGGTCGGAGAGAGTGAGGTATGTAGGATCGGGAGTTGGCGAGAAGGTGAGCTCAACGACGGAGGGATGTGTGGGATTGTTGAGGCAGCGATGGGAGGAAGAGAGGCTGGAAGAGCCTGATCTGGTAGGAAGGGAGGATATAAGGTGTAGGAATGAGGTAAGGCATAGAGGCGAGATGTAGCTTCCGTAGAGATGATCGAGAGGCTCTGGGTCTGGTGGAGGAGGTTCGAGGGGGAAGGAAGAAAGTGTGCGAACTGGGGCAAGATTTGGAGGAATGATTTGAGAATTCGTAATACTTGAAGATGGGGACGGGGAAGGCGAGCGATCAGGCGGATAATCGGTGATTGTAACTCGAGGAGATTTAGTCTTGTAGATAAGTGTTGCGACTATGCGGTCTGAAGTGGTGCCCGAAGCTGGTTGACAATTTGTATGATCGAGTTTATGGTTGAGTCCTTCGATGATCTTAGGAGGAGAATGAGGAGAAGGGACGCCATTGTAGAGGGTAATAGGTTTCGAGGGAGCGATGTTTGAAGCTTGGATGCCTTCCACTATGCTGTCGATGCCTTGGTGACCATCTTGTTGTGCAGGAGGACGATATTGCTGATGATCTTGCAGGTAGGAACGGCTTCGCGCGCTATTGCCGAGACTAGGACGATCAGCTTTTGCTGGAGCGTCACTGATATCAGTCATCCTATCTATCGGCTTGCGATTGAGAGTTGAGTTTTTGCTGTTCTGTTGTTCTGCTCAGGTAAATGTTGTGGTTTGAGGTATGGTGGGCTGGCGGGGTTGAAGATTCCATTGACATGGCTTGATTCGTATGTCCGTCTCGCTTATGGTTTCATAATTTATGCAGATGCCCCTCACTTTCTAGAGTATATCAAGATGACTCTTCTCCTCGTTTTTCCATCGTGAAGTTTGGCCCTTCTCTATTGCGAGGTTGCCTACCAAGCCTCAAATTGCCAAGTCTCAATAAGCATCTATATATCAAAATTCATTAGTCAAATGTAATACTTCCTCCCCCTGCCTAGAACCAGCCATACATGCCATGGCAGCAGCCGGCTTCCTGCTTCTGATTAGAAAATTTTACAGGTGCTTTCGCGCGCTTGGGGGCAGAAAATGCCCGTATCCTAAATAGTTGTCCCAGTGGGAAGAACTTGTGTTTTTTCCTCGCCTTCAAGGCTTTCCAAAAAGAAGCGCATCCATCACGCTCCGAAGTCATAGAAGAACAAGCCCAGGCCGAAAGCTCTGCCAAGAAGCCAAAATCGCTATTGGAAATTGCTGGAACGCAGGCCCTCAATCAGCTCAAAGAAGTTGTCAGGTAAGCAGCGCGTTTTCTCTAAACTTGCTCACGCCGTCTATGATGTCGAAATCGTTGTACCTGATGCTATTAGCATTCATATTTGATGCTGACATTTTGATCTGTGTGTTAGTGAATATCAAGCTATAGCTAACTATGGCTGTAGTGAAACCTTTCTTATCTCCACGGATGACCCTTCCGCCTGGTTCTCAGCATCCAAGCAGCCACGTCGCGTCACGGCTTCCTCTTTGCCCTCCGCTGGGATGTTTCTGAACCTGGGAACTCATCGAAAACTATACTTCCCAGTAGCTGAAGACCCTGGGCTTCTCAATGATCTCCTCACGGCATACACTCCAGCGATATTCGACCTCAGTGGTAAGAACGTGAGTCCAATGATCTCACAAAGAAGGGGTGGGACATGCAAATTTTTGGGTAACCCCCCCCCCCAAATGACTTCCCAGTTAGACGTATACTAATGCCTAAAATCACCGCAGTCCCAAAAAGTGGCAAGAGAGAGGAAACTCTACCCAAGGACACTTCATATGAGAGCGCTTCTAAGCTTCTGAGGCTGTCCCTCCTGAAACAGCTCCATCCGATGCATTCGAAGAAGCTTCCTGCAAGGATAGCTCTGATGACACCGACTACTTGCCTTGAATAGATGTGTGTCGTTGAAGATGACTTACTCAAGGCTAGATGAATAAGCTAGAAGTTTGAGATTCGATTTGACGACTTTTGATTGTGAATCAACAACTTCTATGAATCCCTATTCACCTTATCTCCTCCTTGCATGAGTATATTCTTCTTTATTCCACCTTATCTCCACTTAAAGTATGTATAATGCTTGTCTTTCTTGCACAGCTCAAGTATGAAATCCCTTTCAGTTTGCTTGCAACTAAAAGTGCCAAGCGGGTTCATCGGCAAACTTTAAGCGGTTGAATCAATGGACGACGAGGGGAAGCAATTGCAAACAGTATGAAAGGGGCTTAAGCGAGCTTAACATCAGTACAGACATACCTGCATTAGTGGGCCTTTATATAGGAAGAGACTTTGTGTGATCAAAGGAGATCATTTTTGAACTAAATTCATTCCCCCGCAAAGCTTGCTCCAACCATTCATGCAGCACAACTCTCTCTCGTCTCATGGGATCCCAAGGGCGCAGTAGAAAATTGATCAATACGATTGGGAGATCCTCTAGGAGTTTTCGAGCGAACGTATGCCACATGGATTCGATTTTAAGAGAACAATAGCCAGCGCGATTTTGATATCTTATAGTCTGAATACTGTCTCATATAGAGAAACAGCCAGGACATCCTGTAAGATTAGCGAGATTGAGGTTGATAGGCGGGTCGGCGATAAGCCATGCCTTGGTCTGTGTCATAGACACGTGAGATGTCGCCATCAACGAGCCTAGTCGCAGAGTTTTAAACAACCCTGGTTGCCACTTGCATGACAAGGTTCGTCGTTCCTGAGCCTAAACGCATGTGTTAAATCGTTAAATCAAACAGCACGTAAAAGAGGTTCGAGATATCTGAAAGCTGTCTGGGAAAACTCACTCAGCAAACCTCATCAGTCTAAATGTCTACATACAGCTACAGTACTCCTCGGCTTTCAGAGACATATCATTCTAACCAGTAGTTCTAAGGGTCTAGGCGTGGCTTCTGACCCCTGACGCCAGACGCCAAAAACTCAAGTCGTAAGCGAGCCTTCTCCTAGCTTCATATTGCGTGCCCGCCCGTGATTGAGATGAGATTTCTTCCTTCTCCATCTCCATCTTACCGGCTATGCGATACGGCCTTTTTTTGCCCGGACATTCCTCAAATAAGCTGCTTACATATCCGCTATCAGAGCATTAAAGAGCGATGCTTAGAAATCCTCATTGGCAGGAAATGTCGTGCTTGCTTTTGCTCCACTTGTCTCTTCCCTTCCTCCCATGGTATACATATCATTATTCATATACAGGCCAAGTTCCGTTACTTGTTACACTCCCTTTTTTTCCCACGTCATACACAAGTCTTACTTTCTTGCCCCGGGTTTGAGCGTATATTCATGAGGCTTTTCGTGCTTGTTGCAGTAGAGACAAGCCATTAGAGTCATCTTGTTCTTTGTCGTCAATTTAGTTGATTACTATTTCCTCGACAGACCGATTGCACCATCGACCTTGAAATTGTGCCATTTTGGTGCTTCTTTTTCAAAGCAGCCTCTCTTCGATATAGTTTCTGTTTCTTATCTTCTTTTCTTTTCCAGCCACAAGCAAGACTCTGATGAACATATCTTTCAAAATGGGACATCATCACGAGTCAGAAAGCTCGAATCTTGAGTCTGGCTATGCCTCTGGCAACTCTTCCCACGAAGCACTACCTCAAATCATTCTCTCTAAAGCCCAACTCAAATTCCTCAATTCCACTCTCAATAACCTCTCCCCAATCGACATCCTCCGCTGGTGCAAAATCGCCTTTCCCAACCTCTACCAAACCACCGCTTTTGGAATTTCCGGCCTCGTCACTTTAGATATGCTATCTAAGCTGGCAATCGAAACGCCATCTCTACCTTCCATCGATGCCATCTTCCTCGATACGTTGTACCATTTCCAAGAAACCCTCGACCTGGTCGAGAAAACCAAACAACGATACCCCAACGTCAATCTTCACGTATACAAACCCGAAGGAGTCAGCACCACACAGGAATTCGAAGCAAAGCATGGAAAAGAATTGTGGAAGACAAATGCTGAATTGTATGACTGGGTAGCAAAAGTCGAGCCTGCGCAACGCGCATACTCGGATCTCTCAGTAGCTGCTGTCTTGACCGGACGTCGTCGTTCCCAAGGGGCTAAACGCGAATCCCTCGATATCATTGAAGTCGATGACGCTGGCCTGATCAAGATCAATCCTTTGGCGAGCTGGAGTTTCAAGCAGGTAGAAGATTATATTAAGGAGAACAATGTGCCATATAATGAGTTACTTGATAGAGGGTATAAGAGTGTGGGTGATTGGCATAGTACGGAGCCGGTGAGGGAGGGGGAGGATGAGAGGGCGGGAAGGTGGAAGGGCAGTCAGAAGACGGAGTGTGGGATTCATAATAAGAGGAGTAGGTATGCTGTATTCTTGATGGAGCAGGAACAGAAGAGGCAGCAGGAGGAGTTAGTGAATGCGCTAGATAAAGTGACTGTGGTGCACGACGAGGGCATTACTGCTCAATAGCTGTTTAAAGTGGTGGATTGAGGAGTAACGCGAAGTTTGGGGGCAAGCGAGAAACATCTGGGAGGCGTTCGTGGTGTTTGCATTGCATTGGGTGGTAGCCGTCATTAACTTATCGTATTGCAGTTGCATTAGCGCAGAATTGGGGAAGCAGTAAGTGGAAGAAAGAGTATGAGCATGAATCAGCATGAACATAAACAATATATATATGAAATAATATTTCCATACTTGAAATCCAGAGCTTTTCATGAGAATTCCCACCCCGGAATCATTCAGAATGTCCAACCGTCCTCTTATCATCATGACTAAAAGAACCGTGGTCTCACGTACACCGGTTTGATTGAGTTCATGCTTCCCCTTTTCATCTATGACTACAATAAACTTCAGGAATCAGACGAAGGAAAATGTTGTGCTTGTCATCCCACCTTAAAGCCTAATAAATTTAAATTTCAGCCCCACTCCATTCGCCCCCATGAAATGGCGGGGTTGGCGCTGGCGCTGGAGTAGCAATGCAGGAATGACGACACCCATTTTGATCCTACCATGTAAAGTAGGTAACGATAACATGTGAGTTTAAAAACCTCGTCAACATCAACCCCCTACAAATCAATAATTCTTCTTCTCTCAAAGCCTTTGAGAAATATCTTTCGATCTTACAAGCACCATAACATGGCAAGTACGATAGAAAAAGCTCGGGATCAGGCCAAAGAAGTTGCGTGAGTAGATCTACCTCTCGGCCTAGCGCAAAGGGAGAGTTAAAAAGGAGAGAATAAAGACTGATTGATTTGTTTGATTTTGGGTAATAGGGTTGAGGATTTCAACAAAGCACGAGCGGTAGCGACGCAAGCTGCGAAGAGTGGTGCTTATTTATATCCTATTAAGGTTTGTTGTTTCATGATATGGCGAGGGTTGTGTGTAGCTAATGAATGGATGCAATAGGGAATCTTCTACTTCTTGAGCCATAGGACACTTTGGAAGCCGTCAGTCACCCGTTTCTTGAGTTCCTTTTCTCTATTGGGGGATTAGGATGTCTCGGAATATCTCATCCACTATGGAATGCTTCGAAGCTCTCCTTCCCTTCCTAGTTTATCCCTACTGACTCCCATTCAAGACTTGTCTCCCGCCTAGCACCAACTCTCACACTGTCCCTCGCTGTCGTCACTGGCATGTTCATCTTTGCTTACCTTCCTCAACTTGCCGTTCTCGTCTTCGTGAACGGACCATTGGCAGCATTCACGACCATCTTACTTACCTTGAGTGAGAGCTCGACGATCATTACTGTTTTATCCAAGAATTTCCTGGTGCAGGATGCATTGGTAGACACATTTGATGGGGTCTTGGTTGCTCGGGGAAAAGCGTGCTTATTGGGTGAGGGTAGGGAGTTGAAGGCCGGGAATTTTAATGATCCGATGAAGAAGTGTATGCGCCTCCACCTGTTTTTGTTCTTGTTGATTGGTTGAAAAATCTCATATTTCATCTCTCGAGGTATATATTAGGGTGGTCGTGCTAACGGTGATTAACAGTGGGAAAGTTAATCAAGAGCCCGCTTGAGAAGTTTGCCCCGAAAGCTCTGATTCGATATGTGTTGTATCTGCCTTTGAATTTCATTCCTGTGGTTGGCACGATTATTTTTGTTCTTCTGCAGGGGAAGACAAGGGGAAGCTCAGTACATGCACGAGTATGTTTGTGGAAGAGCTTGTTTGAAAGATATTGGTTTTAACGAATCGATAGTACTTTCAACTCAAGAAATGGTCTAAGTTGGAAATAGAAGCTTGGCTCAAGGAAAATACTGGTCCCTATACAGCGTGAGTTCGCGGGATCTCTTCCCGTCTACCGCTCTTTCGCATGACCACTGACATTAGATGCAGCTTTGGGACTGTCGCTACGCTCTTGGAGCTGATTCCGGTCGCCTCAATTCTATTCTCCTTCACAAATACAGGTAAAGTTCAACACTCCTAGCCTTGAGGTCACGATTTACCAACACAGTTCAAGTTGGTGCCGCACTGTGGGCTGCAGATATTGAGAATAACGACAGCACCACGACCCAGACACAGGTGACGTCTACGGAATCCCGAGAAACTGGTAAAAAAAGCGATTAAGTACAGATGCAGCCTCCCGCGATTGGAGATTTAATCCTTGATCTTGTGCAATGATCGTCTGATGAGCGAGCACACTTTTTTTTATTGGTGCTAAGTAGGTAGAGGTTCATCGTGAGCGAGGCGTTTGGCTGCCAAACTGGGATTGCATCTTTGCCTTATGGCTTCTCATTGCTGGCTTCTCAAATTGTTCTGCATAAGATATCATAGACCAAGAATCGTAAAAGTGTTATTGGGTTTCTGTTCGTGAAGTTTTAATGCCTACAAGTTGTACCAATAAGTGTTGTGTGACAACAGAAAACAGGTGACTCAAGATCTAGATACCCTCGTTCCCAAAACGCAACCATGCAGAAGCTCCCGTCCACCATGATTGTCGGCTGCTGACAAAATGCCGATCATTAATAAATCGATTCATTCTGTTTCCGATCTTGCAAACGCCCTTTTGAGATCATGTTACTTTCCACCTATCACCGAGGTCGAGTCTCGTTTGCACATACAAACAGCGCTGGCGGTATGGCAAGCAGCATCCGAAGTCAAGGGAAATTTAAAGATCTACTTTTCGGTCGAGGCTAATATGGATTCAGGCCGCGTATAAGTGCTGCAGATGATGTATTTGGCTACATCAGGAGGCTTTCCTGGTCGCTTTGATTTCCCTGAAGATTGTGACATGACGGAGCGTGGGGGATATGCAGGAACAGTGAGATGATCAGGGATCTCTAGGCCGGACTGGATGGTGGCTTGAGAGTAATGCAGTGGCCCTTCTGCGGTATAACGCCAACAAGATCCAAGTAGGAGAAAATGGGCAACTCGACAGCAAGCAACAGCAACAGCAACAGCAACAGCAGCAATAACAAGATGAGGCATTTCAAGTAATTGCTACCGGGAGCTTGCCCCTAGCTCTGTGCCTTCTTCCATGAAACGAAACAAGATAATCTTACCATTTGCCAACCGCGAATGCGAATTTTTGTCTTGAAGTTAAGTGGTATGAGAGCCTTTCTTTTTCTAGAGACGAGGACTGATCGCCTTTACTTGCGGCTCCTCCTATTCCACCTCCCTCCTCCCCCCCCTCTTCCTTCCTCCTTCCCCTCGCCTACAAACGAGAACAAATTAAAATCATTTGTCGAGTGCCTGCCTTACTAGGTAGGTGGTGGAGAGTTCCATATATTCTCTGCCATATCTCTCGCCTCTTCCGCCTCTTTCGCCTCTTCTCTTCGTCCACCCATTTCCTCTCCTCTCTCCTCCTCTATTCTTCTCTATTCTCCTCTCCCTCCCTCCCTCTCCCTTCTTCTTCCAACTTTGTCATACTTGACACTCTTCGAATCGACGCTCAGGTCTTCGAAGCTCCCCCTCCAGTATCTCATCCCATTGAACTGTACTTCTTCCCTAATCTATCTTTGATTTGCTTCTTGAAGCACCACATTCGTTTGCTCCCCCATCTCCATATCTTTCTTGTGCATCTAGTAAGTTGACATATGTGCTCCATCTTGACGCATCATCTGATGCTTTTCACCTTTCGTTCCGTCTCTCTTGCCTCTGATGTACATACAAGCTAATGCACCCAGGTTGTGAAATCCCAGGATGAAAATCACCTTGTCCAGCATCGGCATGATGTCGATAGCCATTGTTCTGGCCTTGATTCCCATTACCCACGCGTTGCCTTCATGGCTTCAACCTCGCCGTGATCCTGGAGTAGAATTAAACATTGGACCGCGCCAGTACACGGTCTACGATTCCACTTCATATGAAGGCTATGGCGGTTATACTTGGGGAGGTTACGGCCCACAACCCACCATTTCGATATCTCCTTCCACAAGTGCTGATGCTTCTGGAGAGGAAACTTCAGCTTCTAGTATAGCCCAAGGTCAGTCTAACTTTCTTGCTTCATGAGCCTTGAAATACTAACGCATAATATAGGCACTTCCACCATCGCTGGCTCCGCTCCT
>Ga0302320_10028296_pt1 | contig 10762 bp, 10 predicted proteins | sample Bog_T0_3_FD_202130 | JGI IMG/M metagenome (GOLD analysis project Ga0302320, IMG submission 202130) | Peat permafrost microbial communities from Stordalen Mire near Abisko, Sweden - Bog_T0_3 | ecosystem: Environmental > Terrestrial > Soil > Wetlands > Peat | place: Sweden: Abisko, Stordalen Mire... | reverse complement strand
GACTGCGTGTCAACCGAGCCCCTCTCCCACACCGGACCTTCCTTCTCAGAGGAAGGGATGATAGGTTGTGGAGTTGTGGGCTTCAGTGCTTTAGGTTTCTGTCTCGCGTCTTGTGCTTCAGAGGTCTGTCGCCGGTTGAGGTGCCTGATTTAAACCGGCTTTTCTGAGCAAAGATGTTCCGCTTTTGGATTACAAATGACCAAAGGTTTTGACGAATGCTAATGTTGTGGGCAATAGTCACTTTCAAGCATCGGAGCTCACCAGGTAACAAGTACAGTCCGGAAATGGGACTCGTAAGCTATTCGGGTAATGTGAGGATAGGAAGGGGTTTTTGGTTGGTTTTGAACATACGATATGGTTTTATTTGTCTGTAGAATGCTTTCATGAAAAGATATATAGAAACATGTTTTGAATCAGTATGGAATGTATGCATTTCCCTTGACCAGATCGCAAATGCCGTTCTCCCAAGTGAAATGTAATTAATGTATTTTGTAATGCTGCTTGCCGTCGCCTATATCAAGTTTCTCAAAGCTTTTTCTGTTATTCAGTCAACGGTTTTCAGGATAAGACAATCAATCAATCAATCCGTTCGCTCACTCGCTCAATGACTGTCGGTTCTTGCTACACGTCACTCCGTGATTTAAGGTTGCCGTATGTAGATAGATAGATAGATAGATAGATAGACAGGTGCAGGTGCAGGTAGTGGAGGGTGGAAGCACAGTGCACAGACCCCAACCTAGACACACTCATAGGTACAGGAACCCAGAAGAGGACATGTAGCGTAGGTATGTAAAAGGAAACGAGAAGACCGTCCAACGAGGAACCATCTCAACTCAACCGATCCATTGTATTGTAATAAACATATCAATTCGCCCGTCGCGCATTCAAACAGATAATAACTATTGAACGGCCGTCCATATCCTTGGCTTCGGCCTCGATATTTTATTCCCTCTGGGCCTCAAGCAATTATTGGGCACGCGGCCCGACCTGGCTTCTGGCTCCTATCTCCTCCTACACACGAAATTCAACTTATTTCCTTCCCCCTTCTGCGAGCGCATCCAATTCTTCTGCAATTATACCTCGCACCTGCAACGCCAATTCATAGCCTAACCTCTGAATGTTGCCCTCTTATGCATCTTCGTCGAAATCGCCCAAGATGATGCCACGGCATCATGCGACGGCCTATTCCAATGGCTATCCCCGATCAAAGAGCGAATCTACCTATTCCATATCACCCCACAGGTACGGTTCTCCTGCCAGCTGAGCTTTGCAAGACAACCACAAGAGGATTCCAGAGGTCTGCTAACCCATTCTCCTGACAGATTTCAACCCAGGTCTTCGGTGTCCGTGGCAGCTCTGCGGCGGCGGAGACAGCTCCTCGTTCGATTAACGATTTTGATTACAGTCGCTTTGCTCTTTGTGTTCTTTATATGGCCTGGCGCCTCCCTTCTTCCCATACTGTCCTTGGGATTTCTATCATCCGGCGAGGACTTCCAGCTCGAGACGGTTCGATACTACGATCTTTCTACTGTCCAGGGAACCTCCAGAGGCTGGGAAAGAGAGGAACGAATCCTACTTTGCGCCCCTCTTCGGGATGCCGAATCCCATTTACGAATGTTTTTTGCACATCTCCATAATTTCACATATCCTCACCATTTGATAGATCTTGCTTTTCTGGTTTCCGATTCCAAGGATCAAACATTACCATTACTCTCCGAGCTGCTAGAAGAACTGCAGGCCCATGAAGACCCCAAGCAGCCATATGGGGAGATCTCAATTATCGAGAAGGATTTTGGGCAAAAGGTGAACCAGGATGTGGAGAGTCGTCACGGCTTCGCTGCACAAGCCAGCCGGAGGAAGCTGATGGCGCAAGCTAGGAACTGGCTGTTGAGCGCAGCCCTCCGTCCTTATCACAGTTGGGTATACTGGAGAGATGTAGATGTTGAAACAGCGCCTTTTAGCATTCTGGAAGACCTGATGCGTCACAATAAAGATGTAATTGTACCCAGTAAGTATCTTGGAGCATGGATTATCATTTATAGAAGCTGATTTCTGCCATAGATGTCTGGCGGCCTCTTCCTGATTGGCTTGGTGGAGAGCAGCCGTACGATCTGAATTCGTGGCAGGAATCAGAGACAGCTTTGGCTCTGGCTGATACTCTCGATGAAGATGCCGTCATTGTTGAGGGTTATGCAGAGTACGCAACCTGGCGTCCTCATCTTGCATATCTTCGAGATCCATATGGTGATCCAGATATGGAAATGGATATTGATGGAGTAGGCGGTGTGAGTATTCTAGCGAAGGCAAAAGTTTTCAGGTCGGGCGTACACTTCCCTGCTTTTAGTTTTGAAAAACATGCAGAGACTGAAGGATTTGGAAAGGTTAGTACATCTCCTTCTTCCCATGCATTGCTAACCTATAGTAGATGGCAAAACGTATGCAATTTTCCGTGGTTGGCCTGCCGCATTATACGATATGGCATTTGTATGAGCCAAGTGTCGATGATATTCGTCATATGGAGGTTGGTTTCTACTTTCTTTTCTAGCTAAGATGGATCTGACTGCTTTTAGGAAATGGAGCAAGAACGTCAAGCTCGCGAAAATGAGGAAAAAGAACGCAATGAGCGGATGAAAAAGATCAAGGATCAATTTGCCGATCCAAATGGGCAGTGGGAGAAGGATAAAACGGATATTCAGAATGAAGCTATGAAGGAGAAAGCTAAGGCCGAGGAGAAGGAGAAGGAGCAAGAAAAGATTGCCGGGAAGGGCTCGAGTGAGAAAGCGCAAGACACTCTGAAGGTAAGCAACACGATCTTAGATGGGAACTTCTTACTGATAATTGGGAAGGATACGAAGCAGGAATCCAAGGCAAAGGACGAGCCGAAAAAGAATTAAGACATGGAAATCTGTGTCAACCCGAATTGGAGCTTACTTTAGGAGCCTTTTAACAGCCCTAAGCCTTGAAGCATTGTAGAACCATATCATGAAGCTGGCGGGAGTATGCTATTTGAATTTAGAGAGGTTTGAGGCTTAGGCATTGCATATAACTCGCGGGGTATAGGATCCTTGATCATGTGTAATCTAGGATGGCGTTCTCGTTACAAAAAACACATTAGAGAGGGATTGATGGAGCTTGGACTCCTTCATGTTTAATCATGATGGGAGTATTCGAATACGTATTATTTATTTGAATACCGCCAAAAACTTTGTTCGACATAGGTATATAAGAAAGCAAGTCCAGAAGCAGTCTCCTCGTTTCAGTGATTTAAATATGCCTAGTTATACTTGAAATAGCTAGCTGTGCTAAAGTTTCAAAGCTTAATAAGAAGTATCCAGGAAAGCTTGTTGATCTTTTGAAATAGTGATTTTGACTATACATCCTAGATATGTGATAAAGGTTGGACGAGGCTGATAAAATGCCCTGGCGGTTTGTATAGGTACTTGGCGCTAGGCTACCGGCAGTAGCACGGCTGTCGCATCCCAAATTTGTTGGCCTGAAGACTTGATTAGGAATTTTAGGCGCAACTATCTGCTATTACTAACAGCAACTAACTGACTGAACACCTTTCGACGACCGAAATCTTGTGTCCCTCCTTGCTGGTCGACTACCACTACCACTACCACTGCCCCTACTACTACCCCCAGCAAACACAAAGAAAAGCTGCCCTTTGAGGGTTCATCAGTTGTGCGACTTGCTGTCCTCTATTCTTCGCCTTCGAATTCAGATACGGCACACGGGCACAACTGTAGATGCTGTGCCGGCTATAATAAACACACCATGAGCCATGATTCTCGTGCAGCAGCAGACATGCAAGTCTCTCAAGAATCAATAGGTTCCTACGCATCTCCCATACGAGACTCAACTTCTTCGGCTACAAGAAGTCAGAGCAAGCTCAGCATGGATCTTCCACGAGCAAATGGTGTCCACACGGGATCAAGGAAGGCCACACTTTCTATAGCTGTTGACCCAGTCGCCCTCATTACAACGGAATGCATTACTGTCACATCTGCTATGCGGAAGCACGCAAGATGGGCACATTCTTCTGTTTCTTCGATATTAGGAGGAGGCCCCAATCCCATGAATTCGAGCTTCCAAAATTCGAGACCTTCTACACCACGAGATGAACTGGGGACTCGCAAACCACACAGAAATACATCGGGTCCCGGCGTTATAGATGGGGCTGACGATGGAGGTTTGACGAACAGATGGGGTCTCCGTGGGAAGAAAGGAAAAAGCATGCAGGACAATCCATTGATGGCTAGTTTTGGTCGACTGAGGCGTGAACTCGTGGGCTGTAAAGGTTGGATTAAAGCTCTTCTTTGCACAATCATCCATTAACATGATGCTAGATATACATCAATTCGACACCCCTTCATTACTGCATCCTTTTCTTCAAGTAATCAGAGCCTCAGCTACATCCGCGCCCATCACATCCTTGGCCTTGGTTGCTATAACAAAATTTTTCTCGTACAATCTGATTAGCCCAGACTCCCCACGGCTTTCCCTTGCCATGCAGTCTTTATCTGCTGCTATGACCCATTGCCGATTCGAAGCTAGCGATTCCGTTGCAGATGAAATCGTCTTTTTACGAATACTGAAATTGATGGAAGGCATGTTGTCTGGCCCCGGCGGGGATTTGCTAAGTGACGAGAGTGTTTGTGAGATGATGGAGACTGGTCTTAGCATGTGCTGTCAGCCAAAATTATCCGAGTTAATTCGACGGTCTGCGGAAATGTCTATGGTTAAAATGTGTCAAATTATATTTGAACGTTTGAAGCATTTGGAAATCGAAGCAGGAGATACCCACGAGTTAGACGAGAAGACGAAGGAGGATATGGATACCGTCAAAATGGATCCTTCAGCGAGCGGCAATGATGCCATTACGGCTTCTTTAGCATCAGCCAATTCCGAATCAAGGCCATCGTCCTCGAGTTTTGACAAATCTCAGAATACATCAGCATCTTTAGAGAACCCTGAGATTGGGGTCGCACCCGCTTCTGAGACCTCTGAAGATGCACAGGCCAAACCTTACTCGTTACCTTCTATCAGGGAGCTGTTCAGAGCCCTTGTAGACCTACTAGACCCCCATAACCGACAACATGCAGATGCATTAAGAGTCATGGCTTTACGCATAATTAATGTGGCTCTAGAGGTAGCAGGCCCTTCGATTGCAAAGCATCCTACGCTCGCAACACTGGCTGAGGATCGTCTCTGTAGACATTTGTTCCAACTTGTCCGATCTGATAATATGGCAATATTAAATGAATCTCTCATTGTTGCTGGTACCTTACTGGCAACTTGTCGCGAGGTCTTAAAGTTACAGCAAGAGCTGTTTTTATCTTATGTGGTTGCATGCCTTCATCCACGGGTTGAAATACCTCGCGAGAAAGGCATCGATCCATCGCTCTACGCTGGCGTTCCGCAAGCCCCGAAACTTGTCAAACCTCCTCCCTCGCAAACGAATAGCGGTCGTTCAACGCCAGTTCCGGTGAAGGATCGCCAAAAACTGGGAATGGAGGGTGGATCGAGGAAACCCGACGCTCGTGAAGCTATGGTAGAGAGTGTGGGTGCCCTCTCTCGGATTCCAAGTTATATGGTTGAGTTATTCGTCAATTATGACTGTGAGATAGATCGCTTTGATTTATGTGAAGACATGGTGGGTCTTTTATCCCGGAATGCCATTCCAGATTCAGCAACATGGAGCACCACAAGTGTACCGCCTTTATGCCTGGATGCTTTACTTGGCTATGTTCAGTTTATTGCCGAGAGACTGGAGGATGAGCCCAAGATCGAAGGTTACCCTGATCGAGCGAAGCTACGTGAGCAGCGAAGGAGGAAGAAAATCATAATTCAAGGGACGTCTAAATTCAACGAAAATCCCAAGGCTGGAATTGCATATTTGACAGCGCACGGCATTATCAACGGTAATGATGCGAAGGAGGTCGCAACATTTCTAAAAGGCACAACGAGAATATCCAAAAAGCAATTCGGAGAGTTCATATCCAAAAAGGGTAATGAGGCTATTTTGGAGGCTCTTATGAGCTTGTTTGACTTTAATAACAAGAGAGTCGACGAAGCTCTGCGTGAACTTTTGGAAGCTTTTAGGCTACCTGGGGAGTCGGCCTTGATCGAGAGAATTGTGACCATCTTTGCTGAGAAATTCTGCGCTAGTACCACACCTGAGGGAATTTCTGATAAAGACGCAGTTTATGTGTTGACTTACGCCGTCATTATGCTCAATACGGACCAGCATAATCCCAATGTCAAGGGATCGAAACGCATGCAAGAAGAAGATTTTGCACGTAATTTGCGTGGAGTTAATGCTGGTAAAGACTTTCCTGCAGAATATCTCCACGATATATTTGAGTCTATCAAGTCGAATGAGATCATTCTCCCTGATGAGCATGATAACAAGCATGCTTTCGATTATGCGTGGAAAGAGCTTCTGCTCAAGACCGAGTCCGCCGGTGATTTAGTCATCTGTGACACCAACATTTACGATGCGGACATGTTTGCTGCAACGTGGAGGCCGGTAATCGCTACCTTGTCGTACGTCTTCATGTCAGCAAGTGATGATGCGGTGTTTGACAGAGTCATTGCTGGCTTTGACCAGTGTGTCCGAATCGCCGCGAAATATGGATTGACTGAGGTTGTGGATCAGGCTGTATATTGCTTGAGCCACATCACATCTCTTGCCACTGAAGCGCCCTCCAACACGTCTCTCAATACGGAGATCCAAGTAGGCAACGATAGCGTCATGGTCAGCGAGCTCGCTGTCAAATTTGGTAGAGATATCAAAGCCCAACTAGCTACAGTCGTTCTCTTTCGTGTGGTGGCTGGGAGCGGACCTGTAATTGCTAATAGTTGGAAACATGTAGGTTGCTTTAGGCTTGGGTTACTAGAAAAAATTACTGATTTAGCATTAGATCGTTCGGATATGGCTAAATCTTTTCGTCAACTCTTTGATTCCTCCTTTTTTCATTGTTTCCCCAAATATTATGCAGCTCCCTCCGATTCCCTTGCAAAATCCTTCCCAGGTAATAGACCGGGGTCCAAAGCCTGGCGATGCAGGTCTTTTCTCAGCATTTACCTCTTACATCTCTAGCTATGCCGCCGACGATCCACCAGAACCATCAGACGAAGAACTGGAGAGCACCCTGTGCACCGTAGACTGTGTGAATGCCTGCTTCATGGGCGATGTCTTTGCGAACATCGTGTGAGTTCACAACGAACCTAGCTTCTGAATGCAGACTAATTTATAAAGCAACCTGCCTGCGGATTCTTTACGGCCGCTTGTTCAAGCTTTACTAGCCCAGCTACCAGACGATCCCTCCGCAGTGGTGATCAGCGTTAAATCGGAGACAGAAATACCACCACCTACGAACGGTCGAAACAGCCCCGAAAAAGGGCCAGTATATGATCCATCAATGGTGTATATTCTAGAATTGTGCACTGTACTTACTCTGCGCGACATCGAATCAACCATTGCTTTTGGCGCCGATGTAGCAGAAGCTTTACAGAATGTTATGCGCAATGGTAGCAGCTATCATAGTATTACAATTTCTCGGACATTGTTGTATTTGCTTCACCTTCTCCATGCTAGCTATGTGAATATTCCTATCCATAGTGTTGAACGCTGGCTAACCCTCTTCAGGAGCAATCTTTCATTCGCATCCCAGTAATTCTGCACTCAATTTCCAGCTTCAAGAAAGATCTGTTTGATAAGTCATCGCCACTTGTTCTTCAAGGCTTGACTCAGTGCATCAAAGAGCCAGGCCCTCTAAGAAATGAAATCATGACTTCACCCGATTTCTGGGCGATTCTCCGCAAACTTACAGCTAGTCCTCAATCTGCTGGGGCCGTGTTTGAAATCCTGGAGGGTGTTGCTATTGGCTCTCCACCAACGATAATGGCTGACAACTACGAGTCAGCAGTCAAACTTCTCAATGATTTTGCGACGGCAGGTCGTGTTGGTGCAACTATAGAACAGAAGCAAGACAAGAGATCGCGGAGAGCGCCCCAAGCAAGACAACCAAAACCTCAGTAAGACCCAGTTCATTGGGAGGGCTTTTCATTCACTAACCTTCCTTAGAATCGATGCAGTTGTTGCCAGAGGGGTGAAGGCAATAACAATGATCTATTCATTGACTACGCGTATACCGGTTTTGATGCAACAATCTCATCTCGAAAGCAAACAGGGTATGTGTTGTCCTTTGCTTTGCATATAATACTGATGATGCATAGCTTGGGCAGCTTATTGGTCTCCTATTTTCGGGGCCCTAACCACTCAATGCACAAATCCTTGTCGCGAGATTCGTCACCAGGCATTCGCTTCCCTTCAACGTTCACTTCTGTCCCCTGAATTGACGTCTGGTGACCACGAAGAATGGACTGCGATATTCGCTGAGGTCCTGTTTCCGTTGATTGTGAAACTTTTGAAACCGGAAGTGTACTCGTCAGATCCTGTTGGTATGAGTGAGACTCGGGTGCAAGCCGCTACAACACTTTGCAAGATATTCCTTCACTATCTGGTACTTCTCTCTAAATGGGACGGGATGCTAGATCTCTGGTTGAAGATCCTTGATATTATGGATAGACTGATGAACAGCGGTCAGGGTGATAGTCTGGTGTGTGTCCCTAATTATTCTAGCCGACTTGGTTCGCTAACAGCTCTGTAGGAAGAAGCAGTGCCAGAGAGCCTGAAGAATATCCTCCTTGTTATGGCAAGTAGTGGTTACTTGGTTCCTCCAAGCGAAGATCCCTCCCAAGAAAAATTGTGGATAGAAACATGGAAGAGGCTGGATAGATTTTTGCCCGATTTACGAAAAGAACTCGATTTAGATAGACCGAAAGAAGTACCAGCTATCGACCCAGGCCGTACAGAAGCAACGCCGGTTTCATAGATGTATAAACAATGCTTGCTTTGTACAAAAAGTCGCTTCCGGGAGTTTGGATGATTGTTATCAACAGAAGGCATTTCATGGTTAGCGATGTCTTCTGCACGTTGCAGCATAGTCCAGCGGTTGCTAATCTAACGTCACTTGTATAATATATTTCCATGTCAAGTCTGTTGGAATTGTCTTTTGGCAAGACAAAGTGGTCCATATTACAATATAAAAGTGGTACTTGAATGGTAAGCATTGCTGATGAGTGATTGTCTTATCAGATACTGGCTATTCATACATAGTACTTCATAACCTTCCTGGTCTGGAGAAAGAAACAATGACTTAGAGAGAGAATACCACATCCATGATGATAAAATTTACCCGTAAGAACTAAGCCTTAGATTGTTCTCTGACTTCAATGCCACGTTTAACAAGAGCAGTAGTTTACAGCAAAAAATTATTAACGGTACGGTCCTGAATTAAAAAGGGGAGCATCCGGAATATATGCCTTAAGGCAGCAATTTCAAGGACATTTTAAGCGAACTGCTCTGGATTTTAATCTCGAAGTTCATCCAGCCCTGCGACTCTCCAACTCAACTTTATTCAGCCAACATTCCAGGATGTCTTCCGCATTACCTCCTGGTACCCCCCCGCCCAGCGCTACGTACGTGTCATTGCACATCCGACACGTATGAACGGCCTGCTAACCCTCTTACTGTAGCGTCTATGTCAAAAACCTCGAAGAGCGCATTCGCATCGAGCAACTCAAGGAAGCTTTGACCGAACTCTTCTCGGAATATGGCGAGATAATTGATATCGTCGCCAAGACTAATTTGAAAGCCAAAGGACAAGCGTTCATCGTGTTTGATAGTGTTGAGTCGGCGCAGAAAGCCATCGATGAGGTGCAAGGTTTTGAGCTTTTTGAAAAACCAATGCAATTGGCGTTTGCGAAAACAAGGAGCGATGCGAGTGTGAAGAGAAGTGGTGATGAAGAAGAATTCGAGAGTCATAAAAGGAGACGGTTGGCTGAAAAGGGTATGCCGGCTACCCCTCTCTTCAGATAAGCTGAAAATGCTAACTCAAAGGGTGGTTTTGCAGACAAGAAGAAGGCTGCCGAAGCCCTAGAAGAACAAAAACGATTAAAGCGCTCTGCAGCCGTTGGGGTCCCACCATCTGCAGCCGCAGGACCTATCAAAGCTACCAGAGGAGCTGGTCTCAAGTCTTCGAACCCCGCTTCTGCAGCCGTTATTCCTGATGAATATCTGCCTCCGAACAAGATTATCTTCGTTCAAAATCTGCCGGATGAATATGATGTTGATTCGTTGACAATTATATTTGGGAGGTATGAAGGCTTTAAAGAGGTGAGATTGGTTCCGGGAAGGAGAGGAATTGCGTTCGTGGAGTACGAGAGTGAGACGGGGGCTATTAGTGCGAAGGAGAATACTGCGGGGTTGGCTTTGGGCGATGGTAGTCAGGTCATCAAGGTCACATATCAAAGACAGTAGGCTACTTGGGCGTTTGGGCAGTAGAGAAAAAATCACTTCATGGCGTTTAGGATGATGTTTAGCTACCAATTGGTATATGCTTGCCCCTGAAAATGTACGCGCTAATACTACATGCTAATCGTTCTGAATAAGAACTTGAAGTATGAAAACAGGGCAGAAAGCGGAGGCGCTCTCTTGATCAGAAAATGACATCTGCATCTTCTTCATCACCTAGTATATCAGGAGCATTGCCTCCATTTTCTTTGTCGCTCTCGGTCTTCTTCTCGGCGCCCTCGGCGTCCTCTCTCTTTTTCTTCATCTCTGCGTCTTGCGCAGCTGTATCTCTTTGTTTTTTATTTTGGACCTGGTCGAGCAATTAGCAAGATCTCTAAG
>Ga0302320_10028295_pt1 | contig 10762 bp, 9 predicted proteins | sample Bog_T0_3_FD_202130 | JGI IMG/M metagenome (GOLD analysis project Ga0302320, IMG submission 202130) | Peat permafrost microbial communities from Stordalen Mire near Abisko, Sweden - Bog_T0_3 | ecosystem: Environmental > Terrestrial > Soil > Wetlands > Peat | place: Sweden: Abisko, Stordalen Mire... | reverse complement strand
CGAAGGTCCAGTTCCTGCACGCCGACGAGTCAGAGCCGCAGCATCTCCTGGAGCCGCCCACCGCCGTCGAAGGACTGGCGGTCGCGAGCATCAGCGATATCTTCGCCCTCAAGCTGAACGCCGTCGCGAAGCGCGGCGAGTTGCGCGACTACTTCGACCTCGAAGTGATCGAGGAGCGAACGCGGTGCACAGTGGAGGAGGGACTCTCCCTCATGCTCGGACGCTACGGACGCGAGCCGAGTGATGCCGTCCTCGGGCCTGTCGTGCGCGCACTCGGCTACCTGGACGACGTTGACGAGGACGCCCGATTGCCGCTCGACAAGAAGGCGATCGCAGACTACTGGCGAAGGCGGCAGCCGCAGATCCTAGCGAGCCTCAGCCGGCAGCTGCCGATGCCGGCGGTCGCGCTGCCGGCAGCCAGCGCGCAGTCCTGGGCTCTGCGCGGGCTCGACCAACTTTTCGCCGATGCTCCAGCTGGCGAGTCCACCGACGCGATCCGCGACGCCCGCGACGCGCGGTGAACGATGCGCTACTCGACGTGTCTGTCGTCCGGAAGCGGGTAACCGGTGGTTGATCGGCGGCTGCTCAACTCACTCAGCCGGCCGCGAGTAGACCGCGCGCCACCACAGCTCGGCGAGCACGCGCGCGGTCTCACCAGCGTCTGAGCCGCTGACGACCACCTCGCGCACGACCTGCGCTTCGACCATCGCGAGCAGGGCGTTGGCCGAGGTTCCCGCGGGGATGTCGGCCGGGGCGATGCCGCGCTGCTGGTCGCCGCGGATCCGCCGGGCGGCGGCGTTGCGCAGGCGCATGATGTAGGGCTCCCACTCGGGCGGCATGCGATCCATCTGACCTGACAGCCGGGCGGCGAGCTGGAGCACCGTCGCGTTGCGATCGACGGCGGCGACGGTGGCGGTGAGCGCGCGGTGGAGCTCGCCGCGGGGGTCGCCGGCGCCGTCGAGGTAGGGCGCCGCGGCCTCGTAGATCTCGGAGAAGGCGAGCTGGATCAGGCGATCGATGACCGCGCGCTTGTTGGGGAAGTAGAAGTAGAGCGCGGTGCGGCTGACGTAGGCGCGGCGCGCGATCGCGTCGATCGTGATCCGCTCGAAGGGCTCCTGCGCGAGCGCTTCGCGGGCGGCGTCGAGGATCAGTGACTCGGTGTCGTTGCGCGAGGTGTGGGGTGAGCTGGCGATTGCGACAGCGTACGACTCACGCCGCCGCGATCGCCAGGCAGGCGTTCTGGCCGCCGAAGCCGAAGGAGTTCGAGAGCGCGAGCCTGACGCCCGGGGCCTCGCGCGCGCCGTCGACGAGGTAGTCGAGGTCGCACTCGGGGTCGGGCTCTGAGTAGTTGATCGTCGGCGGCAGGATGCCGCGCCGCAGCGCCTCGATGCAGACCAGCGCCTCGGTCGAGCCGGCCGCGCCGAGCAGGTGCCCGATCGCCGACTTGGTCGAGGAGATCGGCGGCGCGTCGGCGCCGAACAGGTTGCGGATCGCGAGCGACTCGACGCGGTCGTTGATCGGGGTGCCGGTGCCGTGGGCGGAGATGAAGCCGATCTCCGCGGGGGCCAGGCCGGCGTCGTCAAGCGCGGCGCGCATCGCGATCAGGGCGCCGGCGCCGAACTCGTCGGGCTGAACCATGTCGAAGGCGTCGTTGGAGGCGCCGTAGCCGACGATCCGCCCGTAGACGGTCGCGCCGCGCGCCGCCGCGTGATCCTCGCGCTCGAGGATCAGCACGCCCGCGCCCTCGCCCATCACGAAGCCGTCGCGGCGGGCGTCGAACGGTCGAGAGACGCCCTCGGCCGAGAGCGCGCCCATGCGGCGGAAGGCGGCGATGCACAGGGTCGTCATCGCGGCCTCCGCACCACCCGCGACGACGACGTCGGCGCTGCCGCGCTCGATCATCGCCATCCCCTCGCCGATCGCGTGCGCGCCGGTCGCGCAGGCCGAGGCGACGCTGAAGCCGGGGCCGTGCAGGCCGTGGCGGATCGCGACCGCGCCGGCGGCGGCGTTGGGCATCATCATCGGCACGAAGTTGGGCGAGACGCCGCGCTCGCCGCGGGCGAGGAAGGACTCGCACTGCTCCTGCAGCGTGATCAGGCCGCCGATGCCGGTGCCGATCACCACGCCGACGCGGTCGGGGTCGCAGTCGGCGAGCGCCGCCTCGGCGGCCGCCTGATCGGCCGCGGCGACGCCGAACTGCGCGAAGCGGTCGGTGCGGCGCGCGACGCGCGGGTCCATGTAGCGCTCCGGGTCGAAGTCAAGCGCCCTGGACTCGCCGTCGACGATCCCCGACGCCCCGGCGACCAGTAAGTCGAAGAACGCGTCGGCGCCCTCGCCGAGCGAGGTGACGACGCCGCGTCCGGTGACCGCGACGCTCACGCCGAGGCGGACTCGTTGGCGAGCGACAGGGTCAGGCGCACCGCGTCGCCGACGCCGGCGATCGACTTCAGCTCGCCGTCGGCGATCTTGACGTCGAAGCGGTCCTCGAGCGCCGTCACCAGCTCGACCAGCTCGAGTGAGTCGATGTCGAGGTCACGCCACTCGGTATCCATCGTCGCCTCGGCGGCGCCGGGGACCTTCAGCGTCGCGAGCTCCTCGCGCACGCCGGCGAGCACTTCGTCTTCTGTGACTGCCATCAGTTGCTCCTTGTCGTTGGGGTCATCTGTCCTTCCACGAGGCGAGGCCCGCGGCCCAGACGAAGCCGGCGCCGAAGGCCACCATGCCGACCAGCGCACCGGGCTTCAGGTGGCCGTCGCGCTCCGCCGCGGCGAGCGCGAGCGGGATCGATGCCGCCGAGGTGTTGGCCGTCCACTCGACGTTGAAAGAGACCTTCTCGTGCGCAACACCGAGCGCATCGGCGACGGCGGTGACGATCCGCGCATTGGCCTGGTGCGCGACGAGGTAGTCGACCTGCTCGACGCCGACACGGTTACGCGCGAGCACCTCCTGCGCCGCCTCGGTCATGCGGTGCACGGCGTGGCGGTAGACCTGCTGGCCGGCCATCCGTAGCAGCGGCGTCTCGCGCTCGGCGTAAAGGGTGTCGGCGAGCGTGTCGTCGTAGCCGAAGACGAATGAGCCGATCCCGCGCCCCGCCGGCGCCCCCGGGCCGACCAGCACCGCCCCCGCGCCGTCGCCGAACAGGACCGCGGTCGCTCGATCGTCGTGGTCGGTGATCCGCGAAAGTGCCTCGGCGCCGCAGACCAGGACCTGCTCGGCGCGGCCGCTCTCGATCAGCGCCGCCGCCTGGTCGAGCCCGTAGAGAAAGCCGCAGCATGCCGCGTTGATGTCGACCACGCCGGCCCGCTGCGCGCCGACGCGAGCGGCGACGGCCGGGGCCAGACCGGGCGTCAGGCGGTCTGGGGTGATCGTCGCGATGATCACGTGGTCAACTCCGGCTGCATTGCAGCCGGCATCGAGAATCGCGTCTGAGCAGGCGGCGGCCGCGATCTGCGCCAGCGTCTCCGTCTCGCGCAGGTGGCGGCGCTCGCGGATGCCGGTGCGCCGGACGATCCATTCGTCGCTCGTGTCGAGGCGGGCCTCGAGGTCCGCGTTGGTGATCAGCTGGTCCGGCACGGCCGCGCCGACGCCGAGGATCGTCGGGGTCGGGCGCGCGTCGGCGGGCGGCGGGGACGCGGGCATCGGAGGGCAGCACACTCGATTTCGCCCCGCATCAACGCGAGGTTTGACACCTTCGGGGGAAGTGTCAAATGGGGCGGGGCGGGTCGGTCGGCGCCGCTGCGGCCGGCGCGGCGGCCCTGCGCCCGGGGTGCAGGTAGTAGAGCGCGACCAGGCCGCAGAGGGCCAGGCTGACCGACGCGCTCGCGAAGGCGACGGCGATCGCGGCGGCGTAGACGAGCAGCCCGGCGCCGTTGCGGCGTACCAGATAGCCGATTTGCTGCTCGCCGACCCATGGCGCGAACAGCTTGCGGCGGGCCGCCCACAGGTAGGTGCTGAAGAAGGCGATCGACATCGCGAGCAGCGTGGCGGCGTAGACCGCCGCCGCGATGTGCTCGTCGGTCCCGGCGTGCAGATAGGTGGCGAGCAGGCCGGTCGGGAAGGGGATCAGGGTCACGAACATCAGCAGGACGAGGTTCAGCACCATCAGCGTCCGGTCGGCCTGCTCGATGCGGTCGAACTGCGCGTGATGGTTCATCCAGATGATCCCGATCGTCAGGAAGCTGACGACGTAGGTCGCGTAGTGCGGCCAGTCGTGGCCGAGCGCGTGGGCGAGCCCGCCCGGCGGGGCGCTGACGTGGAGCCCCAGCACCAGCAGCGTGATCGCGACCGCGAAGACACCGTCGCTGAAGGTCTCGAGGCGGTCGGTGGTGGGGGGCGGTGGCGCGGGGGGTGAGGGCGACTCTGACATCGCTGTCACCCTGGAAGCTAGGGAGGCGTCCGGCGGAACCGGGCACTCGGCCTGGCCGGACCGCTAATGGTTTGCACGGATTCGGCCGATGGGTGGCCACTCGGGGTACCTTGCGGGGTCCGGCCTGGACGACTGTGGTCGTTTCTGGTCGTGCAGCGTTGCGTTTCTCGTCTTTGACGGTCTATCGATGAGGAGCTCGCATGCGCGGAATTGGACGTCGGCCCGCTGATCACGGACTGCTGGGTGCGCCTGGCAACTCACGCCGCTCGACGCGGTTGCGTGGTTTGGGTGTGCTCGTGGCACTCGCTGTGCCCGGTGTGTTGCTCGCCATGCCGTCTGCGAGCCTCGCGCTGCCCCCGCCGTCGTTCACGGTCAATGACGCGACCGATGCGCCGCTGGCGACTACAGGCGGCTTGGCCTGCGTCTCGACCGATGGTGGTAGCTGCACCCTGCGTGCGGCGGTGCAGGCTATCGATGACATGGGCGGTCCTGGCACGATCACCATCCCGGGTGGAGACTTCAAGCTGACGATCGCGGCGACCGCCGGCGGCGGCCCCGACGACCCGAGCACCGGTGATCTCGATGTGACAGGCGGAACGTTTTTGACGATCACGGGCGCGGGCGCGTCGAGCTCGATCATCGACGCCACGCACCTCGATCGCGCGTTCGCCGTCCACGCGGGCGCGAGTCTCGCGATCTCGGGCGTGACGGTGCAGAACGGCTCGCAGCCGTACACGGCGCCGAGCAACAACTCGGTCGGTCCCGGGTACGGCGGAGCGTTCTACAACGACGGCAGCCTGTCCGTCAACGCAAGCGTCCTGCGCAACAACTCCGCGGGCAACGGGGGTGGCGTTGTGTTCGCGGACACGGCCGCCAGCGCGACGTCGATCACGAACTCAACGGTCACGGGCAATACGACCGAGAGCGCCGGCGGTGTCGTGTCCGCCGACTCGGGGAGCGTGACGTTCACCAACGACACCGTCACGCACAACAGCTCCAGTGGCGAGGGCGGTGTCCTCTACGACAATCCCGGCGCAAACACGGTCGGCCCGGTCACGGTCTCCGGCAGCACCCTTTCGAACGATGTGGCCGACAGCGATGGTGGAGCGATCTACCTCACCAGCGCCGGCGCGCTGAGCGTTTCGGCGAGCATCCTCGACAATGACGCGACCGACAACAGTGCTGGTGGCGCGATCGAGGACGACAGCTCGCTGCCGCTGACCGTGAGCGCATCAACGTTCTCGGGCGATAACTCCGGAGACAGCGACGGCGGCGCCATCTACACAGACGGGACCGACCTCTCGGCCGGTGGGGTGACCGGCTCAACCTTCATCAACGACGACGGCGACGACGGCGGCGCGATGTACATGGATGGTTCCGCGACCACGGCGATTCAGACGATCACGACAAGCACGTTCACCGGCAACGACTCGACAGGAGGCGACGGCGGCGCGATCTATGACGACCAGGGAAACCTCACCCTGTCGCGCACCACGTTCACCGGCAACAGCTCCTCCGACGACGGTGGAGCGCTCGACTACGAAAGCGACGATGGTCTCGCCGCCACCAACGACACCTTCGACGGCAACGAGGGGAACGGGGGCGCCGCGATTTATCTCGACGGGGCCGCGACCACCGGGACCGTGGTTCTGCTCAACGACACGGTCGCGCGCAACAGCGCCTACGATGGTGGCGGTATCGCCAATCCGCAGTTCGCCAACACGATCGAGAACACTATCGTCGCCGACAACTCCGGCGGCACCGGGACAAACGGCGGCGGCGACTGCTACGGCAACGTGGCGACCGACAACGCCGGGGCCGCCGATCGCGGCGGCAACATCGACAGCGACGGCACGTGCTTCCTCGGGAGCGTCAGCCACGACCGAGTCGACACGAATCCTGACCTCGGCACGCTAGCCGACAACGGCGGCGTCCTGCAGACCGACGCGCTGCTCGCGGGCAGCCCGGCGATCGGCGACGGAGTGAACACTCCGGCCGCCTGCCCGACGACCGACGAGCGTGGCGTGACGCGCCCGGCAGCGTGCGACGTCGGCGCTTTCCAGACGTCGACCGCCGACACGTCGATCGCGATGTCCGGCCCGGCGAGCGCGACTCTCGGCGCTGCCGTCGCCTACACCCTGACGATCACCAACAACGGCCCCGCCCCGGCCACGGGGGTGACGGTGAGCGATGCCCTGCCCGCCGGTGCGACCTACATCACTGCGAACGCTTCGCAGGGCTCGTGCTCTGGCACGACGACCGTGACCTGCGCGCTCGGCACCCTCAACTCGACCGGCAGCGGCCCGTCGAACACGGCGACCGTCACGATCATCGCGTTTGCCGGCACCGCCGGGACGCTCACCAACACCGCCACGGTCAGCTCCAACGAGACCGATCCCACGCCCGCCAACAACACGGCCACGCTCAGCACGGTCGTCACCCCGGCGACCGCGATCGCGGCGGCCGCGACGTTGATCACGTTCGTCGGCGTCTCGCCGGTCGTGCTGAGCACCGGCGCCTACCACCGCACGGCGTCCAGCGCGAAGCTGAACGGCATGGTCAACACCGCCGGTGAGATCACGCACTACCGCTTCCAGTTCGGCAGGTCCAAGCGCTACGGCAGGACGAGCTCCGGCCGCACGCTCGCGGCCGGTAGCAAACAGGTTCGGGTCGTCATCAAGATCACGAAGCTCAGGCCGCGGACGACCTACCACTACCGCGTCGTCGCAACAAACGCGACCGGCACGACCTATGGCAAGGACATGACGTTCAGGACACGCAAGAGGCCGGCCAACAAGCACGCCGGCTAGCGGACGCGCGGGACGGGCGCGCTCGCGCGCCCGTCCGCAGCGCGTGCGCGGGAGCAGGCGCGTCCGCCGCTCGCTCCCGCGGCCCGGTCGCCGTCCGCGGAGCGCACGCCGAAGGTCCTGCACGCGCGCCGGCCGCTCGCTCCCGTGGGCGCCAGCCGGGAGCCGCGTTTCAGTCCTGCTGCTGCACGATCAGCACGGAGATCGTGGTGTGGGCGATCACGGCGTCGGTGACGCTGCCGAACAGATGCCCGACGAGGCCGCTGCGGCGGTGGGAGCCGAACACGATCAGGCTCGCTCCGCGCTCCTGCGCGACCTCGACAATCCCCTTCCACGTCGGCGCTGCCTCGATCGCGATGCTCTGCGCCTTGAATCCCGCCTGCTGTGCCAGTGATGCTCCGTGCTCGGCGGTGTCCTCCGCGGCCTTCCTCACCTCGTCGGCGGCGGTGGCGGTGAGGTGCTGTTCCGTGGCCGGCACGAATCCGACGTCGCCCGTCTGCCAGACGCAGGCGACCAGCGCGTCGCGACCGGGCGCGAGCTCGCGGCCGGCGTGCTCGATCGCGAGCTTGGCGAGCTCGGAGCCGTCGTAGGCGAACAGCACCGGCCCGGTCGGGGCTGCGGCGGGTGTCATGTCAGTTCGCACTTTCGGTCGCCGGGACCGGGGCGGTCAAGCCCCGACGGAGGTTGGCCAGCAGCGGCGGCGAGTACCAGGCAGCGTTCCGGCCCGCGAGGAAGCCGTCGATGTCCGGAGTCTCGGGTCGCGCTCCGCTGAGCGCGTAGATCGCGACGCCGATGACGGTGCCGCTGATGGCGACGGCCAGGCCGACCCACAGCGCCGTGGTGGTGCCGCTGTCGATGTTGCCGCCAACGGTGCTGGCGAGGTGGGCGAAGATCGGCGCGATCATGAACGCCGCAACCGCGCGCATGAGCTCGACGATCGCGAACACGCGCTGGAGGTTGGTGGCGGGCAGGGAGAAGCCGGCGACGAACAGGGCGGGCGCGACCGTCGCTCCCAGGCCGATGCCGGTCAGCCCGGATCCGAGGAGCGTGAGCCCCTGGCTCGAGGGGACCTTGATCAGGAAGACAGCGATCCCGGCCGTGAGGAACACCATCCCGCCCACCGGGAGGTACTGGATCGCGCGTTTGTTGAGGAGCTGGCCGAGGAGGATCGCGGTGATCACCGCGCCGGCGAGCTCCGGCAGGTAGAGCAGGCCGAGGTGAAGCGGGGCGTAACGGCGGGCAAGCGCCGCGGCGGTGAGCGCGGTTGCCGACACCGATGCGGCCGCAGCGAACAGCGCGACCACGATTCCGGCGACCGGGATCGAGCTGGTCAGCATCGTCTTGATCGTCAGGAGTGGTCGCTTCGCGCGGAACTGGTAGACGATCAGGACGATGATCGTTGCCAGCCCGCCCAGGAGCGGAACGGTCGTCTCGGCGTCGATGAAGGGGTGCGTCAGCAGTTCGGAGGCGCCGATGAACGCGGCGAAACAGCCGATCGCCGCCAGCGCGATGGCCGGCAGATCGCGCGGGGAGTCAGGATCGGCGGGGGGAGCGTCGTCGAAGGTCAGCACCGCCAGGATCAGGGCCATGGCCGCGATTGCCGCGATGATGAAAAACAGCGGCCGCCAGGCGTGAGCCTGCGCCTGCAGCCCGCCGACGGTTGGCCCGAGCGCGACCGCTCCAAAGATGCACATGCTCATGATCATCGCCGTGACACGCAGCTTGCTGGTCGGATAGCCCAGCGCCAGCGGCGGCACGGCCGCAATGAGCAGGAGGCTCGTGCAGAGGCCCTGAAGCACGTGCCCAGCGATGTACATGCCCGGGTCCTGCGCCGCCGCAGCCAGCACCGACCCGATCACCAGCAGCGTGGCGTAGAGGACCAGCATCCGGCGCTGGGGGAGGTGCTGGGCGAACTGGACCGCCAGCACCGTGCCGACCGCGTAGGCGGCGTTGCCGAGACCTGAGCTCAGGCTCATCGTCTGCAGGCTCATGTGCAGCTGTTTGGCGATGATCGGCGTGATCGGACCGAGCGCGGCCGACAGCGCCAGGTAGGGAATCAGCGCCAGCATCACCATGGCCGCAACCGCGGGATAGCGGCCGGCGAGGGGGCCCTGACGCATCAGCAGCCACCCCCGGGTGTGGGGCGGCGTCGCGCGAGCGCGGCGCCGCGATGCGCGCGCGAGCTGAACCGTGGCGCGGGCTCGTTCACGCTCTGGCTCGGAGTGAGGGAGTGGGGTACCGGTTTACGCGTCACGTGGCGGCAAATCGACGTCGGATGCGGACAGCCCTGTCCGCGCCACCTGCTTTCTACCACAACTCTGGGCTGCGGCCTGATGGGGCCACCGCCGGTGGGTCTCGTGGCCTGCGGGTCACCGACGGACGACGCAGGATGGCTCGGGCGGCGAGCTGACGATCGTGTTACGGACATATTGATCCGGTTTGTACACTCAGAGCGTGGAAGTCCTCGTGCCGAGGGACCAGATGCGCAGTGACGCCAAGCGCAATCGCGAGGCGATCCTCGCCGCCGCCCGTGAGCTGTTCGCCGAGTCGGCCGACGTCGCGATGTGCGAGGTGGCACGTCGTGCGGGTGTCGGGCAGGCGACGCTGTATCGCAACTTCCCCGACCGCCGGGCGCTTGCCGCGGAGGTCCTCGGTGAGCATGTCGAGCGCATCGCGCGACTCGCGGCCGAGCACGCCGGTGACCCCGACGCCTTCTTCGTGCTGCTGAAAAGCCTCGTCGAGAGCACGGTCCACCTCTATGCCGTGAGTGAGCTCGCGCGTGAGGATGCCTGCGTCGGCTCCCAGCTCGAGCGCGACAGGCAGCGCGTCGCCGAGTTGATGAAGCGCCCTCTGCGCGAAGCCAAGGCGGCCGGCATTCTGCGGCGCGATATGTCGCTTGACGACGTGTTCCTCGTGCTTCTGATGGCCAGAGGCGCGATGGAGCGAACGCACGGGGTCGCAGCCCGTGCCAGCGCGGCCAGCCGAGCGCTCACCCTGGCGCTCGATGGCCTGGTGCCGCCGAGCGCACGCACCTGAGCGCTGCCTCGGTCAGCGGCACGGTCCCCGTCCTGGCCCGAATTGCTCCGGCGAGAGTTGCCGCGCGCCTCAGGCGCTGCTTGACGCCGACCAGATGTTGATGTCGCCCTCGTTGGCGTAGCGGTCGATCTCGGCCAGCTCCTCGGTGGTGAAGGTGGCGTTGGCGAGCGCGGCAACGTTCTGTTCGAGTTGGGCGACGCTCGACGCGCCGAGCAGCGCGGAGCTGACGCGCTCGTCGCGCAGCACCCAGGCGATGGCGAGCTGGGCGAGCGTCTGGCCGCGGCGTCCGGCGATCTCGTTCAGCGCGCGCGCCCGCGCGAGGTTCTCGTCGGTCAGCATCTTCTGCGCGAGCGCCTCGCCGATCCGCACGCGCGAGTCCTCGGGGATGCCGCCGAGATAGCGGTCCGTCAGCATCCCCTGCGCGAGCGGGGAGAACGCGATCGCACCGACCCCCTCACGCCCGAGCACGCCGAGCAGGCCGTCCTCGACCCAGCGGTTCAGCATCGAGTACGACGGCTGGTGGATGAACAGCGGCGTGCCCAGCCCACGCAGG